>Ga0187779_10001246_pt1 | contig 15963 bp, 15 predicted proteins | sample 1015_Q2_SP10_10__FD_132435 | JGI IMG/M metagenome (GOLD analysis project Ga0187779, IMG submission 132435) | Tropical peat soil microbial communities from peatlands in Department of Meta, Colombia - 1015_Q2_SP10_10_MG | ecosystem: Environmental > Terrestrial > Soil > Wetlands > Peat | place... | reverse complement strand
GCCGCGCGCTGCGCACGCTGGAATGCGGAAGGCCGTGAGCGTTTCTTCGTCTCGGGCGAGGATCTCACGACGCAGGCGGGCGTCTCGCTGCAGCAGGACCTGGCGCTTGCCGGCGTCCTCGGGCTGTCTCACGTCGAGCGCAACGGCCATCATTACGTCGACGGATTCGCCGGCCAGGACGCGAGCGAGGCGGAAGCACAGCGGTTCCTCGCCGCCCATCCTGACCTCTACCAGCCGAGCGGGGCCTTCGCGCGGGTCGCCATCCGCGACGGCACCATTCGCTTCGGCTCGCTCGGTGCTCCGGGTTACGCGGTCGTCGCCGAGCCGGACTGGAGCGCTCTCGCACCGCTCGAATCCACGCTCGCGGGCGAACGGCACGGCACCACCTCAGCTTTGGGAGAGCGGCTTTGAACACGGTGCGTCTCGGCATCATCATGAACGGCGTCACGGGCAGGATGGGCACGAACCAGCATCTCGTGCGCTCGATCTGTGCCATCCGCGCGCAGGGCGGCGTCGCGCTGGCCGACGGCCGGTGCGCCGTGCCCGACCCCATCCTCGTGGGGCGAAATGCGGCCAGGCTCGAGCGCCTCGCCGCCGACAACGGCGTCTCGCGCTGGACGACAGACCTCGATCGTGCGCTCGCGAATCCGGAAGATACGATCTACTTCGACGCCGCGTCGACGGGCTTGCGTCCGCGCCTCGTCCGAAACGCGATCGCCGCGGGCAAGCACGTGTACACCGAGAAGCCCGTGGCGCCGACCCTCCGCCAGGCGCTCGAGCTCTACACGCTGGCCCGCGACGCCGGCGTCAGGCACGGCGTCGTGCAGGACAAGCTCTGGCTGCCGGGACTGCTCAAGCTCAAGACGCTCGTCGACGACGGCTTCTTCGGCCGGATCCTCTCGGTGCGCGGCGAATTCGGCTATTGGGTGTTCGAAGGCGACTGGCAGCCGGCGCAGCGGCCGTCGTGGAACTACCGCAAGGAAGACGACGGCGGCATCATCGTCGACATGCTGTGCCATTGGCGCTACGTGCTCGACCATCTCTTCGGGCCGGTGAGAAGCGTTTCCTGCCTCGGCGCCACCCACATTCCGCAGCGCTGGGACGAGGAAGGCCGGCCGTACCCGGCAACGGCAGAGGACGCCGCGTACGCGACCTTCGAGATCGACGGCACGGACGGAATCATCGTCGCCCAGATCAACAGCTCGTGGGTGACGCGCGTGCGGCGCGACGATCTCGCCGTATTTCACGTCGACGGCACGCACGGCTCGGCGGTCGCCGGGCTGACCGAGTGCTGGACGCAGCATCGCGTCAACACGCCCAAGCCGGTGTGGAATCCCGACCTTCCGCAGCCGATCGACTTCTACGCGACCTGGCAGAAGATGCCGAACAATCGAGCCTACGACAACGCGTTCAAGGCCGAATGGGAGCTTTTCATCCGGCATCTCTTCGACGGCACGCCGTTCCCGTGGGACCTGCGCGAAGGCGCGAAGGGCGTGCAGCTCGCCGAAGCGGGCCACCAGAGCTGGCGCGAACGCCGCTGGGTCGATCTCACGCCGTTGCCGGAGTAGCAGGCCCGCCCATGACGTCGATCCGGCTTCCGCGCGACGACGGAACGTGGCGCGACTTCAAGCCTCGTGCGCCGCGCGCCTGGCCGCAGGCGCCGGGCGGGGCGCGATTCAATCGGGTCGCGTACGCGGCGCTGCACGTCGTCGCCGATCCGCTGGCCGCGGTCGATCCCTGGCTCGGCTGCGCCGTCGACTGGAACGCGACGCTTCGCTTTCGCTCGTACATCTGGTCGCTTGGCCTGGGCGTGGCCGAAGCGATGGACACGGCCCAGCGCGGCATGGGTCTCGATTGGAACGCGTCGCTCGAGTTGATCGACCGATCCTTGAGGCTCGCGCGCGACACACCCGGCGCGCTGATCGCGTGCGGAGCAGGCACCGATCATCTCGATCCGGGACCATCCACGACCGTCGACGACGTGATCGCAGCCTACGAGATGCAGTGCGAGGCGATCGAGAAGCGCGGCGGCCGCGTCGTGCTGATGGCGAGCCGCGCGCTCGCGCGCTGCGCGAAGTCGTCGGAGGACTATGCGCGCGTCTACCACCGTGTCCTGAGCCAGCTCGCCGTCCCTGCGATCGTTCACTGGCTGGGCGACATGTTCGATCCGGCGCTCGCCGGCTACTGGGGTCACGCGGACCTGGATCGCGCCACCGACGTCTGCATCGACATCCTCGCGCAGAACGCGGCGCGCATCGACGGCATCAAGGTTTCGCTCCTCGACAAGGATCGCGAGATCGCGATGCGGGGGCGGCTTCCCGCGGGGTTGCGCATGTACACCGGCGACGACTTCAATTTCGCCGAGCTCATCGCCGGCGACGAGCACGGCTGCTCCGATGCGCTTCTCGGGATCTTCGACCCGATCGCTCCCGCCGCGGCGGCCGCGCTGGCGGCGCTGGGCACGGGCGATCGCGGCGAATTCGACGCGATTCTCGCGCCCACGGTGCCGTTGTCGCGTCACGTGTTCCGCTCGCCCACGCGGTTCTACAAGACCGGCGTCGTGTTTCTCGCCTGGCTCAACGGCCATCAGGACCACTTCACGATGGTCGGCGGCCAGCAGAGCGCGCGCAGCCTGCCGCATCTCGCCGAGTTGTTCGAGCTTGCCGACGCGGCAGGATTGCTGCGCGATCCCGATCTCGCGGTCGCGCGGATGCGAAACCTCCTCGCTCTCCACGGCTTCGCCGGCTGAGAGAGATTTCCGGCGATGAGCGCACCGCGGCCCGAGCTGCTGTCCATCAACACCGCGACGGTGCGCAAGCAATGGGCATTGCCCGACATCATCGCGGGCTGCGCGAGACACGGCATCCGATACATCTCGCCGTGGCGCGATCAGGTGGCGGCTGCCGGCCTCAAGGAAACGGCGCGCCGGCTGCGCGACAGCGGCGTCGAGCTCTCGGGTTACTGTCGCGGCGGCATGTTTCCAGCGCTCGACCGGTCAGGCCGGCGGGCGGCGCTCGACGACAATCGTCGGGCGGTGGACGAAGCGCTGGCGCTCGGCTCGCCGTGCCTCGTGCTCGTGGTGGGCGGGCTGCCGCGAAATCCCGACGGAACGTGCGGCACGAAGGACCTCGCGGGGGCGCGGGCAATGGTCCGTGACGGCATCGGCGAGCTGCTCGACGATGCGCGTACCGCCGGCATGCCGCTTGCGATCGAGCCGCTGCACCCGATGTACGCCGCGGACCGGGCCTGCGTCAACACGATGGCGCACGCGAACGATCTCTGCGACGAGCTCGCTCCGGGCGGCCATGCGGGACTGGGGATCGCCGTCGACGTCTACCACGTGTGGTGGGACCGGGATCTCCAGCGCGAGATCCAGCGCGCCGGCGCTCACGCGGGCCGGCTCATGGCCTATCACCTGTCGGACTGGCTCGTGCCGACGGCGGACCTCCTGCTCGATCGGGGCATGATGGGCGACGGCGTGATCGATCTCAAGCTCGTCCGTCGCTGGATGGAAGACGCGGGCTACCGCGGCGCGCACGAGGTCGAAATCTTCTCCGAGCGCAACTGGTGGAAGCGCGATCCGGACGAGGTCTTGCGCACCTGCATCGAGCGGCATCAAAGCGTGTGCTAAAGGGTCTGTCGCCCCGCGCGCGTTTCGAAGCCGCAAGCGCCGCCAAACCACTTGCCAAAGGTCTGCCGGGCTTGCGCGCGCTTCGAAGCCGCGAGCGCTGCCAAACCGCTTGCCAAGGGTCCGTCGGGCTTGCACGCGCTTCGAAGCCGCAAGCGCCGGCCTAGGGGTCCCGGCGCGGCTTTCCTCGCGCAAACATGGGCTCGGTCGCCGCGCCACCCCTGACGCCCGGCGCGGCTAAGGCGCGCGCGCAAGCCCGGCAGACCCTATCGCCAACGTGTCACCACATCGCGAACATCGCGCCGACGGCAGCGGCCATCGTGCCCGTCGCGAGCCAGCCAAGCGCCTTGAGCTGGCGCTTGATGGTGAAGCGGCCCATCACCTTCGGGTCGTCGGCGAGCAGCATCATGACCACCATGATCGGCACGGCGATGACGCCGTTCAGGACCGCGCTCCAGAACAGCGCCCGGATCGGATCGAGCGGCGAGAAATTGAGCGCGACTCCGCCCAGCGTGGCGAGCGCGATGAAGGCGTAGAACTCGCGCGCCTCGAGCAGCTTCAGATCGAGGCCCCGTTTCCATTCGAAGATCTCGGTCACCGCGTACGCGGCGGAGCCCGCCAGCACCGGCACGGCGATGAGGCCCGTGCCGATGATGCCCAGGGCGAAAAGAAGGAAGGCGAAGTTGCCCGCGAGGGGGCGCAGCGCCTCGGCGGCCTGGGCCGAGGTCGTGATCTCGGTCACGCCGGCCGCATTGAGGGTCGCGGCCGTGGCGAGCATGATGCAGAACGCGACCAGGTTCGAGAACGCCATGCCGAGATAGGTGTCGATCTTGATGCGGCGCAGGTGCCGCGCCGCGCCCTGGGGCGCGTGCCGCAGCGCATCGGCGGCGGGATCGGCGTTGAGTTCCTCGACTTCCTGGGCAGCCTGCCAGAAAAAGAGATAGGGGCTGATGGTCGTGCCGAAGACCGCGACGACGACCGTGAGATAGTCGGCCGTCAACGCGAAGTGCGGCGTGACCGTGTGCGCCGCCACCTTCGCCCAGGGAATGTCGATCGTGAGCAGGACCGCAACGTAGGAGAGCAGCGCCAGCGTGAGCCACTTCAGGTACCGCACGTAGCGCCGGTACGACAGGAACACCTGGAGCAGCAGGCAGGTCACCCCGAAGAGAATCGCGTACGCGTGCGGCGGGCCGCCGATCACGAGCTGCAGCGACTCGCCCATCGCGGCGATGTCGGCCGCGATATTGACCGTGTTGGCGACCACCAGCAGCGTCACGACGCCGTAGAGGATCGGGCGCGGGAAGTTGCGTCCGATGTTGGAGGCGAGTCCGTGGCCCGTGACCCGCCCGATGCGGGCGCTCACGAGCTGGATGCCCACCATCAGCGGATAGGCGAAGACGATCGTCCACAGGGTGAGGAAGCCGAACTGGGCGCCGGCCTGCGAATACGTCGCGATGCCCGAGGGATCGTCGTCCGCGGCTCCGGTGATGAGACCGGGTCCGAGCTGGCGTATCCAGTCGCGTATGCGTTTCATGGATCTATTCGGCGGCCGCGCGTGGCCGGCCGAGTATATAACGCGAAATCGCGGCCGCCGATGAAAAAGATCGGCCCGCGAGCGCCCGGCGGCCGGAAAAAAAAGGCCCGCATTCCGCGGGCCTGTCGGTTCTCGCGCGGCATCGCGCCGCCCGAGAATCAGGGCAGCATGCTGTGGCCGTAGGTGCGGATGTCGCGCTCCTTGGTCTCCGAGAGGAAGAACGCCCCGATGATGAGCGTCATGATGGCGACGATGATCGGGTACCACAGCCCGTAATAGATGTCGCCCTTGGCGGCGACCAGCGCGGTCGCCGTGAGCGGAAGCATGCCGCCGAACCAGCCGTTACCGATGTGATAGGGCAGCGACATGGACGTATAGCGGATCCGTGTCGGGAACAGCTCGACCAGGAACGCCGCGATCAGGCAGCCTGCCAGGATGATCTTGAGCCGCCCGATCCGGTCCGAGAGCCACCCGAACACGAGATCGCGCGCGGCGGCAACGAAGCGCTCGAACGCATCGACCTCGTAGCCTTCGCGGCGCAGCAGGAACTCCATAGCCGTGACGATCGCGGGCTCGTCGTCGGCGACCAGTATTTTCTTGGTCAGGGCGCCGCTCCGATGGGCAAGGTGAACGAAAAGCGCGCGCCGCGGCCCAGTGCGCTCTCGACCCACATCCGCCCGCCGAAGTGCTCGACGATCTGCCGGCTGATGTGCAGCCCCAGCCCGCTGCCGGGCGGCTTGCCGGCGAGCGTATCTTCGACCTGGTGGAACTTGCCGAAGATGACTTCGTGATCCTCGGGACGGATGCCGCGGCCGTTGTCGGCGACGTCGACGCGCAGCGTGCTGTCGGACTCCGTCAACGCGACCTCGATCCGCCCGCGCTCGCCATCGCAGAACTTCACCGCGTTCGACAGCAGATTGAGCATCACCTGGACCATGCGGTCGAGATCGACGAACACCGCCGAGACGCCTTCCGGCATGCGGGCATCGACCTCGATGTTCTTCTCCTTGAAGAGCTGCTCCATCGCCGCGAGCGTGTCCGAGATGACCTCCTTCATGTCGACGCGCGATTGTACCCAATCGGCTTTGCCCGACTCGATCTTCGCGAGGTCGAGCACCTGATTGATGAGGCGCGTGAGCCGCTCCGCTTCCTTGGTGATGATGCCGAGGAACTTCTTGCGCTGCGTGGCGTCGACTTCCGGATCGTCGAGCAGAATCTCGGTGAAGGCGCGGATCGAGGTGAGCGGCGTGCGAAGCTCGTGCGTCACGGTCGAGACGAAGTCGTCCTTGAGCCGATCGAGCTCGGTGAGGCGCCGGTTGGCTTCGCGCAGCTCCGCGGTCGCGGCTTCCAGCTCGCTCGATTTCTGCTGCAGGCGATGGCTGTAGACGACGACTTGCGACGCCTCGTCGAGAAGCTCGCGCACCTCGTCGAGCGTGAGCTCTTCCTCGGTCACGACCGAGGCCACCATGACGCGCGCCGACGCGGCACCGATCGCGCCGGCGAGCTGCACCTCGACGTAATGCACCAGCTCCGCGTCGGCCTGCAGGCGCTGATCGGGCCAGGCGAGGCCGCGCGCACGGGCATAGTCGCCGAACGCGGCGTCGGCGTTGGCGGTCCCGAGGAAGCGCGCGAGAAGGTGATAGAGGTCGGGCACCGAAGCCGTCCCGCGCCAGAATCTCGCGCCCCCGCCGCCCTGCTTGAAGACGTCGACGAAGACGCTCGCCTGGCGGTGCTCGTCGGCGCTGGGCGAGGCCAGCAGCGAGCAGCCGACGTAGGCGCCGACATTCGCGATCATGCTCCAGATCATGGCGTGGCTGATCTCGTCCAGGCCGCCGAGACCGAAGAGTTGCAGAGGCTTCAGCAGCCCGATGCCCAACGGACCGTGCTCCAGGAAACCGGACGGCAGCCAGCCCGAGCGCGCGAGCGCCGGCAAGAGCAACGTGTAGAGCCAGACCGCGAATCCGGCGACGAGGCCCGATAGCGCGCCGGTCCGCGTGCCGCCTTTCCAGAAGATGCCGCCGAGAATGGCGGGCGCGAACTGCGCGACCGCGGCGAACGAAATGAGGCCGATCGACACCAACGCGTAGGCCTCGCCTGCGAGCTTGAAGTACAGGTACCCGAGAAGCAGGATCAGCAGGATCGCGCCGCGGCGGATCCCGAGCAGAAGCCCGGTGAGATCGCTGCGCTCGTTGAGCCTCAGGCCCCGCGTGCGCAGCAGAACCGGCATCACGAGATCGTTGCAGACCATGGTCGAGAGCGCGATCGTCTCGACGATCACCATGCCTGTCGCGGCGGAGAGTCCGCCGATGAAGACGAGGAGCGCGAGGAGCTCCTGCTTCTCCGCCATCGGCAGGGTCAGAACGAACGTATCGGCGTCGACGCTGCCGTCGGGAAAGCGCAGCACGCCTCCGAAGGCGATCGGCAGCACGAAGACGTTGATCGCCAGCATGTAGACCGGGAACAGCCAGATCGCCTTGTTGACATGCTTCTCGTCGACGTTCTCGATCACGGCGACCTGGAACTGACGGGGCAGGAACATGATGGCCAGCATCGAGAGCACGGTGAGCCACACCCAGGTCGAGTAGCCGCCGGCCACGCCTCCGAGCGGCGTCAGCATCGCGTGCAGCTTCGGCTGGGCCGCGGCGCGCGCGAACACGTCTCCGAACCCGTCGTAGATGCCGAAGGTGACGAACACGCCCACGGCGAGGAAGGCGAGCAGCTTCACCAGCGACTCGAACGCTATCGCCGCGACCATGCCCTGGTGGTGCTCGGCCGCGTCGAGGTGGCGCGTGCCGAACGCGATCGTAAAGGCCGCGAGAATGAGCGCGACCCACAGCGCGGTGTCCTGGCGCGTCGACAGCGCAGCCACCTTGGTCGGCATCACGATCTCGGGATACTGGACGAGGATCGTGAAGCTGCTCGACACCGCCTTCAGCTGCAGCGAGATGTACGGCAGGATGCCGATGACCGCGATGACCGTGACGAGGCCGCCGAGCAGCGCGCTCTTGCCGTACCGCGAGGCTATGAAATCCGCGAGCGAGGTGATGCGGTTCTGCTTCGAGATGCGCAGGATCTTGCGCAGCACGACCCACCACAGCGCGATCATCAGCGTCGGACCGATGTAGATCGGGAGGAACCCCACGCCGTCGCTCGCGGCGCGACCGACGCTGCCGTAGAAGGTCCACGCGGTCGCATAGACGGCGAGCGACAGGCTGTAGACGTACGGACTGGCGATGACCGATCGGCCCGCGTCGGCGCGCTCGTCGGCGTAATAGGCGATCGCGAACAGCACGCCGAGATACAGAAACGCGATGAAGACGATCGTCGTTTCGTACAGCATGGCGCTTCCGTCCGAGGGCGCCGGCCTACTCGGGGCCTTCCGCCACGCGAGCCATGAGGGCGATCAGCGCCGCCCAGGCCGCGAACATGTAGGCGTAGATCATCGGCACGCCGAGGATCGTTCCCGAGACGTTGAAGAGCGCGAGGACCGGATAGTTGAACAGCACGATCCCCAGCATGCACAGTGCGACGAACCGCTGACCCTTGTTTTCGAGACCGTTCATCGCCGCCTCCGTGCTCGTCTTGTCGTTCGAAGCTACTGCCGCGGCCGGACGACCGTCACGCTGCACGGCGCGTCGGCGACGACCTGGCTGCAAACCCCGCGAAAGATCCGGTTGCCGCGCGGCGCGCCGAGAAGCATCTGCTCCACGTCGTTCATTCTCGCGTAGTCGACCAGCGCCGCCGCCGGTCTTTCCGACTCTATCACGTGGAAGGTGACGCGTTCCTCGGGAAGGTCGAGCCCCTTCGCCCATGCCCGCAGGCCGACGAGGTGCCTGATGTGGCGCCCCGTGGCCGTCTCCGCGGCGCTCAGGCTCGCGGGAGGCGGGACGACGGTCACGCCGGCGATGCGGCAGCGCTCGTCCGCGGCGACGTGGTGGCGTTCGGTCGCCTCGGGGTGACCGCCAACGCGCAGTGCAGCGTGCACGTCGTGCGCGTGCCGCAGCGGCCGCGCGAAGAGCGCGCGGCGCGAGGCGCCGCGGACCTCTAGCGCGCGCAGAGCGGAAGCGAGACGGCCTGGAGCACCGCGCCGGTCGAATCGTTCTCCACGAGCGCGACGAGCGACAAGGGCCCCGGATCGCCCGGCAGCGCCAGGACGACGCGCTCGACTGCTTCGCCGGCAGCATCGAACCGGGCGGGCGCCTCGCGCCATTGCCGGACCACGTGGTCGTGCGCCAGGCGCCTGCCCGCGTTCTCGCCCGCCTTGACCTCGGAGGCGAGCCCGTCCTGCAGAAGAGCGACCGCAATCGCGGCGTGCGCGCGTTGGCGCGAATCGCGCACCTCGACGCGCACTTCCACGGTCGTCGCCTTGCGCTCGACCTCGGTGGCGGCGAGCTCGATGGTCGCCGCAGCAGGCTTGGCGTTGATCGCGTCGACGACCGCTGCAGGAGCGCCGTCTCGCCAGGCGGAGAAGTCGCGGCCCTGGAGCAGCACCTGCGGCGTGTAGACGAACGGCACGCGCTGCCGGGTGGCCTGATCGTGCTGCCGCGCGGTGTACGCGGCGCTCGCGAAGCGATCCGTCCAGCCGAGACGATCCCAGTAGTCGACGTGGAAGGCGAGCGCGACGCCGCGGTCGCCGGACGCGTCGGTCCGAAGGGCGGAGAACCAGCGATCGGCCGGCGGACAGCTGTCGCAGCCCTCGGATGTGTAGAGCTCGAACACCGCGAGCTGATGCTCGGCGCTGGCAGCGCGGCATTCTCCATGGCCCGGCAGGGAAGCGACCGCGGCCGCGAAGCCGACGACGGCCGCTGCCGTGAAGTGGCTGTTCATCGCTCGAATGCTCGCACGAGAGGAACTATCGCTCGGTCGCCGAAGCCGTGCAACCCTTGCGTCGCCGGCGCGCGGGCGCGGAGGGGCAGCTGTGCTAGGATGCCCGCGGTCCCCGCTTCCTCCACCCCTACGGCCTGAAGGAGATCGCGTCATGGGCATCTTGCACATCATCGGGATGATCATCGTCGGGTTCATCGTCGGTCTGCTCGCGCGCTTCTTCTATCCGGGCGCGGTACCGATGGGCTTCTGGCTGACCGTCGGCATCGGCATCGGCGGCTCGCTGATCGGCGGCGTCATCAGCAGCCTGTTCTGGAAGAGCCCGGACGGCAAGTTCCATCCGGCCGGATGGTTCCTGTCGCTGATCGGCGCGCTCGTTCTGCTCTGGGTGTACTTGAACTTCCTCGCCAAGTAGCGGCCACTCGTTCCAGCGGTGCCCGGGCTTAGCCGCGGGCGGCGGGGCGAATTTCACGCCTGAAATTCGACGACGCGTGTCTTTTCGCGTCCCTATAATGGCTCGCATGAACAAGCCCAATCTGCCTTCACCCGAAGTGATGTATCGCGCCGTCGTCCGGCGCGACCCCGCGTTCGAGGGCATCTTCTACGTCGCGGTCAAGACGACCGGCATTTTCTGCCGCCCCACGTGCCGCGTGCGGACGCCGAAGCGCGAGAACGTGGAGTTCTACGCCTCGGTCGGCGAGGCGCTGCAGGCGGGCTTCCGCCCCTGCAAGCGCTGCCGGCCGCTGGAGCGCGAGCCCGATGCGCCGGCGGTCGTCGCCCGGCTTCTCGCCGTCGTGGAAGCCGATCCGACGGCACGTCTGCGCGACGCGGATCTCCGGGCTCACGGCATCGATCCATCGACCGCGCGACGCGCCTTCAAGCGTTACTGCGGCATGACCTTTCAAGCCTATCACCGCGCGCGCCGCATGGGCCTCGCTCTGGCCGGCGTGCGCCAGGGAAAATCCATGCTGGACCTGCAACTCGACCACGGCTTCGAATCGGGGAGCGGTTTCCGCACCGCGTTCACCCGGCTTCTCGGCACCGCGCCCAGCCGCTCGCAAGGCGTCGACTGCCTGTATGCGCGCTGGATCGAGACGCCGCTGGGACCGATGCTCGCGCTCGCGGACGACCGCGGCCTCGCCGCGCTGGAATTCGTCGATCGCCGCCGGCTGACGCGCGAGCTCGAAGCGCTGCAGAAGAAGCTCGGCCGCAGCGCTCTGCCGGGCTCGCACCGTTACCTCGATCAGATCGACCGCGAGCTCACCGCCTATTTCGCCGGACGCGCGCTCGGCTTCTCCACGCCGATCGCCATGCATGGCACGACGTTCCAGCGCGCGGTGTGGAAAGCATTGCTCGACATTCCGCCGGGCGCCACGCGCTCGTACGCCGACATCGCCGCCCGCATCGGCATGCCGTCGGCGGTGCGCGCCGTCGGCCGCGCCAACGGGGACAATCCGCTCTGCTTGATCGTGCCCTGCCACCGCGTGATCGGCGCAAACGGAACGCTCACCGGCTACGGCGGCGGACTGTGGCGAAAGGCCTGGCTGCTCGATCACGAGCGCACGCACGCCGGTGGACGAGGCCAGCTCGCGCTCGGGATGACGCCCGAGCCGCGAGCGGCAACGGCGATCGCCGGCGCCGCGTAGAGCCATGGCTCTCGCCGACGTCGCCCGGCTCCTCACGCTCGCCGGGCTGTGGGGAGCTTCGTTCGTCTTCATCCGCGTCGTCGTGCCGGCGCTGGGTCCGATGTGGCTCGCGTTCTCGCGTGTGGCGCTCGCCTTCGCCACGCTGCTCGCGCTCGCCGCTCTGCAGCGGAGCATTCCACCGCTGCGCGAGCGCTGGCGCGACTATCTCGTGGTCGGGACGATCAACTCCGCCCTGCCGTTCGGGCTCTACGCTTTTGCCGAAGAAACCCTGAGCGCATCCACCGCGGCGATCCTCAACGCGACCAGCCCCTTCTTCGGAGCGCTCATCGCCGCCGTTTGGCTCAAGGAGCCTCTCAGCGCGCGCCAGCTCGGCGGGATGGCGCTCGGCGTGGGCGGCGTCGCATGGCTCGTCGGCTGGCATGGCGAGCCGCTCACGAGCGCCGTCCTGGCCGCGATCCTCGCCTGCCTCGCGGCCGCGCTCTGCTACGGAATCTCGAGCGTGTACGCCAAGGTGCGGATGGGCGGCGTCGCGAGCGCGAGCACGGCGCTCTACAGCCAGCTCGGTGCCGCGGTCGTGCTCGCGCCGACGCTCGCCGCCGCGCCGCTGCCTTCCTCGGTAAGCGTACTGGTCGCGATCAACATGCTGGCGCTCGCCGTCGCCTCGACCGCGTACGCGTATAGGCTCTATTTCCGCCTGATCGCGAACGTCGGACCGACGCGGGCGCTCACGGTCACGTTCCTGATTCCGCTCTTCGGCGTGCTATGGGGCGTGCTTTTCCTGAGCGAGCCGCTCACGCCGAACATGATCTTCGGCGGCGTCCTCATTCTCGCGGGGACCTGGCTCGCGACCCGGCCGAGCGCGTCCCCGGGAGCGGCGACTTCCCCCGCGGGAGCCGCGGGTCAGACCAGCTCCGCGGCGGGACCGAGGACCTGCGTGCGAAGCTCGCGGTAACGCGGCAGCGTCGGCGGATAGACGCAGATGTACTTCACCTGCGCCGCCTGCAGGCAGCGCTGCTTGATGATCTCGAGTTTCTGGTCGCGCGGGTTCTGGACCTGCTCGGGCTCTTTCGCGTCGACGATGGCGACGATGGTCATGTCGCGATCGCAGACCACGAATCCGACATGCTGGTTGGCGATCTTGCGGAAAGCGCGCAGCCGTTCCATGCCCTGGGGGCCGATCTTGACCTGCAGCACGTCGGCAAGCCGGACCCGGGCGAAGATTTCATGGCGGGGGAACGCGGCTTTCAACAGCAGGTACACCACGTTTTCCGCCTTGGACAGGAACCGCGGCCGCAGCAGATAAAGGCCCGGGACCTCGGCACTGGAGAGTAGCCGCGTCGTCTCGCCTTCGGTCCATTGCGAGGACACGGTGTGCGTGTCGGTGCCGTCATCGGGCCGCCTCTCGCCGCGGCTGCGGCGCATCAGGCCGATCAGCACGAACACGATCAGCGTGCCGATCGCGAGCGCAAACAGCATTCCCGACGTCATGCGAGCGGGCTCCTCTCCCGTCGTCCTGGCGCGCGCCTCGCATCGGGTGGAGGCAGCGAAAGGCGCCGCGTCGCACGTGCACCCGGCGCGAGCCGCGCGGATCGACCGCCAAGTCTAATGCATTTTGCATACCGGTGGGCGTCGCCGGCAGAGGACGACTAGAATGCCGCGTGGTCCGTTTGCATCATTGGTCGTTCTCGCGGATTCGGCTCGCGTGCAGCGCCGCGATCGGCTGCGCCCTTTTGTGCCTCGGGTGCGCTGCGGCGTACGGCCTCGTCACCGTGAATCAGCCTTGGGCAAAGCCGGGCGCGCGAAGCAGCTCCTTGTACATGGTTCTCTCGAGCACGGAAGGCGGAACGCTGATCGGCGCGCGTTCCGGCATGGCGGCGCGCGTCGACATCATGGGTGATGCAGGACGACCGCTGTCCCGGCTCGCGTTGCCTGCGGGCGAGCTGCTGTCGTTCCGTCCCGGCGCGAAGCACTTCAGGTTGTCGGGCCTGGCCCGGCCGCTCAAGCTCGGCGATCGGGTGCCGCTCGTGCTCATCATCGAGACAGCGTCCGGAGCGCGCTCCGAGATCGCCGTCGACGCGGAGGTGCGCAACGAGTCGCCGATCGAGGCGGAGCTCAGGGCGCACCGCCATTGAGGGTGCGATTCTCGCCCACCGACGCAGGCGACGTCGCCCCGCTCTCACGTGGCCGACCATCGCGGGAAGCGGCCTGCTAGAATGCGGCCCGTTCGTTCCGGCATCAATACCACGCGCTAGGGGGGAAGCGGCGGCGAGTTCGACGTGCGCTGCCGCTTGAGGATGCTGTCCGCAACGAGGCCATCGCGACGCTTTCGCGCGCTCCACCCCGGCATCGCCGCCGGCGTGCTCGGGCTGTCGCTCGTGCTCGCCCCCGCGCTGTCGGCGGCGAGCTCGCTTGCGCCGAGTGGCATCGACCTCACGGGCGGATACGGCGACAACGTGGCGATCTACGGCGTCGGCGTGCACTGGGATTCGATTTGCACCTGCACGGCGCTCAAGAACATCGGCATCGATCTGCGGCTCGCGGCTCAAGCCGCGTACTGGCGGGGCCACGAGCATCCCGCCAGCAACAGCTCGCTCTGGGACTTCGGGCTCACGCCGGTGTTCCACTGGTCGGGCGCGGACATGGGGCCCGTGCGGCTTTTTGCCGATGCCGGGATCGGCGTACATCTGCTGACCGATACCCGCATCAACACCGAGCGCGTCTTCAGCACCGCGTTTCAGTTCGGCGAGATCGGCGTGGTCGGCCTCGCTTTCGGCGAGCGCCACCGCTACGAGCTGGGCGCCCTCGTGCAGCACGTTTCCAACGGCTCCATCAAGGAACCGAATAACGGCCTCACCTACTTTGGCGCCGTCTTTCGCGCGGCGATGCCTTAGGGCTCGAGCCTCGCCGCGCCGAAGCGGGGAAGCGGCGCAGAGCCGAATGGGCAGCGGCTTCCGGATGACCGGCGTGGCCGCAAATGACAACGCCCCGCACGAAGCGGGGCGTTTGCATTTCTACATCTCGACGATACCGGATCCGCGCTTGCGCGGGGATGACGGACCAACCTGGATTCCGGCTCAGTTACGTAAATAAGCCGGGATGACGCATTTGTGTCCAGTCGCGGACCGCCGAAGCGATCCGCTCTGGGACAAATACGTCACATATCCATGTCGCCCATGCCACCCATACCGCCCATGCCGCCCGCGCCGCCCATCGGCTTTTCGTCCTTGGGCAGCTCCGCGACCATGGCATCGGTCGTGAGCATGAGAGCGGCCACCGAAGCGGCGTTCTGCAGCGCGAAGCGCGCGACCTTGGTCGGATCGAGCACGCCCATCTCCACGAGATCGCCGTACTGATCGGTCTGGGCGTTGAAGCCGAAGTTGCCTTTGCCTTCGACGACCTTGTTGAGCACGACCGAGGGCTCCGCACCCGCGTTGCCGACGATCTGCCGCAGCGGCTCTTCGAGCGCACGCAGCACGATCTTGATCCCGGCTTCCTGATCCGGGTTGTCGCCGTTGAGCTTCTTCAGGTTGGCCCGGGCGCGCAGGTACGCAACGCCACCGCCGGCGACGATGCCTTCCTCGACGGCGGCACGCGTCGCGTGCAGCGCGTCCTCGACGCGGGCCTTCTTCTCCTTCATCTCGACTTCGGTCGCGGCGCCGACCTTGATCACCGCCACGCCGCCGGCGAGCTTGGCCACGCGCTCCTGCAGCTTTTCCTTGTCGTAATCCGAGGTCGCCTCGTCGATCTGGACGCGGATGTTCTTCACCCGCGCCTCGATCGACTTCTTGTCGCCGGCGCCGTCGATGATGGTCGTGTCTTCCTTCGCCACCTCGATCTTCTTCGCCCGGCCGAGATCCTTGAGCGAGGCGTTCTCGAGCTTGAGTCCCAGCTCTTCTGCGATGACCGTGCCGCCGGTGAGGATCGCGATGTCTTCGAGCATCGCCTTGCGGCGATCGCCGAAGCCGGGAGCCTTGACCGCCACGGTCTTCAGGATCCCGCGGATGTTGTTCACCACCAGCGTCGCGAGCGCTTCGCCGTCGCAGTCTTCGGCGATGATCAGAAGCGGCTTGCCCGACTTCGCCACCTGCTCGAGCAGCGGCAGAAGATCGCGGATGTTCGAGATCTTCTTGTCGTGCAGCAGGATGTACGGATCTTCGAGAACCGCGACCTGCTTCTCGGGACTGTTGATGAAGTACGGCGAGATGTACCCGCGATCGAACTGCATGCCTTCGACCAGCTCGAGCTCGTTCTCCAGGCCCTTGCCGTCCTCGACCGTGATCACGCCTTCCTTGCCGACCTTCTCCATCGCGTCGGCAATGGTCTTGCCGATC
>Ga0187779_10001245_pt1 | contig 15964 bp, 13 predicted proteins | sample 1015_Q2_SP10_10__FD_132435 | JGI IMG/M metagenome (GOLD analysis project Ga0187779, IMG submission 132435) | Tropical peat soil microbial communities from peatlands in Department of Meta, Colombia - 1015_Q2_SP10_10_MG | ecosystem: Environmental > Terrestrial > Soil > Wetlands > Peat | place... | reverse complement strand
TGGATGGTCGAGCCCGAAGTCGCGTGGAACGACTCGGATGCGAACATGCGGCTCCAGGAGGAGTTCGTCACCTATATCGTGGCGCGCTGTCTCGAGCGGCGGAAGGCCGATCTCACCGAGCTCGAGCGGGACACGAAGCCACTCGAGGCGATCCAGCCGCCGTTCCCGCGGGTCACCTATACCGACGCCGTGGCGCAGCTCAAGGCGCTCGGTCACGACATCGAGTGGGGCAGGGACCTGGGAGGTGACGAGGAGACGGTGCTCGCCAAGCAGCACGAGCGCCCGCTCCTGGTGCACAACTATCCGAAGCAGGTGAAAGCCTTCTATATGAAGGAGAACCCGGCCGACCCGCGCACGGTGTTGAACAACGACATGCTTGCACCCGAGGGGTACGGCGAAATCATCGGTGGGAGCCAGCGCGAGGACGACTACGACAAGCTGTTGGCGCGGATTCGCGCCGAAGGTCTTCCTGAGGAGCAGTACAGCTGGTACCTGGACCTGCGGAAGTACGGGACGTTCGTGCACGCGGGATTCGGCTTGGGGATCGAGCGCACCGTCGCGTGGATCTGTGGGATTCCGCACATCCGTGAAGCGATCGCGTTCCCCCGGACCTTGTACAAGCTTTGGCCGTGACCATCTAGTATCGTAGGGAATGGCGTCGCCGCAGATCTTCGGGCAGCACGAGCAGAACACCCTCAACCAGCTCCACGACGTCGCGAGCCGTGCCGAGCGCGCGGCGCTTATGGCCGACGGCCATGTGGGCTATGTCATGCCGATCGGCGGGGTCGCGGCTTACCGGAATCAGGTTTCCGTCGTCGGCGTTGGGTTCGACATCGCGTGCGGTAACGCGGCGATTCGGACCGATCTCATGCGCGCTGACATCGCGGATCGCTTGGGTGAGCTCGCGGACGAGATCCAGCACTCGATTTCGTTCGGCGTGGGGCTCAAGAACCGCTCGGGCGACGCGCCTACCGATGATCCGCTCTTCACCGAGGATGCTTGGGAGGCCGTGCCCGGCAAGACCGAGCGCGAGCAGCTCCGCTCCAAGGCCCGCGGCCAGCTCGGCACGGTCGGTAGCGGCAATCACTATGTGGACGTGTTCGCTGACGAGGGGGACCGGATCTGGGTCGGGGTGCATTTCGGCTCGCGCGGGTTCGGATTCGGAGTCGCCCACGGATTCCTGGCGCTGAGCCAGAATCTGAAGTGGGGTGAGCGCGCGCCCGAGCGTGAGGAGCTGCTCGATGTCCGCAAGCCCTTGGGTGACGCGTACTGGCAGCTGATGACGCTTGCGGGGCGCTACGCGTATGCAGGACGGGAGTGGGTGGCCCGCAAAGTCGTGGAGATGCTTGGCGGGCGCGAGTTGGAGCTGGTGCACAACCATCACAACTTCGCGTGGATCGAGGAGCACGGTGGGGAGAAGCTCTACGTGATTCGGAAAGGCGCGACGCCTGCCTTCCCCGGCCAGAAGGGCTTCGTCGGAGGCTCAATGGGTGACGATGCTGTGATCGTTCAGGGCACGACGTCCAGGGACGCGAGCGTTCGCGACCTCCAGGCGCGCGCGATGTTCTCGACGATCCACGGCGCGGGGCGTGTCATGAGTCGCACGCAGGCGGCTGGGAAGCGCACGCGCAGCGGCAAGGTGCTTCGGCCGGGGGCAGTGTCCCGTGAGATGATGCACGACTGGGTGCGGGAGAAAGGCGTCGTGCTTCGGGGCGGGGGTTTAGATGAGAGCCCGCACGTCTATCGTCGGTTGCCGAAGGTGCTCGCGGCGCAGGGCCCAACGATCGAAGTCCTGCATACGCTCCGCCCGCTCATTGTCGTCATGGCGGGCGCGGACGAGTTTGATCCGTACAAGGACTAAGGCCCGCGATCCTTCACCTCATCCCAGAGCCGATCCAACTCTTCGAGCCTCGCACGGCCCAGCTCGATTCCGCGCTCCTCAGCCAACCGCTCGACCTGAGCGAATCGCTCCGCGAACTTCGCATTCGCCCGTTCGAGCGCCGCGCGCGGGTCCACTTCCAACTTGCGTGCAAGGTTGACGACCGCGAACAGCAGGTCGCCAATCTCGTCTTCGATCGCCTCGCGCCGGCCTGAGGTCATCTCCTTCTCGATCTCGGCCGTCTCCTCGACGACCTTCTGCAGCGGCCCTTGGGCGTCCGGCCAATCGAACCCGACACCGGCCGCGCGCTCTTGTAAACGGTACGCCATGAGCAGCTTCGGCAGCGTCGACGGTAAGCCCGCGAGCGTCCGCCCGACCGCCGCTTTTCCTGACCGCCGCCTTTCCTGACCGCCGCTCTTGTCTTTCGACCGCCGCTTCTCAAGCTCCCAGGTTTCAGCCCTCTCCCCCAACCCGAACAAGTGCGGATGCCTCCGCCACATCTTCTCCTCGAGCCCCTTCGTCACCGCCTCGGCGTCGAACTCGTGCTTCTCTTCGCCGATCACGATCTGAAACGCGAGGTGGAGCAGCATGTCGCCCAGCTCGTCACGCAGCGCGGCCGAGTCGTTTTCGCCGATCGCGTGGTCGAGCTCGAGGACTTCTTCGACGAGGTAGGGGCGCAGGGTCGAGCGGGTCTGGGCTCCGTCCCATGGGCAGCGGGCGCGCAGGTCGCGCACGAGTGCCAGGGCCCTCCCAAGCGCTGAATCGCCTTGCATTTAGCCTCCGGGCGGGGTATCATACGCCCGCCAGTGAACGTGTCAATGAGCGGGCAGTGGAGCCGAGCCTGGGTCGAGGTCGACCTCACCGCCATAGTCGAAAACGCTCGCACCGCGGCACGGGTCGCCGGCACGCGGCTCCTCCCGGTGGTGAAAGCGAACGCCTACGGGTTGGGAGCCGCCGCTGTGTGTACGGCGCTCGAGTCGCTCGACCCCTGGGGCTACGGTGTCGCGACCGTCGATGAAGGGGCCGCACTGCGGGCCGCCGGGGTCACCCGCCCGGTACTGGTTCTCATGCCCGTGTTTCCCACGCTGTTCGGGGAGTGTGAGCGCTTTGGGCTGACCCCTACGCTCGCCGATCCGCACGCGATCACGCAATGGACGGCGCGCGGCTCGCGCCCCTTCCACGTCGAGATCGATACGGGGATGAGCCGGACGGGGGTCCGCTGGGACGAGATCGACCAGCTGTGCGCGGCGCTCGACACGCCCTCGTTCGAAGGATGCTACACGCAGTTCCACTCGGCCGACCGCACTGATGGGTCGCTCGAGCGGCAGGCGGAGCGGTTTCTCGAGGCGGTGGGGCGGCTGCCGCGGCGGCCCGCGGTGCTCCACGCCGCGAACAGCGCGGCGGCGTTGCGCGGCCCACGCTACGCCTACGACCTGATCCGCCCCGGGGTGTTTCTGTACGGCGGCGCCGCGGCACCGGGCCTGCCGGCCCCCGCACCGGTCGTCAGCTTGCGGGCCCGCGTCGTCGCGGTACGCCGGCTCGCCGCCGGGGACAGCGTCAGTTATGGCGCGCGGTGGACGGCCGCGGCGCCGACCCGGCTCGCCACACTGGCGATCGGCTACGCGGACGGCGTGCGGCGCTCCCTGGGACGTGAGCAGGGGCGCGTGCTTCTGGGCGGCGGCCTCTGCCCGGTGGTCGGGGTCGTGACGATGGACTTCACCACGGTCGACGTCGGCGACCGGGCGGTGCAGGTGGGCGACGTCGCCACCTTGATCGGCGAGTCGGACGGCGGACGCATCACCCTGGAGGAGTACGCACGCGCGTGGGACCTGCTCCAGCACGACGCCCTGACGTCCCTCGGGCCGCGACTTCCCAGGATCTACGATTGACCCGCGGCACCCGGGCGTGGGAGCGGGGTTTCAACAGGATTGCCGGAGGACCGGTTTTCTTCGCCGCGGACCACGGGATCGATCTCATTACCAAGACCAAGCGAGTCGTATGAGGCGCGCGCCCTGGCGGTTGGCGGCGGTGGGTATCGTCATCGCCGCCGCGTGCACGCAGGACGTCACGGCGCCGGGCGCCTGTCCGACATTCTGTCCCAGCGCCGTCCTCACGGTCATCGACACCGTGCTCGCGGGCGCGATCATCCATGACTCGGCGTTCGGCCGGCCGATCGGGTTCGTGAACCCCTACAACGCGACGTCGCTGCTCGCGGCGAATCTCCCGGGCGTGCGCGATTCGCGGCCGATCTTCCGCACCGCGCGCATCACGACCCGGATGTCGATCTCCACGACCGACACGACCACGGGTGCCGTCACGGGTGTCGACTCGCTCTATCTGCGGTTCACGATCACGCGCCGCGACACCGCGACGCACAACCTCCGGCTCAGCGTCTTCAGCCTGCCGATCACGATCGACTCGACCACCGCGCTCCCGGACCTCGCGGGTTCGTTCGCGGGCACGCCCGTCCGTACGATCAACATCGACACGCTCGTGGCGTTGCCCGGCCGCAAGAACACCGTCACGGGCGACAGCGCGGTCGTGGATTCGATCAACAACCGCGTCACCGTGCTCCTGAGCCTCGATTCGTCGCAGGCGCCCTTCTCACTCGCCGACAGCGGGCAGCTGGCGTTCGGGTTCCGCGTCGACGCCGACGCGCAGCCGACGATCGCCCTCGGCGCCTTCGAGGCGGGGCTCGGCCCGGGGATCACCTGGTTCCTCAAGGTGGACTCGCTGGGCGTGGTGGCCCACCGTTCGCAAACGCCGACGACCGCGTTCGACTCGTTCGTGTTCACGCCCGCCGCGCTTCCGCTCGATTCCACCCTGGCGGTCGGTGGTGTGCCTTCGGCCCGCTCGCTGCTGCGCGTCCTGTTCCCGCGCTCCCTGATCAGCGACTCGTCGCTGCTGACCCGCGCGACCCTCGAGCTGATCCCGGCGCTCAACCCCACGGGAATTGCGGCGGACTCGTTCGGGCTCGTGGCGAGCGCCATCGTCGCGGATTTCGGCGCCAAAACGCCGCTCGATCTCACGCATGTGGACACGACGATCATCCACGTCGGGGTCTACGACACGGTGCGCGTCGACATCACCCGCATTCTGCGCTACTGGGCGGCGGACACGCTCGCCCCGACGGCGATCGAGCTGTTCCAGGTGCCCGAGGGCGCGGACTTCGCGGAAATCCGGTTCCGTCCCTCGGCCGACAGCACGCATCGGCCCAGACTGCGACTGACCTACTCACCGCACTACCCGTTCGGCAGGCCATGACGGCGCGCGCTCGGTCCCTGCTGCTCGCGTGCGCGCTCTTCGGGCTCGCGCGTCCGGCGTTGGCGCAGGATTCGCAGTTCGGGATTCAAGGTCTCGGAACGCCGGGCCGCGACGAAAGCGTCGCTTCCCGCTCGGCGGGGGGGGCACTGACGCCGTTCGACGGAGCGTCGGTGCTCGACGACGCGTCGCTCGTCGACCTGCCGGCGCTCAGCTCGACCGTCGCCCTCGGGACCTCCTACCGTCAGGTCGAGGCGCCGAACAACACGAACTGGCTCCGCACCGTGCGGTATCCGCTGTTCAGTGTCGGGGGCAAGCTGGGACACCGTCTGTACATCGGCGGCGGGTTCTCGACCTACCTCGACCGGACGTATTCCGTGGCCACGCGCGACAGCATCATGCTGCGCGGAGTGAGCGAGGCCTTCAACGACCAGGTCTCGAGCAACGGCGGGGTGGGCGACCTGCGGCTGACCGTCGCCACGCGGTTCGGTCCCCATGTCGCGCTCGGCCTCGGGGCGCACTTGCTCGCCGGCTCCACCCAGGAGCTCGCGACCCGGCGGTTCGACGACACGCTGACCTACGCGGTGATTCGCCAGACCGCCCAGGTCCGCTACGACGGCTTCGGGATCTCGGGCGGAGCCCTCGTGGATCTGACGTCGTCATTGTCGATTGCCCTGTTTGGGCGGCACGACGGTCGTCTCGACCAGTACGTCGGCGACACCCTCACGCTGAGGAGCGATCTCCCGAACACGATCGGCGGCGCGGTGCGCTGGGTGCACGAGCGGACGACCCGGGTGGCCGCCTCCGTCGTATGGCGCTCGTGGTCCCAGGCGGCCGCGAACGCCTACAACACGCTCAACTGGTCGGTCGGCGTCGATCTGGGAGACGCGAAGCCCCTGCGATTCGGCGTCCGCGGCGGCCAGCTGCCATTCGGCCCGGGCCCGGGCGCCCCGTCCGAGTGGGGCGTGTCGCTCGGCACCGGACGGAAGTTCGCGAAGGGGCGCGGGCTGCTCGATTTCGGCATCGAGCGGCTGTCGCGCGACGGCGGCGGACTGCACGAGAATGTCTGGACCGCGCTTATCGGGATGACCGTCCGGCCGTGAACGTCTTCTTCCATACGTTTGGATGCCGGGCCAACCAGTACGACACGGAGCTGGTGCGTCAGGCATTCGCCGACGAGGGCGCCGTCATCGTCTCGGACCCCACGGATGCCGAGCTCGCGGTGGTGAATTCGTGCACCGTCACGCACGAGAGCGAAACGAAGCTACGCCGGTTCGTTCGGGGCCTTGCCCGCCAGCCGGGAATCGAGACGGTGGTGATGGGATGCGCCGCGGCGCTCGACGACGGGACGATCGGCGCGCTCCCCCGCGTGCGCGCCGTGGTGGCCGGGGCCGAGCCCGGAGCCGTGCTCGCGGCAGCGGGGCTCGGCATCGGCTCGGGCAGACGTCCGGAACCGGTGCTGCGCCGCTTCGGCGCGCACGCCCGTGCCTGGCTCAAGATTCAGGACGGGTGCGACGAGCATTGCACCTTTTGCGCGACCACGATCGCGCGCGGCGCGAACCGTTCACGGCCCGTGCCGGAAATCGTTACCGAGGCGCGCGCGCTGGCGCGGCATCACGCGGAGCTGGTGCTCACCGGCGTGCATATCGGGACGTACGGAAAGGACAGTGCACAGCACGCAGTGCGCGGTTCCACCGGTGGCCTCGCCGACCTGGTTGAAGCGTTGATCGCAGCCGTTCCGGAAGTCCGTCTTCGACTCTCGTCGATCGAGGCCACGGAAGTGGATGATCGCCTCGCCCGCCTCATGATCGAGGCCCCGCGCAATCTCGCGCCGCACCTGCATGCACCGCTGCAATCCGGCTCGAATCCTGTGCTCAAGCGCATGGGCCGGCATTGGTACACGGCGGAGTCGTATCGCGCGAGGATCGAGTGGCTGGCCGAGCGCCTGCCGGTGTTCGGACTGGGCGCCGACATCATCACGGGCTTCCCGGGCGAAACGGACGCCGACCACAGGGCCACGGTCGAGCTCGTCGAAGGCCTGCCGTTTACGTACCTGCACGTCTTCCCATACAGTCCGAGGCCGGATGCTGCCGCTCGGCGACTCGGGGAGGATATTCCGCCCGGCTTGAGAGACGAACGCGCTGCCGAGCTGCGAGCCCTTGGTGAAGCGAAAGCCACCGCGCACCGCGCACTGCGCACGAGCGCGTCAGCCGATGGCGTAGCGAGCGGGCGCCAGAGCGGATGTCTCGAAGCCCTGACGGAGGACTATCTTTCCGTGCATGTGCCGGCCGACTCCTGGGACGGGCGCCCCCGGTTCCCCGTGACGATCGCCTAGCATGCCTCGCCTCTACATCGAGACGTACGGCTGCCAGATGAACGTCTCCGACTCCGAGCTGATGTTCGGAGTTCTGGGACGGGAGGGGTACGTGCGCACCGATGATCCCGCCCTGGCCGACGTGATTCTCGTGAACACGTGCGCCGTGCGCGATCACGCCGAGCAGCGCGTGCTCGGCCGGCTGGGCGAGCTGAAGCGGCACAAGCGCCCCGGCGACGTGCTGGGGGTCGTCGGCTGCATGGCGCAGCGACTCGGTCCCAGGCTGCTCGAGCGGGTGCCGCAGGTGGATCTCGTCGTCGGCCCCGACGGCTACCGCGGCCTCGCCGACCTGATCGCCCGCGCGCGTACGGGTGAGCGAGCGGCGGACGTCGAATTCCGCGGTTGGGAGCACTACGAGGACGTGCCGGCCGAGCGCGGGGACGCGGTCTCCGCCTTCGTCACCGTGCAACGCGGTTGCGATTACCGGTGCACCTTCTGCGTTGTTCCGATGACGCGCGGCCCGGAGCGGAGCCGCACCTTGGGTGACGTGGTGACCGAGGTCGAGCGCCTGGCGGCGCGCGGCACCACGGAGGTGACGCTCCTTGGCCAGACGGTCAACAGCTACAACGACGGCACGCACGACTTCGCCGATCTGCTGCGCGGTGTCGGCAAGGTCTCGGGCATCCGGCGCGTGCGCTTTACGTCTCCGTACCCGACGGACTTCACCGACCGCGTGCTCGCGGCCATGGCCGAAGTCGAGACGGTGTGCGAGCACGTCCACCTTCCCGCGCAGAGCGGCAGCTCGCGGACCCTCAAGCGTATGCTGCGGCGCTACGACCGGGCCCGCTACCTCGAGGTGGTGGACGCCCTGCGGCGGGCCGTGCCGGAGATCGCCCTCACGACCGACCTCATCGTCGGCTTCCCCGGCGAGACCGACGCCGACTTCGAGGAGACGGTCTCGCTGGTCGCCACGGTCGGCTTCGATGACGCCTACACGTTCCGCTACTCGCCCCGGGAGGGAACGCCCGCGACGCGGATCAACGACGCGGTTCCCGATGCCGTCGCGAGCGAGCGGTTGGAGCGGCTCATCGGCGTCGTGCGGCGCGTCGCGGCGCGCCGGAACGCCGCCCTCGTTGGCACGACGCACGAGGTGCTCGTGGAAGGAAAGGCGAAGCGCGGCGACTTGCTCCAGACCCGCACCCGCACGAACAAGGTGGCGCTCATGGCCGGGCCCGACGAGTGGATCGGGACTTACCGCGACGTGCGGTTCACGGGGACGACGGGATCGACGTTCTCGGCCACACCCGTCGGCGCGCGAGGGAGGGGGGCGCTGGCCGTCATGGGGTAACGAACGTGACGTTCGAAGTGGCGCAGCGGGAGTACGATCGCTTGCGTCCCCAGCTGCCGCGCTTCTGCGGGTGCGATACCTGCCGCGGCGACGTCCTCGTCTACGCGCTCAATCGGCTCTCACCGCACTACGTCTCGACCCGCCAGGGGGAGGTGCTGACCGGCATCTCGCTCGAGACCGACCAGGAGAAGGCGAAGCTCGACGTCGTGCTGCTCGAGGGATTCCGCAAGGTGGCGCTCGCGCCGCGCTGCGGCGCGAAGCCGGTGCAGCTCATGTAGCGCGCTGAGGCGGGAATGCGCCCGCCGATCATGTGGATGGCGGTGGCGTTTGGGGCTGGCCTGATGGCCGGCCTTTTTGCTTCTGAGACAGTGCGTGGTACGTGGTACGTGGTTGCCCCCGTTGCGGTGGGAGCGACGGTGTGGCGGAAGCGGGCGCCGCTCGGGGCTGCGGTGGGCGTGATGGGGGTCAGCGGGTTGCTCTGGGGCGGGGCGGCCGTGGCGGAGCGGGCGGCGACGTGCGCGGGGCGGTGGGCGCACCGCCAGGGCGCCACGCGCGCGGCGATGGTGCGGCTCGTCGATCCCGCCCCCGAGGGCGGCGGGCTCGTGGACGCGGACGTCATACCGGGCACCTGCGGCGGCTCGCTGCGCGTGCGATGGACCGACGCGCAGGCGGCGGGCGGCACGGTGTGGGTCGTGGCGGGCCGCTGGGTGGGGGACGCGGCCCGAGGGACGCTGGTCGCGCGGCGCGTGATCGAGCTCGACGCCGCGCCCGGCGGACGAGGCGCACTCCGTGGCCGCATCGTGCGGCGCGTCGAGCAGCTCTTCGGGTCGCGCGCGCCGCTCGTGGATGCGCTCGTGATCGCGCGCCGCACCGAGCTCGACCCCGCCGTGCGCGAACGGTTCGCGCAGGCGGGACTGGCCCACCTGCTCGTGATCGCCGGACTGCACGTGGGATTCCTGGTGGGCTGGCTCGCGCTGTGCCTTGCCCTCTGCCACATCCCGCCGTCGTGCCGGCGCTGGCTCTGTGTCGCCGCGCTCGTCGGCTACGTCTGGTTGCTCGGCGTTCCGGCGCCCGCCGCGCGGGCCGCCGTGATGCTCCTGATCGACACCATCGCCCGCTGGCGGCAACGCGTCGTGGCCCCGCGCGGGTTGCTCGCCCTCACGGCGCTCACACTCTGCGTGGCCGATCCCTGGGCCGCGCAGTCGGTCGGCGCGTGGCTTTCGTTCGCGGCGGTGGGTGCGGTCACCTGGGCCGCGCGAGCGACGGCGAGTCTCCCGCGCGTCGTCCGGCTCGTGGCGCCGAGTGTCGCCGCGACCATTCTCACGGCGCCGATCACCGCGCTCGCGTTCGGCACGGTGGCGCCGATCGGCGTGCTCGCGAACCTGGTCGCCATTCCGGTCGCGGCGGTGACGGTGCCCGGGCTCGTGCTCTCGCTCGTGGCGTCGTGGATCGCCCCAGTCGCGGCGCCGACGCTCGCGGCGGGATCGGGAGCGGGACTCGCGTTACTCGATCTGATCGCGCGGGGAGCCGCGGCCGTCCCGGGCGGACATGTCGTCATGATCGCGGGGTGGTCGGCCGCGCTGCTCTGGGCGGCGATCGCGGTGGCGGCGTGGTGGCTGTGGAACGCGCCCCGGCGTCGCGGGCTGATCGCCGCCCGGCTCGCGTTCCTGTCGGCGCTGATCGTCGCGGCATCGTTCCGCGGCGCCTTCTCGGTCGACGAATGCCGCTGCCTCACGGTACATTTCCTGGACGTGGGACAGGGCGACGCCGCCGTGCTCCGCACGCCCGCGGGCCGCTGGATCGTTATCGATGGAGGGCCGCGGAGCCCACAAGGGGATGCGGGCCGAAGCGTCGTGATTCCGGCGCTCCGCCGCGCGGGGGCGCAGAGCGTCGCGGTCGTCGTCTCGACCCACGCCGACGCGGACCACCTGGGAGGGCTGCCGGCCGTCGTTTCGGCGTTTCCCCCGGCGCTCGTGCTGGAGCCGGGGGAGCCGCTGGGCAGGCCGCTCTATCTCGAGTTCCTGGCGGACGTCGAGCGGTCGGGGGCGCGGTACCGAGCGGCGCGCGCGGGCGATCGCCTCACGCTCGACGGGGTGACCGTGGAGGTGCTGAGCCCGGACACCGCCTGGATGTCGGTCCCGGTGGATGTGAACGATCACGGCGTGGTGCTCCGGGTCAGCTACGGTCGAACCCGGCTCCTGTTCCAGGCCGACGCGGGGCTGCCGGTCGAGGCCCGCCTGGCTGGGCGCGTCGGTCGGGTCGACCTGCTGAAGGTCGGGCATCACGGCTCCCACAGCGCGACGTCCGAAGCGTGGCTCGATGAGCTGAATCCCCGTGAGGCGGTGATCAGCGTCGGGCGGCACAACAACTACGGTCACCCGGCTCCCGAGGTCGTGAGCCGGCTCGCGCGACACGGTATCACGATTCTGCGGACGGACCGCGATGGAACCATTACCCTTACCACAGACGGGAACAGTGAGACGACAAACATCAGGTGTCAGGTGTCAGGTGACAGGTGTCAGCGGTGAGGTGACGCATGGCGCGTAACGCCTTCTACGCCCAGTCGGGCGGCGTCACGGCGGTCATCAACGTATCCGGCCAGGGCGTGATCGAGACGGCGCGCAAGCATCGCGACGCGATCGCGAACGTGTACGCCGGCCGGAACGGCATCATCGGCGCGCTCACCGAGGATCTGATCGACACGTCCCAGGAACCGGACGCGGCCATCGCGGGCCTGCACTACACGCCGAGCGGCGCGTTCGGCTCGTGCCGGCACAAGCTCAAGCCGTTCGACAAGAACCCCGCCGAGTACGAGCGGCTGATGGAGGTCTTCAAGGCGCACGATATCGGCTACTTCTTCTACAACGGCGGGGGCGACTCGGCCGACACCTGTCTCAAGGTGTCGCAGCTCGCGCGCGACCGCGGGCTGCCGATCCAGGCGATTCACGTGCCGAAGACGATGGACAACGACCTGCCGCTCACGGACACCTGCCCGGGGTTCGGCTCGGTCGCGAAGTACGCCGCGGTGTCGATTCGCGAGGCGGGCTATGACGTGGCGTCGATGGCCAAGACCTCGACGAAGGTGTTCATTCTCGAAGTGCTGGGGCGGCACGCGGGGTGGACGGCGGCGGCGGGCGGCCTCGCGGCCGAGTCGCCCGGCGAAGCGCCCCAGGTCATTCTCTTTCCCGAGATCGTCTTCGACGAGGACAAATTCCTCGGCGCCGTGGACGCGGCGGTGAAGAAGTACGGGTTCTGCGCCGTGGTGGCGAGCGAGGGTCTGCGTCTGCCCTCGGGGGAATTCCTGTCCGAAGCGGGGACGAAGGATGCCTTCGGCCACGCGCAGCTTGGCGGCCTCGCGCCGCTGCTCGCGAAGATGGTCGGAGACAAGCTCAAGTACAAATATCATTTCGCGATCGCGGACTACCTGATGCGCGCCGCGCGGCACATCGCCTCGAAGACCGACGTCGATCAGGCTTACGCGGTGGGCAAGGCGGCGGTCGAGCTCGCGCTCGCCGGGAAGACCGGCCTCATGGCGACGATCGAGCGGCAGTCCGATTCGCCCTACGTGTGGACCACGGGCAGCGCGCCGCTCGACAAGGTGGCGAACGTCGAGCGCAAAATGCCGCGCGACTTCATTACCGACGACGGGTTTCACATCACGGAGAAATGCCGGCGCTACCTGTCGCCGCTCATTCAGGGCGAAGACTACCCGCCGTACGCGCACGGGCTGCCGCAGTACGTGCGCCTGAAGAACGCCCCCGTGGCGAAGAAGCTCTCCACGCCGTTCGAGATCAAGAAGGGGTGAGGTGAGCGAGCGGAAGCCGCTCTACGAGCCCTCCGACTGGCCCGGGGATTCCAGGATGCTGGGGTCCCCGGGCCAGTTCCCGTTCACCCGCGGCATTCACGAATCCATGTACCGCGGCCGCCTGTGGACGATGCGACAGTACGCCGGCTTCGGGACATCCGAAGAGACGAACGCGCGGTTCCGGCGGCTGCTCGCCGCGGGCCAGACGGGGCTCTCGGTCGCGTTCGATTTGCCGACGCAGATGGGCTACGACTCGGACCATCCGCGCGCCGAGGGCGAGGTCGGCCGGGCGGGGGTCGCGATCGACACGGTGGACGACGTCGCGCGCCTGTTCGAGGAAATCCCCCTCGATCAGGTCTCCACGTCGATGACGATCAACGCGACCGCCGCCATCTTGCTCGCGATGTACGTCGTCGTGGGGGAGGAGCGTGGCGTGGACCGCACCCGCCTCGCGGGCACGGTGCAGAACGACATCCTGAAGGAGTTCGTCGCCCGCGGCACGTACATTTTTCCGATCGAGCCGTCGCTCCGCCTGGCGACCGACCTGCAGCGTTTCGTGCTGGGCGCCGGGATGCGGTTCAATCCGATTTCGATTTCGGGGTACCACATGCGCGAAGCCGGCGCGACCGCCGTCCAGGAGCTGGGCTTCACCTTCGCCAACGCGCTCGAGTACGTGCGTCGCGCCGAGCGGGCGGGGCTGCCGATCGGCGAGCTCGCGGCCCGGGTATCCTTTTTCTTCGCCGCCTTCACGGACCTGTTCGAGGAGGTCGCCAAGTTCCGCGCGGCACGCACCCTGTGGGCACGCCTCCTCAAGGAACGTTTCCAGGCGGACGAGTCGGCGTGCCGGCTCCGCTTCCACGTGCAGACGGGCGGCTCGACCCTCACGGCGCAGCAGCCGATGAACAACGTCGTTCGCGTGGCGATCCAGGCCCTGGCGGCGGTCCTGGGCGGCGCGCAGTCGCTCCACACGAACGCGTACGACGAGGCTCTGGCGCTGCCCACCGAGCAAACGGCGACCCTCGCCCTCCGCACGCAGCAGGTGCTCGCGCACGAGACCGGCGTGCCGGGTGTGGTCGATCCGGTGGCGGGGAGCTGGTATGTCGAATCGCTCACGGCCCAGCTCGAGCGTGAGGCCATGGCGTTGGTCAACGAGATCGAGACGCTGGGTGGTGCTGCTCGCGCGATCGAGCGCGGCATGATGCAGCGGGCCATCGCCGAGAGCGCCTACCGACGGCAGCAGGCGGTCGAGTCGGGAGACGCGGTCGTCGTTGGCGTGAACAACTTCGTCGACCCGGAGCCGGTGCCTCCGGTTCCGGCGCCGGACTACGCCGCGCTCGCGACGGAACAGGCGGCTCGTGTTGTCGCGGCCCGGCGCGCGCGCGATCGCACCGCGGTCACGGGCGTGCTCGCGGACCTCGGCACTGCGGCGCAGTCTCCGGATGGCGCGCTCATGGAACCCATCATCGCGGCCGTCCGCGCCCGCGCGACCGTCGGAGAAATCAGCGACGTGCTGCGGGGCGTGTGGGGAGAGTACCGCGAGGGATGAGGCGGCACGCATGACACCGATTCCGGCATGGCTTCCGGCGTTCGTTCAGGAGCGCATGGCCGAGCAGGCGGCGCGCGATCCGCAGTTCGCCCAGGACGTGGCGGCGGCCCAAGGGATGCTCCTCTACGGTACGATCGGGCACGCGGCGTACCTGCGCGACGACGGGTCGGTGTGGTTCCACGTCGCGGCGCTGTCGCTCGACACCGAGGACGACGAGGAGTACGAGTGGCAGGTGGCGACCGGGACGGACCGACTGCGTGCGCTCCAGATGGGCGCGCGGCGCTACCCGGAGCTCTTGGAGCTGCTGCCCCAGCGACCCGCCGACGCGGTGGAGTGTCTGCGGTGCACCGGCACCGGGAGGTTCCTGCCGAACGTCTACTGTCACTTGTGCGGGGGATTGGGGTGGGTGCCCGCGAGTGCGACGGAGTAGGGTGGACTCCCCGGGGCGCGCGGAAGTAACGTTGTCGTCATGAGATTCACGGGCGCGTTCCTGGTCGGAATCCTGCCGGCCATCCTGTGCTCCAACTGCCACGCATCACCCGCCGCGCCGACCTCGACCCCGTCGACGCCCGGCGGGGCGCTGGCCGGCGAGTGGAGCGGCACGGGATCGGACTCCCAGGGCGCGGAGGAGATGACGTGGGTCCTGACGCAACGGGGTGACACGGTGTCGGGCTCGGTGAACACCCAGTCGACGAATCCCACGGATGGCAGCTGCGCGTCGTGTCACAAGAACAAGTCCGGGACGCTGTCCGGCACCATCGCCGACAGCGTGCTCAGGCTGACGATGTACTTTCCCACCGGGGGCGACGTTCCCACCCCGATCTGCAGCGTGACCATGGTGGCGAGCGCCGAAGGGTTCACGGTCGATCGGATCGCCGCGCCGTATTCCGGTGGCGATACCTGTGAAGGGCCGTTCACCGACGGCGCGTTCGAGATGCTGCATCAGCGGTAGTCACCAGCATGCGCCGTTCCCCACCTGAGCTTCTCGCTCCCGCCGGTAGCTTGGACGCCGTCCGCGCAGCCGTGGCGAACGGTGCGGACGCGGTCTACCTCGGCGTCGAGAAGTTCAACGCGCGCGACGAGGGCGCGCAGCTCACTCTGGATGAGCTCGCCCAGGCCTGTCGCGTCGCGCACGCGAGCGGCGCCCGCGTCTATCTCACCTTCAACATTCTCCTCAAGCCCGCCGAGCTGCACGAAGCCCTGCTGCACCTGGGCGACTGCGTTGACCGCGGGATCGACGCTGTGCTCGTCCAGGATCTCGGCGCGATGCGGCTGATTCAGCGAGCCTATCCGGATCTCGAGATCCACGCCTCCACCCAGGTGACCGTTCACGACGCGTCCGGCGCGCGGCTCCTGCAGGAGCTGGGCGTGTCCCGCGTCGTGCTCGCGCGCGAGAACACCCTCGACGACATCCGCGCGATCCGTGACGCCGTGCCGGGGCTCGGCCTCGAGTCCTTCGTCCACGGCGCGCTCTGCATCGCGTACTCCGGCCAGTGCTTCATGTCGGGGATGATCTCCGAGCGGAGCGCCAACCGCGGCGCCTGCGCGCAGTCGTGCCGCAAGGACTACGTCCTGACCGACGCGAGCACGCGCGCGGAGCTCGACCGGGGCTATCTCATCTCCGCCAGGGACCTCGGCGCTTGGGAGCATCTCGCGGCCATCGCCGACGCCGGTGTCGGGTGCCTCAAGATCGAGGGCCGGAAGAAGAAGCCCGAGTACGTGGCCACGGCGACTCGCGCGTATCGAACGTTCCTCGACGAGCTGCGACGCGGGACGTGGGACGCCTCGCCCCGAACCGACCTTACCCAGCC
>Ga0187779_10001244_pt1 | contig 15966 bp, 11 predicted proteins | sample 1015_Q2_SP10_10__FD_132435 | JGI IMG/M metagenome (GOLD analysis project Ga0187779, IMG submission 132435) | Tropical peat soil microbial communities from peatlands in Department of Meta, Colombia - 1015_Q2_SP10_10_MG | ecosystem: Environmental > Terrestrial > Soil > Wetlands > Peat | place... | reverse complement strand
TCCGGCAATATCGGCCGTACCTCGCCCAACGCGTGAAAGATCGCGAATCGTTCGCTCACATCCTCGATCTGCACGTCATCGGCGATGATGTAGCGTTCAAGCCGCGCCAAAAGCGATTCGCGCTGGTCCGCGTCGGCATCGATCAAAAATGCGTCCTCGTCCTCGGTTAAAAATAGATGGGCGGTCAGTTTCCCTTTCGCATTTAACGCGCAAGCCTCGATTGCATTTGCTTCCGCCACTTTCCGCACATCGTTCGTAAGCTGGCCGTTTAGAAAGCGTCCGCGATCGGCACCCGTGATGCGCAGCTTAATCCGTGACGAAAGGTCGAAGAATAGCTTCATCGAACGCGACGGATCCTCCCTTGCCGCGCTCGCGACCTACGTTTCGTCACTCCGCCGCAATAAACGGTCGAATAACCCCCGACGGGCCTGAACCGCGGTTTCGTCGGCAGGGGCCTCGATAGTTTCCGGAGCCAGATCAATCAGTTGATGCGATTCGGAATTTTCCTTTGGCGGCGCAGCCTCGTCAGGCAGTGGCGCAGGGAATGAGGCACTCTCGGTCCCTGGTTCCGCCTGATTTTCGGGCGGCTGGTCCTGCGCCAGTACAGGCGACAGCGAAGTGTCCAACGCCTCTGGCTGAGTTTCCGGAGCATCCAGATTCATGGGCGCAGCCATTGGCTCCGGAATTGAGATTGGGACGAACGTTTTCTCGACTGGCTGTTCGAACAATTCAAGATTCACTTCTTCTCCAGTAGCCGGCCGAGCTTCGTGAAAATACTTCCGTGCCAGAGCGGCATAGTCCTCATCGCCAAAACCTCGCTGCGCCTGCTCGAGCAAACGATCGCGCGTGGCGGTGGTCACGCTTAGTTCCAGATGATTCGATAAGCCCGCGCGGCTGGCGAGCTGCATATCTTTCAACATGTGTTTGATCGAAAAATGCGGCTCGAAATCGCCGTCGATCATTTTCGGCAACTTCATCGATAGCGTCCCCGAGTTGCTGCTGTTGCTTTTCATCGCGGCAAGGAATTTCTCCAGCGGCACACCGGAGCTTTTCGTCAAAGCAAGCGCTTCGGCGGCGGCTTGCACGGTGGTCGCGGTGAGGATGTTGGTCGCAATTTTAATCACGGTAGCCTGCCCAATTCGTCCGATTTCGATGACCTCTTTGCCGCTCGCTTCGAGGGTCGGCCGTGTCTCGCGCAACGCAATTTCGTCGCCCGCGACGTAGTAAACAAGCTCTCCTTTTTCTGCTGCCATTTTACTGCCAGTGAACGGCGCTTCGACAAAACGCGCGCCACGCCGCTCGACAATGTCCGCGGCCGCCCGCATCGAATACGGCGCAACAGTCGGGTGCGCGATGACGATGTGTCGCGGCGCGAGAGCCGGCGCGATTTGTTTCGTTATTTCCAGCAATGCGTCATCGTCCGAGACAAACAGTTGGATGTGATCGCACATTTCGGCGACTTCGGCGGGTGCTCCGACGAAATTAGGAACGGGCCGCGGGCTCCGATTCCAAACGAAAACGTGATAGCCTTTCAGACGAAGAGTGTTGGCGACCCGGCTACCAATAATTCCGAGCCCAATCAGGCCAATATTCTTTTGCGCGCGGCGAGCCATACCTAGTTACCCATTGGGAGCGGGATATCCAGAGTGGGGTTAAATTGCCGGAGGCGCAACCCAGAAGTTGTAGTACGCGTAAAATCGTCGAGGCAAGGAGGCAATCGCTGTACCTTTCCGCAAGGTCGGCAATTAATCAGGAGACTGGCTGCCTGCCAAAGCTAAGAGTCGCCCTTCATTTGAACGCAAGTTGAGATAAATAGTAAGCCGCGACCGAACCGACAATCCGAAGGCTTTCAGCGCTCAGTTTGTCGATTGTATCTTCCGCCGTGTGCCATGGCGGATAATCGAAGTCGATCACATCGATCGTAGGGATACCGATATTGTTCAATGGCGTATGATCGTCGGTAACGTCAGCATCGAAGTAAGTGAAATATTTTCGAAGATTGAGCGCATCGGCCGACGCGAAAATGCCGTGTGCAAGTTGCGCGGGCGAATCCGGCGGCAGAGTGATGTTGAGGGAACGATCGCCCACCATGTCAAAAAGAATTCCGGCGCGAAAAGAGCCTTTCCCTTTAGCCAGCGACCGCGCAAAGTAGCGGCTGCCATAGTCGCCATCCGTTTCCGAGAAATTTTCGTACGCCTCCTCTCCATCGAAAAAAACCAGCTCGATTTTTGCGGCCAGATCCGGCTGTTGCGCAAGCACGCGTGCCATTTCGATGAGTAATCCCGCGCTCGAGCCGCCGTCATTTGCGCCGACAAAGCGAAAAGTGTCGAACGTTTTCGTGTCGTAATGCGAGCAGAGTAGAAATGAAGGGTTATCGCCAAACTGAGCGATCAGATTGGCGAAATGCTTTTTCCCGCGGGGCGTGTCGTCGCTAAAATCCTGCCGGGTAACTTTCCAGTGCAAGGCGCGCAGTTGCTCCGTGATGTAAACTCTCGCCTTCTCAAGCGCTTCGCTTTCCGGTGGCCGCGGGCCGAGATCGACCAGGTGCTGTACGTGCGCCAGTGCGCGGTCGCCAGAGAATTGCTCCCAGATTTTTGGCGCGGCGGACGCAGTGGTTGTCGCGGCCAGCAAACCAACGGAAGCCAATTGAATTGCCGTCTGATACAGACGCCATACAAGACTTCGGCGCTCCATTACTCCAAAGCTCCACTATTCCACGGCTGGCAATCCAAGCGCCGTCAAAATCCGTTGAAGATCGTCATTGCCATAATATTCGATCTCGATCCGGCCGCGCTTTTCCCCGTGATGAATCGCCACGTGCGTTCCGAGTTTTTCCTGCAATCGATTCTGCAAATCTTCAATTGCAGTCGAAGTCGCCTCAATCGCGCGTCGTTTGCGACGGCCACGTCCGATCCCAAGCTGACGCGCCACCAGACGTTCGGTTCCCCGCACGGTGGCGCTGCGACGCAAAACCGTTTCCGCGACTAGAAGCTGATCGGTAGTAGATTTCAATGAGAGCAACACTTTGGCGTGGCCGACCGACAACAGATTTTGCGTCAGCCAGGTTTGAATTTGGGGATGCAGATCGAGTAATCGAATCGAATTCGCCACCGCTGCCCGGCTCCGGCCAACCTTCGCCGCGATCTCCTCCTGGCGCATGTTGAATTCGCCGGCCAGGCGTGCATAACCTTGCGCTTCTTCGATTGGGTTCAAATCGCTGCGCTGAAGGTTTTCTATCAACGATAACTCCAGCACTTCCAAATCGCTTGCGCCGCGGATAATCGCCGGTACCTGCGTCAGCCCGGCTTCTTGCGCAGCGCGCCATCGCCGTTCGCCCGCGATCAATTCCAGCCGTGCCCCAGCCTGACGCACGATGAGCGGTTGAATGATTCCGTGCTGCCGGATCGACTCGACCAACTCCTGCAACGCGTCCGGCGCGAAATCTTTTCGCGGCTGCAACGGGCTTGGAACAATGCTAGCTAGATCAACCTCGAGAATCTTCTCGCGCGAACCACCCACACCATCCGCGACCGGGGCCGGCGCCGGCCGGGCGGCGATCAGCGCGCTCAGACCTTTGCCGAGACCGGACTTCGCCATAAGTCTGAGGCTAGCGAAACAGTTTCGACATAGCAAATGGCAACACGCGCTTGAGGGTTTGCGCTCGCAGACCACTACGATAGCATGATCCGATGCGGTTTAATGAGGTGTTCACGCTCGGGCATTCGCCCGATCCTGATGACGCGTTTATGTTTTATGCGATCGCGGAAAACAAGATCGACCTGCGCGGTTATCGCTTCGAACATCGGCTTGAAGACATTCAAACGTTGAATGAGCGCGCGCTTCGCGGCGAGCTGCACATCTCAGCGATTTCAATCCATGCTTACCCGCAGGTGGCAGACAAATACGCGTTGCTGCCCTGCGGCGCGAGCATGGGCGATGGATATGGACCGGTGCTTGTCCGCAAGGAAACGCCGAACGGAATTGACGAAATCAAACCCTTTCCTCTTGATTCAGTTATTGCTGTCCCGGGGAAAATGACGAGCGCGTTTCTCGCGCTCCGACTTTATCTCGGCGACTTCAAATACGTCGTTGTGCCGTTCGATCAAATTTTTGACGCCGTCAAAAGTGGGCGCGCGGACGCCGGTTTGATCATTCACGAAGGCCAGCTGACTTATGAACGATCTGGCTTCACAAAAATTGTTGATCTCGGAGAATGGTGGAAACAGAAGACAAGATTGCCGCTGCCGCTTGGCGGGAATGTTTTGCGCAAAGATATCCCCTCCGACGTGCGGTGCGACCTGGCGGAGATCGTGCGCGAAAGTATCGATTTCGGATTGGAACACCGGTCCGAAGCGGTGCTGCATGCATTGCCGTACGCGCGAGAAATGGATGCTGACCTGGCCGGGAAATTCATTGGCATGTACGTAAACGATTTTACGCGAGATTACGGCGAAATCGGACGGGAAGCGATTCGCAGGTTTCTGAGCGATGGGAAACGCGCCGGTTATATTGAAACAGAATTCGAGATCGAATTCGTCAGCTAATCGCTTAGACGCGCGATTAGTTCTTCTTTTTCTCGGGCGCTTTGCCTAACTTTTCGACCACGAAGCTTTTGACGTGGGCAGCCTCTGTCTTGAACCCATTCGCGAAATCGGCAGTGCCGTACTCAAAAAGAACGACAAAGCAGAAAGTAAAAAAGACGAAAAGTGCGAACCAAAAGAGTCCGCGCAGCAATGTCATGGGCTGAAGGCTAACGTAGCTCTCGACTCGGGTCAATTCGCCGGCGGCAGCCAAACTTCGGATTGAACGACCGACCGAAACTGCCAAGCTAACTCGAAAATGCGAATACCACTTCTCGATCTTTCCGGACAATATCGCAGCTTGGAACGCGAAATCCTGACGGAAATCAAAGAAGTTTTGGCCACGCAAAGATTCATTCTTGGTCCGAAACTGGAGCAATTCGAGAAAGCAATCGCTACTTATTGCGGAGTCGATTACGCTATCGGCGTTTCTTCCGGAACCGATGCGCTGCTCGTGGCTCTAATGGCGCTCGAGATCGGGCCAGGCGACGCCGTCCTTACCAGCGCCTACAGTTTCTTCGGAACGGCCGGGTCGATCGCGCGAGTCGGCGCGACTCCACTTTTCGTCGATATCGATCCTGGCACGTACAATCTTTCAGCGGCGTCGCTTCGATCGTACCTCGATCACCATTGCAAACCCGACGCGGATGGAGAACTCCGCGATGCGCGCGGCCGAAAGATCCGCGCGATCATGCCGGTTCATCTGTTTGGGTTGTGCGCCGAAATGAACGAGATTCTAACGATCGCCCGCGAGCATGACCTCCTGGTTATCGAAGATGCCGCTCAGGCAATCGGCGCCGAGTATCCGCTGGAAGCCGGACCGGCCAGAGCTGGAACAATGGGCGATATTGGTTGTTTCAGTTTTTACCCGTCGAAGAACCTGGGCGCGGCGGGCGACGCGGGCCTGGTTGTTTGTCGTGACGAAGCAACTGCGAAGCGACTGCGAATTGTTCGCGAGCATGGGATGGAGCCCCGTTATTATCATCACGTGATTGGCGGGAATTTTCGGTTGGACGAGTTACAGGCTGCGATTCTGAATGTTAAACTGCCGCACCTTGATGAATGGTCGGAGGCGCGGCGGGAGGCGGCCGATTTTTACGCGAAGGAATTTGATAGAGCTGGCCTAACCAAAATGGTCACCCTCCCGACCGAACCTTACCGGGAAACCGGCCTCAGGAACCATCACATTTACCACCAATATGTAATTCGCACCGAAAGACGCGACGAATTACAAGTGCATTTGAGCAAGCGAGAAGTTGGAACGGCGATTTATTATCCGCTCGGATTGCACGAACAGGAATGCTTTCATTACCTCGGCAACAAGCGCGGCGATTTTCCGGAAACCGAACGGGCCGCCCGCGAAACGTTGGCGCTGCCGATTTTTCCAGAGATTTCGCGCGACGCGCAAAAATATGTCGTGGACTCGATCGCCGAATTTCTTGAGAAGTAGCCCGAGCGACTGGGCTCCTTGAAATCGATCGACTTGCGACCGGCAAGCTGTGAGCTATATCAGAACGCTCCGGCTGACGGGTAGGTACCGAAGTGGCCAAACGGGGCAGACTGTAAATCTGCTGGCTTTACGCCTTCGCTGGTTCGAATCCAGCCCTGCCCAAATTTCTTCCGCCGGTGGACTTTGGTGCGATGTCTCTGGTCGCGCACCGCCTCCGACTGCTCTCCGCGCGCCGAGTTGGAACAAAAAAAGCGCCTGACCGCAGATTAAGCGCTTTTCAAAGAAATCGAGTGCGATCTTAACGGCCGCGACGTTGTCCGCCATTTCGGCGGCCGCCGCCGTATCCACCGCCGCCCCCACCGCCACCGTAACCGCCGCCTCCGCCTGACGGACGCGCCTCGCGCGGACGAGCTTCATTAACCGTAAGCGCCCGGCCTTCCAAAGTCTTGCCGTTGATCTCGGCGATGGCTTTTTGCGCATCCTGCTCCGAGCTCATGGTGACGAAGGCGAAGCCGCGCGATTTGCCGGTAAACTTGTCTTGCATCAGCATGACTTCCTGGACTGCGCCCGCCTGCGAGAAAAGCTCCTGCAATTCGTTCTCGGTCGTGTTGAAGGGAAGATTCCCCACGTATAATTTAGTTGCCATCGAGTCTATCCTGGAAAAAGCCGCAAGGTCACTGTTCCCGCTTATCGGATTTCAAATCGCCGCTGAATAAACTCCAACTGACAATCCACCAACTGCCAAGCGCTGTTTTCCCCTTTCGGGCTCCTTAGTAAAATGCTTCGTTTCAGAAAGCAATAACAAATCGAGGGCTGGAATTAGCCAAAAACGTGAGATTTAACGCTGAGGACATAAAAACCAGCCATTCGCGCGTCGCCATCGTTGCGACGGGCGTCGTCAGCCCTCTCGGCAGCGGGCTAAATGAGACTCTGGCGTCACTTAAAGCCGCCCGCGACTGCATTACGCCCGTTTCCCGCTTCCCCGTCGCGCAGTGCCGATGCCAGACAGCAGGCCAGGTTGACGACGAAAAACTGGCCGAGATTAGAACGAACCGGAAAGCACGGCGTTTACATCGCGCGTCCCACATGATGATCCGCGCGTTGGACGAAGCCCTTTCGCAGGACGGGCAATTTCGGCCGGAGATGGCAGTCATCGGCACTACCAGCGGTGGAATGTCGTTTGGCGAAAATTATTATCGCGCCTTGGATCAGCATCATGATTTGCGACATACGCCGCGATGGATCGCCAACTATCCGCCGCAGAAACCTGCGCTAGATGCGTTGGAGGCCTTTGGCGTCTCCGTGCCTTGTCATGTCATCGCCAATGCCTGTGCTTCCGGCACAAACGCACTTGGTCACGCGTTTGACTGCATTCGCTCCGGCAAATATCAGCGGGTTTTGACCGGCGGATACGATACCCTGTGTCAGCTGGTTTTTGTCGGCTTCGATTCATTACAAGCCTCCACCCCAGAAAAATGCCGTCCGTTTGATCGAGACCGGACCGGCATGGTGCTGGCTGAAGGCGCGGCTATTTTTGCGCTCGAAAATCTGGAAAGCGCACAGGCGCGAGGCGCAAACATTCTAGCCGAGGTGATCGGCTACGGGATTTCGACCGATAACCACCACTTGACCCAGCCCAATCCGTCCGGGATCGGTCCGCGCCAAGCGATGATGGACGCTCTTCAATCCGCCGGCATTTCCGGAACACAAGTCGATTACATCAACGCTCACGGCACGGCCACAGTTTTCAATGATGCGGCGGAGGGAAAGGCGATTGCCGAACTCTTCGATCGCGTGCCGGTCAGTTCAACGAAAGCCATGATGGGTCACTCGTTAGGCGCAGCCGGAGCAATTGAAGCAATCATTTCTCTGCTGGCGATTCAGCATCAATTCTTGCCGGCAAACATAAATTTTCGTGCCGGAGACGAAGGCGTTAATCTCAACATCGTAGCGAACGAACCGCGCAGCGCCGCGATTGACATCGTGCTTTCAAACTCGTTTGGATTCGGCGGTACCAACGCGTCCATTCTGCTGCAGAGGTTTCACCAGCGCCCGGTTTGCGACGGACCCATCGCAGCATGAGTCTGCATATCGCCGGCATGGGTTGGGTCACACCGCTGGGTCGCGGCCTTGAAAAGGTGTGGGACCGTCTGCTTCGCGGAGAGGAAGCGGCTGCCCAAAAAGTCTCGCGCGGCGCGGGTGAGCCGCAATATCCGACCTTTCTGGTTCCAAAGGATGAGCTTGGAGATTTGCCGCCGCATCCAAGGCTTCGCCGGGCCAGTCCAATCTCGCGTTTTGCGGCCGCAGCAGGTCTGGATGCTCTCGAAACCGCAAGATCAGCAATCGGCGAGATCGACGCGACCCGAATCGCCTTGATCTTTGCGATTTCAAACGGCGGGGTGATTTACACGGCGCGCTTTTATGGTGAGGTGGTGAAGTCAGGAGCGCAATCGGCGAGTCCGTTGCTTTTTCCAGAAACTGTTTTCAACGCATCAGCGAGTCATCTGGCTGCAATTCTTGGAATCACGGGCGCCAGCTACACGCTTGTTGGAGACGGAGCGGTCGGAATGCTCGCCTTAAAAATGGCCGAAAACTTGATGACGGATGAAAGGCTCGATTGCTGTCTTATCGTGGGCGCAGAGGAAGTCGACTGGCTGCTTTGCGATGCTTACCGACGCTGGAGGCTATTGAAATCGCGGCCGCCGATCGAACCATTTCGAGCGCCGCCCAAAGGCACGGTTTTGAGCGAGGGGGCGGGCGCAGTCGTTCTCGGGCGTAAAGGGCCGGTTGCGGTCGATCAAATTCATGGCGGCACAAATTTCTGGCGGCGAAACCAGGCGGCCGCCGCCATTGTGCCGGTTTTATCAAATCTGACGGACGCCAGGGCCAAGCTCTTGATATCCAGCGCTAATGGAACATTTGTCGACCTTGCAGAAATGGTTGCGATTCACGAAACGATCCCGGATGCCTGTGTTTATAGTTGCAAACCGGCTCTTGGTGAAAGCGTCGGTGCAAGCGCATTGTGGCAAGTCATCGTTGCCGGCCAATCGCTGTTGAGCGGAAAGCAGCCTCCACTCTTGCACCTTGCTACCAAGGACTCGCCAGGCAGCGCAGAATTCGAGCCGACGCAAAGCGCACTCGTCTTGAGCTGCGGTATGAATCAACAGGTAGCGGGACTGAGATTGTCGATTTAGCCGGATAAGAGCGGGCAGCGCGAGCGCCGTTTTACCTTTGCAACGACGCATCGGCTCGATACCTTCGGCAGGCGGCCATGCGAATGCCATTTCGGCTCTTTCTTGTTCTTATCGCCGGGATCCAAATCGCTGGTGGGGCAACGGCAATGCCGGAGAACCAGCCGGTCGAGATTACCTCCAGTGGAGAAACCACCTACGAAAATGGTCTGGCGACCGCGCGGGACAACGTGGCAATTCACGTCGGTGATACCGACATTTATGCAGATTTCGCGCAATACAATTCTCGCACTCACGAGATCACGGCCGATGGCGACGTTCGGATTTACCGGGACGTAAATTTATATATTGCCGAGCACGCTGTTTATAACCTCGATACCAAACAAGTGCGCACGGGGAAAATGCGCACGGAATACAATCCTTATTTTCTGAGCGGCCAGAAAGTCGTCCAGACATCGCAGAATGCCTACCAGGTCCAGGATGCGAATTTCACGACCCATGATTCACCCAACCCCAATTTTCATCTTCATGCCCGAACGGTCCGCGTTTATGAAAACGACCATGTCGTCTTCCACGATGTCACCTTTTACGTCGGCGACGTACCTGTTTTCTGGTGGCCTTATTTGTACCAATCGCTGAACGACGCGTTTAATTTCGAAGTTTCTCCAGCTTATTTGAGCTCGTGGGGACCATCAGTCCTGACCCAACTCACTTTCCCGATTACGGACGACATTCAGGGCCGATTGCGTTTGGATTACCGGGGACGCCGTGGAGTAGCAATTGGTTTCGAGTCGGACATCGATTACGGAAAAGACAACTCGAGCAACGTAAAGATTAAGACTTACTATCTGCAGGATCAGAATCCGCTCCTGAATCAAACGGCGCAACCGCGCACCAATGTCCCGACCGGGCGTTATCGACTGAGCTTGGAGGACCGAACCAATTTTACCGACGACATCTATGCCATCGTAGATGTGACAAAGCTTAGCGATCCCTATGTGATGCAGGATTTTTATCAGAATGAGTTCCGGATTGATCCGGTGCCGGACGATGTGGTTGCCCTGACAAAGACCGATCCATTTTATACCATCACCGGCATCGCCCGATTCCAGGCAAATGAGTTTTTCGAGCAAACAGAGCGGCTTCCGGAAGTGGTGGTTGATATCAAGCGCCACGCGCTTTTTGGCGGGCCTATTTTCTACGAAGGCGAAAGCGGAATTGCGGACCTGCACCGCGACTATGCCGAAAACTCCGGTTTCGAAAATTACAGTACAATCCGCCTCGACAGCTTTCATCAGCTTATTTACCCGAATACCTACTTCGGCTGGTTATCGATTGTTCCGCGGGCAGGGTTTCGCGCGACTTATTATGACGACACGCGCGACCTCGGCAAATCGCTCTTTGGTCCAAACACGAATCCGTTGGAACCAAGTTTTCTTCCGCTGGATCCGACGCCGAAAAATCCGGTCGTGGATGCAGGATCCGGAGTGAGGACAATTTTTGACACTGGCGTGGAAGCCTCTTTCAAAGTCACCCGGACATGGGACGACGTCGAGAACAGCGCTTTGGGGTTGGATGGTCTAATGCACGTGATCCAGCCGTTCACAGAATTTTCCTATGTCCATGTCAATGGGCTTAATCCCTCGGCAGTTCTCCAATTTGATCGCTTCGAGCCTTCCACCCAGCTGCGTCCGCTCGATTTTCCGGAGTTCACGGCGATCGATTCAATCGCCGACTGGACGATTTGGCGGCTTGGTCTGCGCAACCGTCTTGAGACGCGCCGCGATGACGTAACTGTCACGTGGCTCGAACTCGACACTTTTTGTGAAATAAATTTTGAAAGTCCGTACGATCGAACTCAATACTCGAATTTATTCAACAAGTTGCGATTTACGCCGCTGCCGTGGGCTTCGCTGACAGTCGACTCGCAAATTCCGGCGTTCGATCGTGGTTTTACCGAGGTCAATACGATGATTTCAGTCCAACCGGTTGCCAACCTGCAAATTAGCGTCGGCAACCGATATCTGCACGACAATCCTTTCTTCGATAACAGCAATCTTTTCGTTGTCGGAGGTTATTGTCGGATGAACGATAACTGGGGACTCGGGCTGCAGGAACAATTCGAAGCACAAACCGGCACTCTCCAACAGCAACGTTATGCCGTTTATCGGGACCTGACGAACTGGGTGGCGTCGTTTGGAGCGGTCGTTCGCGATAATGCCGGTGTCAGAGAGTATGGAGTGCTGCTTACCTTTACGCTAAAGGCCTTCCCGAAAATTGGGTTCGATTTCAACTTCGACCCGGGTAGCGAAGGCCAGTGAACCAAATCGGCTTGCATTGTTCGTGCTCTGAATGGTGATTGCGGCGCGGTTGCTCACGCGCGTCTAACTTGAAAATTTTGCCATGGACATTTCAATCATAGGTTCCGGTTACGTCGGATTAGTAACGGGCGCTTGTTTCGCCGACGTCGGTCACAACGTCGTTTGCGTAGATAACGATTCGCGAAAAGTCGAAGCGCTCCAGTCAGGACGGGTGCCGATTTACGAGCCCGGTCTGGAAGATATCATTCACCGAAACGTCTCGGCCCATCGGCTAAGATTTAGTGGCAGCATTCGCGAGGGAGTGGACAATTCGCAAATCGTTTTCATCGCAGTCCCGACTCCACAGCAGCCAAGCGGAGATGTGGATCTTAGCTTTATCGAGAAAGTCTCGCGCGAAATTGCCGGCGTCCTTCAAGATTATCGGGTGATTGTTGATAAAAGCACGGTGCCCGTGAAAACCGGAGAACGTGTCGCGGAGTCGATCAAGCGCTACAACCGGCACGGCGCAAAATTCGACGTCGTGAGCAATCCCGAGTTCCTGCGCGAAGGCTGTGCGGTTGGAGACCTGATGCATCCGGACCGCGTCGTAATCGGCGCTCAAAGCGAGCGTGCAGTCGATTTGATGAAAAAAGTTTACGAACCGTTCATGGTCCCGATCCTGGTCACGGATATCAATAGCGCTGAACTGATCAAGCATGCTGCGAACTCATTTCTCGCCTTGAAGATTTCATACATCAACGCTATCGCCGCAATCTGTGAAGCAAGCGGAGCCGATGTCGAAAAAGTTGCGGACGGAATCGGAATGGATCGGCGGATCGGTCGGCAATTTCTTAATGCGGGGATTGGTTACGGAGGTTCCTGTTTCCCTAAAGATATCGCCGCCTTCATCGCAATCAGTGAACAGCTCCGGGTTCCGTTCAACCTCCTGAAAGAAGTCCAGCGAATCAATTCTGGACAAAAGGAACGCTTTCTCAAGGCAATCCGCGAAACGCTTTGGGTTTTACGTGAGAAAAAGATCGCGGTTTGGGGACTGACTTTTAAACCGGACACGGACGACATTCGTTCTTCGGTCGCAATCGATTTGGTGGCTGAGATGCTCCGGGACGGGGCTCACATTGCAGCCTACGACCCGAAAGGCATGGACAAGGCACGCGAGATCAAAGCGATTGCAGCCGCGACTTTTACTGGCAGCGCGATGGAAGCAGTCGAAAATGCCGAAGCGCTGGTCATTGCGACCGAGTGGAGCGAATTCGCGAATGTCGATCTTGCCAGCGTAAAAGAAAAGATGACGACGCCCATCATTTTTGACGGGAGAAATTTGTTCAATCCGCAAACAATGGCGCAACTCGGCTTTCATTATCATTCCATTGGTCGAGGAAGCGTAAAACCGAACTAAGGGACAGCGTTTCCCAAGATCGCGCCGTGCTGCGTTGGAAATTGAAACGTCTTCGAGAGCGCGGCTCGTTAGGCGAAATTCTTCGACCTGTGTTTGCATCCCGCGCAGCCGATGGAATCATAGCTTCCTATGCAAGATCTCCGCTTCGACAAACTGGCCAAGCTGCTGGTGGAATATTCCACCAGTCTGAAACGTAACGAAAATGTTTTGATTGAGGCGTTTGACGTTCCGGACGAAATGGTCATCGCCCTGATCCGGGCCACCCGAAACGTCGGCGCCATTCCCTTTGTCCAGGTGCAGCGGGCTATGATCAGTCGGGAGTTGGCACTCGAGGCATCGGACCGCCAATTAGCTCTCGCGTCCAGCCACGAGCTCGCCCGGATGAAGAAGATGAATGCCTACATCGCGCTTCGCGGCAGCAACAACATCATGGAAAACTCGGATGTGCCGCCCGAAAGGATGCAGCTGGTCGCAAAAAAAATGCGGCCGGTTCAGGACCAACGGGTAAAAAAAACAAAGTGGGTGGTATTGCGCTGGCCGACACCGTCGATGGCTCAACTGGCAGGCATGAGCACAGAGGCCTTTGAAGATTTTTATTTTCAAGTTTGCACGCTCGACTACCGCCGGTTGCAGCCCGGCATGAAGGCGCTCAAAGCGTTGATGGAAAAAACAAACCGGGTCGAAATCAAAGGCCCGGGCACTGATTTGAAATTCAGCATAAAAGGGATCGCGGCCGTAATTTGCGGGGGTGATCGCAATATTCCAGATGGCGAGGTTTTCAGTTGCCCGGTGAGAGATTCAGTTGAGGGAGAGATCAGATTCAACGCTCCAAGCATTTACCAGGGCACTGCGTTCGACGGGATTCGCTTAAAGTTTCGACAGGGAAAGATCGTGGAAGCGACCAGCAACGAAACAAAGAGGCTGAACAAAATCTTGGATTCAGACCCCGGCGCTCGCTACATCGGCGAGTTTTCTCTCGGGTTCAATCCCTACGTGCTGCACCCAATGCGCGATATTCTGTTCGACGAGAAAATAGCCGGATCGTTTCATTTTACGCCCGGACAAGCATACGAAGAAGCCGATAACGGAAACCGGAGCCAGGTGCACTGGGACATGGTAAACATTCAGCGGCCGGACTACGGCGGTGGGGAGATATATTTCGATGGGAAGCTGATCCGGCGAAACGGGGACTTCCTGCCAAAGCAATTGCGATCATTAAATCGCAATCACTTCACCAAGCGATAGCCCAGTCGGTGACAGTCCGCGAATCCGACCCCGTTTCCAATTCCGGACGATCAAGCTCGCTTCGGCCCGTGGCCGAGCAGATGCAATTGCATCATGCCGATGTCGCCGGTACCGGTTAGCTGCAAGTTTGCGATTTCGAAAATCGGCGCGTTGTCAGCGGCACCCGCTCCGGGGAGTTGCACTGCTACCTGCTTCGAGTTCGAGTTCAGAATAATCGACGCAATCTCAAACGACGGCGAAAACTCTACCGTCGCAATTTGAAACGGCGCGGTCACCAGCACCGAAGTCTGACCCTGTTGCGACGGCGTCAGCTGAAGTGGCGCTGCGGCAAAATCGGAGACGAGTTGCAAGCCCGCGACAGTGAACGAGGACGAACCGGACGCAGCCGGACGTTGCTGCTGCGATGGCGTCAGGCGAACATTGCCAAGCGAGCCACCCGAAGGCTGAATCTTCGAGATTTCAAAATTGACCTGAAGATTCATCGCCGGCTGCGGATGTTGCGATGGCGCAAGACGCATCGTAACGAGCTTCGAAGAAGGCCGCAGCTGAACCGCACCCATCTTAAATGTGGGCGTCAATTGCATCGACGCGATCTCGAAAGCGAAAGTCAGTTGCACGGCCGTCTGCATAGAGCCGGGCTGGGGCGCGGAAGTTCTGATTACTGGCGTTGGTGTTTGAATGGGTTCAGGCATGGTTACAGATGTTAATGGTTGCGAAATTAAAGACTCAGCCTCTTGCGCAAAGAATGGCGCCTCGACAATATGCGAAAACGCTTCCTGCTCAACCGGCTCCGGCTTTGATTCGATGATTTCAGGTGCGTAAGGTTCACCTTCCAGCATCGGCGTCAACTGCGGAATTGGCTGACCCTGCGCAATGGGCTCGATCTCCTGCTGGAGGAACGGCTCCCACTGCGGAATCGGCTCGTCCTGCGCGATGGGTTCGAACTCCGGCTGAACAAAAGATTCCGCCGGTGCCTCCGCTTGAGCAAAAACTGGCTGGTCCTCCAGCACCGGTGTCAACTGCGGAATTGGCTGGCCTTGCGCAACAGGTTCGAATTCCGGCTGGAAGAAAGACTCCAACGGGGCTTCTGCTCGAGCGGAAATGGGTTCTGGGAAACTCGTAACCACTGGCTCAGGTTCAGTCTGTGCAAAGAAAGGCGCGGGCATCGTCCATTGCTCGTCCGGTGCGGACGAAGGCACAGGTGCGGGCGCAGCGGGTGACGGCCAAACGATCGGCTCTTCTACGGGTGCGGCGGTGGCGGCAAGAGCAGGTTGCTCAATGACCGGGCCGACTGCCGATTCGAAGACTTCTTCCGTTGCCGGCAACGATTCGACTGGAGAATGGCCGTTCCGCTCAATAACCGGCGCTGGAGCGGGCTGCGCTGCGCCAAGCGTCTTGCCGAGTGGCACAACTGCTCGCCGCAACGACGGCTCGGATGCTTTTAATTTGAGCGAAATCTGTCGAGGTCCACCACTGAGGCGGGGACCCGTTTTAGCCAATTTTTGAACAGGCGTAACAACCGGAACTCCAACTCCGCCAATCCCGTTCGCAGGCACAGCGCGTCGAAAGCTCGGCACATGAACTCCTCGTCGGCGAATCTCTGGAACCAACCACAAGGCCAGCGCGCCCATGCCCGCTAAGGCAAACCCAACGACAAGCAATGTCTTGGTATCCAATTTTCCACTCGTTTTGGCTTGCGTCGCCTGTTCAACATGAGATGGAGCCAAGACGGTCGCGGGAGTCGCCGACGCGTTGGCCGTAGCCACCGAAGACTCCGTTTTGC
>Ga0187779_10001243_pt1 | contig 15971 bp, 12 predicted proteins | sample 1015_Q2_SP10_10__FD_132435 | JGI IMG/M metagenome (GOLD analysis project Ga0187779, IMG submission 132435) | Tropical peat soil microbial communities from peatlands in Department of Meta, Colombia - 1015_Q2_SP10_10_MG | ecosystem: Environmental > Terrestrial > Soil > Wetlands > Peat | place... | reverse complement strand
TCGAAAGGCAGGGTCCGTCAATGGCAAGGGGAGGAATAATCGCATTTACTCGGGAGCCGTCAGCGAGCCGGGCATCCACCATGGGAGATGATTCGTCGACGCGACGTCCGACTCGTGACACGATTCGATCAATGATCTGCATCAGGTGAGCGTCGTCTTTGAAGCTCAGCCCAGTCGCCTCGAGTTTTCCCGCACGTTCCACATATACACGGTTGAAGCGGTTGACCAGGATGTCGGATATCGTGGGATCCTTTAATAGGGGTTCGAGCGGACCCAAGCCAAAAATCTCGTCCAGAATTTCCCGCGCCAGCCGCTCCCGTTCGGCGAAGCTTAGCGGAACAGCTTCGCTGTTTACGGTGTTGCGGATGAGCAGCAACACTTCGTCACGTGCGGTATCACTTGGCGTGCGGCCCAACTTTTCCAAATCGAGCCGGTCCAGAATCTTCCGATGCAGGTCCGCTTTAACCTGCTGGTATTCTGTCCGCTCGAAGGTTTGCAAATTCGGCATAGTTGCTTTCGGACTTCCTTACGTCTCTACACGGTCTTAAATAAAGACCAAGCCTTGCGTTTCACATCTGGCTCGTTTTCAGTAAGCCGGCTCGCAAGGTTGGTGAACGCGCGCGCCACATCGGTATGCGTCTGCTGCAACAGGGGCACCCCACGATCAATCGAAGTCGACACCGCAAAATACTGATTCGGGATCTTGGCCACGACCTTCACGCCGGCCGCAGCTTCGGCGTCGGTTTCGCTAAAACCTGGAATCTTCCGAAAGCGGTTGAGAACGAGCAGCACCTTCTCCCTGCCGCTGTTCTCGCTCAAGTATTGCTGCACACGCGCCGCACTCCACAATGACGCAACGTCGGCATGTGCCACCATCAGCACGGTTTGGGATAAATTCGCCACCAGCTTTGTGGTTGCATCCATGCGCGTTGAAAGATCTACGACCACATATCGGAAGTGTCCCACCATCAAATCGAACAACTTCGCGTGCTCGGCATGCGACGGGTCCGTGCCCAGGGGAGCATTGGGCCCCGCAAGTAATTGCAATCCACCGGCATGCCGGGTCACGAAGCTTTCAAGGAGCGAACTGTCCAGACGGTGCAAATTACGGATCGCATCCGCCACCCCGAACATCGGCTTGAGATTCAAGTGCAGCGCACAGTGTCCAAGATGGGCGAGGTCCACCAGCGCTGTGTTGCCGTGCGCAGCTTGCAGAGCCAAGGCTAGATTCACTGCCACCGTGGTCGACCCGCTGCCTCCTTTTGCATTCACCACGGCAAAAATCTTGCCTCGGTTCTCTTGAACGTGCTCTTTTCTCTGGGACGCGGTGAGGCGCACGAACGCTTCGAGCAGATCGGTGGTGGTCGCGGGGCGTTCAATAAATTCGCATGCACCGGACCGCATAGCATTCACGATCACTTGCGGCTGATTCATATTGCCAATGGCAAACAGCGCACATTGCGGCAATTGGGCATGAAGCATCTCGATCCCGCGCAACGCCAGGTTCGGATTTTCGGGGGGAACGTCAAGCAAAACCACGTCTGGATTGGCGCTTTCAATACGCCGCACCACCGGATCGGCTGTTGCCATGGGAAATGAGGCACAGCTATGCACAACGCGCGCTACACTGGTACCATCTACCAGCACCTGCAACAGCGTGCGCTGCTCGTCATCTAGCGCTACTACTACGACTGAAAGTTCTGGCATTTACTGCTCCACTTCCCCCAACGGTATGCGCACACAACATCACTTCTGACTACCAGATGGCTTCTTGCCATCAAACTTATTGTCATTCAGGAACGGCTGCGGATTTGGCGGTCCCGCCGGAGCCTCGTTGCTTGCAGAAATTCGCTTCACCGTACACAGCACCATCAGCTCAGATTTGTTCTTTTGCAAATTCTTGCTTTTGAACAAATTCCCCAAAATCGGAATATCTCCAAGCCCCGGAATCTTGTTCACAATGTCCGTTACCCGATTGTCCAGCAAGCCCGCGATCACAAAGCTTTGGCCATCCTGCAGTTCGAACTCGGTTTCCGCTTTCCGGGTGCTCAAAGCTGGCACTGTGAAACCAGAAATCGTCAGCGCATTGGCGAAATCCAATGTGCTCACCTCGGGCGATACCTTCAGGTGGATATTGCCATTTGGCATGATCACAGGCGTGAAGTTCAGTTTCACCCCGAAATCCTTGAACGCAATCGTAACCGCGGTAAAGCCCTGTCCAGGTTGGACAATGGGGAATGGAAACTGACCGCCTGCCAGGAAGCTTGCTTCTTTGCCGTTCACCGCAATCAGGTTTGGTTCAGCCAGGATCTGTAACAAGCTCTTCTGCTGCAGGGCTTCAATGGCTACTCCAAAATTGATGTCCGTGCGAAAAAGAAAAAGGTTGAGCGGGTTGGTAAGGTTGATCAGAGGAGGAGTGGAGCCGGTGGTAACCCCCAGCGTCCCGCCCGCACCCGTGGTCGTAGTTGCTGTGGTGGTCGTGACCGTCGCTCCTCCATACTGCCCCGTGCTCAGGACTCCGGTTGTGTTGCCGGTTCCGGGCGTAAAGTAATTCGCACCTAACTGCAAAGCCGCCGCCCGGTCGACTTCCGCGAACTTGACCTGCAAAAGTACTTCCTGCGCACCCACCGGACCGAAAGTGAGTACGTTCACCACATTTTTCGAATAAGCGTCCGCAATCAGGCCCGCGCGCTTCGCGACATCTTCGGTCGACACGTGTCCGGAGAGCACAATCGCTGAGCGTGAAGGCGTAACCGTGATCTGCTCTTCGGGGAAAACGCGCCGTTCTTCTTCTGCGGCGGCGCTTACGTCTACGTCAACCCGCAGGTCAAAACTTCGTGAGCGTTCCAGTTCATCCCAAATCAGCAAGGAAACCTCGCCCGCCGACCGGCCGTGCACCAGGATCTGTGTCGGAGCTACCACGATTGGATCGGCGACGCCCGGGTCGGTCACGGACACTCTCTTAATGCGCTCGGTTGTATTGATCAGGATTGACTTGCCGACCATCACCCGCAACGGGGCAGCGCCAGTGGCCTCGCCCGCGGGGGCCTGCGTACTTGCGGCTGGGCCCTGGTTCGAACCCGGTTGTGCATTTATAGGCGACGCATTCGGCTGCTGCTGGGAAATGGCTGTGAGCCCAGCAAACAGCAGCACACCAAGCGTGCCTGACCTTCTCAACCGCCTGTGGGTTTGCACTCTCTTGGCGTCCCGCACGCGGGAGCTGATCGACATATCCTTAGCCTCGGTCACTATTTTTCTGAGAAATTCGTCTTTTCCTCTTTGTCGCCTTTATAAATCTCGACAGTGTATGGAGCCACCACGGGGGGAGGAGTAGAAGCGGGTGCTGCAGTGCGTCTCATTTTCGGCCGCGCGGGTTCAGTATGAACCGGAGGAGTTGCTGCGGCAAGTTTGTAGAGAGCATCGGATCTCGCCGCCATGAGTTCTTGTTGTTTGGTATCCAGGGGATTACGTAATGCCAGCTGAATTTTCCCCTGATTGGCGGCAAGGGTCAGCTTCTGCGCGTCATCGGGCGAGACAAGCAACGTGATCACTGGCGTGTTTTGCGGCTCACCCGCGGCATTGCGCTCGAGTTTCTGCCCTGCCGCAAGCACCGCCACATTCTCTAAAACCGTAGTTGTTTCCTGTTGATTCCCGCCTTCAGGATTTCCTGTAAGCAACACATCCACACGAGTGCCGGGTAGCACGAAACCTGCAATTCCGGTCGTATCATTCACACGAACCGAAACCGCGCGCATCCCCGGCGGAATCAAGGACGGCAATCCATAGCCGGCGTTCTCGGCAGCTAACTTGTTGGTGAGAATTAATTCGCCTCGCGAAATCGGAACTACCACCCCGCGTCCCAGTAAGCGGTCTTTGCGATGAAAGACACCCGAGGGCAGATCACCGGACGGGTAATGTACGTACTTGATATCTTTTTCTTCAATCTTTGTGCCGACCTGCAAGTCGTTGGTCGCCACCAGCACGTCTTCTCCAGGAGCTGACTGGCTCCGACCGCCTTGGAGATTGCGATACACTACAAAACTTACGACAGCACCCATTACCAGAGCGAAGAAGCCAATCATCAAAAGCCGGTTACGATTCATTGCTACTCCTGACCATCTGGTACTCGCCGATCTTTTCGCTCGCGTTTAAATCTCACGCTCACTGCTGATTACCCTCAGAACTCCTGCGGAGGCCGAAGAGTTAGGCTCGTTACGCACCTCACTCTCCGCAATCCCGTTCGGCCTCACGGGAAGACGAACATTACTGCGAGATCGAGCTGGCGACAGCCGAAAAGACGTTGTTGGCATTCCCGCCGATAAGCCGGATCGTACCCACCACGATCACCAGAATGACTGCCAACATCACCGCGTATTCCGCGATATCTTGCGCTTCATCGTTCCGCCAGAGTCCACGAATCACATTGCTGATCATCGTCCTACCTCCATTGCGTTTTCTTTAATGCCGCCGTCGCCTCAACCTTATCTTATCGGCGCGCAAACCTGGGCCCTTACTGATTTGCATGTGGCGAATCAATAGCTTGCGAAGGGAAAACCGCTGCGACCTTCCTCCCCATGCCATGATACTCCGAGCCATGCCACCAGAGTGACAAATTGTGGCGCATTGTGCAGAAAATTTCAATTTTTTCGGTAACGATAGTCACGCCCTAAGGGTCACATGCATGCCTTGACCTTTTGGCCGCAAAGATGCCCGACACTCTAGCGGCTACGAGTTAAAACCACGGCTTGTGAGTCCGAGAACACCTGCTTCCAGCCCGGTTCGATCGAGAGGGCTGTAATCAGCGGGGCATCCGGGGGAAGCACAATGGTTTGCACGTCCCATTTTTCCAGCCCCGCCCGCCACTTCTCTCCTCGGACGTAATACGTCGAGGCAAATTGATCCATGAAGGAATCGCCATAAACATCAGCCCGGCCATCGATGTAGACCTTGTATTCCGGGTAGAGCCTCCAGATGAAATACCCGCCCCAGTTGTAATGGTTCATGATGAGAGCGGGTAATCGGGCTCCTGCCACGAAACTAAACGCAGCAGTTGGAAACTCTTTCGCCGTTGCTTCCGGCTGATGGCGAATTACATGCTGTATCCGGAAACCGCTAAAGGCCAGAAATCCAGCCAACAGCACCACGTTGAGTGCAAGGTTGATGTGCGTCAGCCGTGTTTGGGGTCCGAGTGCACAAAGCTTCTCGGCTCCGTGCAGCCCCTCAATCATGCTGCTGAGCAGGGGCGCGGCGACGAGCACAAAGATCGGAATATGCCGAACCGACCCCAATGCCGCATACAGACTGACGCTCAGAAGCAGCAGTTCTCGTGCCCGTAAGCGATGTGAACTCAATGCAGGTAGCAAGATCACCGCCAGCATCAACAGCGACACCGCCACATATCTGGCTTCGTGGAAATCCGGAGAGGCCCATTCTCCGATGTAGGCCAGCATCGCCCGTGACCGCAACGTCTCGATCGGATAGCGGTACATCGCAACGCCGTAGGGATTCAGCGGGACAATGGCAGCGCACGCTAGTCCAACCAGGGTAAGATTTCGAACCCGGTGCGGCCACTGCTCCGGCGGGAAATTCCCCAACGCGCGATCCAACAGATCTCCAAGAACGAAAACAGCCACTAATCCGAGCCCAACCGCGTAACCAGCGTGAACGTTGACCCAAAGCAACATCAGCGGCAACAACCACCAAATAAGCTTCGGACGCTCATAGCTTCGTTCGAGGATAAATAAGAAGATACAAGCCAGCAGGAGGGTCACCATTTGCGGGCGCACTCCAAAGCTTGGCACCGAAGCGATTGCGCCCCACACCGTCATTGCGCCGGCTATATAGGGCTGCCCGGAACAACGCACTAAAACCAGCAGGAATGTGCAGGCAATAAGTGCAGCGAATCCGACAATCAGTCCGCCCCATCCTGCCGTTTTATACAAGGCAAAAATCAGAATTTGGGATAGCCACTCATGGTCGATCCACGGCTGCCCACCGCGCGTGAAAGAATACGGATCGCTGTGAAACAGTCGGTGATTCTGGATGATCAGTTCTCCGGTCCGGAGATGCCACCACAGATCCGGATCGGTCACAGGTCGTGCAGCCAGCAGAAACAAACCGGCCGCGACAATCAGCACAAACAACCTTCTGGTCGACAGCCAACTTTGCATGAAGGACGATCATACCGTGCCTCGTGTTGGCCGGTATAGAATCGCCACACGAACCCAACCACCGCAGCCACGAAATCCCAACCGCGGATGCCGCCATCCAGGGTCAAATTCTTCGTTCTAATTTACCTGAGTGGAATGGTCGCCATTCATGCCGCATCGTTCTGGCACTCGCGACAATTAATAGCCAAAGGCTACCCCGATTTCACCACTTACTACGCAATCGGAACGATGATGCAGCGCGGTTTGAGACACGAGATTTATGACACCGTCGTTCAGTATCAGATCCAGCGAGAGTTTGCTTCCGCTGCCATCCGGAAGGAGGCTCTGGCTTATCTTCATCCTCCCTTTGAAGCCCTGATGTTTGCTCCGTTAGCTCATCTTTCTTATGTGGGTGCATTCATCACGTGGGACCTGATAAACTTCGGCGCACTGCTGCCTGTTTCCTTCGTGCTGAGCGAGCAGGTTTTGAAGTTCAAGACTTGTTCCTGGTCTACATGGCTGCTCGTGAGCTTGGCTTTCTTCCCGATCTTCCTCACCCTGCTCCAAGGCCAGGATTCAATATTGCTCCTGCTGCTTTACACACTCGTGTTCCTCTGCCTGAAAAAGAAACGGGAAAAGCTGGCAGGAGCATTTCTAGCGCTCGGTCTATTTCGCCCCCAGCTTGTTTTGCCATTCCTCTTGCTCTGGATCGCGCGGGGAGGCAGAAAGCTCTTATTAGGGTTCCTGCCGATTGCTGCAGTCCTTGGTCTCATCTCTCTGGCGGTGGTTGGGGTCCACACTGCGCTTTCGTATCCCAGCATCGTCTTGCATGTAGATCGCAGCCTCACTCAAAGTACCGTCTGGCCATCAGATATGCCGAATCTGCGCGGCATGCTTTATGGATTTACTCGTCATCATCCGCAAAGCGATTGGGTGACCTACTTATTGTCGATTGTTCTCCTTGTGCTCGTCGCTTGGCTTATCCGGGGTAACCGTGAGGAGCAGGATCTTTTTTACTGGGATTTCTCGCTTGCCATCCTGACTAGCGCAGCCGTGAGCCACTACTGCTTCGGCCACGACCTCAGCACCCTTCTACTGCCCATCGCTCTCGTCATTTCGAAATTGCAACTTTCAAATGACGTCCGCCCTTCGGCGCGCGTCTTAATGCTTTGTGCGGTAGCCCTGCTATTTTTCTCGCCGCTACAACTCTTCCTGGTAGGGCACTATCAGCTCGGGGTCATGGGTTGGGACGTTCTCTTACTTGTTGCTGGCATTCTCCTCCAGATCTGGCCCAAGCCCCAGCTGCGCAATTCCGCCCTGGCGGCTTCCACTCTCGTGTAATTTCTGCCTATCCGAGGTCTGAAGAGTCTTGCAGCTACCCGCCTAATCAGCTCTTGCCCTGGCATTCCTCAATTTCGGCCCGCCTCTTCCCATCCCTGCTTTATTCTCGTAAGCTTGGTTCTGCAGCACTATGGCCTTTGAAACCATTGTGGACACGCCTAGCTCTTCGTCCGGCTCAGGGATATTCCCCACGCTTGTATTCGTACAGGGCAATGACCAACGTGTGATCACCCTCGATCACAGCCCCTTCAGCGTTGGCAGAAAAGTGGACAAAGATCTGGTAATCGCCGACCCACGGGTTTCGCGCGACCATGCCGTGATTGTTTCCGAAAACGGCGGATTCTGCGTCGTCGATCAGGGCAGCAAACATGGCACCTTCGTCAATGGCGAAAAGGTGTTGCGCAAGGCACTACAGCGCAACGACCGCATGGAGTTTGGGGTTCGCGACGTCGCCTACGTCATCTTCAATCCCCAGCAGACCACTCCCAATTCAGCCCGCGAATTCTTGAGCCAGATCTCCGGGATGCACATCTCGGACGAAACCACCGATCTCGAGAAGCTGGTCCTGTTCCTGGAAGCAGCCCGCAAGCTGAACACCGTGGGCGTTCTCGACGAGATTCTGATGACGCTTTTGGATGTAACACTAAAGTTAACCCGGGCGGAACGCGCGTTCGTTTTCATGAAGAATGAGCGAGGAGAGCTGCAGCTCGCCGCGGGACGAAACTCGAAGGGTGAACCCCTTCTCGAAGACACCACAATTTCGCATTCCATCCTTGAGGACGCTCTCAAATCCAATTCTGAGTTCGTGCTCACGGATACCAGCCGCTCCATCGATTTAACTGGACGAAAAAGTATCGTGGCCTACGATCTTCGCACCGTGATCTGCGTCCCGCTGCGTAAGCCGCAAGTCCAGACCGCGCGCGGATCCGATGCCGCTGCGCCTGCGCTCGGCGAGGCGATGGGTGCTCTTTACGTGGATTCACGCTTCGCTTCGCGCGATATTTCCAGCGTCAGCAATGACATCCTGCACGCCATCGCGACCGAAGCGGCTTCTCTTATCGAAAACGCCCGGCTTGTACAAGCCGAAGAATCGGCCAAGCGCTACCAACAGGAGCTGTCGATTGCTGCCTCTATTCAACAGCGCCTCATGGCTGTCACCATCCCCGAAGTTCCGTTCGCGACGCTAACCGGAAGAAATTTGGCTTGCAAGGACATCGGGGGCGATTTCTTCGACGCGCTTAATACAGAGGAAGGTCTGACCGTCGTGCTGGCTGATGTTAGCGGCAAAGGTGTGTCCGCAGCCGTGCTGGCCTCAACTCTGCAAGGCATGATTTACTCTCAGCTTGCCGCTGGCATGCCGTTGACCGAGATCGCCGGCTTCGTGAACCGCTTTTTTACCCACAAACACATAGGGGAAAAATATGCGACCCTGATTGTGATTCGAGTGCGCCCCAACGGTGAATTGGAATACGTGAACTGCGGACACATTCCGCCACTCGTCGTGTCCGGCGGACACGTTGAACGTCCATCCGATGCCAACCTCCCGGTGGGCCTGCTCCCAGATGCCGACTACAAGAGCGCTCGTCTGCAGCTGAAGAAAGGAGACCGCCTCATTTTGGTGACCGATGGTGTGACCGAGGCGGAGAATGCCAAAGGCGATTTCTTCGAGGATTCGCGTCTTGAAGTGGCTGCAAGTTCTGGAACCATGGAGGACATTTTCGCGGCCATCTCCAATTTCTGCGCTGGTAATGCCCTAAGCGATGACTGCACGGTTGTAGAACTCGTCTACACCGGATAACTCGGCCCAATATGTCGGGTCGTCCCGAGAGTCTGCGCCTTTCTCGGCAACCTGGAGTTTGAGTTGTCATCCCGACCAAGCCTCTTTTGCCGCAGGGAGGATCCGGGCGAGCCGCGCGAAGATGAGGCGTTTTGCGGGCGTGAACGAAGTGGGAGCCCGCAGCCGAAATCCCGAGCGGAGCGAGGGATCCGATCGCGCGTTTGGCTCGCTTCCTTTTCGAGATGACCGACCACGCGCAAGCAACTAAGTTCTTAACTCCACCACAGTTGCCCCTCCTCCGCCCTCGTTCTGGGGGGGCTCCGAAATCGATTCAACATGTGGATGTTTCTGCAGATATTGCCGCAGTGCTTTGCGGAGAATGCCCATGCCACTGCCATGAACTACGCGCACTCGCGGCAAGCCAGCCAGAAATGCGCGGTCTACGAATTTCTCCACTTCACGGGTGGCCTCGTCGACTGTCTGGCCGATCACGTTAATCTCGGATGGCGTGGCCTGATTTTCACTCTGCAGAGAAACTGAAATTCCCCTCGCGCGAGCGGCTTTTACCGGCGACTCTGCCGCCCGCACCAGTACATCTGCAATGTCATCCCGCGCAATCTTCATTTTCATCGCCCCGATTTCCACTTCGAAGTGGTTATCATCGAGTCGTCGGCTCACGACGGCGGGTCTCCCCACAGATTTCAGTTTGACGGTATCCCCTTGGGAGACATGTTTCACGAGTTTAGGCTGCGCATTCGGATCACCCTGGTCTGCGCCGGTGGTATGTGACACAACTGCCGAATCGAATTGTTCGCGGAATTCGCGGCGCAGGCGGGCAATTTGGCGTTCGGCGTTTTTTGAGAGTTTCTGGGCCGCAGCCCGGTCCTGAATTGCATTGACGGCCTCACGCGCATGGTATTCGAAATCTTTGAACAGAATTTCGAGTTTCTTCTCCATTTCCTTCACTTTCGCCTGTTGCTCTCTTTTGCTTTCCCCAACGAGGTGGGTTCTTTCCCGTTCCACTTCCTTTTCGCGATTCTTGAGCTGAAGGCGTTCGGCCTCGAGTTCACGCAATTGCGTGTGCAGGCGATCGAGAAATTGGGCTACGTCCTTCGTCTGTGATCCGAGGCGGGCGCGCGCGCCTTCGACGACCGAAGGATTGAGGCCCAGCCGCTGGGCGATGTTGATTCCGGCGGATGCTCCCGGCAACCCAAGCTTAAGCTCGTAGGTCGGCTGCAAGCTGGCCTCATCAAATCCGACGGAAGCGTTGAGAACCCCTGGAGTATTCGCCGCGAAAACCTTCAAAGAAGTGTGATGAGTTGAGATGATCGTAATGCAACCGATGCTGCGAAAATGCTCCGCAATGGCGACGGCCAACGCGGCACCTTCCTCCGGGTCCGTGGCTGAGCCTAATTCGTCCAGAAGCACCAGCGAGCCTGCGGTCGCAGTTCGCGAAATCAAGTCAATATTCGTTACATGCGCTGAAAATGTGGAAAGGTTCTGCTCAATGGACTGATAATCACCAATGTCGGCAAGTACTGCATCGAACAATGGCAGTAAAGCTCGGTCCGCGGGAACAGGAATCCCCGCCTGCGCCATCAATACCAGCATCCCAATCGTTTTGAGCGCAACCGTTTTGCCGCCAGTATTTGGCCCGGTGATGATTAATTCTCTCTCCTCGCCTTGCAGTTCAACGCTGATTGGAACAATGCGACCAATCTTCAATTTCAAATTGCGTTCCAGCAGAGGATGCCGGGCTTTGTGCAGGATGAATTCCCGTTCCCTCGTGGCCGGGAACGTCACTGAAACGCAGTTGTAATCCTCCGCAAAGCGCGCTTTGGCAAACTGCAGTTCGAGTTCGCTCAACACATCCAAGGCCGCACGAATCGCCTCGGCGTACTCGCTGATGCGGCTGGTCATTTCGAGCAGAATGCGATGGATTTCAGCCTGCTCTTCTTCTAGAAGCCGCACTAATTCGTTGTTTTGTTCGATTGTCTCCAGAGGCTCAACGAAGACCGTTTGACCACTCGAGCTTGCGCCATGCACCACTCCTTGCACGCGACGCTTCTGCTCAACCTTGACTGGGATTACAAAACGCTCGCCGCGAATCGTAACTACCTCATCTTGAACCGTGCCCCCTTCGGCCAGTTGTCGAAGGTAGTGACGGAGGGAGTCCTGAATGGCACGCCGCTGTTTCTCGACTTCTCGGCGGATTCTTGTCAATTCCGCAGAAGCACGATCGTCCAGCGTGCCATCGGGCAGGATCTTGTTTCGAAAAAAGCGCAGAAGAATTGTAAAGTCCGTGATCTGCGACGAAAGCTCTGCTGCTGTCTTCCACTCAACCTTCATCGCGGCGGGGGGACTTAGCGAGATCTGGCGCCACTCGGCAGCGCGATCCACCACAAGGATGACGTCTCTGATCTCTGCGATCTCAAGCGTTGCCCCCGCGATGCGCGACTTCTCGATTTGCCCACGGACGTCGAGCAAGCCGGAAAAATCGAATCTGCCCCCCACCCGCCGAAACTCTCGAATTTCTGTGGTCAGCCGATGCTGATTTTCGATCCAGCCCTGATCGATCGAGGGACCGAGCTTCGCTATCCGTGCCTGCCCAAGCGCCGATACTGCATATCCGCGCAACAAATCGCGTAACGAGTCGAATTCCAAGACTCGCGCACTTGCATGGGAGAGCGGCCGGGGCGGCATGCAGTCATGTTACAAGAAGGATGGTGCGGAGGAGCCGCCAGCTCCCGAAGTCTCGTCTGTGACCAAGGTCACGCGCCGGGCATTGGAAAGGCGGGCTTTAACCTGAATCCCATGAAGTTCCCTGGATTCGCTCTGCTAGAATCGCTGGAGAAAGGTATAGCGCACCGCAATGAGCTTCCCTGCAACCCGTCTCCGACGCCTCCGGCAAAGTGAGCACCTTCGCTCGCTGGTACGAGAGACGCGGCTCTCGCCCGCATCCTTTGTATATCCGATGTTTGTCTGCCCCGGCGAGGGGGTTCGAAAAGAAGTCCGCTCGATGCCGGGCGTTTGCAATCTTTCTGTAGATGAAACGGTAAAAGAAGCAAGCAAGACCTACTCGCTAGGCGTTCCGGCAATCATTCTTTTTGGCCTGCCTGAAAAGAAAGATGATGTCGCCACGGGAGCATGGGCCCAAGATGGAATCGTGCAGCAAGCGGCACGCGCGATCAAGCGCGAGGTTCCCGACCTTGTGATCATGGGTGATGTGTGCCTTTGCGAATACATGTCGCACGGCCACTGTGGAGTGGTTCGTGCCAGTCATCCGCAATCACTGGGCGCCGCCGTCGCTGCGCCGCCGGCAGCGGGAACGGAATACGAAATCGTGAATGATGCGACTTTAGAAATTCTCGCCCGAACCGCAGTTTCCTTGGCGCGGGCTGGCGTGGATGTGATTGCCCCTTCGGACATGATGGATGGGCGAGTGGGCGCGATTCGCAAAGCGCTGGATGCGGCCGGGCTGATTAACACTCCGATTCTTTCCTACGCCGCAAAGTTTGCCTCCGGTTTCTATGGCCCCTTTCGCGAAGCTGCGGATTCGGCGCCGCAGTTTGGCGATCGCCGCTCATATCAAATGGATGGCGCTAATTTGCGGGAAGCGATGCGAGAGATCGAGCTTGACGTCGAAGAAGGCGCCGACATGATTATGGTCAAGCCGGCCATGCCATATCTAGACGTAATTGCCGCTGCCCGTGATCGTTTCGATCTGCCGCTGGCCGCGTATCAGGTCTCCGGAGAGTACGCCATGATCGAGGCCGCTGCCCGCAACAACTGGATCGACCGCGAGCGCGTCATAATGGAATCTCTGACCTCAATCCGGCGCGCCGGTGCCAGCATCATTCTCACCTACTATGCCCAGGAAGCCGCGCGTTTGCTGGCTTAATGAATGTGGAAGAAGTGGTCCAGCACGAATAACAACGCGACTCCAAGGAAAACCACAAGAGCGGTGCGCGCCCCCGGCTCTCTGTTTACTTCCGGCATAAGGTCCGAGGCCGCCACGTAGATTGTCACTCCCGCCGATAACGGCAATCCGAAGCTCACCTCACGCCGCAGCAAGGCCATCACCAGCACCCCGGCGAATGTGGCTCCGCCCAAAATCATCGACGCGCCCCATGCCACTCCCCGGCTCCGCCCACTGGCCAGCATCACGGACGCGATGGTGAAACCCTCAGGAATTTTGTGCAGGAAAATTGCGACAAAAATGATCCAACCCAGCCAGTTGGAAACCAGGAAGCCGGAGGTGATTGCAATTCCGTCGAAGAAGGCGTGAATGATCAGCCCGAGCAGAACGGAAAAACCCTTGTGCGCATGTACAAATTGATCCTCGTGCGTTTCCTCGCCGAAATGAAAATGCGGGGTGACCGTGTGCTCGAAAAAGTGAATGATGAGATATCCCACGAGGACTAGGAAAGCCGCATCTTTGCCGCGTAGTTCCAGGCTGGCGGGGAAAACTTCAACTATGGCCGTCGCCAGCATGAAACCAGCGCCCAAAGCTACGAAGTACTTCAGGTAGGCCCGTTCCCAATGCTTCTGAACGATAATTGCGCCGCCGAACACGTTGGCCACGGCAGCGGTTAGACCGAGCAAGAGGCTGAGGGCAATGGGATTCATTCAGCGCGAGGATAATATCAGTTCCCCGTTCTCAGTTAAGCCGCAGGTTTGATCGAACTTACGAGTCCATTCAGAATGCGGCCAAGTTCCGCAGCTCTGTCGAGCAATTTCTGCCCGTGCTCCGGGCTGACGTATTTTAGATTTTGAGCAATGATGAGCTGGGTCTCGACCTCAACCAAACCTCCTCTTGCACGGCCGAGAAAATAGTGGAATTCCGATGATGAGAACCGCGCCTGCCCCTCAGCAATATTGGTAGGAATTGATACGGCTGCTCGCCTCAACTGGCTCGCTAAGGCATAAACTTCGTCACGAGGAAACAGCCTGGTCGCGGCATACACCTCCATAACAAAATCCATCGCTTTCTGCCATGCGATGAGTTCACGATACGATTGTCCCATCGATTGATGCTGACGCCTTCATCATCCGAAAGCTGTGACATCTGAACACTGAGAACTGTGAACCGGGAACTGAGAACTGTTCGTGACCTGCAGTGCGGGGACTGACAACTGAGAACCAGGAACTGATAACTGCCCTTACCCACTATGCCTGATATGCATTACGTCTCCGTCCTGCACGATGTAGTCTTTGCCTTCAAGCCGGAGGGTTCCGCGAGCGCGGGCTTCGGCTTCCGATCCAGCATCGAGTAGTTGGTCCCAACGAATGGTTTCTGCGCGGATAAAATGCTTTTCCAGGTCCGAGTGAATCGCGCCAGCGGCCTCGACAGCCCGAGTGTGAACTGGAATCGTCCATGCTCGGCACTCATCTTCCCCTGCGGTGAAGAAGGAAATTAATCCCAAAAGATGGTAACTCGTGCGGATCAGGCGAACTAAGCCACTTTCTTTCAGACCGTAGCTGGAGAGAAACTCCGCGGCGTCCTCATCACTCATCTCCGCCAGCTCGGCTTCCACTTTGCCGCAAACTGCCGCGGCCGCGGCATTCGGTTTGGAGGCAGCGCCCTCAATTTTGTACTGACTCGCTGCACTCTCAAGTTCTTTGTCGAGCTCCGTACTCTCGCCGATATTCAGAACGTACAAAATCGGCTTCTCGCTAAGAAACATGAAGCCACGAAAGCGCTTCTTGTCTTCCGCGGACATTTCCAGTTCGCGTAATGGCCGCTCTGATTCCAGATGCGCCTTGGCGCGCTTGAGCAGGTCAAATTCTCTTTCGAGGTCGGCCGAGCGCATCTTCTTGAGGTCTTTTTCCACCCGCTCCAGTCTCTTTTCTATCTGCCCAAGATCACTGACCATCAGGTCAAATTCCACGTTTTGAATGTCGCGCAGCGGATCGATCGGACCCACGTGAGGAATCGCAGGATCATCAAAAGCGCGAACCACATGTGCCAGGGCATCCACATTCCGCAAATGCCCAAGGTAGGCGCTCTCTTTTAAGGCCTCCTGGCCGATCGCACCGACATCGACGTACTCCACCGAGGCATGGGTCAATTTCTTGGGATGATAGAGAGCGGCCAGCTTATCCAGCCGATCATCGGGCACCTTAGCCACTCCGATATGCGCCTCGCGGGGATTCGCATACGCATGCTCCGACAACTGAGCCTTCGTGAGAATGCGAAACAGAGATGTTTTACCGACTTGCGGCAACCCAATAATGCCGGTTTTCATGAAAATCAGCTCTCCGCCATCAGCTTACAACGACCATAACTGAGTTGCAGTACAAGCGCTGTCAAAACACTCGTAAAGCCTCGCTGCAGTCGGTCGTTGATCCTGACCAACAGTGACTGACCTGGTACTCTCGTAACTAGCCAGCCTCCCTGTATTACACAACTATTACAAAGCTGACGCCTCACTCCTGATACCGTTAGGCCTGTAAAAAACGAATCCCGGCAGTCAGCAACAACATGGAACTAGAAGCCCTTAATCGCAAAGCCGCCGCCGACAACGAAATCAACTGGATAACTACTGGCTTCATGATTGCCTTTCATCTTGGAGCTATCGCCGCGCTTTTCTTTTTCACCTGGAAAGCCTTTGCAGTGGCCTGTTTTCTGTGGTGGGTTTCAGGCAGCCTCGGCATTGGGATGTGCTATCACCGGCTGCTCACTCATCGCGGCTATAAAACGC
>Ga0187779_10001242_pt1 | contig 15979 bp, 16 predicted proteins | sample 1015_Q2_SP10_10__FD_132435 | JGI IMG/M metagenome (GOLD analysis project Ga0187779, IMG submission 132435) | Tropical peat soil microbial communities from peatlands in Department of Meta, Colombia - 1015_Q2_SP10_10_MG | ecosystem: Environmental > Terrestrial > Soil > Wetlands > Peat | place... | reverse complement strand
ATGGCGCTCATCGCCGGGCTCCCCCAGGCGCCGAGCCGCTACTCGCCGTTCATGAATCCGAGGGAGGCGAAGAGCCGCCGCGCCTACGTCCTCCGCCGGATGCGCGAGGAGGGGATGATCTCCCGGGAAGAGCACGACGCGGCCAACGCCGAGGAGATCCGCGTCTACCCGGTGGAGGACGTGTTCCACGAGTTCGCCCCCTACTTCGTCGAGCAGGTGCGCAAGGACGTGGTGCAGCGCTACGGAAACCCCGCCCTCCTCGCCGGCGGTCTCAAGATCTTCACCACCATGGATTCGGAGCGCCAGCGCGCCGCCCAGGACGCGATGCTCGGCGGGCTCCTGGCCGTCGACAAGCGCCAGGGGTTCCGCGGACCGGTGATGACCCTGGACGGGCCCGAGCAGCGCAAGGCCTTTCTCGCCCGGAGCACGGCGGCGCTCGGCGGCGCCGCGCTCGCCGAGGGCACCTACTTCGTGGGGCTGGTCACCGCCGTGAACGACGACGGCACGATCTCCTCCGTCCAGGTCGGCCCCCACCAGGCCCAGCTCCCGCTGCTCGGGATGCGCTGGGCGCGCAAGGTCAATCCCGAGGCCTACTACCCGTCGGCGATGATCTCCTCGATGAGACGGGTGCTGAAGGCCGGCGACGTCATCGTGGTGCGGGCGGTGCGGAAGAAGGACCTCTGGGACGACAAGGAGCAGCTGGACAAGAAGCTCGCCGATCGCCTGGGCGAGGACCGGCTCTACCTGCGTCTGGAGCAGGACCCGGAGCTGCAGGGCGCGCTCGTCTCCATCGATCCCTGGCGGCAATACCTGGTGGCCATGGTCGGCGGCTACGACTTCGACGCCAACGAGTACAACCGCGCCTTCCAGGCCTGCCGCCAGCCCGGTTCCAGCTTCAAGCCCGTGGTCTACTCGGCGGCCATCGAGCAGCTCGGCTGGACCGAGGCGCAGACCATCGTCGACAGCCCGATCGTGGAGAACGACCCCGAGCATCAGGTCCGCTGGAAGCCGGAGAACTACACCGAGGACTTCCACGGCGACGTGCTCCTCCGCACCGCCCTGGTGAACTCGATGAACATCCCGGCGGTGAAGACCTTCGTCGCCGTGGGCATCGAGCCGATGGCCGCCTGGGCGAAGAAGCTCGGGCTCTCCACGCCGATGAACCGGGACTTCTCGGCGGCGCTGGGCAGCTCCTGCGTCTATCCCTTCGAGCTGGCCCAGGTGTACGCCACCTTCGCCCGGCTGGGAAACAAGCGCCCCACCTACTTCGTCCGCCGCATCGAGGACCGTTACGGCCGGACGCTCGAGGACCACACCTCCTTCGACGACCCGTGGGCGAGCCTCTCCGATCGCATCGCCGCCGGATACGCTCGGCTCTACGAGCCGGGCGAGCAGGTGATGACGCCGGAGACGGCCTACATCCTCACCGACCTGCTCCGGGGCGTGGTGCGCGAGGGTACCGGCGCCCCCGCCCAGCGGCTGGGCAAGCCGGCGGCGGGGAAGACGGGCACGACCAACGATTCCTTCGACGCCTGGTTCGTCGGCTTCACCCACGACCTGGTCGGGCTGGCCTGGGTGGGCTACGACCTGAACCCGCATCCGCTCTCGCGCTACGAGACCGGCGGCCGGGCCGCTCTTCCCATCTGGGTGAGCTACATGCAGCGCGCCGTCGAAGGGCGCCCGGAGCCGGAGTTCGCTCCGCCCGAGGCGCTGGAGCTGGAAAAGCAGACGGTGGACACCCGCACCGGGAAGCTGGCCTCGGGCGCCAGCAAGACCGCGGCGGTGATGTGGTTCAAGAAGGGGACCGCGCCGGCGGAGGTCACCCAGGACAAGAAGGTGGTGGACCCGAACCAGTTCATGCAGGTCCCGAACTGACAGATGCGCTGGCCGGCCCTCCTCCCCGCCGTCCTGCTCGTCCTCGGCGCTTGCGCCTCGGTGGGCAGCCACGAGAGCGGCCTCTGCCCGGAGTCGTCGAGCCTCAAGTGCATGTCCGCCCCCGAGTGCTCGATGGACAAGGCGCTCGGCTGCAAGGTGTGCCAGTGCAGCCAGCCCCTCTACAACCCGGTGGCCCCGGACAAGCGGCTCACCCCCAACTAGCGGCCCGGGCAGCGCTCGGCGGCGGGCGCTCGCGCGCGCCCCGGGGTCAGCGGCGGGTGACGCGCGCCACCAGCGCCGTGGGCAGGAGCCGCCCGAGCCGGGTGAGCCAGGCCGTCTGCCACGGAAAGGCGTAGCGCGCGTCGCCGCGGAGGATGGCCCGCCCCATCCGGTCGGCCGCATCCGCCGTCTCGAGGAGGAAGGGCATCGGGAAGCGGTTCCCTTCGGTCAGCTCGCTCTTCACGAAACCGGGATTGATGCAGGTGACCCGCACCCCCGCCGGAGCCAGGTCGACGCGGAGCCCGTCGAGGTAACTCTGGAGGTAGAGCTTGCTCGCGCCGTAGACGCCGAAGCGAGGCACGGTGATCCACGCGGCGATGGAGGAGATGCCCACCAGGTGCCCCCGCCGCCGCTCGGCCATGCGCGGGGCGAGCGCCGCCAGCGTGGCGGTGGCCCCGAGCACGTTGACTCGCAGCATCCGCTCGATGGCCGGCCACTCGGCCCGCTGTCCGTTGAGCATGCCGCCCACGCCGGCATTGGCCACCACCAGTCCGATTCCGCCCGGGCAGCCGTCGTCGAGCGACCGGAGCCGCTCGGCGACCACCGAGGCGTCGCCCACGTCCAGCTCCACCGGGACCACCGACCCGGGCCCGCCGCCCATCTCGGCGGCCAGCGCCACCAGCCGGTCCATGCGCCGCGCCGCGGCGTACACCCGGGCTCCCCGGGCGGCGAACCACGCCGCCAGCGCCCGGCCCAGGCCGCTCGAGCCGCCGGTGATGAGCACGTTCCGGTAGAGGTCGTCCATCTCAGCGCGTCGCCACCGCCGACACCGGACGGTAGCGGAACTCCGCGCCGGGCGTGACCGGAAGCGCCCGCGCCTCGGCCGCGGCGGCGTGGAGGAGCGCCGACTGCTCCGGCCCGAGCGCCTCGTCCAGGCTGTCGAAGATCTCCGCCAGCTCGTCGGCGCTGGAGCGCAGCGTCTCCGGGTCGGCGGCGTTGCCGACGATGTCCAGTGAACGGACCCGCACCTCCGAGAAGCCGGCCCGGCGCAGGAGCGCGTCCAGCTTCTGGCCGACGTAGGGGTCGCCGCCGGCGGCGACCTGCGCCCGGTTCAGCGCCTCGAGCGCGGCGAAGACGTGGGGCGAGGGCGGGGCGAGCTCCAGGGTGGCGTTGTCCACCTCCAGGAAGAAGCACTGCCCGCCGGGGACGAGCACGCGGCGCACCTCGCGCAGGACGGCCTCCACGTCCGGGATGTGCTCCAGCACCCAGGTCGCGTGCACGCGGTCGAAGCTGGCGTCCGGAAAGGGCATCCGCGCCGCGTCGCCCTGGACGTAGCGCGCGACCGGGTGGAGCGCCCGCGCCTGGAGGAGCTGCGGCGCGCGGAGGTCGAGCCCCCAGAGCTCGATGCCCGCATGCCGGCGGGCGAGCACCGCCGCCATCGCCCCCACGCCGGTTCCCAGGTCGAGGACCCGCATCCCCGGCGAGGCGGTGAAGTCGCCCAGCATCCGGGGGGCGACCCAGACCAGCGCCTGCTTGCCCAGCCGGGCGACCTCCCTCAGGTCGGTGCCGCCGTGGATGTAGTCGGCCATCGGCTGCCCCGGGGTCAGAGGCCGGGCCAGAAGGGTCGGAGCGCGTCCAGGCTGGCGCGGATGGCCTGGCTCGCGTCCCGGCTGACTCCGATGGGGAAGGCGTCCGTCCCCCCGGCCAGCACCTCGACGCAGGCGTGCACGCTCCGGGGGAGCCCGGCCAGCGAGTAACCGCCCTCCAGGACCAGGACCAGCTTCCCGCCGGCCGTCCCGTCTGCGAGCTGCTTCACCAGGCTGCACATGGCGGCGAATCCGCGCTCGGTGCAGAGCATCCCCCCGAGCGGATCGTCCTCGTGGGGGTCGAATCCAGCCGAGACGATGACCAGTCCTGGCCGGAACGCGGCGGCCAGCGGAAGAAGCAGGTCGTGGAAGACCGCACCGAAGTCGGCGTCGGTGCGCCCCCCGGGCAGCCCGCAATTGACGGTGAAGCCCGCGCCCGGACCCTCTCCCACCTCGGTGGGCGCGCCGCTCCCGGGATAGAAGGGGTACTGGTGCACCGACTGGTACATCACGTCGGCGCGATTCCAGAACGCGGCCTGGGTCCCGTTGCCGTGGTGCACGTCCCAGTCCAGCACCAGGACCCGCTCCACGCCCTGGGCGCGCGCCGCCTCGGCGGCGATGGCGGCGTTGTTCAGGAGGCAGAAGCCCATCATCTCATTGGGCTCGGCGTGGTGGCCGGGCGGGCGAACCAGCGCGAAGGCGTTTCGCGCCCTCCCCTCCAGGACGGCCTCGGTCGCCGCCACCGCCGCGCCGGCGGCGAGCAGGGCGGCCTCGTAGCTCCTCGGCGAGACGTGGGTGTCGGCGTCGAGCACGACGTGCTTGCCGGCCGTCGACGCCAGGCGGGCGACCAGCTCCGGTCCGTGGACCCGGGCCACCTCGGCGTCGGTCACCGGACGGGGCCTGACCAGCTCCGTCCCGGCCACCGGCTGGTCGCGGAGCATGGCCAGGACGCGCTGCAGCCGGGCTGGGGACTCCGGGTGGCCGCGCCCCGGATCGTGCTCGAGGAAGAGCGGGTCGGAGAAGACCAGGGTCGGTGCGGCGGTGGACATCCTCCCGCCACTCTACGACGAGCCAACCCCCTTTGGCCTATGCTCGCCGGCCGGTCCCTGTGCCGCGACGACTGCGCCACCTCGGTCTTCGCACCGCCATCTTCGGCAGCTTCGGGCTGGCCCTGCTGCTGCTCCTCGTCGTCGCCTGGCTGCTCATGCGACAGCAGGTCCTCCGCCGGGTGAGCGACCGGGCCGAGGTCGCCGCCCGGACCCTGGCCCAGCGCATCGTCGCCGCCCTGGCGGCGGGCGAGGAGCCGGGGGAGGTCCTCGGCCGCGCCCCCCTGGCCGACGCCTCGGTGGTCGGGGTGGCCCTGGCCAGCGATGCCGGAAAGCTCCTCGAATCCGGCCACGACACCGTCGACTGGGCCTCCACCCTGGCTCGGTGGGAGCTGGCCGGACGGCCGCCGCGCCTGGCCCTCCCCGGTGACCGCGTCCTGCTCGCCCAGCCGGCCTCCCCGGGGACCAGCCTCCTCCTGGTGGTCGACGAGCTCTTCCTGGCCGATGTCCAGGCGGGCCTCTGGTCGGGCCTCGGCCTCTCGGTGCTGGCCGGGTTCCTGGTCTTCACCGGCGCCTTCGCCCTGCTCAGCCGCGCCCTGCTCGATCAGCCGCTGCGCCAGATGATGGCCATGGCGCGCCGGCTGGCGGAGTCCGACCTCACCGGAGGGCTGGCCGGGGGCAGTCCGGACGCGCTCGGGAGCCTGGCCGGCGCGCTCGACCAGCTGGCCACCGCCCTCCGGGAGACGGTGGGCCGGGCCCGGGGCGTGGCCGAGGCGCTGGCGCTGGCCACCGAGCAGCTCTCCCGCTCCGGCACCTCGGTCAGCGGTGGGGCAGCCACCGTCATCCAGCGGGTGGAGGAGGCGCGCGGGGTGATCGGCGAGCTGCTCGTCTCGCTTCGCGGCCTGGCCGAGCAGGTGGACGCGCTCGGCCGGGGCGCCGAGGAGGGCACGGCCACCGCCGCGGTGATGGCCACCACCCACGGCGACATGAAGCTCCTCGTCGAGCAGCTGGGGGGCGCGGTGGGGGACACCAGCGGGGCCATCGGCGAGATCACCCGCAGCATCCGGGAGGTGGCCCGCGCGGTGGGCGAGCTCCACCGCTCGGCCGACGAGACCTCCACCACCATCCAGCAGATGGACGTGTCCATCGGCCAGGTGGAGACCAACGCCAACGAGACGGCGCGTCTGTCGGAGCAGGTGCTCCACGATTCCGCCACCGCCGGCGAGGCGCTCCAGAAGACCCTGGCCGGGATCGACCGGATGCGCGGGAGCAGCCGCGAGGCCCTCCAGGTCATCGAGACGCTGGGGCGGCGCACCTCGGAGATCGGCAACATCCTCGACGTGATCGACGACGTCGCCGAACAGACGAACCTCCTGGCGCTCAACGCGGCCATCATCGCCGCCCAGGCCGGCGAGCAGGGGAAGGGCTTCGGGGTGGTGGCCGAGGAGATCAAGGAGCTGGCCGAGCGCACCGGCGCCTCGACCAAGGAGATCGCCGACCTGATCGCCGCCGTCCAGGGCGAGAGCCAGAACGCCCGTGCCGCGGTGGAGCAGGGGTTCCGCACCGTCGAGGAGGGCGTCGACCTGGGACGGGAGGCGGAAGGGGCGCTGCAGAAGATCTCCGCCTCGGCGAGCCGGAGCACGCTGATGGTCAAGGCCATCGCCCGGGCCACGGTGGAGCAGGCGCGGATCAGCCGGTCGGTGACCGGCGCGGTGCAGCGCATCGCCGAGGCGGTCGAGCAGGTGCGGCGGGCTACGGCCGAGCAGGAGCGGGGCTCGGAGCAGATGACCGCCGGCGCGGAGCGGATGCTGGCCGCCACCACCCAGGTCGAGCATGCCACCGAGGCCCAGGTGGAGCGCGGCCGGCAGATGACCCGGGTCCTGTCCACCATCCGGGAGATGGCCGGTGCGGTGAGCCGTGCCCGCGGTGCCCAATCGGCGGCTTCGGAGCGGGTCCTCTCCGCGGTGGACGCCATGCGGACGGTGGCCGACGCCCAGGTCCGCAGCGTCCGTCAGCTGGAGAGCGTCATCGAGGACCTCCAGAAGCAGGCGGCCGTGCTCCGCACGGAGGTGGAGCGCTTCAAGCTCTGACCCGGGCGGGAATGGCGCCGCCGGCGAAGACGGTTTAAGAGCACCCCAAAGGGATTCCATGTTCAACCTCGGCGCCGGAGAGATTGCGGTCATCGCCGTGCTGGCCCTGCTCCTCCTCGGCCCGGAGCGTCTGCCCGAGCTCGCCCGGGGGCTGGGCCGGTTCTTCCGCGAGTTCAGGCGGCAGACGGACGAGGTCCGGGGAATGGTGGAGCGCGAGTTCTACCGGATGGACCAGGACGTCCTCGGCGAGGGTGGAAACTCCCCGGCGGTGCCCCCCCTGTCACGGTCGCGCCTGACGACCGGGTCGAGCCTCCTCCCTCCACCGACCACCCCCGCCTTCCCCACCCCGGAGGGAGTGGTGCCTTCCCCGCCGCCGGCGGACCACCCAGCGGCGGACGCGGAGCCGGCCAGCCCCCCGCCCCCGCCCATCGCCTCCGCCGCGCCCGCTCCGGACGCCGCCGCTCCGGCGGCACCCCTGCCCGATGCCCCCTCCGGACGAGACGCCTGAGCGCGAGGGCGCCCGGCTGAGCCTGGCCGAGCATCTGGGCGAGCTCCGTTCCCGGCTCCTGCGCTGCACGGTGGCCGTGCTCCTGCTCGGCATCCTCGGCCTGGTCTTCGCCCGGCCCATCTTCGGCGCGCTGATGCGGCCGGTGCTGGAGGCTCTCCCTCCCGGACAGCGGAGCCTCATCTACACCTCGGGCATCGAGGAGCTGAACGTCCTGATGAAGGTCGGCCTCTACGCCGGCGTCTTCCTCAGCACGCCGGTCATCCTCTGGCAGCTGTGGGCCTTCGTGGCGCCGGGCCTCTACCCGTCCGAGCGTCGCTATGCCGCGCCGTTCGTCCTCCTCGGCTCGGCCGCCTTCCTGGCCGGAGCCTCCTTCTGCTACTTCGTCCTCCTCCCCACCATGTTCCGGTTCCTGCTCACCGGGGAATCGGCTCCGGTGCAGATGCGCGTGGAGCAGGTGCGAGCCCGCGAGGCCGAGGTCCTGCGCCTCGTCCGGCTCGGTGACTTCGGCCAGGCGGCGGATCTGGCCGGGACGGCGGTCCGCTCCCTCACCGGCGCGGGCGACGGGCAGGTGGTGGCCGGGGATTCCCGCTCCGCGGCGAGCCCGGTGGAGCGGCAGGCTCGCTTCGACGGCTTGGGCCGCCTCCTGGACGCCGCGCGGGAAGGGCTCGGGCCGGCCTCGGCGCCGGCGCTCCGCAAGGCGATGGACCGCCGCCTCGCCGCCCTGGATGCCATGCAGTCGGGCCGGGACGCCGCCGCGGACGAGTCCATCGAGGAGACCGCCGCCCTGGTGGCCGGGGCCGCCGGCGCCCAGGGCGGGGAGATGGCGCGCGTCTGGTCCCTGGAACGCGCCACCGCCGCCGGTCAGCAGCAGCTCTCCGCCGAGGCCTGGACGCGTCCGCTGCTCACCATGAGCGAGCAGCTCACCCTGGTGCTGCTGCTCCTCCTCGCTCTGGGCATCATCTTCGAGCTCCCGCTGGTCATGGCCCTGCTCGCCGCGCTCGGGGTGGTCAAGGCCCGGTTCCTGATGAAGTACCAGCGCCACGCCATCGTGGTCTGCGTCATCGTCGCGGCCATCATCACCCCGACCGGCGATGCGGTGAACCTGGCCCTGATGTCGGGTCCGATGATCGCCTGCTACGAGCTGGGGGTGCTGGGGGCGTGGCTCATCGAGCGGCGCAAGGCCCGCCAGGCCGCGGAGACGGCGCTCACCCCGGCCGGCTGACGCGCCGGGGGGAACGCCGGCGAAGCAGGAAGACCAGGGCGGCGGCCAGGGCCCAGGGGGCCGGCGTTCCTCCGGCGCTGCTGCAGCCGCTGGAGGCGAGGGGCACCGAGGCGCTCGACTGGAGGGAGTCGCCCGTGCCGGGCGTGGAGGTGCTCGCCGTCGCCGAGACGACGAAGGGATTCTCGGGCAGCTTGGGAACGCTGACCGTGACCACCGTCAGCTCGACCTGGCCGGCGGCCATCGTGCCCAGGTCGCAGGGGAACGACCCGGTGGTGCAGGCGCCGGCGGTTCCCACCACGCTCGCCCCCGCCGGGAGCGTCACGTCGAGGGTGACGTCGTTGGCCGCCTCGGGCCGGCGGTTGACCACGGTGACCAGGTAGTAGGCATCGGTGCCCGGGGTGACGGTGGGCTCGAGCGCCTTCCCCACCGCCAGCGCCAGCCCCTGGACCACCGTCCACCCGAAGTCGGACATCACCGCCGGCGTGAGGTCCAGGTCCTGCCGGAAGTTGTGCAGGATGCGTGGCTCCATGAGCAGCGCCGGGTAGGCGGTGGTGTCGAAATGCGACACCGACGAGGCGTCGACCACGGCCGACGGCGTGTAGAGGAGGGGGCGGCTCCCCGAGGGGTCGGTCCCTCCTCGCGTGTTCGAGCTCCCGAAGGTGACGGTCACTGTCCCGCCGTCCAGCTGGTTCTCGAGGGCGCTGCCGGTCTCGAAGGAGACGAACGCCACCGGGATGGACAGCGGTGGCGTCCCGGAGGGACTGATCAGCCCGGCGCCCGGCTGGTTGTTGAAGAGGACCACCCCGGTGGCCCCGGCGTCCTGGGCGCGGTTGGACTTGTCCCAGAACCGGCACACCGCTCCGGTGGCGTCCGTGCCGCCGCGCTCGATGAGGACGACGTTGCCGGCGATCTGGGCGGCGTTCTCGATGGGGCCACAGCCGTCGAGCGGCTGGGCCGCGACCAGCGTCCCGCCTCCGGAGAAGGGGGCGCTGAAATCGGCCACCGTGGAGGGAACCGGATTGAGGAAGCCCGGGACGTTGACGAAGAGCTCCGGGACGAAGCTCAGAAACCGGGGAACGTCGTTGGCGATGGCCGGGCCTTCCAGCGACAGCCCGGTCACCGAGATGGCCAGCGCCGCGCGCACGGCGTCGGTCTCGCCCTGCCAGGTCGTTCCCGCCGTCTCGTCCCAGGCATGGAAGTCGAAGATGGCCGGTGGCTCACCGCCGAAGCTCCCGCTGGCCGGATCGACGAAGGAGATGAAGCCCAGCCCGTGCCCGAACTCGTGGAGCAGCACCGAGACCAGGTCGTCCTGGGTGGAGGACTCCTTGCCGTCGAGCCCGTAGTACCAGCTCTGGTTGTCGAGGCAGCCCGCGGTCCCCAGGCTGGCGTTGAAGCGCGCGATGATGTGCGGGTTGCCCGAGGCCAGGTCACGTCCGGAGAGCGCGCTGGCCAGGGCCACCGGGTAGGCCGCCCCGGGGACGGGGTAGCTCGACCCGGTGGCGTAGGAGGCGAGGCGGGCGTAGCCCACGATCCCGCTCGTGCTCGTGCACTGGAGCCGCGAGTCGTCGGCCACGGTGACGAAGGCGCTGTCGATGACGATCGGGACGTCGCTCACCAGGGTCGCCCCCCAGATGGTGGCGGCGAACTGGAAGGCGATGAGCGCCTGCTGTCCCCGGGTGGTCCCGAAGTTCAGGCCCACCGGCGCGACCGGCGTCGGGTCGTTGAAGCCCTTGCCGGAATCGTTGGCGTTGAGGATCCGGATCTCGGCGGCCAGGCCCGCGGCCGGCAGCCCCGCCAGCGCGGCCCCGAGGGCCACCCGGACGAGGAGATGGAGCGTTCGGCGCACGGCGCTAGCGGGTGGCGCGCGTCCGCCGGCGCCGGAGGGCGAGGCCGAGCGCCACCGCGGCCACGGTGATTCCGGTGACCGGGCCGGGCGTGCTGCTGCAGCCACCCGAGCCGGGGGTGGAAGCGGTGGCCGAGGCGGTGTTGTTGGCGGCGTTCGGGTCGGGCGTGGCCGAGGTGACCACCGCGGTCAGGGTCACGCTCCCCGAGAAGCCGACCGGCACGCTGATGTTGGAGAGAAACGTCTGGCTGGCGCCGGAGGCCAGGTTGCCGAGGGAGCAGGTGCCGGCGGTGCATGCCGCTCCGCCCCCGCCGATCTGGAGCGACGCCCCTCCGCTGGCGGCCAGCGTCCGGGTCACGGTGACGCCGGTGGCCAGGCCCGGACCGGCATTGGTCACGGTGGCGTTGAAGGTGGCGGTGGTCCCGGCGGTGAGCTGTGCCGGGGCGGTGAGGGTGACCTGGAGGTCGCCCCCGGAGGCCAGGGGAGAGCTGACCGTCGCGCTGGGGTTGTCCGCCGGATCGGCCGAGGAGGGCGTCGCCGTGGCGGTGACCGGAAAGGGGTCGGGAGCGCCCGCCGCGGCGCGCAGGGTGGCCACGACCAGCAGCACCTCCCCCGAATCCATCGGTCCCAGGGCGCAGGGGAACCCGCTGCAGGGGCCCTGGGCGGAGACCACCGTGGTCCCGGCCGGAAGCGTCAGGTCGAGGCTCACGCTCCCGATGGCCGTCGCTCGCCGGTTGAAGACGGCCACGATGTAGTGGGCATCGTTGCCCACCGGCACCTCGGGTTCGAGTGCCTTGACCACCGAGACGCCCAGCCCCTTCACCACCGGCCAGCCCAGGTCGGACATCACGTCCGGCGTGAAGTCCATGTTCAGGCGCGTGTCGGTCCCGATGAACGGTTCCATGAGCAGCGTCTTCGGGAACGTGCCCGCGTTCCAGTGAGAGACGGACGAGCCGGCGGAGACGGTGGTCGGGGTGTAGAGCAAGACGCGGGTCTGGCTCGGGTCGGCGTTGGACAGCTGCGGCGCCGGCAGCAGGCTCGCCGTGACCGTGCCCGAGGTCGTCTGTGCCTGGAGCGCCTGGCCGTCCGGCTGGCTGATGAACACCGCGGGGAGGGGCAGAGCAGGCGACCCCTGCATGGTTATCAGCGGGGGGGTGGCGACGTTGTTGTAGATGACCACGCCGACGGCGCCGGCTGCCGCGGCCCGGTTCGTCTTTGCCCAGAACTTGCAGCCGTCCGGGTCGGAGGGATCCGTTCCGCCCCGGAGGATGAGCGCGACCTTGCCGGTGAGCGAGCCGGCAGCGAGGTCGGTGCACGCGTCCGGCGGATTGGGGATGGCCAGTGCTCCCTCGGCCGGGCCGCTTCCGGAGAACAGGCCGGGGAGCGAGGTCACCGGCGTCGGAGCGCCCCCATCCACATCCGGCGACGACACGAAGAGCAGCGGCGGGTACCCGAGGAACACCGGGAGGTCGGCCCGCACCGCCTCGCCATCGAAGCCGATGGACCCAGGCGTGGTGATGAGACCGTTCCGGGTGGCCGTGGATTCGTCGGCCCAGGAGACCCCGGCGTCGACGTCGAAGATGTGGACGTCGAAGATGCTCGGCGGGCTGCTGTCCAGCGCCCCGGACGTCGGGGTGACGAAGCTGATGAACCCCAGGCCGTGGCCGAACTCGTGGAGGAGGGTGGTGAGGAGGCTGACCTGGTTGACGGTCTGGTCGGCGGAGCCATCCAGGGTGAACGACCAGGAGGCGATGGTGCAGGCGGCGGTCCCGAGGTCTCCGTTGAAGCGCGCCAGGATGTGCGCCTGGCCCGGGGTCAAGTCCTGCCCGACGATGGCGTTGGCCAGGGCCACCACGTAGCCGGCGTCCGGGTCGGGAAGCCCGGCGCCGATCTCGTAGCTGGTCAGGCGCGCGTACCCGAGGACGAAGCCCTGGCTGCTGCAGGTGAAGCGGGGGTCGTCGGTGGCCGAGATGAAGGCGCTGTCGACGACGATCGGCACCGCGCTCCGGAGGGCCGCTCCCCAGATGGCGGCCGCGGAATCGAAGACGATGAGCGCCTGGTCTCCCCGGGTGGTGCCGAAGTTCAGCCCCACCGGCAACGCACCGGTCGGGTCGTTGAAGCCGACCCCGGCATCGTTGTTGTTCTGGATCTCGAACTCCCCGCCCCACGCCGACGAGGCGAGCAGCGTCAGAAGCGCGGTGGCAGCCGCCGGGCCGCGGGTCACCGGTCCGCCCTCGGCGCGGCGGCCGTGGAGTCGCCCTCGAGGAACTGCTGGGCGCTGCCGGCCGAGTCGACGCACCGGGTGCTGACCGTCCCGTCCGGGTTGGTGCGGGCGATGACCACCTCGGCGTGGCCATCCGTGATCCGGACCACGCGCGTCCCCGCCACCGGGCCCTCGATCACCTGCCGTCCGGCGGGAGACCGGGAGGAGAGCTGGGCCACGGCGTCCACCACCCCGCTGGGGCGGGACAGCGCGGCGGCAGGCCCGGGCGCGCGGGAAGGGGCGGCCGCCGGAGGTTGAGCAGAGCATCCGGCGGCGAGCCCGGCGAGGAGAACGAGCAGTGAGGAGGACGGGCAGAGGTGGTGCATGGGCAAGTTCTCCTCATAGACCAATCCAGCGCGGGCCGTCTTCACCCCCGGGGGGCCCTTCCCGTGGCGTGTCGGGGCCCGGCGGCAAGCCGCCACGCATTGCGTCGAGAGTGTGTTACTGATGACCCCGATGGGTGACGGTGTGGACAGAGCTGCCCGTGAGCGGGCCAAGGCCATCGCCGAGCAGCAGCGCGCCGCCCGCCGGCAGCGGAAGCGGCGCTGCGTGCTCTGCGGCGTCGAGGAGTCGGAGCGGGTGCCGCTCGGTCCTCATCCCGACGGCATCGGTCCGGCCTGCCGGGAGGAGGCCGCCTGCATGGCCCGCCGAGCGAACCGCTGATCCGTCCGGACCGGAAGCCTGCATTCACCCCTGGTGTCGTTGCCGACCACTCCGCTTTGCGATGAAGATGCTCGCTCGATGGGCGGGTTGGCGTTCACGGGGGTCAAGGTCTTCTCCACCACGCTCGCGCGCGACCGCGAGACCATGGGAGAGGCCATCACCCGGTGGATCCGGGAAAACCCCAACGCCGAGATCACCGACAAGGTGGTGACCCAGAGCTCCGACAAGGAGTTCCACTGCCTGACCATCACGCTCTTCTACCGGACCCGGGTCTAGGGCCGGCAGGAAGGCTTGCGCCGCCGCTCCCGGGTCGTCACTCTTGGCGAACCATGCGTCCGCGGATCCGAGGTGGCTTCGTTCCCTTCGCCGGCATCCGGAGCGCGGCGGTCCGCCTGGCCATCGCGCTCCTCGTGGGCTCGGTGGTCTTCGCGCTCGCCCGCCGGGGAATGGGAAGCGCGCTGCTTCTCACCCCGGCGGACGTGCTCGGGCGCCTCTGGCTCTGGCAGCCTCTGACCTACGGCTTCGTCGAGGCCAGCCCGATGGGCGTCATCTTCGGCGCGCTCGTCCTGTGGCAGGTCGGCGGCGGCCTCGAGCAGATGTGGGGCCCACGCCGCCTGGTCACCTTCGCCCTCGGCACGACGGTGCTCTCCGGGCTGCTCACGGTGGCCCTGGCCTTCGTCCTTCCCCCGCTGATGCTGCTCCAGTTCCCGGGAGGGTGGGTCATGGCCTCGGCGCTCTGGGTGGCCTACGGGCTCTCCATCGGGCGGGCTCAGACCGGTTTCTGGGGGCTTCCCGTCTCCGGCAACGTCCTGGCGGCCATCGGCGCGGGGTTCGTCCTGCTCGACGGCGCTTTCAATGGCTGGCTGCTCGTCGTCCCGGCCGTGCTCGGCCTCGCGCTCTCGGCGATCTACGTCCGGGGGGGCCGGCCGGAGCTGTGGTGGCTCCGGTTCCAGTCCTGGCGGCTGCAGCAGCGGCTCCGGGGCCGCTCGAAGCACCTCAAGGTGGTGGCGCCGGACCGGAACACCTCCCGGAACTCGGACCGCTTTCTTCATTGAGCTTGCATCGCGGGCCGTCCGGGAGCATCCAAGCGCGCTGAAGTTCCACCTCAGACCGAAAGAGAGCAGAGATGCGCATCGCCATCGCGACCTTCGCCGTGCTCGCCGTCCCCTTGTCCGCCGGTGCCTCGGACTGGCAGTTCGACTCGGCTCACACCAGCGCGCAGTTCGCCGTGAGGCACCTCATGGTCTCCACCGTGCGCGGAGCCTTCAGCGGAATCACCGGAACGGCCAGCTTCGACGAGAAGGACCTCGGCAAGAGCTCGGTCCAGGTCAGCATTCCCGCCGCCAGCGTCGACACCCGTGAGCCCAAGCGCGACACGCACCTCAAGTCGTCCGACTTCCTGGACGTCGAGAAGTTCCCGAGCATCACCTTCAAGTCGACCAAGGTCTCGGCGCACCCCACCGAGGGGAGCTTCCAGGTGGAAGGCAACCTCACCATCCACGGGGTGACCAAGCCGGTCGTGCTCCAGGTGGAGATGACCCCCGAGCTCAAGGGCCCCGGAGGGGCGCCGCGCCGCGGGGTGTCCGCGAGCACGAAGATCAACCGCAAGGACTTCGGCCTGGTCTGGAATCGAAGCCTCGAGGCCGGCGGCGTGATGGTCGGCGACGACGTGTCGATCCAGATCGACGCCGAGCTCGTCCAGCCCAAGGCCTGACCCCTTCGAGAGGCCATCACACCTCCGCCCGCCTCAGCCGGAGGTGATGGACTGGACGCCGCCCCGGTAGACGTAGACCCGGGCGGTGTTCGTCCGGGCGTCGGAGGGGACGACGAAGAAGCCCGGCTCCCCGGTGGCGTGATCCTCGGAGTGACCGACCACCTGGCGTCCATCGCGGAAGGTCACCTGGACGCGCTCACCGCGCGCGCGAGGCGGCGCCTCCCCGGGCGCGAGGACGAAGAACACCGCCTTCACCCGCCGCGCGGGGATGCGGACCTCCCGGCCATCGGGCTGTTGCACGGCGAGAGCATCGTCCTGCAGGTCGAGATTGTGGACCGTGCCGCGGTGCACCTGGCCCTCGAGCGTGTGGATGACCACGCGGTGGTCCCCCTCGACGAAGCCGGGGTTGAGGACCATGGGAGGGCCGAAGACGCCGGTGCCGCCGGCGGGAGTGGGGGTGGCCACCGGCCTCGGCGGCTGAGGTCTCTGGGCCGGGGCCGGCTCCACCTCGTCCACCAGCTCGAGCAAGGGCAGCACGCCCTCGTCCTGGGCCCGTGCCGGCTCGAGGGTCGGCGGCGCGGTGGGACGCGAAGGCGTCACGATGCGTCCGAGCGGCACGGGCACCGGCGTGCGGGGCAGGACTCCCGGAGGAGCGGCCGGTGAGGCGGAAGGCGCGGCCCCGGAGGCGGGGATGGCGCGGGCCGTGGCCCGGGAAGCCGCCGCGGGCGGTGGGGTCACCGGGGCGACGCCGGTCGCGGGGACGGGTGTCCGCGGCAGGACTCCCGGCGGAATGTCCCGGGAGGGCGGCGCCGGAGGCGCGGCCGGCTCCGGGCCGGCCGATGCGGGAATGGGCGTCTTGAGCCGGAGCGGAGCCGGCGAGCGCGGTGCGGTGGTCGGCGGGATGGACGCGACCGGCTGAGCGGGCGAGGAGCGTGTGCGGGCCGCGGCCT
>Ga0187779_10001240_pt1 | contig 15982 bp, 14 predicted proteins | sample 1015_Q2_SP10_10__FD_132435 | JGI IMG/M metagenome (GOLD analysis project Ga0187779, IMG submission 132435) | Tropical peat soil microbial communities from peatlands in Department of Meta, Colombia - 1015_Q2_SP10_10_MG | ecosystem: Environmental > Terrestrial > Soil > Wetlands > Peat | place... | reverse complement strand
GGCCGTTGATGGCGTGGCGGATGCCGACGTGCTCGTCGCCCAGGATGTCCGGCACGAGCTCCAGGGCCTGCTCCATCTGCAGCGAGAAATCGTCCTGGGTGAAGGGCAGCTCGGTCGGGGAGAGGGCGGAGGCGGCGATCGAGGGGATCTCGTCGGCGTCCATGAGGATCGGCCGGTGGGCGTACGAGCCCACTTCAAGGTCGCCGCCGTGCTGCCGCTCGTACATGTTCGTGTCCATGTCGCGGATGATCGGGTAGGTGATCTCGCCGACCGTGCCCGCGAAGAGCGGCACGGGCCCGACGCTGATCATCTGGTGAACCGCCGGGGTGAGGGGGATGGACGCGCCGGCCATGCGGGCGATCCGCGGGCTCCACACGCCGCACGCGATGACGACCGTCTCGGCCTCGATCGTGCCGCCGTCCGTGTGGACCCGGCGGATCCGGCCGTGTTCCGCGTCCAGGCCGGTGACCTCCACCCCAGCGGCGATCGTGAGTGCTCCCAGTGCCTGGGCGCGCTCGCGCATCAGCGTGCCCGCCCGCAGCGAATCCACCACGAGCACGCCCGGGGCGTGGAAGGCGCCGAGGATGACGCCGGCGTCCAGGTAGGGCACGAGGCGCTTCGCCTCGGCGGGCGTGATGAGCTCGGCCTCGATACCCCACGCATGTGATGAGGCGAGGCGCCGCTTCAGTTCCTCCATGCGCGCCGGCGTGCGGGCCACCTCCAGGCCGCCGCTCTTCGTGGCGACGCCCATCTCCACGTACTGCCTGGCGCTGTCGACGGTGAAGGCCGTCATCTCCTTGGAGTGGTCGGTCAGGTAGATGAAGTTGGAGGCGTGGCCGGTCGAGCCGCCAGGGTTGGGCAGCGGGCCCTTGTCCACCAGCACGATGTCCCGCCAGCCCAGCCGCGCCAGGTGCCAGGCCATGCTGTTGCCCACGATGCCCGCCCCGATGACCACGACGTTGGCGCGATCCGGTACCGCCATGCGCGAGCTTCCCTCCTGTTGGCCGGCTCGGCCGGCCTGCGGCCCCTCAGGCCAGGCTGACGACGATGGTCTTGAGTTCGGTCAGGCGCTCCAGGGAGTACCGGCCGCCGACCCGGCCCAGGCCGCTCGTCGAGCCCGCGCGCCCGCCGAAGGGCAGGTGCGACTCCCAGTAGTTGGTGCTCTCGTTGATGTTGACCCACCCGCTGCGAGCCGCCTCGGCAAAGGCCAGGCCGCGGCGCAGGTCACGGGTGAAGATAGCCGAGAGCAGGCCGTACGACGACGCGTTCACGATGCCGAGCGCCTCATCCAGGTCGGCGATGGGCGTGACCGGCGCCACGGGTCCGAACGTCTCCTCGCGGGCGATGGCCATGATCTCCGTGACGCCGTCGAGGATCGTTGGCTGGAAGAACAGGGGGCTGCCCAGGTCGGGCGCGCGCTGTCCGCCGAGCACGATGCGCGCCCCGCCCGCCACGGCCTCCGCCACGTGGTGGGCCGTCTTGGCGGCCGTCGCCTCGTTGTTGAGCGGGCCCATGGTGGTCGCGTCGTCGAAGGGGTCGCCCATCCGGACACGGGCAGCCACGGCCTCCGCCAGCGCCGCCACGTAGCGGTCGTGGACGCGGTAGTGGACCAGGATGCGTTCGCCGGCCGTGCAGCTCTGGCCGGCGTTGAGGTAACAGGCGGTGAGCGTGGCGTCGACCGCGGCGTCCAGGTCGGCGTCGTCCATGACCACCAACGGGCCGTTGCCGCCCATCTCCAGCAGCAGTTCCTTGCCGGCGGCCCGGCGCGCGACGCCCAGCCCCGTCCGCGGGGAGCCGACGAAACCGACCGCGGCCGTCAAGGGGTGGCCGGCGATCTCGTCGCCGACCGTCTCGCCAGGCCCGGTGACGAGGTTGAAGGCACCCGGCGGCAGGTCCGCCTCGACGACGCACTCGGCGAGGCGGACCGAGCACAGCGACGTGTGCCGGGCCGGGTTCCACACGACCGTGTTGCCCCCGGCAAGGGCGGGCGCGAGGAGCTCGGCTGCCATGGTGTAGGGCCAGTTCCAGGGGGTGATGACGGCCACCACGCCACGTGGCACGCGCTGCACGAGGATGCGCTTGCGGGCATCCACCGAAGGCGGCATGGAACCTTCCAGGCGGGTCGCGTCGGCGGCGGCCATGCGCCAGTACACGACCAGCTCGTCGACCTCGTCATACGCCTCGGCGCGGAGGGGCTTGCCCTGGTCGGCGCTCAGGGCCCGGGCCAGTTCCTCGCGGCGGAGCTCGATCAGGTCGCCCACGCGGGTCAGGGCGGCGCCCCGCTCGAAGGCGGACATCGCACCCCAGCCCGGCGCCGCGGCGTGCGCCGCCTCGACGGCCTGCCGGGCGTCGGCGCGATCGCCCAGGGCCACGTGGCCCAGCGGTGTGCCATGGGCCGGATCCACCGCCGCGAAGGACTCGCCCGACGCCGCAGCGACCCATCGGCCGGCGATGTGGAGGGACGTCGTCGCGGTCGTGACGGGAGCCGGTGGCACGTGCGTAGTATTCCCGGCGCGAGGAGCCGTTCGCAACCGCGCAGCGAGGCGAGGGGAGATGACCGCTCCATACGACGTCCTGATCATCGGCGGCGGCTCGGCCGGGAGCGTGCTGGCCAGCCGCCTGAGCGCGGACCCGTCACGGCGCGTGCTGGTGCTGGAGGCGGGCCGCCCGGACTACCGCTTCGACGTCTTCATCCACATGCCGGCCGCCCTGACCTTTCCCATCGGCAGTCGCTTCTACGACTGGGGCTACCAGTCGGAGGCCGAGCCGTTCATGCACGGCCGCCGCATCTACCACGCGCGGGGCAAGGTCCTGGGCGGCTCCAGCAGCATCAACGGCATGATCTTCCAGCGCGGCAACCCGCTCGACTACGAGCGGTGGGCGGCCGATCCCGGCATGGCCACGTGGGACTACGCCCACTGCCTGCCCTACTTCAAGCGCATGGAGGACTGCCTTGCCGCGGCGCCGCAGGATCCCTTCCGCGGCCATGGCGGTCCGCTCGTCCTGGAGCGGGGACCGGCCACCGGCCCGCTCTTCGGCGCCTTCTTCCAGGCCGCGGTGCAGGCCGGCTACGAGCTCACCGACGACGTCAACGGCTACCGCCAGGAGGGCTTCGGCCCGTTCGACCGCAACATCCATCGCGGCCGCCGCCTGAGCGCGGCCCGGGCCTACCTCCACCCCGTGATGCGCCGCCCCAACGTGCGGGTGGAGACGCGCGCGTTCGTCACGCGCATCCTCTTCGAGGGCAGGCGTGCGGTGGGCGTGGAGTACACCCTCGGCCGCGGCCCGTCGCGCCAGGTTCGTGCCGGCGAGATCATCCTGAGTGGCGGTACGTTCAACTCGCCGCAGCTGTTGCAGCTGTCCGGCGTCGGCCCGGCGGCGCTCCTGGACTCCCTGGGCATCCCGGTGGTGGCCGACCTGCCGGGCGTGGGGGAGCACCTGCAGGACCACCTGGAGGTCTACATCCAGTACGGCAGCAAGCTGCCCGTGTCGATGCAGCCGGCCCTCCAGAAGTGGCGCCGACCGTGGATCGGTTTCCAGTGGCTCTTCCTGCGGCGCGGCCCCGGCGCCACCAACCACTTCGAGGGCGGCGGGTTCGTGCGGGGCGACGACCAGGTGGCGTACCCCAACCTGATGTTCCACTTCCTGCCGCTGGCCATCCGCTACGACGGCAGCTCGCCGGCCGGTGGCCACGGCTACCAGGTCCACGTGGGCCCCATGTACTCCGACGCACGGGGTTCCGTGCGGATCATCAGCCGCGATCCGCGGATCCACCCGGCGATCCGCTTCAACTACCTCTCGACCGAGCAGGACCGCCGCGAGTGGTTGGAGGCGGTGGGCGTCGCGCGGCACATCCTCAGCCAGCCGGCGCTCCGACCCTTCAACGCCGGGGAGCTCTCGCCGGGCCCGGCCATCACGACCGACGAACAGGTCCTGGCGTGGGTCGCCAGCGACGCGGAGACGGCGCTCCATCCCTCCTGCACGTGCCGTATGGGCACGGACCGCGACTCGGTCGTCGACCCCCTGACCCTGCGCGTCCACGGTGTGGAGGGCCTGCGGGTCGTCGACGCCTCGGCCATGCCCTACGTCACGAACGGCAACATCTACGCCCCCGTGATGATGCTGGCCGAGAAGGCGGCCGACCTGATCGCCGGCGCCACCCCGCTGCCGCCCGAGCCGGTCGCCTACTACCGCCACGTGCCGGCGGTGGCTGCCGATTCGGGACCTTCGACCCTACCGACCCCCGCGACATGACGCGACCATCCGCTGCGTCGCGCCTATAGGAGGGAGATCGCCGTGTCGCTGAACGCCCTGGACCTGGCCCGGTGGCAATTCGGCATCACGACCGTCTACCACTTCCTGTTCGTACCCCTGACGATCGGGCTGGCGTTCCTGGTGGCCGGCTTCCAGACGGCCTGGGTGCGCACCGGCCAGGAGCGCTACCTGCGTCTGACCCGCTTCTACGGCGAGCTGTTCCTGATCAACTTCGCCCTGGGGGTGGTCACCGGCATCGTGCAGGAGTTCCAGTTCGGCATGAACTGGAGCGCCTACAGCCGCTTCGTCGGCGACATCTTCGGCGCCCCCCTGGCGATCGAGGGCCTGCTGGCGTTCTTCCTGGAGTCGACCTTCCTGGGCCTGTGGATCTTCGGCTGGGGTCGCCTGCCGAGGTGGGTGCACCTGGCCACGATCTGGATCACCGCGGTGGGCACGGTGCTGTCGGCGTACTTCATCCTGGCGGCTAACGCGTGGATGCAGAACCCGGTCGGCTTCACGATCGACCAGGCCGCCGGAAGGGCGGAGCTGACCGACATCCTGGCCGTCCTGACCAACCCCATCGTGCTCGTGATGTTCCCGCACACGATCGCGGGCGCCTTCCTCACTGCCGGCGCGTTCGTGGCCGCCATCGCGCTGTGGCGCCTGGTGCGCCACGGTGGGCCGGATGACGCAGCGTTCCGGACCGCCGCGCGGGTCGGCGCCACCGTGGCCCTGGTGGCCGGGCTCCTCGTGGTCATCACCGGTGACACGTCCGCGCGCCAGATGACGGCCATCCAGCCGATGAAGATGGCAGCCGCCGAGGCGCTCTACCAGACGGAGGCGCCCGCCTCCTTCTCGATATTCACCATCGGCTCGCTCGACGGCCGGACCGAGCTGTTCTCCGTCCGCATCCCGGATCTCCTGTCGCTGCTGGCGACCGGCGATCCGAGCGGCAAGGTCGAGGGCATCAACGACATCCAGGCGGCGTACCAGGCGACGTACGGCCCGGGCAACTACGTGCCCTACGTGCCGGTGGCCTACTGGACGTTCCGGCTCATGATCGGCTTCGGTGCGCTCGCTGCCGCGGCTGCCGCGTGGCTGCTGTGGTGCCTCCGCCGGGGGCGTCGGCCAGTCGGTCGGCTGGCGGTCGCCATCGCGGTGACCCTGCCGTTCCTGCCGCTCGTGGCGAACTCGCTGGGCTGGATCTTCACCGAGATGGCGCGCCAGCCATGGATCGTCTTCGGGCTGATGCAGACCTCGGCCGGCGTGAGCCCGGGGACCTCTGCGCTGGAGGTCCTCCTCACGGTCGTCGTCTTCACCCTGCTGTACGGAGGCCTGGCCGTGGTGGAGGTGGGCCTCCTGCTGCGGCGCATCCGCGCCGGCCTGCCTGACGCCAACCCGCCGGACGGAGGGTCCGACGTGGACGAGCCCCTCACCTTCGCCTACTGAGGCACGCCCGATGTCCCTTCCGACCATCTGGTTCGGCCTGATCACCATCCTCTGGGTCGGCTACCTCGTCCTGGAGGGCTTCGACTTCGGGGTCGGCATCCTCCTGCCGTTCCTCGGTCGCACGGAGGCGGAGCGGCGGGCCCTGATCGCCACCATCGGCCCGGTGTGGGACGGCAACGAGGTCTGGCTGCTGGTCGCCGGCGGGGCGACGTTCGCCGCCTTCCCCGAGTGGTATGCGTCGTTGTTCAGCGGCTTCTACCTGGCCCTGTTCCTGATCCTGGTGGCCCTCATCATCCGTGGCGTGGCGTTCGAGTACCGCAGCAAGCGGCCCGAGTCGGCCTGGCGGGCGTGGTGGGACCGGGCCATCTTCGTCGGCTCGTTCGTCCCCGCCCTGCTGTGGGGCGTCGCCTTCGCCAACATCGTGGCCGGTGTGCCGCTCGACCAGCGGCACGTCTTCACTGGCGACCTGCTGACGCTTCTGGGGCCCTATGCCCTGCTGGGCGGCCTGACCACGCTGGGCCTCTTCGTGACGCACGGCGCGACCTATCTGGCCCTCAAGTCGACCGGCGTGCTCCGGCAGCGGGCCAACGCGGTCGTCGGCCTGGCTGGCCTGGTGACCGCGGTGCTGGCCGTGCTGTTCCTGGGTTGGACCGAGCTCCGGGATGGTGACCCGGGATCACTGGTCCTGGCGGTGGGCGCGGCCGGGTGCTTGCTGGGGGCGCTGCTGGCCAACCGCACCGGTCATGAAGGCTGGAGCTTCGCCGGAACGGCGGCCACCATCGCCCTGGCGGTCGTGGCCCTCTTCCTCGCGCTCTACCCCGACGTCCTGCCCTCGACGACCGATCCGGCCTTCAGCCTGACCATCACGAACGCGAGCTCGACGCCGTACACGCTCGGCATCATGACCGTTGTGGCGCTCATCTTCACCCCGCTCGTCCTGCTCTACCAGGGCTGGACCTACTGGGTCTTCCGCCGGCGCGTCGGCGGCCCCCGCGTCACCGACTCCCCGCCCGCGGGCTCGTGAGGGCGGTCGACCCTCGCCTGCTGCGCGTCGCTCGCGCGGCCACCGTCGCCCTCGCCAGCGCGGTCGTCCTGGGGCTGCTGACCGCCGCCCTGGCCACGGCCCAGGCCGCCCTGCTCGCCGACGCCATCAGCCGAGCGTTCCTGGGCGGGGCGTCGCTCGACGTCCTGCAGCCAGTGCTCGCCGCTCTGGCGTTCGTCCTCGGCGCGCGCGCCGCTACCGGATGGGCCCAGGAGGTCGTGGCGCAGCGCTGCTCGACGTCCGTCAAGCGGACCCTGCGCCGGCGGCTGCTGGCGCATGCGGCCGCCCTAGGCCCCGAGTGGACGGCCGGGGCGCGCAGCGGCGAGGTCGTGGTCCTGGCCACACGCGGCCTGGACGCGCTGGACGGGTACTTCGGGCGCTACCTGCCGCAGCTGGTCCTGGCGGTCGTCGTGCCGGTCGTGGTGCTCGTCGCGCTGGCCGTGACGGACTGGCTGGCGGCGCTCACGGTCGCCCTGACGGTGCCCTTGATCCCGCTCTTCATGATCCTCATCGGGCTGGCCACCGAGCGCCAGCGCGGCCGGCGGTGGCGGGCGCTGGCCCGCCTCGCTCACCACTTCCTCGATGTCGTGGCCGGACTGCCCACGCTCAAGGTGTACGGGCGGGCGCAGGCCCAGGTGGCCGCCCTGGAGCGGGCCACCGACGCCTATCGCCGCGAGACGCTGGCCACGCTGCGGGTGGCCTTCCTGTCGGCCTTCGCGCTCGAACTGGCCGCGACCCTCTCCGTCGCGCTGGTAGCCGTGGAGATGGGCCTGCGCCTGGTCGGTGGTGGTGTCGCCCTGCGGACCGGCCTCTTCGTCATCGTCCTCGCCCCCGAGGCGTACCTGCCCCTGCGCCAGCTGGGCCTCCAGTTCCACGCGAGCGAGGAGGGCCTGCAGGCCGCCGCGGCAGCATTCTCGATCCTGGAGACGCCGCCGGCGCAGGCCGGGGGGACCGTCCAGCCACCTGACATGCGAGTGGGCCAAGTACGCCTCGACGGGGTCACGGTCCGCCGGCCGGGCCGCCCGTCGGAGGCTCCGTGGGCCGCCGATCTCGTCACGCGCCCCGGCGAGATCGTGGTCCTGCGGGGACCCAGCGGGGCGGGCAAGAGCACGCTCCTGGCCGTCATGCTCGGCTTCATCGCGCCAAGCGAGGGTTCGGCGCGAGTCGTGGCCGCGGACGGACGGGCGGTCGGTTTGGGGGATCTCGACCTGGACCTGTGGCGGCGCCAGGTGGCCTGGGTCCCGCAGCAGCCGTTCTTCCTCGCCGGCACGGTCGCCGACAACGTCAGGCTGGCCGCTCCGGACGCTTCGGATACGCGCATCGCGGCGTCGCTCAGCGCGGTCGGCCTGGGGGAGGTGCCGCTGGAGTGGCGGCTCGGCGAGCGCGGCCAGGGCCTCTCAAGCGGCCAGCGGCGCCGCCTGGCCGTGGCGCGGGCGCTGCTCCGCGACGCGCCGCTGGTGCTGCTCGACGAACCGACCGCCGGCCTTGACACCGCCACGGAAGCCGAGCTGCTCGACCGGATCCGGGCGACGGCCCACCAGGAGCACCGAGCCGTCGTCCTCGCGGCTCACCGGCCGGCGGCCATCTCCATCGCCGACCGGATCGTCGACGTCGCGGCGCGACTGCCGGGCGCCGCGTAGGCCGACGATGCGCGCCCTCGTCGCCATCGCGCGGCTCGGCCGGCCCGTCAGCGGGCGGCTCGCCCTGGCGGTGCTGCTCGGCCTCGGCGCCGCCCTGGCCGCCGTCGGGCTGACCGCCACGTCGGCCTGGCTCATCTCGCGCGCGGCCCAGCAGCCACCCGTCCTGTACCTGATGGTCGCCATCACCGCCGTCCAGGCCTTCGGAATCAGCCGTGGGGTGCTGCGGTACGGGGAGCGCCTCGCGGCCCACGACTCTGCCTTCCGGGTCCTTGCCCGCCTGCGGGGCCACGTCTACGGGCGCCTCGAGCGCCTGGCGCCGGCGGGCCTGGCCGCCTATCGCTCGGGGGACCTGCTGGCCCGTCTGGTGGCCGATGTCGACGGCCTGGCCGACCTCTGGCTGCGCGTCCTGCTGCCGTACACGATCGTCGTCGCGGCGGCGGCCGTCGCGACCCTGTTGGTCGGCTTGCTGGTGCCGGCCGCGGGTGTCGTGCTCGGGGCGACGCTCCTCGTGGTCGTGTTCCTTGTGCCGCTCCTGGCGGGGGCGAGCGGTCGCGGGGCCGAGCGACGGGTGGCGCCGGCACGAGGCGCCCTGGCCGCCGCCGCGACCGACCTGCTGGCCGGGGGGCCCGAGCTGTTAGTGCACGGCACGAGCGTGCAGCAGCTCGAGGTCCTCGACCGCATGGACGGCGCGTTGATCGCCGCCGAGCGTACGGCCGGTGCCGCAGTCGGCCTTGGTGCCCTCGCCGCCGGCCTGGCGGCGGGAGCGGCCACGTGGTTCGCCCTCATGGCCGGCGTCGGCGCGCTCCGCGCGGGTGCGCTCGACGGGGTGGCTCTGGCGGTCGTGGTGCTGACACCCATCGCCGCGCACGAACTGGCCGCGGGCCTGGTGCCCGCCGCACAGCACCTACCCGGCCTGGCAGTGGCCGCGGCCCGCGTCGAGGAGGTGCTCCACCAGCCGGACCCCGTGACCGAGCCGGCCGAGCCGGCGGCCCTGCCGGCCGGACCGTGGGGCATCCGCGTGGCAGGCCTGGCGGCCAGGTACGGGAACGGCCCGCTCGTGCTCCGGGCGGTGGACCTGGAGGTCCCGCCGGGTGGGACGGCCCTTGTCAGCGGGCCCAGCGGGTGCGGCAAGACCACTCTTGCGGCGGTCCTCCTGCGCTTCCTGGATCCGGTCGCCGGATCGGTCGAGCTGCTCGCCCCGGCGGGCCCCTGCGACGTGCGTCGCCTGACCGGGGACGACGTGCGGCGGGTCGTCAAATCCTGCGATCAGGATCCCCACGTCTTCGACACGACGCTCGCCGACAACCTGCGTGTGGCGCGCCCGGACGCGACCGAGGCGCAGCTCTGGGAGGTTCTCGCGACGGTCCGCCTGGCCGCCTGGGTGGAAGCGCTCCCGGCGGCCCTGGCGACGCCGGTCGGCGAGCATGGGGCACGCCTGTCGGGCGGCCAGCTCCAGCGGCTGGCCCTGGCCCGCGCGCTGCTGGCCGATGCGCCGGTCCTGATCCTGGACGAGCCCACCGAGCACCTCGACGAGGCGACCGCCCGCGCGCTCATGACCGACATCCTCGCGCTGTCCCGAGGGCGCACGCTGCTCCTGCTGTCACACCGCACCGATCTCCTGGCCGACGTCCCGTGGGACGTGCGCCTGGAGCTTGGCCCGGCCGGCACCGCGACCGCGCCGGTCGAGGTCGCCACTCAGCCCACCCCGTCCTCGTAGGCCGCTCGCCGGATCAGCACCACGGCCCACGTCCGGAACGGCCGCCACACGTCCATCCGCCGCGTCAAGGCGGCCGCATCGGCCGGTGCCTCGGCGCCCAGGTAGTGGCGCAGGGCCGCCAGGAGGCGGGGCTCCTCCACGCTCGCCGCGTCGGTCGGGCCGACCGCACGGATGGCCACCAGGCCCGAGTAGAACGGCCCCAGGCCGGGCAGCGCCTGGACCTGGGCGCGGGCCACCTCCGGATCGAGGGCGCGGAGGCGGGCCGGATCGAGCAGGCCGTCGAGCGCCCCTCTGGCCACCGCGCGGAGGCGGCGGTCCTGCTCGATGGACGGCACCGGCAGCGACGTGGCCTCCAGGATCGCCAGGGGCGTCGGGAAGGCGCTGAGGCGCGTGCCGGCCAGGTCGAAAGTCGCCCCCAGCGCCTCGCCCAGCCGGCGGCGGAGGGTGTTGGCCTGCCGCCCCGAGCGGTGGCCGGCCAGGATGGCCCACGCCGCGGCTTCGTACGGGGAGTAGTGCAGGACCGGGCGGAACCCGGGGTAGCGGGCCTGGAGGCGGCCGATCAAGGGGTCGCGCTCGCCGACGGCCGGCCATCCCCGGCCGTCGTGATCGAGGGACACGATGCGGGCCACCTGGTCGCGCACGGCCGCCACGTCAGTCGCGCCGTGCACCTTGCCGACCACGGACCCGGCCGGGTCTTCTCTGAGGACCACCCCCGCCAGCTCGTGGAAGCCATCCACGCAGAAGGCCAGGCGCATCACCGGCACCACCGGCGCGGGCTCGCGCGGCCCGAACACGTGGCTGGCGGCGAGGGCCAGCGAGAACGGACCGCGCGGCTCGATCGTGAAGGTGCCGCTCACGCCCGGCAGGGTACCCCGCCGGGCGTGCCGCGGTCAGTGCGTCGGCGGCTTGCCGTCCCCGGCCATGAGGGAGCCGACCGCCCCATGGCCCACGAAGTTGAAGGCGTGGGTGACCATCGTGTACATGCCGCTCTCCGGCACGGTCAGTTCGATGATGGCGGCCTGGGCCGGCAAGAGGGCGACGGCCTGGCTGCCCCAGCCACCGGAGTTGCCCGGGAGGAGGGCCACGCCCTCGCTGATCACCGTGTCGAAGATCGTGCCCACGATGTGGAACGAGCTGGACTCGTTGGGCCCGACGTCCAGGACGAACAGGCGGATGCGCTCGCCGGGCTGGACCTGGATGGGATGGTCCTTGTACTGGTTGGCCACGCCGTTGAAGACGACCCAGTCGGGCGCCGGGTCGGTCGAGTCGGCCTTGGCGTAATCGGCGATCTGGCCCTGGCCACCGAAGTACCACTCGTTCTGCACGATGGCCAGTTCCTCGCCCACCGGTGCCAGGCCGCCGCGCGGCTCGACGATGACCATGCCGAACATGCCGTCGGCGATGTGCTGGAGGGCCGGCGGGGTGCCGCAGTGGTACATCCAGACTCCCGCGTAGTCGGCTTGGAAGGTGTAAGTCCACGTGCCGCCGGCGGGGATCTCGACCATCTGGTCATTCATCGCCGTCTGGCTGGCGTGGAAGTCGATGGAGTGGCTCATGGTCGTCGTATTGGTCAGGTGGACGCGCACGGTGTCGCCGAGGTGGACCCGGATGGTCGGGCCGGGCACGGTGCCACCGAAGGTCCAGACGTCCATCACGTAGCCCGTGGCGACGGTCATCTTGCGCTCGACGATGGGCAGGTAGACGTCATGCGACGTGCCCGGCAGCACGGCCGGCGCGATCGGGTTGTAGAGGGTGTACGGCGGTGCATTCGGGTCGGGCGCCGGCAGCGTCGAGCTCGTGGCGGCGGTCCCGCTGCCGGCGGCCGGGGAGGCGGCGACCGACGGCGCGGCGACCGTGATGGCGCCGGTCATGCCGGCCTGCGCGTGGCCCGGGACGTCGCACAGGAAGGTGATGCCCGTCGCGGGCACGGTGATGGAGCCAGCGGTCGTCTGGCCCGGGTCGGCGACGAGCTTGGTGCCGTCGGCGAAGGTCAGGTTGTGCTGCACCGCTCCGTCGTTGACGAACTTGACGGCGTAGGTCCCGGCGGCGGCCACCGCCACGGCGTTCGGCCGGAAGCCGAGGTCGAAGGCGTGGATCTCCAGGGTGGACCCGACCGCACTGACATTCGACGCCATGGCAGGCGCGGTCGAGCTGCTCATGCCTGGCATGTCGGACATGCCGGCCATGGTCGAGGTGGAGGCCGCCGCGACCGCCGATGGGGCCGTCGGCGACCCGCTCGGCGTGAAGGTCCAGCCGGGCCCACCCGCCGCGCAGCCCATGCCGACCACCATGATCATGACGAGGATGGCCACGAACCTTGCCATCATCAGGCGTTGCATCGTCCACCTCTTCGGTTGAGCGCACTTGCTAAATGCTTAGTTAGCAGGTTATGATTTAGCGATGAGGCGACAGAGGGCCGAAGGTCCCGAATCGGGGGGCCGTTCGGTCGTGGACGGCCGGGACCGTCACGGGGGTGGCGGATGAAACTCGAGCTGGGCCACCGCGGCGACTACGCCGTGCGGGCCATGCTGGCGGTCGCGCGAGCCCCCGCCGGCCGGCCCATGTCGGGGCCGGCCATCGCGGCCCAGATGGGTGTGCCGGCGCGCTTCCTGCCCCAGATCACCGGTGCGCTGGTGCGAGCTGGCCTGCTGACCTCACGAGCCGGGCGGAGCGGGGGCTACCAGCTGGCGCGGCCCGCCGACCGGATCTCGATCCTCGACGTGGTCGAGGCCGCTGACGGGGCAGGCCGCCGGCAGACCTGCGTGCTTCGCGGCGGGCCGTGCCGGGCGCAGGGGCGGTGCGACGTGCACGACGTCTTCTTCGCCGCCCAGGAGGCGCTGCTGGGACGCCTGCGCGAGGCGACGCTGGCGAGCGTCGTCGATCCGCCATGAACGTGCCCGCCCATCAAGGCACCGCCGAAGGACACGAGCGGCTTCACGCCGATCGCCCGCTCTACCGGATCAAACACGCCTTCGCGCGTCCGCGGGTGACCTGATCAGGGCGCGGGGCGCACCTCGAACGAGGGGTCGCCGGCGTTGAACGCCAGGAGGAGCGGCCTCGCGCCCGGCTCCATCACGGCGGGACGGCAGTTGCGCATGCGCAGCGACTGCGCGAACGACGGCGGCAGGCCGAGCGCCGTCGCCAGCAGGATCCGAAGCATCCGACCGTGGCCGACGATGAGGGTGGTGCCGCCCGCATCGCCCAGCGAGGCGAGGAAGGACCGGGCGCGCTCGGCGACCGCCTCCTCCGGCTCGACCCCCGGGATCTGCGCCCCGTCCCGTCGCCGGGTGGCCGCGAGGGGGTCGGCTTCGAGTTCCGACTCGGACCAGCCCTCGTATGGCCCGAAGTCCATCTCCCGCAGCCGGTCGTCGATGACGAGGGGCGGGGCGTCCGGTCGGGCGGCGAGCACGAGCTCCGCCGTGCGGCGGGCACGGCGGAGCGGCGAGGCATAGGCGCGGTCCCAGCGAACAGGGGATAGGTCTCCAGCGAGGATCGCGACCTGACGCTCACCTCGCTCGCTGAGGGGCCGGTCGGTGAAGGACAAGAGCCGCTCTTCGGCGTTCCAGTCCGTCTCGCCGTGGCGGACGAGATAGAGGCGAGGTCGGTTCACGGCGTCATCGTCAGCGGCCGAGTGGGGCGGCGCAAGGCCCTGAAGGTCATCGGGTCGCCCAGTTCATTCACAGGCTCCGAGTCCGGCCGACGACGCCGGCGGCCGGCTCGGGACGCTAGACGCGGCCCTTGGGCACGGTGTGCCAATAGGTCTTGTTGAAGACGATCTTGCCGAGGTGCCAGAAGCGGTTCGGCCGCGGCGGCTTGGGCGGATGGGCGTAGTCGAACTGCAGCAGCGTGCCCTTGCCGTCGCCGACCTCGAAGAAGCACATGACCTTGCCGGCGTAATCGGCGTGCTTGCCACTCGGCTGGCGGCCTTCGATGGCCGCGGCCACGCGCTCGGCCACGACCGGCGCCTCGAAGTGGGCCGTGGACCCCGCCTTCGACAGCGGCAGGTCGGTCGCATCGCCGAGGGCGTGGATGTGGGGCTGGCCGGCCACCTGCAGGGTCGCCTTGTCGGTCGGCAGCCACCCCCCGGGGGCACTGGCGAGGCCGCTGGCGATGAGGAACGGCTGGCCGGTGTGCGGCGGCACGAGGATCAGCAGGTCGTAGCCCAGCTCCTCGCCCTCGAGACTCTGCACGACCTTGCGGTCCGCGTCGATGCTCTCGACGTTGAAGAACGTGTGCAACTCGATGCCCTTCTCCTCCAGGATCGGGGTGACCATCTCGCTGACCGACTCGATGGTGAAGGCGCGGCCGATCGGCGAGCAGAAGTGCAGCTCGGACCGTTCGCGCAGGTGGCGCTGGCGCAGCTCGGCCTCGATGAGGAGGGCCACCTCCAGTGGCGCCGGCGGGCACTTGTAGGGCATGCCGGCGATGCCGATGACGATGCGGCCACCGGTGAACGCATCGAGCGCGTGCCGCAGGTCCAGCGCCGCCTCGGCCGTGTAGAAGTGATGGGCCTCGGTGTCGAAGTGCTCGATGGCCTCGGGCACGATGCGGCAGCCCGTCGCGATCACGAGCTCGTTGTAGGGCACGGTCTCGCCCCACTTCAGGGTGACCGTCTGCTGCACCGGGTCGACCTTCTCGACATCGCCCACCACCAGATGGACGCGCGGATCCAGGAGTGATGTCTCCGGCCGTGACAGGTGACTGGCCCGCTCGCCGCCCATGGCGATGTACATGAACCCCGGCTGGTAGGTGTGCCGGCCGGTCGCGTCGATGAGCGTGATCGTGGTGTGGTCGTTGTCCAGGCGCTCACCCAGGCGCTTGACGAGGAGGTTGGCGGTCAGCGTGCCGCCGACCCCGCCTCCCAGGATGACGATGCGCTCCACGGTCGCCTACCGCAGCTTCTCGACGATGATCTCGTCATAGCCGTCCCGGGCTTCGACGCCGACGAGGCGATGGCCGGCCTTGGCGACCCACTTGGGGATGTCCAGCTTGGAGCCGCTGTCCGACGAGAGGACGGCCAGCACGTCGCCCACCTGGGCTTCACGGATGGCGCGGATGAGCTCCATGAGAGGGCCCGGGCAGTAGCTGCCGCGGGCATCGATGGTGCGGGTCACGGCGGGGCCCGGGATGGTCTCGAGCATGACGGAGGGTCCTTTCCGGTCTAGATGAAGAGGCTGGCGTCGGCCTCGGTCATCATCGCGATGGCCGTGGCGGCACCGGCGGGCTCGCCCATCTCGTCGATGAGGTCCTCGCGCTTGAGGCCGAACATGTCCATCGTCATCTGGCAGGGGATGAATTCGACGCCCAGCGTCGTCGCGGCTTCCAGCAGCTCGCGCGGGCTGGCCACGTGGTACTTCTTGCTGAGGACACCCATCATCCACGGGCCCATGCCCATGAAGTTCATCTTGCTGAGCTTCAGGTGGTCGATGCCGGGCCGCTGCATGAGCGTCAGCATCTTCTGCATCCAGTTCTCGCCGACGATGCGCTTCTGGTCCTTGACGAACGGCAGCAGACCCCAGAACGTCACGAAGACCTTGCAGCGGACGCCGCTGGCCGCGGCGGTCGAGGAGAGGATCATGACGGGCCAGACCTTGTCCAGCTCGCCGCTCCAGTTGACGATGATGAGTTCCTTCGTCTTGACCTCGCCTTCCGGCTGGGGGGCCGCGGCGGGCGACGGCTCGACGGGGATGGGCGGCGCGATCGGCTCGGCGAGAAGGGTCATCGTGGGTGCCTCACTTGTGGCGGATGACGAAGCGGTAGACCGCGCCGTCGACGCTCTGTTCGACGAGTTCATGGCCGGTCGTGCGTGTCCAGGCGGCGAAGTCCTTGACCGACCCGGCGTCGGTGGCGAGGACCTCCAGCAGGGCGCCGGACGCCAGC
>Ga0187779_10001236_pt1 | contig 15991 bp, 12 predicted proteins | sample 1015_Q2_SP10_10__FD_132435 | JGI IMG/M metagenome (GOLD analysis project Ga0187779, IMG submission 132435) | Tropical peat soil microbial communities from peatlands in Department of Meta, Colombia - 1015_Q2_SP10_10_MG | ecosystem: Environmental > Terrestrial > Soil > Wetlands > Peat | place... | reverse complement strand
CTGATCGCGCTGGGGGCGGTGTTCGCGCTGCTCTTGATCGCGGTCGCGGTCGCGCTGGCGCTCTTCGACACCGAGAAGCTGCGCGGGCCGCTGCAGACCCAGGCCAGCGCCGCGCTCGGACGCGACGTCACGCTGGGCAAGATCGCGCTCGGCCTGTTCCCGCTGCCCGCAGTGAAGATCGACGACGTCCGCATCGCCGGTCCGAAGCCCTCGGACCCTCCGCTCGCCGACGTGGCGGAGATCCGCCTGCGCGTGGCGCTCCTGCCTCTGATCGCGAAGAAGGTGGTGCTGCGCGCGCTCGAGATCGACAAGCCGCGCATCGACATTCCGTTCGACAAGGACGGGAAGCCCATCCTGCCCAAGGTGGGCGGCGCCGCGGCGGCGCCTACCGCGAAGAGCGGCGCAGGGAAGTCGGAGGCCGCGAAGCCGGAGACCGCAAAGGAACCTGGTGCCGCCGAGCCCGCCGGGCTGGCGCTGGCGGTGGACCGCATCGCGATCCACGACGCCGACGTCACCGCGGGGCCGTGGAAGGTCGAGCACGCGAACATCGAGGGGCAGCTCTCACTCGACGGCATGGGCTCGTTCAAGTACTCGCTGAACCTGCCCGGGCTCGCCGCGCTGCGCAACGGCGAGCTCGAGCTGGCAAAGCTGATGTCGGGAGCACCGCAGGTCGACGCGCGCGGCGAGTTCGCGACCGACCTGGCCGACGTGCGCAAGCGCTTCGCGCTCGCCCAGGACATCACGGGCAAGGCCAGCGGCGAGTACGCGGTCGGCCTGTCGGGGAGCGAGATCCGCTCGGCCAGCGCCAGCCTCGACGTCCCCGACATCGGCGTGCGCTCGGGCAACCTGGTGGTCGCAGGGCCTGCGACCGGACACGCGGTGCTGGGCGAGAGCTTCTCGTTCGACCTCACCGAGGCGCGCGTGGAGCAGACGGGGCTCTTCGCGAAGCCCAAGCACACGACGCTCTCGGTGACCGGGAAGCTCGGCAAGGACCCGTCGCTCGCGGCGCTGCGCGAGGCACTCGTGAAGATCGGCGCCAACGAGCTGCCGCTCACCCTGGCGCTCGCCAAGCAGCCGATGCGGGTGCACGTCGGCAAGACCTCGCTCGACCTGGGCAAGCTGCGGGAGCTCCTGCCGCCCGACAAGCCGCCGCTGGCGGGCCGCGTCAACGTCGACGGCTTCGACGTCCAGCTGCAGCCGCTGCGCGTCGACGGCGGGGCGACGCTCGCCGGTGTCGAGACCAACTTCGCGCACGGCCCGATCACGTTGAGCGGCCCGCTGCGCGGCAAGGGCGAGAGCGTGGCGCTCGAGAACGGCACCGTGCTGGTGGGCGGCCAGAAGATCGGCCTGTCGGCGAGCTACACGCTCGAGAGCGGCGCGATCCGCGCCAACTACGACGCGAGCAGGGCCGAGGTGGGCAAGCTCGTCGACGCGCTCTCGGGCCGCAAGCAGCTCGACGGCACGCTGGACTCGAACGGCCAGTTCGAGACGCGCTCGTCGGACTTCCAGACGATCGCCGGCAGTGGCAAGTTCGCGATCCACCCCGGGCGCATCCAGGGCTTCTCGCTCGGCAAGCAGGTGATGGGGTCGCTGGCCGCGTTCGGGATCGGCGGGAAGAACAAGGACCTGTCCAAGTACGAGTCGGAGGAGTTCGACCACCTGTCCGCGGACTACACCATCGCGGATCGCCGCCTGCACACGGAGAACCTCGAGCTCGCCTACCAGGAGGCCACCGCCTACCTGCACGGCTCGGTCGGCCTGTTCGACCGCACGCTCGACCTGGCGGGGAAAGTGGTGATCAGCAAGAGCGCGGACGCCGCTCTCGCCAGCACGGGCGGCGGCAAGGGGAAGGAGCGCGTCATCCCGATCGCGCACATCGGCGGGACCTGGGACTCGCCCCAGCTCCAGCTCGACCCCAAGAGCGTGGCCGCGATCGGGTCGGTCTACCTCTCCGATCCGAAGACGAAGAAGAAGCTCGACAAGGCGCTGGGACCCGGCGGCGGCGACGCGGTGCAGAGCGTGATCGACGGCCTGCTGGGCGGCGGCGGAAGCAAGAAGAAGGAGCAATGAGCTTCTTCACCGTGCGGCTCGACGGCGACGCCGTCGTGCTGCTCGACCAGCGCCGCCTGCCCGAGGAGGAGGTCTATCTCCGGCTCGAGAGCAGCGAGGCCGTGGCCCGCGCGATCGAGGACATGGCCGTGCGCGGCGCGCCGGCGATCGGAGTCACTGCGGCGATGGGCGTGGCGGTCGAGCTCGCGCGCGCCGCGGACGCGGAGCTCGAGGCGGCGCGGGTCCGCGCCAGCGAGCGCCTCGGCCGGACGCGCCCCACCGCGGTGAACCTGCGCTGGGCGCTCGCGCGCATGGGCGCGGTGCTCGCGCGCGCTCGTGCGGGCGGCGCGGGTCCGCGCGCGCTGCGCGAGGTCGCCCGGGCCGAGGCCCAGCGCATCGCCGACGAGGACGTCGCGAGCTGCCGCGCGATCGGCGATGCCGGCGCGGAGCTGGTGCCCCCGAACGCGCGCGTGCTCACCCACTGCAACGCGGGCGCGCTCGCCACCGCCGGCTACGGCACCGCGCTCGGCGTGGTGCGCAGCGCCGCGCGCGCGGGCCGGCTCGCGCACGTGGTGGCGCAGGAGACGCGCCCGTTCCTGCAGGGGGCGCGGCTCACCGCCTGGGAGCTCGCGCGCGACGGCATCCCGGTGCGGCTGTGCACGGACTCCATGGGCGGGGCGCTGATGGCGCGCAAGGACGTCGACCTGGTGGTGGTGGGCGCGGACCGCATCGCGGCGAATGGAGACGTCGCCAACAAGATCGGCACCTACACCCTGGCGGTGCTGGCGCAGGCGCACGGCCTGCCCTTCTACGTCGCCGCGCCCTGGTCGACCGTAGACCTCTCGCTCGCCAGCGGCGGCGAGATCCCGATCGAGGAGCGCAGCTCCGCCGAAGTCACCAGCGTCGCGGGCCGCCGCATCGCCCCCGAGGGGGTCTTGGCGCTGCACCCGGCCTTCGACGTGACTCCTGCGAACTATGTGACGGCGATCATCACCGAGCGCGGCGTGATCCGACCGCCGCTTGCGGCGGGACTTGCGGCTCAAAGCGCGCAACGGGGCGGCCGATGACTCACGAGGGCCCGTGTCCGTGCAGCCCGGGGGTTCGCACCGTTGGAAGTCCTCATCGTCGAAGATGATCGGGCGCTGGCGCGCAACCTCGCGCGCGCGCTCGAGCAGGCCGGCTATTCCTGCCGGCAGGCGCACGACGGCCTGGCCGCGCTCACCGAGGTCGCCAAGGCCAAGCCCGACCTGGTGCTGATCGACCTCTTGCTGCCGAAGAAGGACGGCCAGGCGGTGATGGCCACGCTGCAGGCGTCCGACGCGACGCGCGGCGTTCCGATCATCGCGATGAGCGGCGTGTTCCGCGGGGCGGACCCGATGCGCAGCGTGATCTCGGCCGGCGCGAAGGTGTTCCTGGAGAAGCCGATCGACCCGATGGTGCTGATCGACAAGGTCTCGCGGCTGATCGGGAAGCCCACCCCGCCCGACCTCGCGCTCCCCGCCGACACCATCGACCTGGTGAAGGAGCCCGCGATCGAGGTGCTGTGGAGCGCCATGCGCGCCGGCGTCACCGGCGCGGTGCACTTCGAGTCGGGCAAGCGCAAGAAGGTCGTGGTGCTGGAGTCCGGGATGCCGCTGGCGGTGCGCTCGAACCTCGCCCGCGAGTCACTCGGCCGCCGGCTGCTCGACGCGGGCAGGATCGACGAGCTCGCCTACAGCGAATCGGTGCGCCGCTCGAAGGCGACGGGCAAGCGCCAGGGCGAGCTGCTGATCCAGATGGGCGCGATCACCGAGGCCCAGCTGCGCGAGGTGCTGGAGCAGCAGTCCGAGGACAAGCTCACCGAGATCTTCTCCTGGACCGAAGGCAGGACCTGGACCCAGACCGGCGTGCGCGCGGTGAGCCTGTCCTCGGAGCTGGTCGGCTGGACGGCGCGGCTCACGGTGCTGCGCGGCGCCCACCGCGTCAGTGCCTCGATCATCGCCAAGCGGCTCGAGCCCTATCAGGGCTGCGAGATCTCGCAGGAGAGCCTCACGCTCGAGGAGGGCGAGAACGTCGACGCGGTGAAGCTGCTGTTCGACGCGCTCGCGGAGCCGCGGCCGCTCGGCGCGCACATCAAGAGCCATGCCAGCACCCTGTACGCGCTGTGGCTGATCGGCGCGCTGGCCGTGCACGTCGACGAGTCCTCGACGCCGCGCACGCTGCCGGGCGTGGGCTCCGCAGCCGCCGCGCTCGCGCTCGAGGGCAAGCTGCGCGAGGCGCTGACCAAGCACAAGAGCCAGAACCACTTCGAGGTGCTCGGCGTCGCCGATGACGCCACACCCGACGACGTGCGCAAGGCGTTCATGACCCTCGCCAAGACCGTCCATCCCGACAAGGTCGGCCGCCGCTCGCCCGAGCTCGTCGAGCTCGCGGGCAAGGTCTTCGCGCGCATCTCGGAAGCGCACGACGCGCTCTCCTCGCCGGAGAAGCGCCAGCTCTACGTCTCCCAGCTCAAGCGCAGCCGCGGCGCGCAGGCGGACCGCTCCGAAGTGAGCCGCATCCTCACCGCCGAGCAGCAGTTCCAGCGCGCGGAGGAGGCCGTGCGGCGACGCGACTTCCCCGCCGCGCTCGACGCGTTGAAGTGGGCGCTCGAGCTCGACTCGAACGAGGGCGAGTTCTACGCGCTGCGCGGCTGGGTGCTGTTCCTGCAGCAGCAGGACCAGGGCGGCCGCAACTCCGACCCCGCCCTCGAGCAGATCAAGAAAGCGATCGCGCTCGCCCCGCAGTCGCCCGCGCCCTACTACTACCTGGCGCAGATCCGCAAGGCTTGCGGAGACCAAGTCGAAGCGGAGAAAATGTTCCGCAAGACCGTGGAGCTCCGCCCCGACCACATCGAGGCCAACCGCGAGCTCCGCCTCATCCAGATGCGCCGCGCGAAAGGCGAAGAGACGGTCGGCGGGCGGCTGTTCGGAAGAAAGAAGAAATAAGCTTGGCCGTCGAGAAGACCGAGCGCGTCTGGCACAACGGCGCGTTCGTCGCCTGGGACGAGGCGAACGTCCACATCCTCACGCACACGCTCCACTACGGGCTGGGCGTGTTCGAGGGAATCCGCTGCTACCGCGGCGCGGACGGCTCGAGCAGCGTGTTCCGCCTGCGCGAGCACGTGGAGCGGCTGTTCGGCTCCGCGCGCATCGTCGAGATCGAGATGCCCTACGGCCGCGAGCAGATCGAGACCGCGATCCTCGAGACGCTGCGCGCGAACCGCATGAGCGAGGGCTACATCCGCCCGCTGGTCTACCTGGGCGCCGGCGCGATGGGCCTCCTGCCCAAGGACAACCCGACGCAGGTCGCGATCGTGGTCTGGCCGTGGGGCGCCTATCTCGGCGACGAGGGCCTCGAGCGCGGCATTCGCGCCAAGGTGTCGTCCTACACGCGCCACCACCCCAACGTGTCGCTCACCAAGTCGAAGACCTGCGGCGACTACGTGAACTCGATCCTGGCCAAGCGCGAGGTCACGCGGATGGGCTACGACGAGGCGATCATGCTCGACACCAACGGCCTGGTCGCCGAGTGCAGCGGCGAGAACATCTTCATCGTGCGCCGCGGCCTGCTGAAGACGCCGCCGCTGGTCTCCGTGCTCGAGGGCATCACACGCGACTCGGTGATCCGCATCGCCCGCGACAAGGGCATCGAGGTGGTCGAGACCCCGATCACCCGCGACGAGGTCTACTGCGCCGACGAGATGTTCCTGACCGGGACCGCCGCCGAGATCACGCCGGTGCGCGAGGTCGACGACCGCAAGATCGGCGCGGGCTCCCGAGGCCCGATCACCCGCACGATCCAGACCACCTTCTTCGACGCTGTCCACGGCCGCGACCGCAAGTACGAGTCGTGGCTGACCCGGGTCTGAGAGGTTCTCTCAGCCAATCGCGTAAGAGAAGATCTCGTCCATCACGCGGTCTCTCTGCGAGTCCGTCAGAGCTTCATCGACCGGCAGCAGCAGCCCGGTGGCTCGCGCGTGCTCGGCGGCGGGGAGGCTCGCGAGCTCGCGGTCGCTGAGCGGCAGGCGCAGGCGCCGCGTCTCGATGCCGCCCTCGGCCAGGAGCTTCGCCAGGTCCTCGGCGGCCGCGCGCGCGAAGCGGGTCAGGCGCAGCAGGTAGCCCGAATACGCGGACAGCGCGTTCTCGGGCGTGGGCGGCACGCGGAAGGCGTCGTAGCGCGAGAACTCCGCGGAGTAGGCGCTTGCGACGCGGCGGCGCGCCGCGAGGCGGTCCTCCCAGCGCTCGAGTGACGAAAGCGCCAGGCGCGCGAGCCCGTCGCCCGCCCGCTCGCCCGCCGCCGCGCGCTCGACCTCGTCGGCCAGCGCCGCGGGCAGCGCGACGAGCGCAGCCTCGAATCCCGGCGCGCGGCCGCCCAGCGGCAGACGGAATACGCACGCGCAGGGGCTGCGGCCCAGCCGCGAAGCGCCGTAGCGCGCGCCCAGGCTCTCGCAGCCGTCCTCGATCAGCTCGAGGCCGCGCTCCTCCGCGAGCGCGTAGAGCGCGTCGAGCTCGGCGGGCTGGCCGAGCGGATGCGCGACCAGGAGCGCTCGGGCGCGCGCGCCGAGCGCCGCGTGGACCGCCGCCGGGGCGAGGGTGAGGCGTTCCGGATGCACGTCGGCGAAGACCGGCGAGAGCTCGAGCTTGCGCAGCGCGTCGACGGCGCTCGCCGAGAGCACGCCCGGCAGCACCACCTCGTCGCCCTTGTCGAGGCGCAGCGCGCGCAGCAGCGCCTCGAAGCCGGCCCGCTGCGTGCGCAGCGCCACCACGCGCTCGGCTCCCAGGTAGGCGGCGGCGCGGCGCTCGAGCTCGAGCGTGGCCGGGCCGGGCTCGGGATTCGCGATCAGCGCCGCGAGCTCGTCGCCCCGTGCCGGTGCGCTCTCGAAGGGCACGGCGAAGGCGCGCTCGGAGCGCGGCTGCGCGTGGCGGTCGAGGAACTCCTCGAGGCAGCTGCAGAGCTGCTCGAGCATACACAGGTAGGTGTCGCCCGGATCCGCTCCGCCCGCAGGCGGGTCGAGCTCGCGGCGCACCAGCTCCTGGCCGCGCTGGCGCAGCACGATCGCCGGGCGCCCGCTCGCGCCACAGCCGTCGTGGACCTCGACCAGCCCGAGCCGGCAGTTCCCGCCCACCGAGAGCGGGATCTCGGCGTGCACGCCCAGCGCAATCGCGAGGTCGGGCCGGATGCGGTCCTCCAGCCAGCGCACCACCTCTTCGCCCAGCTTGTGGCCGCTGCGCGCGGGGATGCCGGCGCGGTCGCACAGCTCGAGGATCTCCGGACAGAAGTCGCGCTCGCCGCCGCCTTCCACGCCGATGAACGCGACCACGCGCTCCTCGCGCTCGAGCAGTCGCTCGAGCACGCACACCGCGCGGTAGGTGCCTCCAACCAGGAGGATTCTCGGTCCGTTGCGTCCCATGGCGACTCCCGTGGGCCGACCGAGCAATCGCCGTGCCGGCGACGGCTGCGCCAGGCCTGCACGGATCGCGACGCTTCCGCCAGCGGGCGTCTTGATTCCGACACCCGCGTCAAAATCCGATCGGCCGGGCGCGCGGGCGCGGCCGTGCTAGGGTGTCCGCCCGTGAGCCTCCTGGCAGTCCGGAACAACACCCGTGCGGTCCGCGCCGGAAGCGTGCAAATTGGCGGCGGCGCTCCGATTTCCGTGCAGAGCATGTGCGCGACGCACACCCAGGACGTCGCCGCGACGGCCGCCCAGGCCGAGCGTCTGGCGAAGGCGGGCGCCGCGCTGGTGCGGGTCGCCGTCGACAGCAAGGCCGACGCCGAGGGCCTGGCCGAGATCCACCGCCGGGTCGACGTGCCGCTGGTCGTGGACCTGCAGGAGCACTACCGGCTCGCGCCGCTGGTCGCCCCCCACGTGGCGAAGATGCGCTACAACCCGGGCCACCTCCACCACCACGACCGCCAGAAGCCGATGCTCGACAAGGTGAAGTGGATCGCGGACGTCGCCGGCGCCGCGGGCTGCGCGCTGCGCGTCGGCGTGAACTGCGGATCGGTCGCGCCCGAGTACGACGAGCGCTTCCCCGGCGATCAGCTGGGCGCGATCGTCGCCTGCGCGGTCGACCACTGCGCCATGCTCGACTCGCACGGCTTTCACAACTTCGTCGTCTCGATCAAGGACTCCGACCCTGCCAAGGTGGTCGAAGCCAACGAGCGTTTCGCTCGCGAGCGGCCGGACGTGCCGATCCACCTCGGCGTCACCGAGGCCGGGCTCCTGCCCTTCGGCGAGATCAAGACGCGGATCGCCTTCGAGCAGCTGCTCGCCAAGGGCATCGGCGACACCCTGCGCGTCTCGCTCACGCTGCCGAACGAGCGCAAGCACGAGGAGGTCGAGATCGGCCACCGCATCCTGCGCGACGTGCGCGACGGCCGCTTCCGCTCGGTGCCCGACCTGCCCGGGCTGAACATCATCTCCTGCCCGTCGTGCTCGCGCGTCGAGAACGAGGCGTTCGTCGACCTGGCCGAGAAGGTGCGCGGGCTCACCGCCTACGCCGCCGATCACGACGTGACGATCGCGGTGATGGGCTGCCGCGTGAACGGGCCCGGCGAGACCGACGACGCGGACCTGGGCCTGTGGTGCGGCCCGCGCCACGTGAACATGAAGCGCGGCGGCGAGAAGGTCGGGGCCTTCGGCTACGACGAGGTGCTGGTCAAGCTGCGCGAGGAGCTCGACGCGCTGATTGCGAAGAAGGCGGAGCCCGCATGAGGATGCTGCACACCATGCTGCGCGTCGGCGATCTCGAGCGCTCGCTCGCGTTCTACACCGGCCCGCTCGGCATGAAGCTCTTGCGCAGGCGCGACTTCCCCGGAGGCCGCTTCACGCTCGCCTTCGTCGGCTACGGCGACGAGTCGGGCAACACCGTGCTCGAGCTCACGCACAACTGGGACACCAAGAGTTACGAGATCGGCTCCGGCTACGGCCACGTCGCCCTCGGCGTCCCCGACATCCGCGCGACCTGCGCGAAGCTGCGCGAGCAGGGTGTCCGCATCACCCGCGAGCCCGGGCCGATGCAGCACGGCACCACGGTCATCGCCTTCATCGAAGACCCGGACGGCTACAAGATCGAGCTGATCGAGGGACGCTGAGGCTGCAAGCCGAAGGGCGCGCAGCGAGGCGAAGCCGAGCGAAGGCCTTAGGCCGCGGACGCCCGCGGCCGAACACGGCTCAGGCCAGGCTCAGGCCAGTTCGAACCGACCGCTCGTGAGGGAGCGGTAGCCGGCGTGGAGCCAGGCGAGAGCCTGGGCGCCGGCGTCGACGGAGCGCTCGCGGCTGCGGCGCTCGCGCAGGAAGTCGACGAGCACGCCGACGTGAGCGGCGTGGGCGTCGCGAACACCGGGCAGGACTTCGCGTCCGCCGTCCTCGCGCGAGAGCGAGCTGCGCGCCCAGCCGATCGAGAGCTCGCCGCGGTCGCCGACGCAGCGCGCGAGCGGCCGCGACGGGGCCTCGTTCCAGGACAGCCGCAGCGTTCCGTGCAGGCCGTCGCCGTGGTCGGTTTCGATGCGCACCTCGTCCTCGACCTCGGCGCCCTGGGTCGCGGCGCTCTCCAGCATGCGCACGCGGCGCACGGGACCCGCGAGCCGCTCGGCGACGTCCAGCGCGTCGCTGCCCAGCTCGAGCCATGCGCCGCCGCCCGACAGGCTCGGATCGCCCCGCCAGTCGCCCTCGACATGGCGTTTGTGCGCGAGCGCGACCTCGAGCGCGCACAGCCGACCGATCGCCCCGCGGGCGATCTGCGCCACCGCGCGCTCGAGCGCGGGCTCGCCGCGGAAGCGACCGGCGGTCATCGCCACGCGGTCGAGCCGTTCCGCCAGCTCGGCGATGGAGTCGGCGTCGTCGGGGATGGTGGCGAGCGGAGGCTCGATCAACAGGTCGGTGCCGGCGCGCAGGAGCGGCTCGGCAGTCTCGAGCCGCAGCGCGGGCGGGGTACACAGAATTGCGACGTCGGGCGCGCCCTGTGCGCGCACCAGCTCGGCCACGCTGGCGAAGGCGGGCAGGCCGCGCGCTGCGAGCTCCGCGCGGCGAGCCGGGTCGCTCTCCACACCGCCCGCGAGCCGCAGCTCCGGCAGCTCCGCGACGGCCTCCGCCCACTCGCGCGCCGCGGCGCCGTGCCCCACGAGCGCAAGGGACTTCTCCGAGACCGCCGACATTGGATCCTCCAGGAGCTTGGGCTAGGCGTCGCAGGCGGAGACCAGCCCAGCGGTCTCGCGCGCGAGCGTCACCTCGGTGTCCCAGCCGGCGCGGCGCGGGTAGGCCTGCGCCGACGTGCACATGAACACGCGGGTGTCGGGAATGCGGATCGGGATGCTGCGGCGCAGCTTCCCGAACAGGGTGATCGGCTCCGCCGCCTCGTTGCGCGAGACGTGCACCCCCTCGACGTCGCGCGAGTCGAAGCCGGGGAACCACTGGCGCAGGGCGTCGAGCGCCTGCTTGCGCACCACGTCCTCGGAGAGCTTGAAGGCGTCGGTGTGCGGGCCGCAGTCGTTGCGCATGTAGAGCAGGTGGCGGCTGCCGAGCGACTCCGAAGGCACCACGTGCGTGGCCTCGACCGTGCGCTGGAAGGGCAGGTCGCGCTCGAGGAACGCGGTCTGGTAGAACTCACCCACCCGCTTCTGCAGGATCACGAGCGCGGTGACGTTGCCCTGATAGGGCACATCGAGGTTGGGCAGGTCGGCGGCGAGTCGGCCGCCCGCGAGCTTCGCGAACTCCCCGGGGGGGAGGGTCGAGACCACTGCTTCGACGCGCCGCTCGCAGCCGTCGACCTCGACGCTGCAGCCGGATTGCCTCGACTCCACCGCGGTCACCGCCGCGTGCAGCCGCACCTCACCGCCCCGCGCTTCGATCGAGCGGCGCAGGCGCTCGCCCAGCCAGCCGATGCCCCCGCGCAGATAGCCGAAGATCTCGCGTCGGCCGGTCTGATAGGCGTTGAGCTGGCGCCACACCCAGTACGCCGGGACTTCTTCGGCGTAGTCGCCGAAGCGCACTTCGAGAAACGGTCGCCACCACGCCTCGTACACGCGGCGGCCGAACACGCGCGGGAGCCACTCGGCCGCGGACACGTCGTGCAGGTGCAGCGCGTAGCGCTTGAGCTGGGTCGCGTAGGTGAGACCGAGGCCCGCGCGCACCCAATCGCGGCTCGAGAGGCCAGCCAGGCCCGCCGTGCGCAGCAGGTCGCTGGCCGAGCTGACCGGATAGAAAGATCCGTTCATCGACACCGCGGAGCGCGTGGGTCGCCAGGCCACCCGGCCCAGACCGCCCAAGTCGGCGAGCAGGCCGCAGAGCGCGGTGTCGGTATTGCGCAGCGGGTTCGAGAAGCGGTCGATGCGCAGACCCTCGTGCACGATCGGAGTGCCGAGTTGTCCGAGCGCATCGGAAGGCTCGAGCACGAGCGGGGTGTGTCCGCTGCGAGCGAGATAGTAGGCGCAGGCGAGCCCTGCGACGCCGCCCCCCAATACCGCGATCCTCATTCCGCCACTCCCGGTCCGCGAACCCTGTCCTGCGTGCCGTCCCGTAACCACGTCCCCGACACTTCCGTGTGTGACCGCGCTCACGCAAGCACGGTGCCAGCGCAGAGCGGGCTTCGGGAGTTCGAGGTCAGGAGGCTCAACTCGCTGCGCGCTCCTCTGGAAGCTCGTCGACAAACCCGCGCATTCGAGACCGCAGCCTGGCGCGATCCTACAGGAAAACGCCGGCCGAGTGGACTGAAAATCCTACAGGTGCGCGCAAACTTTCATGTATTTGCGTGCCAGCTCGAAGGCAGAACCGGGGGTTTTCTGAGTACCTCCCTACCCATCGCCGGTCGCCCTGACTCCGATGCGCGGCTTTCCACTTCAACCGCGCGAACTCATTCACGAACCGCGCCAAGCCGGGACGGGCCCCCGGCTGACCGGGTAGACTGCCGCCCGGAGGGAACCCATGAGCCCAGCGCTTCCCGCAGTGAGTCTGGCGGCGGTCCCGGGACGACGCCGCGCCACCCTGGACCTGGCCCGCGAGATCGAGAGGCGCGGTTTTGCGGGCATCTACTGCCCGAGCTTTGGCGACGGGATGGGCCTGTGCGAGGCGCTGGCGCTCTCGACCTCGCGGATCCCGTTCGGGACCAGCATCGCGAACATCTACCTGCGCCACGTCTCGGACTACGCGCAGAGCGCGGCGCTCATCCACGAGCTCTCGGGCGGACGCTTCGCCTTCGGAGTCGGTGTCTCGCACGGGCCGGCGCTGGAGCGCGTCGGCGTGAAAGCCGGGCCGCCGCTCGCCGACATGCGCGCGTTCGTGGCTGGCCTGCGCGGCGCGCAGCGCATCGGCGAGCTGCCGCCGATCGTGCTCGCCACCTTGCGCAAGCGCATGATCGCGCTGGCCGCGGAGGTCGGCGACGGGATGGTGTTCGCCAACGCCGCGCGCTCGCACGTTCGGGAGTCACTCTCGGCGCTGCCGGCGGGGCGCGCGGAGGACCCGCGCTTCTTCGTCGGTGACATGATTCCAACCTGCATCTCCGACGACGAGGCTGCGGCGGCCGCGGTCAATCGAAAGACCCTCTTCGGCTACGTTTCGCTGCCAAACTACCGCAACTACTGGCGGGAGGCGGGCTACGTCGAGGAGATGAACGCGATCGAGAAGGCGGTGGCCGCGCGGGACTTCGACCAGGTCCCGAAGCTGATGAGCGAGCGCTGGCTCTCCGACGTCACGCTCTACGGCTCGGTGCGCCGCGTGCGCGAAGGTCTGGAGGCGTGGTTCGACGCGGGGATCAAGACGCCGATCCTCGTGCCGTCGTCGGCGGCGGGCAACCAGATCAAGGCCTTCGAGGAGCTTTTCGCCGCCTTCGCCTAGCGCGAGCTAGTGACCCTTGCGCTGCAGGCCCTGAACGGAGAGAAAGTCCTTCGCCTGGTCGGGCGCGGGCGGCTCGCTCGCCAGCACGAATGACTCGCGGCGCCAGCCGCCGCCCTGCCCGGCCACCGTGAAGCTCTCGGCGACCGGGAGCATCACGCCGAAGCCGTCGCCATTGCCCTTCCAGCGCGTCGACAGGTTGTCCTCGGCGCTCCAGCGGTGCGCGAAGATGCCGACCTCGACCACGGCGCCGTTCGCCTGGCGGGAGACCCAGTAGAGCGGCTGGAGGGTGAGCGCGTCGATCCACAGCGCCACCCGCGAGATGTCACCCTCGGTCTCCTTGCGCACGCCGTCGAGCTCGACCGCGCGGCGCACGTCCCAGCGGTCCGAGGCCAGCGACAGACCGCTCGGACCGAAGTTGCGGCTCGGCTCAGGCGGGAAGCCGACTGCCCGCACGTTCGCCGGCGCGAGCACGTCGCGCGCGCCGCCGATCGTCCAGTGGTACGCGTTGGGCCGGATCAGCAGCGCCACGAAGCCCTCGCGCAGCGGCTCGACCGCAGACATCGCCGCGTTGCCGATGTTGCCCACCTGACCGTCCGGCAAGCTCATGCCGATGTTTCCGACCGAGCGCGCGCGCGTGAAGCTCGGCACGAACACGCCTTCCGCCGCCTGCGCCGGCGAGCGGCTCACCTTGCGGGCGTCGGGCACGTACACGAACACGTCGTCGGAGGCCTTGTAGTCGGTCTCGGCCTCCTTCAGCTGGTACTGGCGCCAGGCGAGCCCGCGCGCGACCTCGGGCGAGTGGAACGCACCTCCCGCGGCGAAGCGCTCCTTGCCGTCGCCCTCCTCGCCGCCGGGAACGCCGTACAGCGGCAGATAGAAGAAACTGCCGGAAAAGGCGTCGAGGTCGCGTCCGCCCTTGGTGATCTGGGTGATGCGGAAGTCGCCGCGGAAGCCCGACGCCTGGAAGCGGTAGCGGTAGTCCCAGGCCAGGCGCGTCCCCGCGTCGGGCGCGCGCTCGTCCAGGGCGTTCAGAGCGAAGGGGAGGCCGTCGCCGCTGAACCCGGTGAGGTTGCCCTGAGCGTCGACCGACGCGTGGCCCGCATTCGCCGCCGTTGCGTCGGTGAAGTACGACGGTTCGGGGAAGCGCCGGTAGCAGGGACCGATCTCGAGCTGCATGCCCTCGAAGAAGAACTGCTCGCGCCGCTCCCAGACCTCGTCGGGGAGCCAGCCGCGCAGGCGTGGGACGTCCTTCATCTCCACGACCTCGCCTGGCCGGAAGGCCGGCGGCAGCACGTCGTCCGGCTTCGGCGCCGCCTCGCTCGTCCACTGCAGCGGGCGGGGCGAGCAGCTGCCCTCCGGCGGCACGTCGAGCAGGTGTGCGCCTGCGCTGCCCGCGAGCGCGAACGAGAGCGCGAGGGCGCACCGGCTAAGGGCTGTCATCAGCGGAGTGCTGCAGCATATTCGATGCCAAGGTGGTCGAGCGGGAGCTCTCGGACGCCCTCGAGCGCGGCCTCGCCGTGCGCATCCACGCCAAGGACGGCGAGGTGCTGGTCGCGCGCGTGCTGGAGCTCGACGGCGAGGCGGTGCGCTTTGCGGTGGTCACTTCGTCGCGCCCGGAGCGCTACGCGGTGTGCGACTCCACGGGCTTCGTGCGCCGGCTCGACGAGCTCGAGCGCGCCGTTGCGCTCGAGTCCGCCCCGCGCGGGCGGCGCGGGCGCAGGGCGCGCTGACACCATCAAGTGTCAGCGCGCAGGCGCGCGAGCGCGAGCTCGTGCAGGAGCCCGTTGGTCGACACCAGGCTGCCCTGGTAGATGGTGCGCTGGCCCGAGAGCGCGGTCGCGCGCCCGCCGGCCTCTTCGACGATCACCTGCAGCGCCGCGATGTCCCAGGGCGCGACGATCGGGTCGACCGCGATCTCGCCCGCGCCGGCCGCCACCAGGCAGTGCTGCCAGAAGTCGCCGAAGCCGCGCTGGCGGTCGGTCGCGCGCGCGAGCTCCACCAGGCCGGGCGGCGTGCGCTGCCCTTCGAAGCCGCCGATGCTGCCGTGGAACAGCTGGGCCGCGCCGAGCTCGCGGATGCCGGAGACGCGCAGGCGCCGCGCGCCCTGCCACGCGCCCGCACCCCGCGCTGCGTGCCAGCGGGTACCGAGCGCGGGCGCGCTGACCAGGCCCGCCACGACCTCGCCCGCGCGCTCGATCGCGAGCAGCGTGGCGAAGACCGGCACGCCGCGCACGAAGTTCGCGGTGGCGTCGATCGGGTCGATCACCAGCCGCGTGTCGGACGAGCCGGGCTGCTCGCCCTGCTCCTCGCCGAAGATGCCGAGCTCGGGCCGGCGCTCGGCGACGAGCTTGCGCGCGCTCGCCTCGATCTCGAGGTCGGCGGCGGTGACCAGGCTCTTGTTCGGCTTCTCGGCCACGTGGAGGTCGGCCGAGCAGAACAGGCGCCGCGCGATCTCGTCGGAGCGGTCGGCGATCTCGGCGAGCAGCGGCAGCCAGTCGGTCGCTTGCACGCGGCCTAGACTAGCAGCGCCGCTCCAGCCCGCCGCAGAGCTCGGAGATCAGCGCCGCAGCGCTCGGCCCGCCGGCGCGCGGGTACGCGGGCACAGTCGCGACCGCGAGCGAGGCGCGCAGCCCCTCGCCCGCCGCGCCGATCCGCTTGCCGTCGAGCGCGAGCCGCAGGCGCTCCGCCACGCCGCCCAGCGTGTGCGCCTCGCAGCCGAGCAGCACCACGCAGAGCGACGATTCGCCGATGCGGCCGAGCTCGTCGCTCGAGCGCACCCGCTGGCGCAGCTCGCGCGCCAGCTGGGCGAACGCCGCGCGCGCCGCCGCAGGCTCGGCGCGGGCGCTGCTCTCCTTCCAGTCGTCGAGCTCGAAGGCCGCCAGGCCCAGCGCCGTGCGGCGCTGCGGCGCCCGCACCAGGAGCGCGTTCAACAGCCGATCGAGCGACGAGCGCGCCAGCAGCAGCGAATCGAGCTCGCGCTCCAGCTGGCCGGAGAGCGCGTAGCGCACGTCGTCGAAGCCGCTGCGCGGATCGAAGGCGGCGCCCTCGAAGGCGTCCTCGACGGAAACACCCCTCTCGCTCGCGCTGCCG
>Ga0187779_10001235_pt1 | contig 16006 bp, 15 predicted proteins | sample 1015_Q2_SP10_10__FD_132435 | JGI IMG/M metagenome (GOLD analysis project Ga0187779, IMG submission 132435) | Tropical peat soil microbial communities from peatlands in Department of Meta, Colombia - 1015_Q2_SP10_10_MG | ecosystem: Environmental > Terrestrial > Soil > Wetlands > Peat | place... | reverse complement strand
TTCATTGCTGCTGGTCGGAGCGGGCGACATGGTCAGCGTGGTGATCCGCGCGATCCTCGTGCAACTAGGCACGCCAGACGAGATGCGCGGGCGCGTGAACGCGGTGGACATGCTTTTTATCGGTGCTTCGAATCAGCTCGGTGAATTCGAGTCTGGCCTCACGGCACATTGGTTCGGCACGGTGCCCGCGGTCATCTTAGGAGGAGTCGGAACGTTGGTTGTGATTGCGATCTGGGCTTGGAAGTTTCCTGAACTGCGAAGAGCGGACGGGGTTAGTGCACTGGAAAGCATGCGATGAACTGGAGACCTCGCCAATCCGGACCAGCAACCGTTTCGGGTACAGCGCCGCCACTCTTCGAGTGACTGGTCAGCCGCGTGCGGCTGTCCATACGCGTTATTTCCCTCTTATCACCGTTTTCGCAGAGCTCGTATTGTCGTAGCGGTCGTACACGCGAACAACCACCACGTGCTCAATCTGACTTGCCGTCGAAGGCTTCTCGAGTGGTTTGACCGGGGACGGCGGATCAACCGGAATTCCCGCGTGAAAATCGTAACTTTCCATCTTTGAGTCCGAAATTTTTCCAACCGGCTCGATATACTGCCAATCGCCGGCATCTACCGAATATTCCGCACGCTTGATCGGTGAAAAGCCATCCGTGGCACGAAAATTGACGTGAATGCTGTCGCCGTCGGCAGATGCTGCCAGGTTCTCAATCTGTGGCGGCGTCGTATCGACCTCGAAACGCCCACTCTCTCGCTCAGCGGTCAGCGCTTCGCCGGGAGAGTGCGATGGAGCATCCGAGGCTATCAACTTAATGGTGTATCCGCCATCAGGAAGCAGCGACGCGTCGAAAGAATAGAACTTATCCGTGAGGTCGTCTTTCAGCAACAACCAGCGAGTCTGCCCATCGCCACGGTAATACACCGAGTACACCATTTGATCGTCGTTATCATCATGCACGAGCCATTTCACGCCGATAGAATCCTTATCGCGAGTCAGGGGAGGAGCAACATCGAAATGCTGTTGGGTTACATCGCTCCCGCCGGTTTTCGGTAATGCTTGATAGCGAACTCCGACCTGCACGGCTATCTCGTCAAACTCCGGTGGAACGTTTTCCGGCAAGTAATTAATCGCTACACTCTCTACTCGCGGGAAGTGATCATCCGCCTGCAGAACCGCCTTCCATTGCACGAACCGCGCCGCTGGCGCGGTTATAAGAGCATCTTTTGCGAGATCAATCTTGGTCCACGCACTCCAGTTCCGGTCGGGATTATCGACGTTTCCGCTGCGCACGAATAGATCAACGTTGCCCGAGCCTCGGAATTCTGCCCGGCCCCAACGGGAAAAAATGTGCGCATCAAACACGTCGCTTTGATACGTGCCTTGCGAGGCGGGCTGTGCGCTCAGCAAGAACACTTTTCCCAGGTTACTGGTGGAAACGTACAGACCGCCAGCTGGAGCCGCGCTGAATGCTGTGACTTGGCTAGCCGTGGCCTTGAGCAGATCGGTGTATTGATCAGCGTTATTGATCGCGAAGACGTGGCCCCGATTGCCTGTTCCCGCCAATAAGCGGCGATCCTTGTCAAAGGCGAGCGCATAAACCAAATCTTCATGGGAGCTCCACACGCGCGCTGGCGCGCCGTTTGGAGCAATGCGGTAGATCTCGGATCCCCCGGGCACGCCGGATGTAAGGTTGATTACGGGAGGGGCTGCAGAACCTGGCGCTGAGGAGGAACCTGATGAAGCGGAATTCGGCGTGGCGGCTGAGATCGCGATGGAACCCGCCGTCGCGGACGACCCGCCGCCGTGCTTTTCGCCATCACCAGCGGCATAGATACTGCCATCTTTGGCAACGGCCAGCGCCGTGATCTCTTTCTTGGGTGCACTATACAAAACAAAGGCGTCGCCGTTGGGCGCAATCCTGTATATGAGGCCACTGCCATCCGATCCGGCGATCAGATCACCTTTCGCATCGAAAGCAAGCACTCGAATGTTTGCTTCATCGCTTTTGAAAAAGACCGATGACTTGCCCTGCGGTGTGATGCGGAGAATCTCTCCGGGATCTCCAGTTGCGGCATAAAGGTTCTCGTTTTTATCGAAAATCAGGGCCCAGATGTATTTGCTGTCCGGATCGGAGAATACAGATGAATTCCAGTTCGAATGCGAGGGGGTATTCTGCGATTCCGCTTTTTCTACGGCAGTTCCATTACGATGTTCGATCTTGTAGATCTTGCCGTCTGGATTCGTCGCGGCAAATATCTCCCCGTTCTTGTCCACTGCCAAGGCTTGTACTTGCAGTTCATGCGGTTCAAAAATAACCGTTGACTTCCCGTCAGGAGTAATCTGGTAGACGCGCGCCGGTGAGCCCGCTGCTGCGTATAGATTCCCTTTCAAGTCGGTGGCGATTGACCACAAATAGGTTGACGGAGTCGTGGCTACCGCCTTGAATGCGGGCGCAAGCGCAAGACCACCGGTACTGTCAATCGCTACACCATCGGGTGTTCCTTTGATGAGTTCTTCGAACTTGGACTGTTCCCAGGTGCGGGTACCATCGGCGAACAATAGAGCGGGAACAATAAAGCCCAAAACGCCAATAAGGTTAATGACACGGATTTGCAATTTGGAACCTCATGAACCGATTAGGGAGGAAACTTCAGATTAGCACACACAATGTTCGCGGGTACCTAGCAGGAGCCAGACAAGCCGTTTGACGTTATTTGATATTGATCGTCAACACCTGCGCGCCAGCGATCACATAGTCAAGCGGCCCAGTGGCAGTCTCGCTCAATGAAGACTCGTTCGAAACCACCATGTCCTGATTTCCACGCATGCCATCCATGACATTCATGATGGAAGGGGGAAGCGAAGGCATAATCTTGTCTGCGACCATGGCTTCCGGATTGGCCTCCAGTAAAGAGACGTAGACACGATTATTGACATGCTCTTTATTAAGAAACGCAATGGTAGAAGCCAGATCCAGCTTGTGGGCCATCAAGGAAGACCCGTGGCGAAGACGGTCCAGGCTCTCGCCATCACTTACCAAGATGCGAAGAGGTCCCTTGGACGCGGAGGTCGGAATCTGAATGGGGATATGTTCCACGATCGCTTCACCACGATACGGACGAAGCAGCGCTTCAATCATGATCTCGTCGCCAGGGCGCGCCTCGGTAACATCCGTGCGGGCGCTCTCCAATCGGGCGAAACGGCGTTCATGCACGATGTCGAAATCCAGATTCACCCCGCGAATCTCGGGCGTGCTGTACGGATTGTCATAAATGCGAGTGAAGCGTTCACCCAATGAAGTTGCAGCCAGCATAGCCGGGGGTTGCGCTCCATCCACCGCGGCGAACATGTCCTGCAAAGCAACATCGGGATACTTCTCTACCCCGATGCTTCCCTTCATGTGATAAGTAATCTCCTCGCCGTATTCGTTCACCCCATGTAAGGCGTTGAAAACGGTTGCCATCATGGCGACGGGACTTAAACGCGCGTTGTTGAGAATTTCATAGTGAATTTGCTTGTCCCCGGAATCGGCATGAATGGTCAAAGTAACCGGGATCATGTCGGGCTTCTTGTCGAATTCACCAAGGATGCCATTATGTCGGTCCTGCACGAAGGCGCCTACCGGTTCAGTAGCGTTGACGATTTTGAAGGCATTCAGAGGAGACGGCAACGTAGCCAGCACCTGGGCCTTGGTCATGGGAATGTCAATCATTCCGAATTGCATCAGCGGGTGACCACAGGCCAGCAGATGATCGGCATCCATGTAGGTGACGGTGCAGGTGGCGGCGATATCCATGTCTCCGCGCACAAGAATGGCGCTAACCGCTGAGCCCGGCTCCATGGGTTCGGGCTGTTTGGCGTCGCTCACTGACCCTGTTCCCATGACCGGCACAATCCCAGACGCGGCAAACTGCGACGCAAAACGCTGAACCGTGTCCTCAGCGAAGCCGTTAAAGACCAAGGGTGTTTCAATCGGCTTAAGATAATTCGCAAAATTTTGTACGGGAACAGTGTTCGTGGCTGGACTTGCTGTCTTGCTCGATCCGGTTGCCCCTACCTTGGCCTCTATCGGCCCGGAAACCGCGCTGTGGTCGATTGCGCTGATTTCCAGCATCTCCGAAATTGGCGTTACACCAGCAATTGGCTCCTTGGAGAATTCACCAATGCGAAAAGCCACCGCCCCGGCGAGTCTGCCGTCGAAATAAACGGGGCTACCGCTCATTCCAGCTACGACGCCCGTGTATTCGGCCTTTGCTCCGCCAAGTCGAACCAGGATAATGTCGCCCTTAGGGCCGTTCGCATTTTTTAGAACACCAAGTACCTCGACGTCCATTGGTTCGGGCTTGACCCCTTGAAAAACCGTGTAGGCGACTCCGTGCATTCCGGCATGGATCTGCTCCACTGGAATGATATCAACTGGCTTAAGGGGTTGCGCAACGGTTGAGAGCGAGATTAGAAGACAAGACAGAACAGCGGCGAGAGGAGCTCGACCAATAACCATATTTCCCCAGGAGGACGCCAACAATCCTCAAAAACGCAAAGTTCCAGCTTCGCTTATGCTTAAGTTTGCTGGGCAAGGTGGGAGGCAAAGAGCGCAGCAAACATCCCCATCGCAAAGCGCTGCGTCATATACTAGCATAGGGTCGTTTAATGTCCTTCAAGTTTAATTTTCGATTGCTTCAAGCGAAAAGCACGATCCTAGCCTTGTTTGGGCTAGTGACCGTCTTGTGCCTAACGGTGTTTGGCTTACAGAGTCTTCCGGCTCTAGCGCAGGATCAAACTCCTTCAAATCCGAACCAGCAAGCCCCTCCACCAGAAGCAGGAGGGCCGAATTCGGACGTCGGGCCTTACGCGATTCCCAAAAAGAAGGAAGAGCCCCCGCCTCCTCCGCCTGAAAGGCCCAAAAAAGTAGAGGGGATGCCGGACTACGCCATTCAGGTTAACGTGCCCCTGGTACAAGTGCCGGTCATGGTCACTACCAAGGATGGGCAGTTCATTTCAACGCTTCAGAAGGACAACTTCCGCGTATTTGAAGACGGTGTGCAGCAGAAGATCAGCAATTTCAACGTGTCCGACGCACCCATCACCGCCGTGCTGCTAGTCGAATATGCCTCGACGAACTACTCCTTCATGATTGAAGCACTCCAAGCTTCGTACAGCTTTGTCCAGAGCCTCAAAAAGGAGGACTGGGTCGCGGTCGCATATTACGATATGAAGCCGCAAATTTTGGTCGACTTTACTCAGGACAAAGGTGCATTGTTTGGCGCCCTTAACCAGTTGCGAATCCCAGGTTTCTCGGAGACCAATCTGTTTGACGCGCTCTACGACACTCTGGACCGGCTCGATCGGATCGAGGGACATAAATACATCATTCTGGTAAGCACCGGATTCGATAGTTTCAGCAAGCTCAACCTCGACCAGATTCTTAAGAAGGTTAGAACCACCAAGGATGTAACAATCTTCCCCATCAGCATCGGCTGGACGCTGCGGGAATACTGTGAAGTCAATCATTGCACTGGCATGACGCGCGGCATGATTCCGGTCAACCGCATGGATTACTACCAGGCAGATAATGAGATGCAAACCTTCGCGCGCCTGACGGGAGGTCGTTTTTATCAGCCGCGTTTCCAGGCGGAATACCCGGAAATCTTTCGTGACATTGCGGGCGACATTCGCCACCAATACCAGATTGCCTACCACCCTAGCAATGAGAAGCTGGACGGTTCCTATCGGAAACTGAAAGTCGAAGTCGTGGCGCCCGACGGTGGTCCACTCAAGGTGCGCGACCAGAAAGGGAAAGATGTGAAGTACCAGGTCATCGCGCGCGAGGGGTACACAGCCAAGCACACGGTGGACTAGTTCGAGACAATCAACGAGCGACCAGCGGTACGTCCGTTTTGAGTGCCCAAACCAGCGCTATCACCCAGCCGATTGCGGTCCAACCCAGCAGAAGATTAAGAACAAAGATGGCCGTAGTATCACGTTTGCTTCGCGCAAGCGCAATAATTGACGGTAGAAAATACAGGACAAAGCCGAAGCCGAAAAACGGAAAGAATACAACTGCGAAGAGGTTCATGGTCGGTCCCCTCGGTGTACCAGTCTAACGCTGACATTAGTCAATACACGAACCAATCCCATCTGGTTCACAATCCTGAGTTCGCAGCATAGAATCAATTATTTGGCAGTAGATGGTGATTTCGCCCGAGGAGCAGCACTTGCCTGAAAGCGTGTATGACATCGCCATAATTGGGAGTGGTCCGGCCGGATATACAGCGGCAATCCGAGCTGGACAACTAGGCTTGCGAACCGCCTTAATCGAGAAAGATGGCTTTCTCGGTGGCACATGCCTGCACGTGGGTTGTATCCCGACGAAAGCGCTGCTTTTCAACGCAGAGATTTGGGATCATCTCAAGGACGCGAAGGAGTTCGGAATCGACGGAGTAGAGTCCCGCAAGTTAAATTGGTCAGCCATTCAGGAGCGGAAATCAAAAATCGTGACCAAGCATGCCAAAGGGCTCGAGTTCCTCATGCGCAAGAACAAAGTTGAGACGATCAAAGGCTATGGCAAGCTGACCGGCTCAGCGCAGAGCGGCGTGCATACCGTTGAAGTGACGGCAGCCGCGAAGCAAAACCATATAAAGGCTAAGCATGTGATTCTGGCAACTGGATCTGAGGCACGGATGTTGCCTGGCCTCGAGCCGGATTCCCGCGTGCTCACCAATATCGAAATACTAGATTTGAAGGAGCTTCCAAAATCACTGGTAATCGTGGGAGCCGGAGCCGTGGGCGTGGAGTTCGCATCAATTTTCAAATCGTTTGGTACCGAAGTGACGATCCTAGAGATGCTGTCCCGCCTGGTTCCCATCGAAGACGAAGACATCTCTAAAGAATTGGCCCGTGTGTATCGCAAACGAGAAATAACTTTTCACACGAGCGCAAAGGTCGACAAAGTCGACAAAACGAAGACAGGGATCGGCGTGGTGTTCAGCGTCGATGGCAAACAGCACAAGATTGAAGCAGAGAAAATCTTAATCGCAGTTGGCCGAAAACCGCGGACGGAAAATATTGGTCTTGAGAGGACGAAGATCAAACCCGACCGCGGCTTTATCGTAACCGATAGCTGGATGCGGACGACCGAGCAGGGCGTTTATGCGATCGGCGACATTGTGCTGGGAACACCCCAACTGGCGCACGTCGGCGCGATGGAAGGAATAGTCGCCGTCACAAAGATCGCGGGCAAGGAAGCGAAGCCAATTAACCCCGAACACATTCCGAATGCCACATACTGCCACCCCGAAATCGGCAGTGTCGGTCTCACTGAGAAAAAGGCCGAAGAAGCAGGCTACAACCTTAAGATTGGCAAATTTCCTTTCACAGCGAACTCGCGGGCCTCAATTGTTGGACAGCATGAAGGTTTTATCAAGATCGTGTCGGACGCGGAATATGGGGAGATTCTCGGGGTGCACATCATCGGTCCGCAAGCAACGGAATTGATCGCCGAAGCGGTGGCTGCAATCCAGATGGAAGCGACAGTTGAGGAATTGATGTGGACCATCCACGCTCATCCCACATTGGCCGAGGCGATGTTGGATGCTTCCAACAGTGTCTATGGGCTCGCGATCAACACGTAACTAACTGATGCATTTCTGGCGCTCCGGCAACCGACTGATATCATAGGAACGTGGAAACGGCTACTCCCGAGACCGAATTTCAATCAAAAATCGATCCGCTTCTGCTGGAAGTCGCAGACGTGATTAACACCACGCTTGACCTGGACACTACGTTGAGCCGGGTTGCTGAGCTTGTCCGCAAGGTCATCGACTACGAAATTTTCGCCATTCTGCTGTTGAACGAGAAAACCCAAGACCTGCGCATTCGTTTTCAAGTCGGATATGCCCGCGAGATAGCCGAGCGCACACGCGTGAAAGTGGGAGAGGGGGTGAGCGGGGTTGCCGCCCAGCGAGGCGAGCCTGTACTGATCGGCGATGTCACCAAGGATCCTCGCTACATTTCGGCTGTGCCCAATGTTCGGTCTGAGTTGGCCTTGCCGCTGATCGTCAAGAATCGGGTTATTGGTGTCATCGACATTGAATCACGGCAGCCGGACTACTTTACCGAGGAGCACAAACGGCTCCTGATGCTGATTGCGTCCCGCATGGCTGTCGGAATCGAGAATGCGCGTCTGTACACGCGGACAACCCGTCAAGCGCGCACTTTGGTGTTGCTGAATGAAATTTCGCGCGAACTCACCTCGATTCTGAACTTGGATGAACTGCTGAAACGAATCGCCGAACTACTGAGCCGTCTGATTGATTACCAGATGTTCAGCATTCTCTTGCTCGATTCCACGGGGGAAAAGCTTCAGCATCGTTTCTCATTACGCTTTCAAGAAAACATTCACTTGAAACACGACATCAGCGTTGGGCAAGGAGTGGTGGGCTACGCGGCACAGCACAAGCAAGCTGTCCTGGTGCCGGACGTCAGCAAAGATCCTCGCTACATCGCGCTGAATCCAGAAACACGTTCCGAGCTTGCGGCGCCACTCATTTACAAGGGAAAAGCCATCGGCGTGCTCGATCTTGAGCACACCCGTCGTGGTTTCTTCACCGATGATCACAAGCGGACGGTGACCACATTGGCTGCGCAAGTTGCGATTGCCATTGAGAATGCGCAACTGTACGAGCAGATTGCGAAACAAGAGTCGCGGCTGGAGCGCGATCTCTCGATGGCGCGGGAATTACAGTTCCGCTTGCTTCCGCACCGCATTCCCCAGATCGCGCATTTGGAACTCGCCGCCAGATTTGTTCCCGCACGTGCAATCGGGGGAGACCTCTATGACTTCATGAGTTACTCGCTCTCGCGAACGGCAATCGTGGTTGGAGACGTGAGTGGGAAGGGTGCGCCGGCGGCGATCTACGCGGCGCTGGTCAGTGGCATTTTGCGATCGCATGCGCCGATTGAACCCGCACCTTCAGAAATGCTGTCAGCCGTTAATTTCTCCTTGAGTGAGCGGCGCATCGATGGTCAGTTCGTGTCGCTGATCTACGCTCTCTGGGACGATGAGCATCGCGAGTTGCGCGTGGCAAATTCCGGCTTGCCCCGGCCCGTCTATTGTCACAGCGGCAAAATTGAACTCATCGAGGCGACCGGCTTGCCTCTGGGCTTGTTTGATGAAGCGGAGTACGAGGAACTCACTTTTAAACCAAACCCCGGCGATCTATTTGTATTTTTCAGTGATGGCATTCTCGATGCGCAGAACCGAAATCGAGAGCTTTTTGGCCGCGGGCGGTTAGAACAAATCGTCACCGGAACCTGCTCTTTGTCAGCCGAGGCAGTAGTTGATGCGATCTTTAAAGCTGTAGCCGAGCACGCAGGCAACGAAGATGCGTTCGACGATCAAACGGTCGTCGTCCTGCGAGTTAAAGACGGTGTCAGGAAACAAGCGTGAGTCCGAATCAGACCCATTCGGGCTTCGTGCATCGCGCGACCAACAGTGATTTCACCGTTCTGTTTTGCGACAGCGTTGCGGCAAGCACATTGGCGGATCGCTTTGGCACGCCACTGTATGTTTATTCTGCTTCCGTAATTCGAACTCGGGTCCATGACTTTGAGCTGGCATTTCGGATAATCCCCCACACAATTTGTTATTCGGTAAAGGCGAATTCGAACCTGCAGATTCTGCGATTTCTCGCGAAAATGCACTGCGGGTTTGACGTGGTATCCGGCGGCGAACTGCAGAGAGTGTTACATGTCGGCCGCGCAGCCGCTCGAAAGGTCGTGTTTTCCGGAGTAGGCAAAACGCGAGAGGAGATGCTTGCCGCACTCAAAGCGGGCATCCTGTTGTTCAATGTCGAAAGCGAATCTGAGCTTCACGCTTTGGCAGAATGCGCTGCTCGGCTCAAGAGGACCGCACCTCTTGCCTTGCGCGTAAATCCTGATGTTCCAGCCGACACGCATCCCTATATTTCAACTGGCCTGCACCGCCATAAGTTTGGCATCCCTATTGGCGATGCGCTTCGCGTTTACGATGAGGCAGCGAAGATCAAACATCTGAAGTGCTGCGGCGTAAGCGTCCACATTGGATCACAGATCACGGATGTTCAGCCTTTCGAGGCTGCCATGGTGAGACTTGCGGATTTCGTGCGGGAACTGCGAGGGCGAGGACATCAGATCAAGTATGTGGATGCAGGCGGTGGCCTGGGAATCGACTACGAACGACAGGCGGGGTGCAATTTCTCGGAATTCGCTTCAGCCTATGCAAAAGCAGTTGTTCGTCCGATTCGGGCTCTCAAGGTGCATCTTCTGCTCGAACCGGGCCGGGCAATTGTGGGTCCGGCGGGAATTCTCCTCACGAAAGTGCTGTATAGAAAAAAAAATGATGGGAAGCGGTTTCTTATCGTCGATGCGGCAATGAACGATCTCCTGCGGCCCGCTCTCTACAACGCATATCACAGAATCCTGCCGATTCAAGGCCTACGCGAACAAACCGAAAAAGTAGACGTGGTCGGGCCGGTGTGCGAGACCGGTGATTTTATGGCCCGGGATCGCGAATTGCCAATTGCTTCCGAAGGAGATCTGTTGGCCATCATGGATGTGGGAGCATACGGAATGGTGCTGGCGTCCAACTACAACTCGCGGTTGCGCGCAGCGGAGGTGCTGGTGGATGGGAAGTCTGCTAAGCCGATCCGGCGGCGCGAGACCATTGCCGATCTTCTGCGAGCGGGAGGTTAGTATTCGCTCGCGTCATTCCTTGTGCCATGACCTCCAGCTTTCATTACAATAAGCTCATGACGGACTCATTGATCATTGCTGGCCGTGCCTTCCGTTCCCGGCTCATTGTAGGGACGGGCAAATACAAGTCGTTTCAGGAAACTGCCAGAGCACTGGAAGCCAGCGGCGCCGAGATGGTAACCGTCGCCGTTCGCAGGGTGAATTTGGATCGCAGCAAGGAATCGATGCTCGACTACATCGATCCCGGCAAATATTTTCTGTTGCCCAATACTGCTGGCTGCTACACCGCCGACGAAGCGATTCGAACCGCTCGGTTAGGCCGCGAAGTTGGACTCTCCGAGTGGGTAAAACTCGAAGTCATTGGTGATCAGGCAACCCTCTATCCGGACGTGCAAGCCACCTTGGAAGCCACTCGTGTGCTGGTGAAGGAAGGCTTTACCGTTCTCCCCTATACTTCTGATGACATTGTTGTTGCCAAAAGATTGCTGGATGCAGGTGCAAGCGCGATTATGCCGCTCGGCGCCCCAATTGGGAGCGGCCTGGGTGTGCAGAATGCCGCGAACATCCGCATCCTGCGCGAGATGATTACCGGAGTTCCCCTGATTCTGGATGCGGGCGTAGGTACTGCCTCCGACGCCGTGATTGCGATGGAGTTGGGCGCCGATGCGGTGTTGATGAATACGGGTATCGCCAACGCTCAGGATCCAGTTTTGATGGCTGAGGCCATGAGGCATGCTGTGAGTGCCGGCCGCGAAGCGTATCTGGCGGGACGCATGCCTAAAAAGCTGTACGCGACCGCCAGTTCGCCGGTGGAAGGCGTCGTCAGATAGTCTCTCTTGGCCAAGATAAAAGGGCGGATTAGATCCGCCCTTCATTCCTTCCAGACGAGAGTCACATCTTTACACTGTCCACGTGAATGGAATCGCCGGTCACGGTGCCGGTTGCCATGATGTGATGCCCTTCATGTCCCTTCAGCGCATCGGGATTATCCACCGTGAGGACCTTCTTGTCCTTGTCCGTCACAATTACATACGATGCCCCCTTGGAAACACACTTGTTCATGCAGTCGGCGTGGCCCTCTTTGGCGCCCTTAGCCGCGCATTGCGAATCGCTGACCCAACCCTTTACCGTGGATGTATCGGCGGCAGACATCAGGCCGACCATAAAGAAGAGCAGAGAGATTGCAAGCAGAACCAGAAGAACCTTCTTCATAGCAAAGCTCCTTTGAATAGCGGCTGAGCCGCAGATTTGTAATTCCGATCAAGTTTGAATCGCGCCGCTGCAGATGCCCGCACTGCCGGCCCACCACCCCAAGTGCTCAGGAAAGTGATGGAAATATAGCACAAAAATTACAGCCAGGCAGCGGATGGAAGCAGATTTTACTTTTTGGCGGACTTTGAATCTGTGTTGGAGCGAGGCGGTAAAGGGGGTGGAGCAACATAGATCACTTCTCCGGGCCGCACATAGTGCAACTGTTCGCGCGCTTCTTTCTCAATCGCCTTCGGATCGTTTTCCAGCCCGTCGATCTGTTGCGTAAAGCGCTGGTTTTCCTGCTGCAAGCCCCCGATTTCCTTCCGCAGGTTCTGGTATTCAGCTTTTTTCTGCCGATACACGATCATTCCATTTGCGCCAAACATGACATGAACGAAAAACCAAATGCTGAAAACAGCAATCGCGCCAGTGGCAATGCGGCGACGGAAAGCGTAAAGAAGGTTTAACGTGGGGCGCAGTTTGGCAGTGACGCTGTCAAGCCACGCCTCGGCCTTGGGTGCACGTTCCACAAGCGCGCGCACGCCTTCCTCTGGATTAGGTAACAGGCGGGATCGACTTAGGCGATCTACTCGAAAATCCATTTTTTTGGCAGCCGCGCTCAATTCTCAGTGAACTTCGCCTTGACTTCTTCCGTCAAGGGGAAGTTGTCAGTCTTGAGATAAAGGGAACCAACTTTGGCAAACAGCTCGCGCAACTGGCTGGTAACGTTTTGCCGCGGTGCTTCCGTTTCACAGCAAAGGAGACCGGCCAGAATGCCGTCTTTTCGCGGGAACATGATGGCGAGTCGAGACCCGGCAACCGTTCGCGATGGTAAACTCCTCCGCGATGACTGCTCGCCATCCCGAGGTACCGAATTTGATCTGGGTGGACGTGCTAGCGGCTCTTAGTTCGGCATATCACTCTCGTTCTTGTCATTTCGAGTGAAAGCAGATCATCCGCAGACGGATGATCTGGTGGAGTCGAGAAACCTGCTTTTGCCCAGCTGCCCAACAGCAGATTCCTCGACTGCGCTCAGAATGACAAGGATCCGGCTGTAGACCATATGTTATGCAGCTTATCGATGATGCCGTAGACTGCCAATGCTGCTGAAAGCTGATTTCGTATGACAGACAAGAGACTCATCCTCACCACTGCTGAATCCCAGAACCAGGCGCGGCGCATCGCCGATGTTCTGATCGAGCGCAAGCTTGCTGCCTGCGTGAATATCGTCCCGGGCGTGCAGTCGATCTATCGCTGGAAAGGCAAAGCCGAAGAAGCTGAGGAATGGATGATGTTAATCAAAACTACGGCCGATCACTTCGAGGGCGTGCGCGATGCGATCAAAGAGATGCATTCGTATGAGTTACCGGAGTGTCTTTGCTTAGCCGTGGAAGACGGCAGCCCCGAGTACTTGCGCTGGATCGAGGAGTCGGTGGAGTAAGCTAAGGCAACGTGATTTTCCCGCCTCAGCTTTGTGCTTAGTCGATGAGCGATATAGAGATTTTTCGCTAACGATGGTTTCCGGATTGCCGACTATCAGGGAGTTGGGCCGTCTCCTGCGTGTACTCTCGGTCGCTAGTATTTTGCCTTTGGTCCTGCTCTTAAGGTAGAAGATTGGTACGTTCGATCAGGCGAAACGCCTCACACTTGTCTATGATTCGTTCCCGTTGAGGAACCGGACGCATGAATAAAGCGGATGGTCAGGGCAGGCGGGACCGCTTCTCTGCCATTGTTGCCAACTCCCTTGATACTCAGGCGAAGACGCAAGATCTGGCGCGCCAAGCGTACCAAAGCCGCACACAGTTCCATAGGCTGTTCCGAACCGTGGTCGAGGAGACTCCGGCAGCTATGCGGAGACGGCTATTGCTGGAAAGGGCAGCCTATCAACTGGGGCATACCGGAATGTCGGTCACGGACGTCGCTTTGGACGCCAACTACAATTCGTTGGAGGCGTTCACTCGCGCTTTCCGAAGAGCATTTCGGACTTCTCCCAGCATCTACCGGCGCATCCGTGATCCGCACTTTCATTTGTCCGCGTCCAACGAAATTCACTTTCTTGCCCCTGGTTCCGTACCCGAAGGAGGAACAGACATGGATTTATTCGATCGATTTGCAGGCAACGACTCCTGGCACACGCGACGTTTGCTGGAATACGCAAGTACTTTGACGGAGGAACAACTGGATCGGCCACTGCCCACGGTCGTAGAGCTGCTTCCCTGGCGGGAGTCGAATAAGACGCTAAGGCAACTGTTGGAGAACATTATCTTTACGAAAGAAGTCTGGACCGCCGCACTGTCCGGGGCCGAAATGGATATGAACGGCCCCGCCAAATCGCAGCGCTCTCCAAAAGCGATGCTGCACAGGCTTGAAAAGACTGATGCTGAACTGCATCGTATTTTGGGGGACGTCCGAAACCGCTCCGCGTGGGACGACACGTTTGTCGACGCGCTCTGCGAGCCGGCCGAGACTTTCACGTTCGGAGGCGTCTTCGCCCATATCATGACATTCAACGCGCATCGGCGGTTGATGGCCTTGGACGCTCTGCGCCAACTCGGCCTCCAAACTGAGGGTTTCGGCGATCCCATGGAATATGAGGAAAGTGTCGCCCCCTGGAACCGCGAAGTAGCCCTAAAAACGCCATGACCGCGAGAACGGAATTGTTTCGATTGAGCGGCGCTGTCGAGCGTGATCCGGCCATCGATGGCTGGATGAAAGAGCATAGCGGTGAAGTGGGAGCCATCGCGCAGAAGTGGTTTGAGGTGATGCGAAAATGCGGAGACGAAGTCCGGGAGCTTTTGCATGACGACTGCCCGACTGCATGTCTGGGAGATGCGGCCTTTGGTTACGTCAACGTATTCACGACGCATATAAACGTAGGATTCTTTCAAGGAGCATCGCTGCCGGATCCGGCTCGCTTGCTGCAAGGCACCGGCAAGTTCATGCGCCATGTGAAGCTGAAGCCAGGAACGGCCGCGAACGCCCCAGCGTTAAGAAGGCTTATCGAAGCGGCGTACTCGGACATAAAAGCGCGCGTTGAACACGGCTAGATCAGAGAAACGGTTGTCGACGCAGAGATAAATCGCCATCAGTTAAAGATATGTTGCATCCCGTTTGCTGATCGTGGGCGGATGACGAGCAATGGAAGTCAATGGCTGAGAACAGGCGTTCACACTCATCAACGCATCGCCTGCTCGGTCCTTAAGGAACTCGCCCGCTCAGGTTCAGCCGCCAGTAGTCCAATGAAAATGGCGGATCATCCAGCGCGGCCTGCTGGGCAAGTTCCTCGACAAATTCCGAGCGCAGTGACGAATCAGGAATCTCCTGAAGATGAAGGCGCAAAATGACGGTGCGCACAAATTCGGAATAGCTGTCTAGATCCTCAAGCACGGTTGGGGCAGGTTCCAGGCTCGTTTCGACTTGAACGAATCCAGCCTCTCGCATCAGGTCGGCCGCGGCGTCTGCATCGTTCTAGACCCAAGGGTTGCGAAAATGAGCAAAGAAGCGAGCATATTTGGGAGACCTCATGAGCGCATCCATGCGCACTAGCAAGCGGGCGAGATTCGGACCTCCACCACACTGCGCTCGCAACCACCCGCCGGGCCGAAGCGCACGAAACAGGCTCCGGAACAGTCGCAGATGATCGGGAACCCAGTGGAAAGCTGCCGTGCTGAAAATGCCATCGAAGGCATGCTCCAACGGCAGGTCCTGCAGATCGGCGGCAACAAACTGAACTCGAGTGCCAAATCGCGAGCGCAAGTGATCTCGGGCGCTGGCGAGCATATTTTGAGATATGTCTATTCCCACAACCCGTCCCTCCGGCAAATTCTCCAGCAACTCGGCGGTCAAACGGCCGCTGCCGCAGCCCGCATCCATCAGAAGTTCATCACCACGGAGTTTCAGCGTCGCGAGGACCTTCTTGCCCCAGCTAAGCTGTGGGCTAGAGAGACGGTGATAGGCCGAGGCGTCCCATTCATGTTTTTGCGATCGTTTGGACATTTGATAACTTCCCCACCTATCCTC
>Ga0187779_10001234_pt1 | contig 16015 bp, 19 predicted proteins | sample 1015_Q2_SP10_10__FD_132435 | JGI IMG/M metagenome (GOLD analysis project Ga0187779, IMG submission 132435) | Tropical peat soil microbial communities from peatlands in Department of Meta, Colombia - 1015_Q2_SP10_10_MG | ecosystem: Environmental > Terrestrial > Soil > Wetlands > Peat | place... | reverse complement strand
CTGTAAAAGGGATTGGCTTTAAGCTTCGATCCACGGCTCCACCTGCGGAGGAAATTCAAGCCTACCCTTCAACACATCAACGGAAGCGTGCCAGAACCGCAAGCATCGCTGCATTTGGAGGTTTACATCGGCAACCACAGCCGGGGCATTCCCTCTCCGCCCGGTATCGAAGGAAACCACTAGCCTCCGGTGAGGACTGACAGAAAGGGCGAGCAAGCGGTTCATGGAATGGATCCGCTCTCGTAAAACGAGATTGCGATGTTGTCTGAGATGACCGTCGCGTCTGAACGGGGTACTCTAGCTACTTATAAATGAGGCGGAAGCAGGCGGAAATCCCTCAGGAAGGAACAATGTTGCACTATTGTGGCTTGAGCTGTCGGATCTTTCCAGTTTCGGTCGTGTCGTAGCCACCCAGCGCCTCAATCTCCGTGCGAAATTGGCGACTGACGATCGCTTCAAGAAGGTTGCCGATGCTGGGATGGGCTGTTAAATAGGGCTTGGGCACGACCAGATCATAGCGAGACTGTTGCAACGAAACAAATCCTAAACCGAAGAGATTCGCCGCTGATCGAACACCTACCCCGACATCTGCTTGACCTTCTGCAATACGGCGGGCGACTTGAAAATGTGACTCGGCAATCATGTCGTACCCTCGGACGTCACGCCGATGTAGTCCTCCTTGTTCAAGCCGTTGATCCAACAGATGCCTCGCCCCAGCTCCCTCCTCCCGGTTAATGAGCGTTACGCCCTTACGGCCAAGATCCTCGATTCTGCGAATCTCCTTAGGATTTCCACGGCGTACGATTAATCCCTCTTCCCATGCAGCAAACGTCACAATGAGGTAGTCATCTCCTCGCAAGTGCTTGCGCAGGTATGGAATGTTGGATTCGCCTGTTTTCTCATCCACGATATGGAGACCGGCTATATGGACTTCGCGTCGCTTCAACGACTCGAGCGCTGCGCTGCTACCCATCGTCCATCCAGTCACTGTGGCCGTTTCTTTGTACCGTCGAAGGTATTCCCCGGCAAGAAAAACCGCCGGATCACATCCAGCAATGGCAATCTCTTGCTCAATGATACGGCGATCCCTGAGAAGTTGGACTTGGATTCGCTTGTTCGGCTTGTCCCGAACTTTTACATCTTGTTCGCCGCCAACAATCAACCCATCGGCCGGAACCGTATACGCGAGCAGTTCACCCAATGCTCTCACTGGTCGAACCACATAGCGGTCTTCGACGCGCGCCACCTTGACTCGTATCGGAGTATGAACACCATCGGGTTGATCCTGCTCACCAATGTATTCACCGCTGATGATTTCACCGGTTGCTCGCAGATTAAACAAATCTTCTACCCGACAGCCAAGGACTCCTGCCAACCGTAGGGCCACCGCTGTCGTCGGAAGATAGTGATTTCCTTCGATCGCACATACCGCCTGACGCGTAATCTGAGCCGATGCGGCCAAGTCGCTTTGTGACAAGCCTTTAGCAGATCTGAGCACTTTCAAGTTATTTTCGATGTTGCTGACAGGTTCAGCGCGATGGCGTTCTCCCATGTATGACTCGATACATGGATAGCTTACATATTGTCAAGTATAAATATACTCTCGTCATAAGTCTTCTGATTACAAAAGGCGTGTCCGTAAGTTCCAACGATACCTCTCATCGTAAGGAAACGCTCAACCGACCCGCGGTATAGGAAACCGTGTCCCGGCCTCAACTCCAGCCTACTCAGGCTCACTCAGGCCTACTCTAGCCAAGATTTAGCGAAATCGCCCCTTGGCTGGAGTAGGCCGGAGTGAGTTGGAGTTGGGCACAACAATGCACAGTAACCTGATCTTGGATGAGCATTTGGTGTAGCGAGGAGAGATTCCGTCTAGTAATAGCTAATAGTCCGTTCCGTGATTGTTGCTTCGAAGAGAGGTTGGTTTCCCTGAGCAACAGGATTAACGAACCGTTGCACACTTTTTCTCGTCCAGTTTCCAGCCGTATCATACTCATAGGTTAAGTGACTCTTTTCAGTAGGCGATGGGTCAGCTCTGCCGGTCATCTCTTCTTCAACTGGATTTCCTCGTTCGTCGTACTGATAGCTGGCCTTCTTACCAAGAGAGCCGTCGGGCAGAATGTCGACTTGTTCGCTGATCCGGCCCTGTTGGTCGACAGTGAAGCGTGTGGTTGATTGGAGAAGGCCATTCCTATAAATGGCGCGTGTTCTGACAGTTCCCCGTTCATCGTACTCGGAGAGCTCTTTGGCCAGCGAACGGTATTGATAGAAGAGATCCTCCTGCAACCTGCCTTTTCCATCGTAGCTAAAAACATGCAAAGATGAGAAGGTCCCGCACATGTGATAGGCGACCTCCGCCATTTTCCTGCCGGCCGCATCATATGCATAGCGTCGCGAGAGATACTCTTGCCCATCAGGATCGAGGATCATCTCGCGCACCCGTTTGCCTTTTGAATAGACATACACCAATTTCTGGACCTGCTCTTGCGCACCCGGCTCATCTTGAGCAGGACGGGGCCGGCTCACCATTTCCGTAAGCGCCCCATCGCGATCGTAGGTGGCAATGGTCGTCGCAGTCTCGGAGATGATCGTGACTTGCCGAACGGGGCCGATCAAGCCATCTCGGCTGCGATCCGTCTCTTTGGAGATCGTCGTTCCGCCGATGAGCACCGCAGCGGCGGTCACACCCACGATGCCGAGAAGCAGACCGTATCGTGACGCTCCATTCATGACGGCCTTCGTTCTAAAACACTCGGTCGGCGGCTGATGACCACAAGCATCGCGCCTGCGATGCCGCCCAAGAGCCAGGTCAACAGTCTGACAGGGAACCAGAAGAAGGCAATGGCGGCTTCCAGAGTTGGGAATTGGAGGGCAGTCAGAACTTGTTGCAGACCATCTGGCTGGAAGATCGGATAGAGCACCATGGCAATCACGCCAGCGGTATAGCCAGCGGCGATTGCATAGATCACAGTTGAGAGAACGGGAGGCGGTCCATTATGATGGCGGCTCGACCACCACAGCAGAAAGATCATCAGCGCGCTCAGAAAGATGGCTTGATACGGCACAAAGTACGGTCCGCGCAGCCAAAAGTTCATCCAGCGGATGATGGACGTCAGAAAGGCGACCCCATAGGCCAGCACGAGACTCGCCCCTACCAGGAGTAAACGGGTTCCCCCACGAGAGGATCGCAGTTTAAGGCCGTGAGGTGGTGTGTGGGTTTCTGAGTCAGAGGGCATCCCGGCAAACTACTGTACGGAGAATTAAGGAGGGTTGCAATGTCCCCGAATCAACAGGTTCTCTCGCCGCCCCAGAGCCAGGCTTCCGGGTATGGCAAGCTTATCGTTGCGGCCATTTTTCTTTCCACGATCGGCGCATTCTATTTCTTCGATCTCATGGCCTATCTGTCGCTCGATGTGCTGAAGGCGAATCGCGACCAGCTTTTGGCCTTTACAGGGGAACATTATGTACCCGCCGTAGCGTTATTCATCCTTATTTACATCACGCAAACGGCTTTCTCCCTCCCTGGCGCAACCATCATGACACTCACCGGAGGATTTCTCTTTGGGAGCTTGTGGGCCGCCCTGTATGTGAATATAGGAGCCACGACGGGCGCGACGCTGGCATTTTTGGCCGCTCGTTATCTGTTCCGCGACTGGGTGGAACAGCGATTTGGGCACCGACTTGCCGCGTTTCAAACTGGCTTCGCGCAGAATGCCTTCAATTACCTGCTCACCTTGCGGCTCATTCCGCTCTTTCCCTTCTTCCTCGTCAATCTGCTCTCCGGTCTAACGAGAATGAAGGCAGGCACCTATATCATCGCCACCGCACTCGGTATCATTCCCGGCAGTCTAGCCTATACCTTTGCCGGCCGTCAGCTAGGTACGATCAACTCTCTTGCCGAATTGGCTTCACCTCGACTGCTATTAGCCTTTACGGTCCTCGGGTTACTCTTTCTCATGCCGGTCATCTACCGAAAGTTCGTTCGGCCTGTGGAATCGAGAGGAGGAGGAAACTAAGTGCGGCTGCTCGGGAAGATCTTGATTGGGTTGGTGGTTCTCGGAGGGCTGATCTACCTCTACTATACCGAAGTGAAGCCGACGGTCATTTTTGGCCTACGGTCGGACTACGCCCATGCCATTCCCCATCAAAAAGTTCCAGAAGGCCTGACGAGCCTGAAAGCCGAGTCCTGCGGCAGTTGCCATACGGAAATCTATAATGAGTGGAAAACCAGCATCCATTCACAGTCCTACAAGGATCCTTTCTTCCATGCGTATTGGACGAAGGATAAGCACACGTGGGTCTGCCTCAACTGCCATACCCCGCTAGAAAACCAACAACCCACGTTGATCAAAGCAATCCCCCGCCAGCGAGTTGAAAGAGCCGTTCAGGAACCAAATCCTCATTACGATGCCGAGTATCAGCAGGAAGGTGTGACCTGTGCGGCCTGCCATGTGCGAGATGGTGTGATCCTTGGGCCGTTCGAGGATTCAGCTGCGCCACATCCGACGAAATTCGATCCCGTCTTTCGCACAACCCAACTCTGTTACCGGTGCCATAGCGTCGTGGGTGGGCCGGCTCAGTTCTATAACGGGGGGCCGTGCGGCACCTACGCCGAATTCGAGGGCGGCTACTACATGAAAGAGCGCGGGTTCATCTGCCAAAGCTGTCATATGCCGGAAATAGATCGTCCCGTTGCGGTTGACGGGCCGATCCGACGCGGACGACAACATTTGTGGCGAGGCGGACACGACCCTGATATGGTCAAACGCGCAGTCGCCATTCAAGTCAAAGCCGAGCCATCGATTCCGAAAGCAGGGGATGATCTTAAAGTCATACTCACCCTCATTAATGCCGGAGCGGGCCATAAGCTGCCGACGGGCGATCCGGATCGTCACTTCACTGTCGAGTTCATGGTGGCGGATCAGAACGAGCAGGTTCTGAAAGAGCAGAGCGACACGATGGGTCGATGGATCATGTGGCAGCCGGCGATTATCGAACTGTACGACAATCGCCTGATGCCGTTGGCAAGCCGAGACTACACGTTTACCTATCGCCTGCCAAAAGAACTTGCCGGGCTAAAATTGAAAGCCCGGGTGCGCTACCACATTCAATCAGAACGGCAGCACCAGATGTTAATCAACAAATTTGGCCTCACGGCAAGAGATCCCTACAATTTCACGGTCTACGAGCGAGAGGTGCCATTAGTAGGCGACCTGGCCAAACACTTCGAGGAGCCTTCGCGTGAGTCGCATCTAGCATGCGCCGCATCGGGACACAGTTGAAACCATTGAGTGGTTAAGTCAGCCAAAAACATTTGTTTTGAACTAGCCCTAGCATATGTCAGTTTCCTTGAGAAATCGACCAGCGTTCTTTGTCATTTCAGGTCAGGCTTTTGACCTGTCTGTCAGCGCCAGTTCATCCAATTCTAAACAGAAACCCTACGTGTTCCCGGCGTGTTCTCTTTACAGCAAAAACCGACTAAATTTGCCTCAATTGACCTGAAAAGAACTGAGCTCACAAAACAGAGAAAATCCGCTCCCAGAGCGGTGTTTCGCTATATCGACATAGTCTTGTGCGGGAATATCAGAAAGGCTTAGAAGGCTGATGCTCTATCCAACTGAGCTACGGGCGCATCCTGAATTGTCAATCCCCTAGTTTCCGTGTCTTGCGGTGTACCTTCGCCACGCGTTCCCGGCGTGTTCTCCCGGAGATGCTTGTGAAGTCTCTGAGTCGCTTGCGTCAAGTCCTGCTCCCTGATTGCATCGTAGCGCTTCCACATCGTTGGCGATTTGTGACCCACGAGTATTCTCGCTGTCGCGGTATCACCTCCCGCGCGTGCTAACTTGATTGATGCACAATGACGCAGTTCATGGAATCGAGAGCCAATCATACCAGCATTTCAACCAAGGAGAAACCGAGATGGCGACCCCAAAAGGATCCCCACTCATACACTCCGATCCGGCAACATCAAGGCCACGATCTGGGAGAATGCCGGCGAGAAAGGCCCGTTCTTCACAACGACCTTCTCTCGGCCGTTCAAAAATCAGTCCGGTGAATGGCGCAACGGCACCTCGTTCGGTCTCAACGACCTCGAGGCCCTGATCAACGTCGCGCTTGGAGCGAAGGAGTGGATTGAGGCTCATGCCTTGAAGCACTGCGCCGCTTCAATGGGAAGCCTCCGGCCCTCCGGGGGCTTCCCTGCCAGATCGAATCGCTTTTCACTTGTAGTGGGTTCAGAAACTTGGAACTTCAAGATTTCGGTGGGATACGGAATGAAGAATGAACAATTGGGCATTAGTTCTGTGCATGTCATTGCCAAATGCACTATTTTCGAATCGAACTCTCACACAACAATCAGACCAATTCCCGGCGCAATGAGATCTTGACTGGTTTGGATCTGAGGAGGGGCGCCTTGTGCAGGCGCCCCTGTTCTTGCTCCGTCCTACTTAGAATCGATTCCGACTGCCGAAATCGTTGCCGCGTCCTCCGTTGCCGAACCGACCGCCGCCACCGGAACGGGGTGTCTGAGGCTTGGCTTCGTTCACGGTCAGAGATCGACCATCCATCTGAGAGCCGTTCAAAGCGCTAATGGCCGCCTGAGCCTCCTCCGATGTGGACATCTCCACAAAGCCGAATCCTCGGGACTGTCCCGTGAACTTGTCTGCGATCACCCGTGCCGATTCAACGGTGCCGTGTGTAGCGAACAAGGTGGTGAGTTGCGTTTCGGTCGCCGAGTAGGGCAAGCCGCCGACATACAGTTTTGTACCCATGGGGTACCTCCTTTTGAAAGTGACATTGTCTGAATCACGAGAACGATGTTACGAGGGGAAGGAGAGGCCCGAAGTCGCAATCATGCGAGGGCGGCTTAGGTCAGACTTCCGATCAGATTCTCGCTACCAACAACAATATCGATGATGGGCCGTAGTCATTTGACGTTTCATGCGAGGCCCACCGCGATGAAACGTGATCATCATAGCAGAGCGCGAACACAATAGCTAGCCGTTTGGCGTTGGTAGTGGGTCAGTGTGATTTATTCGCCTGACGAATTGCGCTCGGATGGCCTCGATGCCCACACTTCTGACATACCAACTTTGTGCCGCCGCTTTTCATGTAATCTGTTTTTAGTTGTTCTGTAGAACGGACCTCGAGCTTCATCATGCCCTCTTTGCATTTTGGGCAGGTGATCGCCATAGCTCCTTCCTATGAACTCAGCCCCATAGCGCCGGCAATTCTTTGAAGGACCATATATGATCCACGACCTGGCCGTGCCAGGTATGCTGCCGTACACAAGTTCCGGCGTGAACACTCTTAGTCGTGCGTCGTCGATGCTCAGGCCCGCTTGATAAAGCGGTCGTCAGCGAAGACACTGTGTAACTGGTCGGTGACGAAACGACGATAGGCCTCGGTTTGCTTCACCATGATGACGAGGTCTTTGGCATCAAGCAGAATGCAGAGATCGTCTTCTGCCACGAGCTGTCGGGCTGGCGTTCCGACATTCACCCGGTACTGGGTCTTCTTATCAGGGTTTCGCTGCGGCCCGATGACCAGCTCGGTCGTTCCATCAATAAAGCCTTCCTGTCCTTCGTGACGATGCCTGACCTTCGTCCCGTCAGGAATGCGTATCCAACTGGATGTGGATCGCGGATTGCTGGGCTTGGCATCGCTCATCGTGTTGGTGTCTCCCTCTGATTGTAGGTGTGTGGTTCCTTGCCAGTGTGTTTCCATCCATCGCGACCTGTGACGACCCACGCGGGGACCTTCTGAGACCTGGCATGGAGTGTCGCTGGTCTGACAATTTCCTATGCTTGGCTATGGGACTGGGGGCCTGGCCAAATTAGGTACGGCGGCTTCTTTATGACTTCTCTCGTATGGGCGAACATCCGAACTGCATAGTCATATGCATGCGTTTGCGCCCCCAGACAAGACGATGCCGCGAGATGGTTTGAAATGATCCGAAATACGGCCTGGTCATCTGCCTCGATCGTGGCGCTATAGAGGGCACAGGAGAAATCCCCATCTCTCACGTGCTGCGTGCTGATGACCAACTGCGACCCGTCCGGTAAAGTCATGAGCGGTTCTAGGTTGATGCGGCTCATCGGTACTCCTCTCGTTTCCGCAGTTGGCATTATGAGTTGGCAGCTACGTAGGGCGTGACATACAGCCTCAGACGGTTGCCGTCAACTAGTGCGCCTTCAAGAGCCACCACGGCATGAAGGGCTTGTTCGCCGGAGCCCATTTCCACAAATCCATAGCCGGCCGATTTGCCAGTGTGCTTATGCCGAACGATATAGGCACGGGCGACGACCCCATAGGATCCAAAGAGGTTTAGGAGGTCCCTGTCTGAGATCGTCTCCGAAAGACCGCCGACATACAGGACTCGTTTGCCCATGATGGCTCCTTTGTGCGGCCGACACGCTGAGCCAGGCGAAGGCTCTCTACATTTGTCTTGGGGCACGAAACAGCTTACGCTGAAGGAGCATATGCACTACCGTCGCATCGTGATCGAATGGCTGCGCGCTGAATTGTCAGTGGCGCCTGGCTTCGACACTTCGCGACGACCTACGGTCAGAATAGAGGAGCTTGTGGGCCCCATCGGAGTCCGACCAAATCCGGGTCTTCCCCTTCTGGTGCGGAAGGACGCGACGCTTTTTCAGCCTTGCGGAGGGCTCGCTTCGCTTCCTTATCCTGACGCTGTCTCTGCAATGCCTTTTCCCGATCGCGTTTCGCGAGTGTGGTCTTGCCTGCTCGTCCGATGGCGTCCTCCTTGGTAAGAAAGACAATCTTATTGTTGAGGCTGCGTGTTCTGACTTACTGTTCAGTTGGTATTCGTTGCACCACGGCGTCTGGCTCGTTTCCCATCGGAGTGATGATTCCGGCCGCGTCCTTTTGGATCTTGCTCTGGGGACCCCGAGCGGGTGCCGTGTCCCACGCCTTGACTCGCAACCGACGAGATCTCTCTTCGAATCGTTTCGATCGCGGTTGGTTCAACCAGACCGGGATCCGACAAACCCAGCAGTTCCCATCGAATTTTCGGCTTCAAAGTGGATCTGATTTTCTTCTTCTTTCCGCTGCCCCGCCTCCAAACCGAAGTGATGCTCATCAAGAAACTCCTTTCGTAAGTTTGGATCTCATGCTCCACCATGACTACCGAAGCGCACGTAAGGCAGGCGTGACTCCCGCCCCAACCCGATATTCGACCTCTACGCCAGACTAAACCAATTCCACAGGTCACACAGGGAGCGTAAGAGCAACTTGACTATGGGATCGCGCAGAACAGGGAACGGGGATGCGGGAGGCGCGCAGAGGAGGAAAGTAGCTCGTACCACTCAACAGTATACCGCGCCACCTGACGTGCCGTCAAACGACACTTATTCGACCAATCCGCGGCTAACCCAAATGAAATGGCTATTTCACCGAACGACGATGCAGAATCTGCAGCGGAGGAAACAATTCGTCCTCCCATTGAAAATTGCAGGCACACCTAAACATTGTGAACCCAGTCCGACATCCCGTTTGGAGCCATGATCGTCAACAGTAGGTCCTGTTCTTTGGCTGAAACCTGGTCAATTCAGAGCTCTCAGACGACAATGGGATCGCTCAGGACAAACCATCCGTGTTCGCAGCGTGTTCTCTCTGCGGCAACAATCGCCTAAACTCAACCGAACTGACCCGAACAGAACTGACCCCCAAGTAGATGGCAAAGCCGCTGCTCTGTCGATTGAGCTCCGCCACCTCCCAGCAGTGTCCAACCGGCCAATACCTGCGAGGCGCACCGCTCGCGCCAGGCCCCCGTCACTCCCGCTGCTTGATCCTCTCCGCTCCGCCTGCACCGGCACTTGCCTCGTGTTTCCTCCTTGAACTGTGCGTTGGCGCTCTAGTTCTCGTGAGAGAGCCACCTTCATTTCAAACCAAAGGAGGAAACAAGATGGCTGCCAGAAAACCATCCAAACAACCGGTAAACACACTGCGATGCGGCAACATCAAGGCCACGATCTGGGAGAACGTCGGCGAGAAAGGACCGTTCTTCGCGACGACTTTCTCTCGGCCGTTCGAGGATCAGTCCGGTGAATGGCGCAACGGCACCTCGTTCGGTCTCAACGACCTCGAGGCCCTGATCAGCGTCGCGCGTGGATCGAAGGAGTGGATTGAGGCCCATGCCTTGAAGCACTGCGCCGCTTCAATGGGAGGCCTCCGGTCCTCCGGGGGCTTCCTTCAATTGCAATTTTCTCTGAACCCCTTACAGGGCTGTGGAAACCATCGACCCTTACAGCACAATCAAAGTTCTTAGCCAACCATTGAGTTATCCTGACGCTAGGTTCCCCCTCCCGAAATTCGGCAGCTAGAAGTGGTCACCTTCATCACCTTCATTTGGTATAGAAGTATTGGCCGACCTGCTGACCAGGATAAAGGAGCGGCACCGGTTCAGATTCTGTTTCTAACCCAAGAATCCGCCATTCTACGGGGATTTCCACAGGCTGTACGCATTTATACTTGACATTATGAAAGTATACGTGTATTTGGGTCTGCATGGGCGAGCGACATCGCGCTGAACCAGCAAGTAACATCGAGAATAATTTGAGGATGTTGAGGACTGCCAAGGGTCTGTCGCAAAGCGATTTGGCAGCATCAGCTCAGGTTACGCGGCAGGCTGTCTGTGCGATCGAGGCCAATCAATATCTTCCCACCACTGCGGTGGCGCTTCGCCTTGCAGGAGTTCTCAACTGTCGCGTGGAGGACCTCTTCCGCCTCATCTCTACCGGTGAAATGGTACAGGGTGAGTTGATCGCCGGATTGGGCACCGACTCACTCGCTCATCATGCACGAGTAAAAGTGGCCCACATCGGGAATCGTTTAGTCGTGCGTCCGGTGGCTGATCTCGGTGAGGTATTAAATTATGCGATTCCCGCCGACGGATTGTTTTCCGGCTCGGTAACTTCTTCCTCGCGCGCGGACAAAGGCGCGCGCTCTGTGCGGGTACAGTTGATACGAGATCGTCACTTGATCGAGCAGGAAATTGCGGTAGCGGGATGCGATCCCGCCATCTTTCTCGCTGGCGAATATTTGCGGCGTCATACGAACACGTCTACGGTGGTCGGATGGACAATGGGCAGTGGCGCCGCGCTAGAGGCATTGAAACGAGGAGAAGTTCATATTGCTGGTCTCCACATTGTCGATAGCACGTCGGGCGAATCGAATCTGCCCTATGTGAAGCGGCATCTCAAAGGATACGACGTGGACATCGTGACATTCGCCCGATGGGAAGAGGGCCTCATAGTGTCCGCCGGCAACCCCAAGGGTATTCGAGCAATCACGGATCTGGCGCGTCCCGACGTGCGATTCATCAATCGGGAATCGGGCGCGGGTGCGCGGATTCTTCTCGATCAGAGGTTATCGGCAGCCGGTGTGCCATCCAACCGCGTGAAGGGCTATGACCGGCTTGCGTCGTCGCACTTTCATGTGGCGCGCTTGATCTCCGAGGGGCAGGCCGACGTTGGCGTCGGTGTGCGCTTCGCCGCAAACTATTATGGGCTCGACTTCGTTCCGCTCCAGGAGGCTCGGTATGATCTGGTCGTTCCCAAAGCTTATCTCGCCGCTCATCCCACACTGCAAAGCTTCTTTGAGACGATCGTGACGCATGATTGGACCGAGGCATTGACGCTGGGTGATGTGATCGCGGTGATGGAGAATGGTCAGGTGTTGCAGGTTGGCTCACCACAAGACGTGTTTTCTCGTCCCAAGAATGCTGAGGTCGCGCAGATTGTGGGAGTGGAAACCGTCGTACAGGGTCATGTGATCGAGCAAGCAAACGGGCTGGCCACCGTCCGCGTCAATGGAACGACGCTCAAAGGCTTGGGATCAGATGAAATTGGCTCGCCGGTGTTCGTCTGTATTCGAGCCGAAGATGTGGTGTTGGAACAAGCGGGCAGTGGCATAACGAGCGCGCGCAATCATCTTGTCGGGAAGGTGAGCGAAATCATTCCGCACGGGGTCATGGTGCAGGTGAAGATCGAATGTGGCTTTCCCTTGGTGGCGATGGTCACCCGAGGGGCGTTGGAAGATTTATCGCTGAATGTCGGGAGTTCGGTGATCGCCGCGATGAAAGCCGGCGCGGTCCATCTGGTACCGAGAGCCTAGCCTGCCGCCAAAAGGCACTGATCCGACCGATTCGGGGTGCCGCTAGATGATTGGCCTACCACAAGCAACCTGTTAATCTGTGATTGGCCGGAAAACGAATTGCTCCAACCCTCAGAGGAGAAGAGGCTCGGTAGGTACAAAACCTGCGTGTTCCCGACGTGTTCGTTCCAGAGCACAAACCGCCTGAAATAACCTCATTCGACCTGAATACACCCAACTTGCCAACACATCGCAAACCGCTCCCAGAGCGCCGCTTAATTGTATCGATATAGCCTTCCGCACAGATCAATGTTGAGAGTGACAGTTACTCCGAGGAGCCTTGTTCGTTTTTCACGCTGTGTGTGTTGAGCGAAACCTCTCGCCAACGAGTCGGATAATTACCTTTGACCAAGGTCGTCTAGTCTGCAACTTCGCGCGGGCGTACCGCACCGATCGTGGAAAGATAATCACCTTCATCAAAACTTCACAGCGTTGTCTAGCAACATTCAGAAGAGCATTACACTCGCCAAAACTCTTCTTGACGCCGCCGCCGAGGGGGCTTGGGTAGGATGGAGAACGACAAAGGCGAACTATTGTCTCCCGATGCGGTCCGGAAAGTTCGAAATCACACCGTCAACGCCGAGCGCTAATGCGCGCTGGATCTCGCTGATGCTGTCTGCCGTATAGACCCACACGAGCAGGTTCTCCTGGTGGAAGGCATCGACCAGGCGGCGGGTGACCGTGTCATGCCGAAGACCGACGTATGCGGATCTATATTCCCTTGCACGAGCAACCGGTGCCCGGGGTAGCCGACTGAACAGCACCATGAGTGCCGCCTCTGGATCGACCGATCGAACTTGGGTCAGTTCGCCGTGCAGGAAAGAGGCATAGATTACCGGGTAGCTGAATCCAGCCTCGCGGACCGCGTCGACAGTCTGCTGCGCCACTCCTTCGACCTTGAGTTCTAACATCAGACCTGTTTTACCGGAAGCCGCCTTGAGCACTTCATCAAGCGTTGGAACGTGTTCACCATTCCCCGCGTTGAACGCCTGTACTTCCCGCAGTGACAAGGAGTCGACTCGTCCTTTTCCGTTGGTTGTTCGACTGATTGTCGCATCATGAAGAGCCACTAGGATCCCGTCTGCCGTGCAGCGCACGTCAATCTCCACAAAGTCGACTTGCAATTCGATCCCTCTTTGAATCGCGGCCAACGTGTTTTCCGGAGCATGACCAGCAGCTCCACGATGGCCGATTCTCACCACACGAGGCATGGGATCTCCGGAATCAATGCGAAGACAGAAGTGGTTGGAGTTAGGAATCAGCGCTAATGGATGGCGCAAATCGGAGGTTGTGTGCGTCCAAATGTTCGAGATATTCCTTCATCCGTTTTCGCTCGTAATTCTTCACCAATTCGATCACCTTGCCATCAATCTCCAGCAATCCGAGGCCAGGAGGGATCGCGTCTGGGCGGATGACAAAAAGATTGACTCCCATCTCCTTGGCTTTCATCTGTGCTTCCGTGAGGCGGTGGTGGATGTATCGCTCATTCAATCGTAGCAGGTCGTTTAACTCGAGAAGATCCCGCAAGGGGTGTGGGTCAACACGAACACTCTTCCTCGGAACGTTGAGAAAGATGAACACCGTATCGCATCCGAGGCTGAGAGCCTCTTCAACCGGGAGGGGATTGGCGAGATCAGCATCGAGGTATCGGTAGCCGTCTATTTCAACCATCTCAAACAAAGGGTACAAAGCCATGGAGGCGCGGATACGCTTAAAGAAGACATCATGTTTGGATTTCTGGATCCGCGCGTCTTCAGATTCATCCATCGCGAGATCTCGGTCCTTGTTTGAAAAGATCACGGTCGCTCCATCTTCATACCGTTCAGTCAGGATATGCCACACGGTGGGGCTTGCGAGCACCTTCTGCAGGTCAATCTGCTCACCGAGTCTCGCTAAAAGCGGGAATGGATCCAGGAAGGCCTTCATCCTCTTGAATTCAAAATATTTATCCACTTCGTCGAACGCTTCTTGGACTTCAGGCGCCTGCACGAGCCGCCGGAATGACTTGTGCTGGGATTCAAATGTGTCCATGAGGCGAAATATAAGACTCACGGTGCGACCCGCTACGCGGAACGGCATGCGCACACAAAAGGATAGGACCAGCGGCAGAAACTTGAGTGCCCTCCTCAGATCGTGGAGTATCGATCCGCTCGGCCCCCAGCCCTGAGTCACCCGTGGTACAACCCCTAAGAGACGTGCCAATTTCTCGCGGAGGAACGGGTGGACTTCGTAGATCGCCTCCGGAGAGGTGATATATTCTTCCCAGATGCGGAGAGTTTTCTCGGCTCCGACTACTCCGGGATTCTCGACAAAGCCGAGAGCATTGCAGGTTCCAGCTGAGGAACTCATGATGTGGGCTGGTATCAAGCCGGCATTGACCAATTCTGCAGCCGCAGCCGCCTGGATGACAGCCTTACACCCACCGCCGCAAAAGACGAACAGAATCTTCCCGTATTTGTTCGACAGATGATCAGACATGCGAATTCCCCAGCTTTGCATACCCAGAACACCTATAGGGTGCCAAGACGGCTACACGATGTTGCCAACGACGTGGGTGCGCTAAAACGCCCAGCGCATAGCTTGCTCGGCCAGTGTCCGGACAGAAGGGACCCCACCCAATGAACTCGTACGATGTCTGCATTGTAGGAGCCGGGGTCGTCGGATGCGCCATTGCCCGAGAGTTAGGGCGGCGGCAGTGGACCGCTCCGCTCCGCATCGCCGTACTGGAACAACGCGCGCGGGTGGGAGAAGAGACCAGCGGGCGCAACAGCGGTGTGCTCCATAGTGGAATCCACGAACATCCCCGTTCATTGAAGGCCCTATTGGCACGAGAGGGAAGCGCATCGACGGTGTCATACGCGTTACAGCACAACATCCCCCTGCTCCAAACAGGCATGGTCATCGCCATTTCGCGCGAGGATATCCGCCGAGGTCTCTGGCGTGAGATGTCCATGCTCCGGCGTCTGTGGATCAACGCCTGGAAGACCAAAATCCGGATGTCGTTTGTGACGCCGTCGGGATTACAGACGTGGGAACCCCATCTTCGTGCCTGCTGTGGCATTGTCATTCCAAGCGTCTGTGTCATCGATTCGCTCGCCTTTGTGCAATCACTCAAGACCGACTCGGAAGCTACTGGTGCCGAGTATCTTTTCACTAACCGAGTGATCGGCATCGATGAAGAGGCGGCTTCCTACATCGTCACCACCGATCATCAGCAAATCCGTGCTACGTGCTTAATCAATGCTGCAGGCCTCCATGCCGACGATGTTGCCACTCTTGCCCTACATAATAATAAGTATACCATCAGCCCCCTGCGGGGTGAGTACTACGAGGTGGTCACCGCAGAGAAAAAGCACCTTATTAACCGTTTGGTGTACCCTGCCCTACCTCCTCAAGCAACCGGCAAGGGGATTCATTTCGGCCCCCGTCCGAATGGACAGGTGTTCCTGGGACCCAACGAGGTGGCAATCCACAATAAAACGGACTATACGTCGCGCAAGACACCGCCGGGCGTGTTCCTCGACGCCTTGAAGAAATTCCTTCCGGCCCTGGAAGAAGGCGATCTTCGGTGGGCTTATTCCGGAATCCGGCCTTGTGTTGTGAAAGAAGATCAGCGCAAGAGCGACTTCATTGTCTCCGTAGACAGGAAAGACCCGCCGCTCATCAATCTGGTAGGCATTGAATCGCCCGGACTCTCTGCCGCGTTGGCGCTGGCTCGATATGTTGGCGACCTGCCTTGCGTTCAGGGACGTTTTCGCCCGGTTGGCCCCCGTCCTTCCCCCTGTGACGCCTAGGAACGTTGAAGGGAGAGTCGCTCCGTTTCTTCAACGCGCAACACCCG
>Ga0187779_10001233_pt1 | contig 16024 bp, 15 predicted proteins | sample 1015_Q2_SP10_10__FD_132435 | JGI IMG/M metagenome (GOLD analysis project Ga0187779, IMG submission 132435) | Tropical peat soil microbial communities from peatlands in Department of Meta, Colombia - 1015_Q2_SP10_10_MG | ecosystem: Environmental > Terrestrial > Soil > Wetlands > Peat | place... | reverse complement strand
CAAGACCGAGATCGACTACGCGCCGAACCCCAACTGGGCCGGTGGCGTCAGCACGGCCCACGCGCCGTACCTGGCCGGTCTCAAGTTCGTCTTCTATGACTCCAAGGACGGCGAGATCGCCGACTTCCTGGCCGGCAAGCTCGACCTCGCGTTCGACATGACCCAGGCTGACTACCCGGCCGTGGCCAAGGTCGATCCCAGCATCGGTACGGCCCAGTCCGCGCCGGCCTGGCAGTACGAGCACCTCGACATCAACAACGACCCCAACCACACGCGCGGCAACGACCTGTGGGATCCGGCCGTCCGTAAGGCCATCGCCATGTCGATCAACAAGCAGGACATGATCAGTGTGCTGTTCCCAGGCCAGAGCATCCAGCCGGCCTGCTCGCCCGCGCCGCCAGGCCTCTGGTACGGCGTGACCGAGACCTGCCCGGCCTACGACCCGACGGCCGCCCAGGCGGCTCTCACGGCGGCCGGCCTGACCATGGGCAGCGACGGCAACTTCCAGTACCAGGGCAAGGACCTGAACCTCGAGCTCTGCACCACGTCGGGCAACCCGACGCGCCTGACCGAGCTGCAGAAGGTCCAGGGCTACCTGCAGGCCATCCACGTCAAGAGCTACGTCAAGACGGTCGACGCGACGAGCGCCCTGTTCGCCACGTGGGCCAAGACGACCCCCACCACGGACTGCAGCATCTACCGCGGCAACTACGACCTGGCGGACTTCGCCTACGTCATCACCGGCAGCCCGTACAACGATTACTTCTACACCTATGCCACGACGCAGTGGCCGGAGAAGGGTGACAACTCCGGGAGCAATGACACCCGCTTCAGCGATCCGGGTATGGACGCCGCCCTTGCGACCCTCAAGACGGCCGTTGACCTGCAGGCGCAGGCCGATGCCGCCAAGGCGGTCCAGGACGCCTACGTCGCCGGCACGCCGGAGATCCCGATCTACTACCGCGCCGAGACGACCGGTGTGAGCGTCCATATCGGCAACTGGGCGGGCTACAGCCCGGCCGCCTTCGGGCCGATCTGGAACGTCGAAGACTGGTACTTCATCCCGTAGCGGCAGCAGACCAACCCGTCCCGTAAGAGCGACGCGCTGAGCGCGTCAGGCAACGGCGGGCGCGAGGTGACTCGCGCCCGCCGTTGCACATCCGCCGACCGGCGATCGCCCGCCTCGCAGGCGGGGTGTATCGTCAGGCGGCTCGACCCACCAAGGCGGACGCGGATCGAGGCCAGGTAGGGCAGAGGCATGACCAAGTACATCCTCAGGCGGGTGATCCAGGCCATACCGGTCATCTTCGTCATCTCCCTCGTCAGCTTCTGGCTGATGATCCAGGCCCCCGGCGGGCCCGAGGCCGTCTTCAACCAGAACCCCCACATCACGCACGAGCAGGTCCTGGCCTGGCTCAAGCGCTGGTGCCTGGAGCAGAACCCCGACATCTTCGGCGTCGTGCGGGAGTACCTGGGCTGGGTCGGCATCTGGAACTGCGACGCCGGCAGCTTCTTCGCCTCGAGCGGCCTGCCCAACTTCCTGCCCACGTTCCTGGGCGGCGGCACGAACGGCATCCTGCACGGTGACTTCGGGCTGTCGATCTTCTACAGCCAGCCCGTCTCCGACCTGATCCTGCAACGCCTCCCGGCGACCCTGATCCTGATGAGCACGGCCACGGTCATCTGGATCTCCATCGCCATCATCGCCGGCGTGACCGCCGCGGTGCGGCGCTACAGCCTCTACGACAACGCGATCACCTTCACCAGCTACGTCCTGTATGCCCTGCCCACCTTCTGGCTCGGCCTGATGCTGATCTTCGCCTTCGGGGTGACGCTGCGGATCTTCCCGCCGCAGGGCATCATCGACGCCCGCTCCTCGCCGGCCCCGTGGGGCACGAACGCGTACTGGGCGGCCCTCGTGGCCAACCCCATCCCGAACCTCCTCGACATCGGTCGCCACCTGGTGCTGCCGGTGATCACCCTGGTGGCCGTCAGCGTGGCCGGGGACAGCCGCTTCGTCCGCTCGGCGATGCTCGATTCGCTGAACCAGGACTACGTGCGGACGGCCCGGGCCAAGGGCCTGCCCTCGTCGCGGGTCATCTTCCGCCACGCCTTCCGCAACGCCCTGCTGCCGATCCTGACCAACATCACGCTTGAGATCGCGGCGATCTTCTCGGGGGCCATCGTGACCGAGACGGTCTTCTCCTGGCCGGGCATGGGCCTCCTCTTCTACGAGGGGGTCAACAACCGGGACTACTTCCTGCTGATGGGCCTGGTGCTCATCGGATCCGTGCTGGTGGTGGTCGCCAACCTGGTCGCCGACGTGCTCTACGCTGTCGCCGACCCGCGCATCCGCTACGACTGAGGGCCGGGCCATGGCCACCTCTCCCAAGCTTGCTTCCACCGGGCCGGCGGCCGCGCCGGCGGTCGACGCCAGCGGTGCCATCGCCACCGCGGACGTCGAGGTCGCCCTCGAGTCGCTCAGCCAGTGGCAGCTCGCCTGGCGTCGCTTCAAGCGCCACAAGATGGCCCTCCTGGGCCTCGGCATCTTCGGCGTGATGGTCGCCATCGCCATCCTGGGGCCGATCCTCGTCCCCTACAACCCGCTCGACATCCCCGGGTCGCCGATCCCGGGCGGCACGGGTCCCGCCCTCAATCATCCGTTCGGCACCGACAACAACGGCCGTGACGTCCTGACGATGGTCCTCAACGGGGCCCGCATCTCGGTCGCCATCGGCTTCTTCTCGATGAGCATCGCCGGCCTGACCGGCGTCATCGTGGGGGCGGTCTCCGGCTTCGCCGGCGGCATCGTGGACAACCTCCTGATGCGCCTCGTCGATGTGCTGTTCGCCATCCCCTTCCTGTTCGTCATCCTGGTCGCGGCGCGGTTCTTCGGCCAGGGCTCGGTGGTGGCCCTCATCCTCATCTTCGGCCTGCTTTCGTGGCCGCTCATCGCCCGCCTCGTGCGCGCCTCGTTCCTGAGCCTGCGCGAGGCCGACTTCGTGGAGGCAGCGCGCGCCGTGGGCGTGAGCAACGTGCGCATCACGTTCCGCCACATCCTGCCCAACGCCCTCGGGCCGGTGATCGTGGCCATGACCCTCCTGATGGCCAGCAACATCGTCCTGGAGGCGTTCGTCAGCTACCTGGGCTTCGGCATCAGCGAGGACCAGACCAGCTGGGGCAACGCCCTCTCCAATGCCCAGACGGCGCTCATCTTCGGCAACTGGTGGTGGGCCTTCTTCCCCGGCATGGCCATCGCCCTGACGGTGCTCTCGATCAATTTCATCGGCGACGGCCTGCGCGACGCGCTCGACCCCCGGGCGCGGGCATGAGCGACGCGGTGCTCGGTCCGGGCGTCCCGCCTCCGCCGGACGTCCTGCTGGAGGTGCGCGACCTGCGCACCTACTTCCACGTCATGGACGGCACGGTCCCGGCGGTGGACGGCGTCAGCTTCTCCATCAAGCGCGGCGAGACCATGGGCCTGGTCGGCGAGTCGGGCTGCGGCAAGAGCGTGACGTCGCTGACCATCATGCGGCTGCTGGACATCCCGCCGGCGGAGATCGCCTCCGGCGAGATCTGGTTCGACGGCCGCGACCTGCTGCGGCTCCCCGAGTCGGAGATGCGCGAGGTCCGCGGCAACGACATCACGATGATCTTCCAGGAGCCCATGACCTCGCTGAACCCGGTCTTCACGATCGGCGACCAGATCGGCGAGGCGGTCCAGCAGCATCGCCACGTCAGCAAGAAGGCTGGCTGGGACCGCGCCGTGGAGATGCTGCGCCTGGTCGGCATCCCCGGCCCGGAGCGGCGCGCCAAGCAGTATCCCCACGAGATGTCGGGCGGCATGCGCCAGCGCGTCATGATCGCCATGGCCCTCGCCTGCGATCCCAAGCTGGTCGTCGCCGACGAACCGACCACCGCGCTCGACGTGACCATCCAGGCCCAGATCCTGGAGCTCATCAAGGCCCTCCAGCAGGAGACCGGCGCGGCCCTCCTGCTCATCACGCATGACCTCGCGGTGGTGGCCGAGACGGTCCAGCAGGCGGCGGTGATGTACGCCGGCAAGATCGTCGAGACGGGCAGCGTGGAGGACGTGATCCTGCGGCCCAAGCACCCCTATACGGAAGGGTTGCTGCGGTCCATCCCCTCGCACGTGGCCCGGGGCCAGCGGCTGAACGTCATCAAGGGCACCGTGCCCAACCCCTTCCGCATGCCGGTCGGATGCCGGTTCGAACCGCGCTGCCCGTATGCCTTCGAGCCGTGCCACGACCATGAGCCGCCGCTGCAGGCTCCGTCGGGCGACCAAAGCCAGGGCGTCGCCTGCTGGCTGCACGTGCCGGAGGCCCAGCGGCCCGGGCGGGCCGTGGCGCCGGCCTCGCCGCCCGCCCCGTCCCAGCCGGTCGTGCCGGTGGAAAGCGTGAGCCGTCAATGAGCGCGCCGCCCGCCAGCCAGGCCCCCGCGGCCGGGGCCGCGCCCGCGCCCAGGCCGGATCGCGAGGTCCTGCTCCGGATCCAGGACCTCGTCAAGTACTACCCCATCATGGGCGGCGTGCTGCGCCGCCACGTGGGCGATGTCAAGGCCGTCGACGGGGTCTCCCTGGACCTGGGCAAGGGCGAGGTGCTGGGGCTCGTCGGCGAGTCGGGCTGCGGCAAGACCACCCTCGGCCGCTCCGTGCTGTACCTCCAGAAGCCCACGTCCGGCAAGGTCGTCTTCGATGGCCGGGACATGAGCAACCTCTCCGCCCGCGAACTCCGCCGCATCCGCAAGCGGATGCAGATCATCTTCCAGGACCCGTACGGGTCGCTGAACCCCCGCATGCCGGTCCTCGACATCATCGGCGAGGGCCTCGTGGCCCAGGGCATCACCGACAGCAAGACGCGCATCAAGAAGGTGGAGGACGCCCTGGAGACGGTCGGCCTGCGGCGCGACTACACGCGGCGCTACCCGCACGAGTTCAGCGGCGGCCAGCGGCAGCGCATCGGCATCGCCCGGGCGCTCGTCCTGGAGCCCGACTTCATCGTGTGCGACGAGGCGGTGTCGGCGCTCGACGTCTCGATCCAGTCGCAGATCCTGAACCTGCTGCTCGACCTGCGCGAGGCGTTCGGCTTCACATACCTGTTCATCGCCCACAACCTGTCGGTCATCGAGTACATCAGCGACCGGGTCGGCGTGATGTACCTGGGCAAGCTGGTCGAGCTGGCCGACACGACCGAGACGTTCAACAATCCGCGGCACCCCTACACCGTGGCCCTCCTGTCGGCCATCCCCGACCCCGACCCCCGAGTCCACAAGAAGCGCCTGGTGCTCAAGGGCGACGTGCCCAGCCCCGCCGCACCGCCGTCGGGCTGCCGCTTCCACACGCGCTGCTGGCTGCGGGAGCAGCTGGGCAACCCGGAGAACTGCAGCACGGAGGACCCGCCCTTCCGCGAGCTGTCGACGGGGCACCGCGTGGCCTGTCACTACGCCGAGCAGGTCTCGTCCGAGCGCGTCTCGAGCGCCGCGGCCAAGGCCCCGGCGGTCGTCTCCGCCGACGTCGGCGACGTGGCCGAGATCCCGTTCCCGTCGCTGCAGCCCCCCGGCGCACCGCCCGCGTGAGGCTCGCCGCGGGGCGGCGAGCGGATGGCAGCCGTCCATGACGCGTGGCATGATGTGCCATCCGCCGACGCCACCAGGGCGATGGTGGCGCTCCAGGTCCGCGGCCAGGGTGGGGGCCGACCGGCAGACGTTCTAGAGGAGGAACGGATGATCACCAAACGCTTCGGCGCCCTGCTCGCCGTGCTGGGGCTGGCCCTCAGCGCGTGCGGCACCGCAGGGACCGCCACGCCAACCGCGGCCGCGCCCACGAGCACGCCTGGCTCGGGAGCGACGGCCACGCCGGCGCCTTCGGCCTCGACGGGGGTGACGCCCACGAACGGCGGCACGCTCGTCGTGGGACTGGATGGCGACATGGCGTATGCCGATCCCTCGCTCGTCAGCGACGGGAACTCGCTGTACGTGGCGGCGCAGGTTGTCCAGGGCCTCGTCGGCCTCAAGCCAGGCACGATCGCCGATGTCGTCCCCGTGCTCGCCTCGGACATGCCGACGGTCAGCAGCGACGGCAAGACCTACACCTTCAAGCTCCGCACTGGCGTCAACTTCCAGGACGGCACGCCGTTCAACGCCGACGCCGTGATCTACAACTACCAGCGCTGGCAGGGTTTCGACCCGAAGAGCGACCTGGGCACCAACGACTACTACTACCCGGCGGTCTTCGGTGGCTTCGGCACAGCCAGCAACATCGTCTCGATCACGGCCCCGGACGAGCAGACCGTGGTCTTCCAGCTCAAGGCCCCCCAGTCGAACTTCCTGCTGAGCCAGACGCTCCAGGTCTTCGGCATCCAGAGCCCGACAGCCCTCAAGACCATGAACGCAAATGCCACGCCGCTGGCGGGCAACAAGTACGCCCACGGCCAGGCCCAGGAGAACATGGTCGGGACCGGGCCCTTCATGTTCAAGGAATGGGTCACCGGTGACCACATCACGCTGGTCAAGAATCCCAACTACTGGGACACGGCCAATGCGGCCCACCTGGACTCCATCACCTTCAACGTCGGCCTCAAGGACTCCACGGCCAAGCTCCAGGCCCTCCAGTCCGGCTCGATCGACTTCGCTGAGACGATCGCCGCCACGGATGTCGCGGCCGCGCAGGGTGCCGGCCTGACGATCGTCGACCGCGGCGACTCGTGCAACCTGGGCTACCTGGGGATGAACCAGAGCATTGGCGGCAAGGCCACCATCTACGCCGACAAGAATGTGCGCCTTGGCATCGCGTCGGCCCTGAACACCGCGTCGTACATCAAGGCCTTCTACGGCCCCAACGACAAGGTGCCGCAGAGCTGGATGCCGCCGGCCACGATCGGCTTCAAGGCCGAGACGCTGCCGACCTACAACGCGCAGACCGCCCAATCCGACCTCGCCGCGGCCAACCTGACCACGGCCCAGAAGGCCATCGACCTGTACTACCCGTCGAACGTCGTGCGGCCGTACATGCCGGATCCCAAGGACCTCGCTCAGGCCATCGCCACTGACCTGACCAGCGCCGGCTTCACGGTCACGCTGAAGACGGAGGACTGGGGCTCGGCGTACGTCAACGACGCCACGACCGGCAAGCTGCCGTTGTTCCTCTTCGGCTGGACCTGCGACTGGGCCGGCGCCGATGACTTCATCTACACCGGCTTCTTCGGGTACCAGAACGGTCAGCCGAATGCGCAGTTCGGGTACAAGAACGACCAGATGAACCAGGACATGCTCAACGCGCTCGCGGCGCCCACGCAGGACCAGGCCAACCAGGACTGGGGCCAGGCGCAGGACCTCATCGCTCAGGACATGCCCACGGTCCCGCTGGTCAACTCCACGCCGCCGGGCGCTTACACCGCCAAGGTGCACGGCTTCGTCGGCGCGGGCAACCTCGTCGAGTACTTCAATACCGTCTGGCTCAGCCAGTAAGGGCTGCCGACGCGCCGCGCGGCGCCGAACGCAGCCACGGACGACCCCCCGGTTCACCCCGGGGGGTCGTCGACCATCGGAGGCGATCGAACCCTAGGTGCCCCGCTACATCGTGCGCCGCATCCTGGGGGCGATCCCCATCCTGTTCGGCTTGTCGATCGCGCTGTTCCTGTTCCTGCACCTGTTGCCCGGCGACCCGGCCACGGCCATCCTCGGGCAGCACGCGACACCCCAGCTCATCGCGCAGGTGCGAGCCAACCTGGGCCTCGACGAGCCGCTCTACCTGCAGTACCTGGGCTACCTGGGTCGCCTCCTCCATGGTGACCTGGGGGCCAGCTTCGTCGATAGCCGGACGGTCGTCAGCGAGTTCGCGACCAAGTTCCCGGCCACGATCGAACTGACGGTCGGCGCCCTCATCTTCGCCATCGGCCTGGGCATCCCCTTGGGGCGGCTCGCCGGGCGGCACCCCAACGGCTGGCTGGACGGCGTGCTCACGGTCGTGTCGCTCTTCGGCATCTCCGTGCCGATCTTCGTCCTGGGCTACGCCATGGTCTACCTCTTCGGCGTCGAGCTGCATTGGCTCCCGGCGGTCGGTCAGGCCGACCCGCGCCTCGGCGTGCCCACCGTGACCCACTTCGCCATCATCGACGCGGCCCTCACCGGCCGGCCGGTGGCCGTCGTCGACGCGCTGGCCCACCTGATCCTGCCGTCCATCGCCCTTGGCACGATCCCCTTCGCCATCATCACCCGCATCACCCGGGCAGCCGTCATCGACGTGGCCAACGAGGACTATGTACGCACCGCCCGGGCCAAGGGTCTCACCGAGCAGCGCGTGGATCGCCGCCACATCATGCGCAACGCCTGGCTGCCCGTGACCACGATCATCGGCCTCGAGGTCGGGGGCCTCCTTGCCGGGGCGGTCATCACCGAGACCGTCTTTGCCTGGAACGGCGTCGGGTCATGGGTCGTCAGCGCCGTGGAGAACCACGACTACATCGTGGTCCAGTCCCTGGTCCTGATCTTCGCCGTCATCTTCCTGTCGGTGAACCTCATCGTGGACATCGGCTACGCCTACCTCAACCCGCGCATCCGGTACGCCTGAGATGGCCGCCCCTTCGATCGCGGTGACGCCTCCCGTCTCCCAGAGGGCCAGCCGCGGCCTGTGGCGCGACGCCGGCCGCCGCCTCTTGCGCAACGGGCCCGCGCTCATCGGCCTGACTTGCATCCTCGTCTTCGTCCTCGGGGCGATCCTCGCCCCCGTCCTGTCGTCCTACGACCCATCGCTCGGCCAGCTCGCCGACGCCCGCCAGACGCCCTCGCTGACCCACCTCATGGGCACCGATCTGCTGGGTCGCGATGAGTTCGCCCGGGTCCTCTACGGGGCGCGCCTGAGCCTCCAGCTGGGCACGATCTCGGTGGTCTTCGGCCTGGCCTTCGGCATCGTCATCGGCGCGGCCGCCGGCGGGCTGGGGGGCAAGGTCGACGGAGTCCTCATGCGGATCGTGGACGTACTGCTGGCCGTCCCCGGTATCCTGCTGGCGATCGGCATCGTGGCGTGGCTGGGCCGCGGCCAGATCCAGATCATGCTGGCGGTCGGTGTCTCGTATACGCCGATCTTCGCGCGCCTCCTGCGCGGCAGCCTGCTCGCCCTGCGCGAGGCCGACTTCGTCCTCGCCGGCCGGTCCATCGGTGCCTCGCGTCTGCGCATCCTGGTGCGCCACATGCTGCCAAACGCCCTGACGCCGCTCATCGTGCAGGCCACCCTGGCGCTGGCCACCGCCATCATCGACGTGGCCGGCCTGGGCTTCCTGGGCCTGGGGCCTGGCGACCCGCGGGTGGCCGAGTGGGGCGAGATGCTGACCGACTCGGCGCGCTTCCTGCAGTACGCGCCCTATCTCATCTTCTTCCCCGCGGCTGCCATCGTCATCAGCGCCATCGGCTTCAATCTCGTCGGTGACGGCCTGCGCGAGGCACTCGACCCGCGGCTGAGGCGCTGATCATGGCGCTGCTGGAGATCGAGGGTCTGGTCGTGCGTTTCCGTACCCACGAAGGCACGATCCACGCCGTCAACGGCGTGTCGTTCCAGGTCGACGAGGGCGAGACGCTCGGGCTGGTCGGCGAGTCGGGCTGCGGCAAGAGCGTCACGAGCCTGGCCCTCATGCGGCTGCTGCCGAGTCCGGCTGGCCACGTAGAGGGCGGGCGCGTGCGGCTCGATGGGACCGAGCTGCTGGACCTGACGGAAGCGGAGATGCGTGATCTCCGCGGACGCGAGCTGGCCATGATCTTCCAGGACCCCATGACCAGCCTCAACCCCGTCCTCACCATCGCGGAGCAGATGGTCGAGACGATCCGAGCCCACACCCAGATGACGGCCGAGCAGGCCACCGCCCGGGCCGTCGAGCTGCTGGGGATGGTCGGAATCCCCCGCCCGGAGACCCGCCTCAAGGCCTTCCCCCACGAGTTCAGCGGCGGCATGCGGCAGCGGGTCATGATCGCCATGGCGCTGGCCCTCCATCCGCGCCTGCTCATCGCCGACGAGCCCACCACGGCGCTCGACGTGACGATCCAGGCCCAGGTCCTGGAGCTCCTGCGGGCGTTGACGGCCGATTCGGGGACGGCCGTGATCCTGATCACCCACGACCTCGGCGTGGTGGCTGGCATGACCCGGCGCATCAACGTCATGTACGCCGGGTACATCGTGGAGACCGCCCCCACCGCCGAGCTGTTCGCGCATCCGGCGCACCCCTACACGGTCGGCCTGCTGCATTCGATCCCGCGCCTCGATGCCGTGGAAGGCGAGCCGCTCATCCCCATCGAGGGCACGCCGCCCGACCAGCGGCGGGCGCCGGTGGGTTGCCCGTTCGCCCCGCGCTGCGCGTGGCGCCTGGCGGCCTGCTGGTCGACCAACCCACCACTCGAGCCGCTCGTGACGGGGATGCCCGTCGTGCTCACCGGCGACCGCGCCACACATCGCATCGCCTGCCTCAACCCGCCCACGCCCGAGGAGGCGGCGGCGGGCCTGCCCCTGCGGGAAGGCTTCGTGGCCGCACCAGCGCCCGGCTCGGTCGTGGATGAGCTGGCGATCGCAGAGGTCCCGGCATGACGGCGCCCCAGCTGGCCCCGGCACCGCGACCGGATGGCGAGGCCCCGGCCGGCGACCGCGCCACGGCGGGCCCGCTGCTGCGGGTAGAGGACCTCAAGGTCTACTTCCCCATCACCGAGGGCCTCATCCTGCAGCGCCACATCGGCGATGTGCGCGCGGTGGACGGCGTCTCCTTCGAGCTGGCGCGCGGCGAGACGCTGGGCCTGGTCGGGGAGTCCGGCTGCGGCAAGAGCACCACCGGGCGGGCCCTGCTGCGGCTCTACCGGCCAACCGCCGGCCGCATCGAGTTCGACGGCCACGACCTCGCCGCGCTTGACGGCGGACAGCTGCGGCGGTTCCGGCGCCGCATGCAGATGATCTTCCAGGACCCCTACGCGAGCCTGAACCCGCGCATGACGGCCGGCGGCATCGTGCGCGAGCCGCTCGACATCTTCGCCGTGGGCACCCCACCCGAGCGGCGCGAGCGGGTGCGGGACTTGCTGGCCACCGTCGGGCTCGACCCCGACTTCGCCGACCGCTACCCGCACGAGTTCAGTGGCGGCCAGCGGCAGCGCATCGGCGTCGCCCGGGCGCTGGCCCTCAATCCCGAGCTCATCGTGGCCGACGAGCCGATCAGCGCCCTGGACGTCTCCATCCAGGCCCAGATCATCAACCTCCTGGAGCGCCTCCAGGGGCAGTTCGGCCTGACCTACCTCTTCATCGCCCACGACCTGTCGGTCGTGCGCCACATCAGCGACCGGATCGCCGTGATGTACCTCGGCCGCATCGTCGAGGTCGCCGCGGCCAGGGAGCTCAACGAGCGGCCCCTGCACCCCTACACGGTGGCCCTCCTGTCAGCCATCCCGGTGCCCGACCCCGTCATCGAGGGCCGCCGACGGCGGATCATCCTGACCGGCGACGTGCCCAGCCCGGCCAACCCGCCCAGCGGCTGCCGCTTCCACACGCGCTGCTGGCTGCGCGAGCGCCTGGGCAACCCGGAGGAGTGCGTGACCCAGGACCCGGCCCTCCGGCCGCTCGCCTCCGGCCATCAGGTGGCCTGTCACTTCGCCGAGCGCGTGGACGGCTCGGTCGAGCAGGTGCAGGTCGCGGCCGCCTTGTTGCGGCGGGCGGCGCCTGTAGACTCCACGCGTGCAGCGCCTCCGGATCGCCCTGGCCCAGCTGGCGCCCCGCCTGGGTGACGTCGAGGCCAACCTCCAGATCCATCACCGCCAGCTGGCCGATGCCCGCGCACAGGCCGCCGACCTCGTCGTCTTCCCGGAGCTCGGCCTGACCGGCTACCTGCTGCAGGACCTCAACGCCGAGGTGGCCATGCGCCTCGACGACCCGCGCCTCGGCGCGCTGGTGGCGGACACGCGCGGCCTCTCGGCGGTCATCAGCTTCGTCGAGGAGTCGGCCGACCACCGCCTCTTCATCGCCGCTGCCCTCGTGGAGGACGGGACCATCGTCCACGTCCACCGCAAGGTCTTCCTGCCCACCTACGGGCTGTTCGACGAGCGGCGCTTCTTCGCCGCGGGATCGGCCGTGCGGGCGACCGACAGCCGGCTGGGGCCCCGCGTGGGGCTCGCCATCTGCGAGGACTTCTGGCATCTCGCGCTGCCCGACCTGCTGGCGCTGGACGGGGCCCAGCTGCTGATCAATGTCTCGTCCTCGCCCGGTCGCGACGTGGCCGCGGCCAACGAGGCCGGCCTGGGCACCGCCACTTCGTGGCGCACGATGATGCGGGCCTACGCGCAGCTCACCACGAGCTTCGTCATCTTCGTCAACCGCGTCGGCCTGGACGAGTCGATCAGCTTCTGGGGCGGTTCGGAGGTCATCGCCCCCAGCGGGGCGACGCTCTTCCAGGCGCCGCTCTTCGACGAGGGCCTCTACCTCGTGGAGGTCGACCTGACCGACCTGCGGCGTGAACGCATCGCCCTGCCGCTGCTGCGGGACGAGCGTCCGGAGGTGATGCTTCGCCAGCTGGAGCAGATCGTGCGGGAGCGGGCCGGCGCGGCCGCCGAGCCCGAACGCGAGGCGGGTGCGGCGACATGAATGCGGCACGGGCCGAGGCGTTCAGCGTGCCGCAGGAGCTGGCCATCGATGCCCCGGTGGCGCGCCGTCTGGCGGTCGACTTCATCCGCGAGCAGATGCGCCAGGCCGGCTTCGAGCGGCTCGTGCTGGGCCTGTCGGGCGGCATCGATTCGGCGCTCGTGGCCTTCCTGGCCGCCGAGGCGGTCGGTCCGCAGCAGCTGCTGTGCGTGCTGCTGCCGTACCGTACGTCCGCGCCGAGCTCACGGCGCGACGCGGAGGCAGTGGTGCGGACGCTCGGCTGCGCCAGCCGCCTCGTGGACATCAGCGCCATCGTGGACGGCTACTTCGGGGGCCAGGAACCGGACGCCTCGGCCCGCCGGCGGGGGAACTTCATGGCCCGTGCCCGCATGGCCGTGTTGTACGACCTCTCGGTCGTGTGGAACGGCCTGGTCATCGGAACCGGCAACAAGACCGAGGCGCTCATCGGCTACACGACGCTCTACGGCGACAATGCGAGCGCCTTCAACCCCATCGGCGACCTGTACAAGACCCAGGTGCGCCAGCTGGCGCTGGCGGTCGGCGTGCCCGACCCGATCCTGCGCAAGGCCCCTTCCGCGGATCTCTGGCCGGGCCAGACCGACGAGGACGAGGTGGGCTTCGATTACGCCACGATCGACCGCCTGCTGTTCTGGCTCGTCGACCGCCGCCGGACGGCGGAGGAACTGGTGGCGATGGGCTTCGAGGCGTCCATGGTCGAGCGCGTGGAGGGGATGGTCGCCGGGTCCGAGTTCAAGCGGCAGGTCCCGCCGATCGCCAAGATCTCGTCGCGTACGACGGGCGTCGACTACCTGTACCCGCGCCGGCGGCCCGGGGCGCAGCGGCGCGGGTGAGCGAGGGGCGCACGGTGAGCGCCGTGGGGGGCCCGGGCGGGACCCTGTACGTCGTGGCGACCCCCATCGGCAACCTGGGCGACATCAGCGCGCGGGCCCTGGACGTCCTGCGAGCGGTGCCGCGCATCGCCGCGGAGGACACGCGGATCACGCGCCGCCTGCTCGCGCGGTGCGCCATCCCGACCCGGCAGGTGAGCTACCACGCGCGCAACGCGGCAGCCAGGGATCCGGAGCTGCTGGCCCACCTGCGCGGCGGCGCCGACCTGGCCCTCGTGACCGACGCCGGCACGCCGCTCGTGAGCGACCCCGGCGCGTCGCTCGTGGCGGCCTGGGCAGGGGAGGGTGGCCGCGTCGTGCCCATCCCCGGTCCCTCGGCGGTGCTGGCGGCGCTGGTGGCGAGCGGGCTGCCCGCGGCGCGGTGGGGCTTCGAGGGCTTCCTGCCACGCGGCGGTCGTCAGCGGCGCGAACGCCTCGCCCGGGTGGCGGCCGACGATCGGGTCACCGTCCTCTTCGAGGCGCCGGGCCGGGCGGCGGCGACGCTGCGCGCCCTGGCGGAGGCGTGCGGCACGTCGCGACCCGCGGTCCTCTGCCGCGAGCTGACGAAGCTCCACGAGGACGTCTGGCGGGGCAGCCTGGGGAGCCTCGCGGATCGAGCGGCGGCGGAAGCGCCACGGGGCGAGGTCACGCTCGTCGTGGCCGGGCGCCCGGAGGCCGCGGCGGCGCCGCAGCCCGGCGACCTGGCCCTCGGTCGCGAGGAGGTGGCCGGCCTCGTGGCTAGCGGCCTGAGCCGCTCCGAGGCGGCCCGGCGGGTCGCCGCCCGGACCGGCCTGCCGCGGCGCGAGCTCTTCCGCGCGGGCTAGCCGAGCCGCCGGATCCGGTCGCCCCCGGCTGGGCGTACGATGAGGCAGGAGGCTTACTCGATGTCCCTTCTCCGCCCTGCCGCCGCGCCACAGCCCGTCCCCTCACCGCATCCCATCCAGCCGGTGCCCGGGCCGTCGTACCAGCCGGGCGTCTGCAACATCGGCCCAGCCGAGATCCGCCGGCGTCAGGCCGGGGCCATCGCGGGCACGATCGTCACGATCGTCGTCGCCGTCGTGATCTTCGCCCTCGGGCTGCCCCACCCGGTCAGGCTGCTGATCGCCCTGCCCGCCGCGGGCGCCCTCGTGGGCTGGCTCCAGGCCGTGCTGCACTTCTGCGTCGGCTTCGCCCGCCTCGGCGTCTTCAACTTCGGCGAGATCGGGCCGATGGAGCGCATCGCGGACGCCCGTGCCCATCGCGCCGACCAGCGTCGCGCCGCTCAGATGATCGGCGTGGCCCTGCTCGGAGGCCTGCTCATCGGCCTCGTGGCGGTGCTGCTGCCCTGAGGCCGTGCCCTGGGGCTACCATGGCGTGAGTGCGCCGAGGGCTCTCACCCGACCAGCTGGGCGATCTCTTCGACCTTCCGCTGGCAGCCGTCGTCTCGCTCGCCAAGGCGGACGGCACGGTCTTCGCCCGGCCCGTCTGGCATCGCTGGGACGGCGCGCGCTTCCTCATCCAGCTGCCGGCCGGCGACCGCAAGATCGCCATGCTCGAGCGCGACGACCGGATCACCCTGCTCCTGGCGGAGAACGCGCGCCCGTATCGAGGCATCGAGGTGCGCGGCCACGCCCGCGTCCTGCCGGGCGGCTACCGGGAGCTGGCGATGGGGATCTGCCGCCGTTACGTCGAGGCGTACGACCCGGCCAGCCCGGTGGAGGCCTACGTGAGCGCGGAGCCGGGCGTGATCGTGGCCCTCGAGCCCGATGTCATGAACGCCTGGGACTACGCGGACGACCAGCTGATGCCCTGAGCCCTCGGCCTCACCCGCCGGGGCTGGGTCCGGTGGCCGCCGACACGAGGCTGTAGAAGCTGATGGCTGCCACGGACAACTGCACACACAGGGCGAGGGCATAGACGGTGAGCGAGCCGAAGACCAGGGCGTCCAGCGCGAAGAGGACGACCGAGCCGACGGCCGCGGTCAGGATGAGCTGGGTCGCGCGCATGTGGAGGGCCCGGGCGCGCACGGTCTGCCGGGCGCGGATCAGCACGACCGCCGTGAGGTAGATGGCGATCAGCGTGCTCGAGAGGACCAGCGAGCTCCGCTCGTCGGCCAGGGCGGGGAACGCGATCAGCGGCAGCAGGCTTTCGAAGGCGACGTTGAAACTCGTGGAGACGATCGTCCGCAGGCGGATCCCCTGGGCCTGGTTCCACTTGCTGCCGCCAGGCAGGAGGGTCGCGGAGATGGCGGTGAACCCGGCCACCACGATGGCCAGTTGCGCGATCCCGATCAGGAGCGAGTCACCCGGCATGGCGGGCATCGTAGTGCCCGGCCGACGGCGACACCACCTCCGCTCGCGCTCGGCGCCCGCCAAGTCGCTGGTAAGCGGCGCCCGCTAGCCTGCTTCGCGTCGTCGCCCTCGCGCCGACCACCCGCCGGTCCGTTCCGCCGTCCCGCCGTCCACGTGGGGAGCCTGCCCATCGGCGCTCCCGGGAGGTCGAACATGAACCGGGTCCTGCT
>Ga0187779_10001232_pt1 | contig 16034 bp, 14 predicted proteins | sample 1015_Q2_SP10_10__FD_132435 | JGI IMG/M metagenome (GOLD analysis project Ga0187779, IMG submission 132435) | Tropical peat soil microbial communities from peatlands in Department of Meta, Colombia - 1015_Q2_SP10_10_MG | ecosystem: Environmental > Terrestrial > Soil > Wetlands > Peat | place... | reverse complement strand
TCAGTTGTCGGAGGAATGATCCAGCGAAAGCGTGACCGCGCGCGCGGGGACCACGGTCGAGATGGCGTGCTTGTACACCATCTGCGTCACCGTGTTCTTGAGCAACACGACATACTGATCGAAGGATTCGATCTGCCCTTGAAGCTTGATGCCGTTCACCAGATAGATCGAGACGGGCACATGTTCTTTGCGCAAGGCATTCAAGAACGGGTCTTGTAGCAGTTGCCCTTTGGCGCTCATGCGGCCTCCTTGTTTTATCTTCTGGTCCCGGATGGATCACTGTACTTGAATTCGACGGCCGTTGCCACATCAGCGGCACTTCGCTGCCCCGCGCACGACGCGCTTCACCCACGCTCGGCATAAGGATTTGCGCCGGCCTTGAACCGCAGCCGCACCGGCGTGCCCTGCAGGCGGAATGTGTCAATGAAGAAACGCTCCAGATAACGCCGGTAACTATCTGGCAAACCGTCGAGCTGGTTGCCGTGGATCACGATCACGGGCGGATTCATACCGCCTTGATGGGCGTAACGCAGCTTGGGACGGAACAATCCGTGCCGCGGCGGCGCCTGCCGCGAAGTGGCAGCTATTAGAGCTCGCGTAAGCTTCGGGGTGGGCAGCTTGGTCATGGCGGCGGCATAGGCCAAATCTATCGATTTGATAAGTTCTGTCAGCCCCCGGCCCTCGCGCGCCGAGATGTAATGCACGGAAGCGAAGCTCAGGAAACCCAGCTTGCGCACGAGCTCGCGCTTGACCTGCTGGCGCCGTGCCTCATCCACGCCGTCCCACTTGTTCACCGCCACCACCAGCGCGCGTCCCGCCTCCAGGATGAACCCGGCGATGTGCGCGTCCTGCTCGGCGATTTCGCGTTCGGCGTCGAGCACCAGGACGACGACGTTGGCGTCCTCGATCGCCTGCAGCGTCTTGATCACCGAAAACTTCTCTGCGGTTTCCACCACCTTGCCGCGCCGCCGCACCCCTGCCGTATCGATCAGCGTGTAGGGCCGGCCCTGATGCTGGAAGTCGACGTAGATGCTGTCGCGCGTCGTGCCCGGCTGCTCGAAGGCAATCACGCGTTCCTCGCCGATGATGGCGTTGACCAGCGTGGACTTGCCCGCATTGGGCCGCCCCACGATGGCGATCCGCGGCGCGCGTTGCGCGGTCTCGGCTGGTTCATCAGCGTCTTCGACAGAGGTGAACTCGTCCAGCACACGCTCGATCAGCTCGTAAACCCCGGTTCCATGCGCCGCCGAGATCGGCAGCGGTTGACCGAGCCCGAGCTCGTAGAACTCCACGCCGGCGTCATTCAATCCTTCGCTCTTGTTCACCGCCAGCCAAAGCGCCCGCCCCGTTTTGCGCAGGCGTGCTGCGATTTCCCGATCGGCCGCCGTCAAGCCGCTTCTGGCATCGACCATTAAGACGACCGCATCGGCCTCGTCCACCGCCTGCAGCGTCTGCCGCGCCATGGCGTGAAAAATGCCCTCCTTCGCGGCCGGCTCCAGACCGCCGGTGTCGACCACCAGGTAAGGTCTGGGGCCCAGGCGCCCATGGCCGTAGTGTCGATCGCGCGTGAGCCCGGGAATATCCGCCACCAGCGCGTCGCGGCTGCGCGTCAAGCGGTTGAACAAAGTCGACTTGCCGACGTTTGGGCGGCCGACCAATACGATCGTGGGCTTCATCGCGAGGGCTGTTGGGTGCGGCGCAAATCGCCGCGGTCGCGCAAGCGAGACTTGATCAGAGCTTTCCTAAAGCGTCTTGACGGAGACCAGGTAAACCCCGCCGTCCAGTGTCTGCACGAGCACGTTCTGGCCTATGCGAATCGGGCGCGCGCGGATACCGCTGCCGTCGGTGGACAGCCGGACGGCGAAACTCCCGGTGTCACGGTCGAGGAAGTGGAGGTAGCCCTCGAAATCGCCCAGCGCCACGTACAGCCCTACTTCGACGGGAGCGCTCAACTCCCGAGCGAACAGCTTGTCCTGCTTCCAGATGGTTGCGCCCGTATTCCGGTCGAGCGCTAGCACTGAGCTGCGGGTATCGCTCATGTACAGGGTGATGGGATCGGGTTCGAGCCCGACGTAAGCCGACGCGTCGCGGCTCCACAGCAGCGTACCGCGTGCTACCTCATAGCAGCCGACGCGTCCCTGGTAGGCCACCGCGCACGCTTGATCGCCTGAGATCACCGCGGACGCGCCGATGTCCGTGATGCGCTCCAGCTCGTTGGCGCCCTTGGGCTGTGCCAGCGTCGACTCCCACAGCACGCTGCCGTCGGTGAGATTGAGCGCGACGACCCGGCCCGCCGACAAGCCAGCGAGCACCGTGCCTTTCACGATCGTCACCCCCGCGTCCGAGCGCAGCAGCAGCGGCGGCAGCGTGAACCGGTACTCCCAGCGCTGCTTCCCGTCCTTCGCGTCCAGCGCGAAGATCTTGCCGTCGCCGCTCCGTACCACCACCAGACCCTGAGAAGCGCGCGGCGCCATCAGAACTTCGCTGCTCACCTGGGATTTCCACAGCGGCTTACCATTCACATCGTAGGCCAGCACGGCGCCTTTCCGGGACCCGACGACGACCACGCCGGCATCCGCGCCGACGCCGCCCGACAGCTCCTCCTTGGTTTTGACGCGCCACACCCGCTTGCCGCTCGCCGCATCGAAACGGGACAGCCTGCCGTCCGCCCCGGCGGCGTAGACCGCCCCCTCGTAAACGGCCGGGGTGAAGATATAGACGTCGGCCTCACCGACCGAGGAATGCCACACGACTTTGGCGCGCGCCGTCGGCTTGAACTTGACCAGCTCGGCCGGCTTGACCGTCGGCGAACCGCCGCACGCAGCCGCGAGCAGCCCGATGGCGAGCATGCCGAAGCAAGCCCGCATCCAGGCAAAGTTGGAGCGGCCCGCCACGTTCACTTCTCGCCGCCGAGGCCGTCCAGCTTGACCTGAACCAAGTTGCGGTAGCTGCCTCCGAGGGGCAGCTTGTCGAGCGCCGCCTTGTAAGCGGCTTTTGCCTCGGCCATCTTGCCCTGCGCGACATAGATGTCGCCTTTGCGATCTTCGAACAAACCGATGAAAGCGTCCGGGTGCTTCGCATCCAGCAGCTTCAGCGCGTCGTCGTACTTGCTCTGGTCGAGCAGCACTCCGGCCAGCCGAAGGCGGGCGGTGGCAGCGATGCTCTCGTCGCGCGTGTGATCCATGGTCCATTGCAGCTGTGCCGCGGCGCTCTTGCCGTCGCCCGCCTCGAAATTCACTTTAGCCGCAGCCAGCGCGGCCATCGGCGCGTAGGCCGTGCCGCTGTACTTTTCCATGAGCTGGCTCGACACGTCCCGGATCTGCTTGAGGTCGTTGGCCTGCAGCGCTTTTTCCAGCGTGCCGTAGAGGCTGGAAGCCTGTTCCGCCTGAGTACGCTTGTACCATTGCCAGCCGGCAGTGGCCGCTGCACCCAGGCAGGCAGCAATTGCGACTGCGATGACCAGCTGCCCGTATTGTTTCCACCAGGCTTTGAGCTCGTCTATCTTTTCCTGCTCTTCCAGATCGTACATTGAGGCTCCCGTTTGTTACGGTGCGCGCTGCGCGCCGCCGCGCCGGCTGCGGATCAGACCGATCGCGTCAGCCACCGGCAGGGTGACCTGGTCGCCCAGCTCGCGCAACGGCTTGACCGCGACACGCTGCAAGATGGCCTCGTCGTCGCCGATGATGACCGCGTAGCGCGCCATGCTGCCGTCTGCCTTCTTCATCTGCGACTTGAAGCTGCCACCCCCGCAGTGAAAAACCAGGCTCAGCCCGGCGTCGCGCATCTGCTCGGCCGCGCGCCATGCCAGGCGCGTGGCTTCCGACCCGCTGTGAACCAGGTACGCGTCTGGAGGTTGCTCGTGCGCTGCCGTGCCCGATTCGACCATGACAGCGAGGAGGCGTTCTACCCCCATGGCGAAGCCGCAGGCCGGGGCAGGCTTTCCTCCCAGCTGGCCGAACAATCCATCGTAGCGCCCGCCGGCGCACACCGCCGACTGCGATCCGAGCTGGTCGCTCACCCACTCGAATACCGTGTAGTTGTAATAATCCAGCCCGCGCACGAGCCGGGTGTTGATCTCGAACTCGACGCCGGATTCGCGCAGGATGCTCTGCAGTTGCTCGAAATGCCTGACCGAATCCTCGTCGAGATCGTCGTACAGGCGCGGAGCGGCCTGGATCACTGGCTGCATCGATGGGTTCTTGCTGTCCAGCACCCGCAGCGGGTTGCTCGTGAGTCGGCGGCGGCTGTCCTCGTCCAGCGCGTCGAAGTTGCGCTCCAGATGCTGCGTGAGCCGCACCCGGTAGCGCGCCCGCGCCTCCGGGCTGCCCAGCGTGTTGATCTGCAATTGGACGCGATCGAGGCCCAATTGTTTCCACAGCCGCGCGCACATGACGATGTGCTCAGCGTCGACATCAGGACCGGGGAAGCCGAGCGCTTCGACCCCGATCTGGTGGAACTGGCGAAAGCGCCCTTTCTGCGGCTTCTCGTGGCGAAACATGGGGCCGGTGTAATAAAGCCGCTGCGGCCCGTTGTACAGCAGGTGGTGCTCCAGCGCCGCACGCACGCAGGAGGCGGTCCCCTCCGGCCGCAGAGAGATGCTCTCGCCGTTCAAGTCGGTGAAGGTGTACATCTCCTTCTCGACGATGTCGGTGACCGCGCCGATGGAGCGCACGAACAGCTCGGTCTTCTCCAGCAGCGGCATGCGGATGGCCCGATAGCCGTACGCACGCAGCCAAACGCGTGCGCTGTCCTCGAACAGGTCCCAAAGCGGCGCCTGGTCCGGGAGGATGTCGCTCATCCCTCGGATCGACTGAATCGTTTCGCTCATGCCGTGGGTTGGGGTAGCTCGAACCTACTGCGCTCAGCCGACGCTGCCGACCGGCTCGTCCTGCGCGGGCGACCGCCGCGCCGAGCGGCCGTAGCGCTCGAGGACATAGTCCGAGACGATGCTCTGGAATTCCTCCGCGATGCGCTCGCCTTTCAAGGTGACGGTCTTGACGCCGTCCACGTAGACTGGAGCGACTGGGCTCTCGCCCGAGCCGGGTAGACTGATCCCAATGTCTGCATGCTTGCTCTCGCCGGGCCCGTTGACGACGCAGCCCATGACGGCGACGGTGAGCGATTCGACGCCCGGGTACAGCCCGCGCCAGGCCGGCATCTGCGCGCGCAGCCAGGTCTGGATCTTGTCCGCCAGCGTCTGAAACGTCGTACTGGTAGTACGCCCGCACCCCGGGCATGCGACCACGAGCGGAGCGAACGAGCGCAGCCCCATCGTCTGCAACAATTCCTGCGCCACCACCACCTCGCGGGTCCGATCCCCGCCCGGCTCCGGGGTAAGCGATACGCGGATCGTGTCGCCGATGCCCTCCTGGAGCAGGACCGCCATCGCCGCCGTCGAAGCGACAATGCCCTTGCTGCCCATGCCGGCCTCGGTAAGTCCCAGGTGCAGTGGATAGTCGCAGCGCGCCGCGAGATCGCGGTAGACGCCGATCAGATCCTGCACGCCGCTCACCTTGCACGAGAGCACGATGCGGTCCCCTGCCAAGCCCAGTTCCTCGGCGCGGCGCGCGCTGTCGAGCGCAGAGATCACCAGCGCCTCGCGCATGACCTTGCCCGCATCGAGCGGCCGCGCGCGGCGCGCGTTCTCATCCATCAGGCGCGCGAGCAGGTCCTGATCCAGACTGCCCCAGTTGACGCCGATGCGCACGGGCTTGCCGAAACGGCACGCTACGTCAATCATCGTCGCGAACTGTTCGTCGCGCTTCGAGCCGCGACCCACGTTGCCCGGGTTGATGCGGTATTTATCCAGCGCTTGCGCGCAATCGGGGAACTGCGTGAGAAGCCGGTGACCGTTGAAATGGAAATCGCCCACCAACGGCGCAGAAACCCCCATCACCGACAACCGGTCTTTGATGCGCGCAACCTGCGCCGCCGCCTCAGGGCTGTTGACCGTGATACGCACCAGCTCCGAGCCCGCTTCGGCCAATTGCGCGACCTGACGCACGGTGGCATCGGCGTCGGCCGTATCCGTGTTGGTCATCGATTGCACGACGATTGGGGCACCCCCCCCCAGTTCGACGCGCCCGATCCGGGTCCGGCGGGTGGTACGGCGCGGCAGCTCGGCAGAAGAAGCGGACATAGGGGGCACTACTCGAGCGTGATGCGCGCGACGTCCACGCGCGTGTGCGGGCCGAGGTCGATGGGCTTGTCCTCGTACAGCAGCTTGACGCGATGCGCGTTCCCCACGATCACGTCGAACGGCGGCAGTCCCCTGACCACCCGCTCCGTTCCCGGTGCGTTGAGCCGCGAGAAGATCGTCGTTCCGCTGCCGTCTCGTACCTCGACCCAGGATTCGTCCGCGAAGATCATTCGGATGCGCCCCGGGCCCGTGCCGACGACAAGCACTTTGGGACCGGCGGAAGCTGTGTTCTCTTCCGGCGGCGAGCTCCCGCTTCGCGGCCACTCCGAGCCAGACGGGCGCGCAGCGCTCGTCGTACCGCTGTCCGTCGACTCGGCGCTCGCGACGGCGCCGGTTGGGGCATTGGCGGAGGCCGGCTTGTGCTCCGCCGCGGATGCGGTGGAGGTCGCCGCCGCTTGAGGCGGCGCCTCGGGCGTCTGCTCGGCCGGCGCTGCCGATTCTGCCTGAGGCGCTGCGGCTGCAGCCGGCGTGGTCGACGCAGACGGCTCGCGTGTCACATGCCCGGCGCGTTGCTGCTCCTTCGATGCGTTGGAGGCGAGCAGAATAACCACGAGCGCGGCAAGCGCCGCAAAACCGCCCCAGCTCAGCACCCGAAGACGGCGCTCGGGGTTAGGCGCAACCCTTTGCTCCGGCGCGCTCGGCGCGGCGCGCACCACGGCCGGCGCAGCCGCCGGACCAGCCGCCTCGAGCAGGCGGTCGGGTTCGAGCCCGAGCAGCCTTGCGTAGTTACGCAGGAATCCACGCACGAACACCGTACCTTGGAAGCTGTCGTACTCGTCTCGCTCGAGCGCTTCCACCTGCCGCACCGACAGCTTGAGCTGGCGCGCGATGTCGCCCAGGCTCAGTCCCTGGTTGCGCCGCTCGGCGAGCAGGAGCGCCCCGGGGCTGTGAGCTGCGTCGCTGCCGCGCTCGAGGTCGGACCGGCTCATTCGAAGCGGCCCTCGAGGAAGGCCTTGGTTTCCGGTGCCGAAGGATAACGGCGCCGCAATTGCATCCCGTAGTTGGCGAGCGCGGTGCGATCGCCAAGCTTGCGCTCGACCCGCGCGGCCAGCCACAACGCCTCTGGACCCGGTGGTTCCGCGACCGCGAAATAGCGAACGACGTATTCCTTTGCCACCGCGTAGTCATCGCGGAGGTAGCTGATTTCCGCCATTCCGTACAACGCCTGCGGTTGCTTGGGGTTGAGCTTCAAGGCGCGCTGGAAATACTCTGCGGCGGCCCCTTTGTCGCCGGCCTTGCGTGCACACAAACCGGCGTTCTTGTATGCCACATCGGGCGTGGGATAAAGCGGATTCTTCAGCGCCTCCAGCAGCTGGCGGATACCTTCTTCCTCGCGCCCGCGCTGACACAGAAACATGCCGTAGTTGTTCTTCGTCTCCGAGCTGGACGAATCGAGCCTGATCGCCTGACGGAAGCTCTTTTCCGCCTTGTCGTCCTCTTTCAGCTCCATGTAGACGAGCCCGAGCGCGTTGTAGGCGGGTGCATAGGTCTTGTCCGCCGACACCGCGGTCGACAGCTCTTCCAAGGCGACGCCGAGCTGGCCGTTCTCGAAGTAGCTCACGCCGAGCTCGGTGTGGATCTTGGCCCGCTCCAGCGGCGAGCTGATGTTCGGCCGCGTCTCGCTCGCTGGGCGCTCAGCGCTGCCGTCCGGTTTCTGCGAGCTGCACGCGGCCACCAGGAACACCAGCGCCGCCAGCGCAACTCGCATCATGCAGCCTCCTCGGTCTCGCGGCGCAGTCGCCGTCGTGTGCGATCGACCACCTGCCCCGCGAGCTGACCGCAGGCGCCATCGATGTCCTCGCCGCGTGTCTTGCGCACGGTCGCGATCAACCCGGCCGACATCAGCGTCTCCTGGAAAGCGCGGATCTGCTCCGGCCGGGAGCGCTGGTAGCCCGAATCGGGGAACGGGTTGAACGGGATCAGATTGAATTTGCAGGGCACGTCGCGAGTGAGCTCGATCAGCTCGCGCACGTGATCGATACGGTCGTTTACACCGTCGAGCATGACGTACTCGAAGCTGATGTACGGGCGCGGACCACCGTCGCGTTGCCATTTACGCGCGGGATCGTCAGGGGCGCGACTCGCCGCCGTCTCCGCGTCCTCCACGGGCGCGGCGTCGACATAGCGCTGGCACGCAGCCATCAGCTCCTTGAGTGGATATTTGCGATTGATGGGAACGAGCACGTCGCGCAGTGCGTCGTTCGGCGCGTGCAGGGAGACGGAAAGCGCCACCGGGCAAGCCGCGCGGAGCCGGTCGATACCAGGCACGATCCCGGCTGTACTGACCGTAACGCGCCGGCGCGACAGCCCGTACGCGTGATCGTCGAGCATGATGCGTAAGGCGGCCACCAGGTTGTCGAAATTGGCCAACGGCTCGCCCATCCCCATCATGACCACATTGGTGATGATGCGTTCACGGCTCGATCCCTGCGCGTCGCGCGCTTCGTCCAGTGCCTTGCTTGCCAGCCACAGCTGCCCGATGATCTCGCCGACGCTGAGGTTGCGATTGAAACCCTGCCGGCCGGTTGCGCAAAACGAGCACTCGAGCGCGCACCCGACCTGGCTGGAAACGCACAGCGTCCCGCGGTTCACTTCCGGGATGAACACGGTCTCGATCCCGTTGCCCGCGCCCACCGACAGGAGCCACTTGCGCGTGCCGTCGGCCGCCGTAGATTCGGACATAATGCCGGGGGGCTGAACGGCAGCCTGCTGAGCCAGCCGCTCGCGCAGCGGTTTCGCGAGGTCGGTCATGCGCGCGAAGTCCGACTCGCCGCGCTGGTGAATCCAGCGCAGCAGCTGGCGGGCTCGAAATGGCTTCTCGCCCATGCTCGCGCACAGCTCGGTCAAGCCGTGCAGGTCGTAGTCGAGCAGGTTGATGGACATGCGTGCGTCAGCGGGAATGGATCTCGATCGTGGGAAAGAAGTAGGCGATCTCGGTCGCGGCGGTGGCGGGGCCGTCTGACCCATGCACCGCATTGGCATCGATGCTGTCCGCGAAATCCGCGCGGATCGTGCCAGCAGATGCTTTCTTCGGATCCGTGGCGCCCATCAGATCGCGGTTCTTCTGGATCGCACCCTCGCCCTCCAGCACCTGCACCAGCACCGGCCCCGAGGTCATGAACTTGACCAGGTCGCCGAAGAAGCCCCGCTCGCGATGCACCGCGTAGAATCCCTCGGCCTGTGCCCGGGACAGGTGCATCATACGCGCCGCCACGATCTTGAGGCCCGCGGCCTCGAAGCGCGCGTAGATCTGCCCGATGACGTTTTTGGCCACCGCGTCGGGTTTGATGATCGACAAAGTTCGTTCTAGCGCCACTGAAGATTCTCCAACCACTTTCTTTTTTGCAGGCAATTCATAAGGATAGCACGAAGACTTGACGGCCACCAAGGGCGGAATAGACAGGCCCCGACGCTGCGCCCGCGCTCGTACGCACTGTTTCGACCAAATCTCCTTCGACCTCGAGAGCTAGGGAAGCTCTGACCAAGTCTCGCATGCGCGACCGCGGCGATTTGGGCCGAGGGCAAGACGGCGAGGACGCCGTGTAGCCGGTCTACACAAGGAGGAGCCGACGCAGTCATCGGCCCAAATCGCCCGGTCCCTCGAAAGAGACGACAATATGTCGGGTTGCGTCAGGTGCGGCGCCTGTTGTGTTGCGCTCCTTGCAAAGGTACCTACCTTAGCTGCGTCGCGACGCCTTGCAGTCATCCGCACCTGACGCAACGCGCGTTGTGAGACTTGATCAGAGCTTCCCTAGACCATGAAGCAAACGCTTTGCGTCGTTCTCGCTGCTATCGCGCTCGCCTGCGGTCCTCACGCACGGGCGCAGCAGCCTATCCTCATTCAGTTCAGCCACGTCGTCACGCCCGACACGCCGAAGGGCAAGGCCGCCGAGCGCTTCAAGCAGCTGGCCGAGGAGCGGACCAAAGGTAGAGTCAAGGTCGAGGTGTATCCCAACAGCCAGCTGTACAAGGACAAAGAGGAGCTCGAGATGCTGCAGCTCGGCTCGGTGCAGATGCTCGCACCGTCGCTCGCCAAGTTCGGACCGCTCGGCGCGCGCGAATTCGAGGCTTTCGACCTGCCCTATCTGTTCGCGAGCTACGAAAAGTTGCACAAGGTCACCGAGGGCGCGATCGGCGCCGGCCTGCTGAAGAAGCTCGAGGCCAAAGGCATCGTCGGACTGGCGTATTGGGACAACGGCTTCAAGGCGATGACCGCCAACAAGCCGCTGCGCAAGCCGGAAGACATGCGCGGGCTGAAGGTGCGCATCCAGTCGTCAAAAGTGCTCGACGCGCAGATGCGGGCCGTGGGCGCCATTCCGCAGGTGATGGCGTTCTCGGAGGTGTACCAGGCGCTGCAGACCGGGGTGGTGGACGGAACCGAGAACACGGCCTCCAACATCTACACCCAGAAGATGCACGAGGTGCAGAAATTCCTGACCGTCACCGACCACGGCTATGTCGGCTACGCGGTCATCGTCAACAAGAAGTTCTGGGACGGGCTGCCGCCAGACATCCGCACTACTCTGGAGGGCGCGATGCGCGACGCGACCAGCTACGGCAACCATATCGCCAAGCAGGAAAACGACGCGGCTCTGGAGGCGATCAAAAAATCCGGCAAGACCCAGATCATCGCGCTCACCCCGGAGGAAAAGCACGCCTGGAAGGCCGCGCTCCTGCCGGTGCACAACCAGATGGCGGACAAGATCGGCAAGGACTTGATCCAGGCTATTTACAAGGCAACCGGCTTTGATCCCAGCCAGCGCTGACGCCAGTGCGCCGTTCGGCGCATCGGTGTGGGCCCAGTCGTGAGCGAGCGGTGACAGCGTTGAATCGTGTTGGGCGGTTGATCCTCAGCGGGCTCGACCACCTGGAGGAGTGGCTGATCGCGTCGCTCATGGCCGGCGCGACCGGCTTAATCTTCATCGCGGTGGTGCACCGCTACGCGGCCGCGCTGGCGATTCCCGTTCTGCAGGACTGGCTGCTCAGGATCAACCTGAGCTGGGCGCAGGAGCTCTGCATCTACATGTTCATCTGGATGGCGAAGTTCGGCGCCGCTTACGGCGTGCGCACCGGCATCCACGTGGGCGTCGACGTCCTCATCAACCGCCTGCCGGATCGAATCCGCGCGAAGATCATCGTGTTCGGCTTGCTGGCGGGGGCCCTTTTCACCGGAGTGATCGGCACGCTCGGCGCGGAGTTCGTGTGGGACGTCGCGCACACGCAGGAGGTTTCGGCCGATCTCGAGCTGCCGATGTGGATCGTGTATCTGGCGATCCCGTGCGGCTCCTATCTGATGTGCTTCCGCTTCCTGCAGGTCACATGGTGGTTCGTGCGCACGGGCGCGCTGCCGCACCACGAGATCGCGAAAGTCGAAGGGCTGGAGCAAGGAGGCGACGACCTGCACCCAGTCGACCTCCAGCACCCCGCGAAGCCTTGAGCGCCTATCTCATTTTCGGCCTGCTCATCGCGCTCATGCTGACCGGCATGCCGATCTCCATCGCACTCGGCCTCACCGTGCTCGCTTTTCTGTTCACGATGACCGAGGTGCCTCTGCACGCGGTGGCGCTGAAACTGTTCACCGGCATCGAGCGCTTCGAGATCATGGCAATCCCCTTCTTCATTCTCGCCGGCAGCTTCCTCACGCGCGGCGGCGTGGCACGGCGGATGATCGACTTCGCCACTTCGCTGGTCGGCCACTGGCACGGCGGGCTCGGGTTGGCCGGCGTCGTGGCGTGCGCTCTGTTCGCTTCCGTGTGCGGGTCAAGCCCCGCGACGGTGGTCGCGATCGGCTCGATCATCCTGCCCGCGATGCAAAAGCAGGGCTTTCCGAAGAAGTTCGGCGCGGGCGTCATCGCCACATCCGGCGCGCTCGGCATCCTGATGCTGCCCTCCATCGTCAAGGTCATCTACGCGGTATCGACCAACACCTCGATCGGCGCACTGTTCGTGGCGGGCGTTGTGCCCGGTCTGGTGCTCACCGTTATGCTCGGCGCGACCACCTGGTACCTCGCTCGTAAGAACAACTACCCGCGGCTGCCGCGCGCCAGTTGGAGCGCGCGCTTCAAGGCGTTCCGGGAAAGCATCTGGGGCCTGTTTCTCGTCGTTGTCGTCATCGGCGGGATCTACAGCGGCCTGTTCACCGCGACGGAAGCTGCTGCGATGAGCGCCGTCTATGCCTTCTTCATCGCCGTGTACGTGTACAAGGACATGACGCTGAAGGACGTGCCCCGATCGCTGCTCGAGTCGGCCAACCTCAGCGCGATGCTGCTGTACATCATCACAAATGCGGTGCTGTTCTCGTTTCTGATGACCTCGGAGCACATCCCGCAGATGATGGCGCAGTGGCTGCTCGATAAAGGACTCGGGCAGATCGCGTTCCTGCTCATGGTGAACGTTCTGTTGCTGCTCGCCGGCAACGTGATGGAGCCCTCCTCCATCGTGCTGATCATGGCGCCGATCCTGTTTCCGGTGGCGATGAAGCTCGGCATCGACCCGATCCACTTTGGGATCATGGTCGTCGTCAACATGGAGATCGGCCTCTGTCATCCTCCCGTCGGCCTGAATCTCTACGTGGCAAGCGGGATCACGAAGATGGGCATCACCGAGCTCACGGTGGCTGTCTGGCCGTGGCTGCTCACGATGCTCGTGTTCCTGGTGCTGGCAACCTACTGGCCCGCGCTGTCGCTGTGGCTGCCGAAAGCGCTCGGCATGATGTAACCGACGCCGACCCCGACGCCCATCCCACACCCCACTAGCCCAGGACGCCTACACTTGCGCGGACGGGCGTCCGCCAACGGTTAACAATAGCAGTCCTCCGGCGAATTTACCGATAGCTGCCATTCGACCTTGTGATCCCTGTGGAACATTAAAAGGGAGTAACCCCACAGCGTGGAGCGGAGCTTACTCTAACCACGCAGACCCGGTGTATAGGAACGTGTACCGCTCCATGGCCATCAAAGAGAGGACGACCAGGACCCAAACTATCCACTCGGGTGCGGTCCGCATGATTCCACAACGACGCCCAACTCGGACCAGTCGGATAAGGCGCTAACTCCGCTTACTGCCGGTGCGGTGCATGCCAGCGATGCTGCTGTCAGATGCATTGTCCGCATACGCTCTACGCTTGGTTGGCCTATGGCCAGTTTGGACGAGTCGCGGAAACCAAAAAAGAAACCGCCTTGGTGGGGCGGTTTCCGGTACCACTTTTCTAGGGCGCCGTCTGCATACCCTAGAACATCCACAGGATCCTTAGAAGCGGCACTCCGCCGGCATGTACTTGAAGTACGTCGAGCCGCCGGGCTGTGTGCACGCCCAGTTGATGGCGCCGCCAACGTCCGTGGGCGTCAACACGACCGTTTTGCCATTCATATTCGGATTACCGCCCAGGGCGTTGGAGTAGGTAATGGTGATCACACCGTTGCCGCTGATCCCGACCGACGCCACATACTTCGACGTGATCGAGGTGGACGCGGCCGCACCGGCAGCCTGGTTAGTGCCGGGCCACGAGCCCGTCGACGTATACGTGTCGGCGACGGCCAGCTTGGCACCCGCGGCCAAGCTCAAGCCTTCTGCGACCTTGGTACGGATGGTGTAGTCCTGGTACGCCGGCAGTGCGATCGCGGCCAGAATACCGATGATCGCCACCACGATCATCAGTTCGATCAACGTAAAACCCTTCTGTAGAACTCTCATGACGTTCACTCCGATTTGTCCGTATGTTGCACTCTGTTACGTCATGTAACGCACGCAACTGTCATGCCACTAGCCGACTTAGTCAACAGTTCTCTAACATGAATCTCTTCGTCAGACTGAACTCGGCTCGTCGTGCACCGCGAGTTACGGAGCAAAAGATCTCTGCTCTAGATAAAACACTGGCAGTGGGGGTGTTTTGTCGGTCACTTTTGTGGCCATAGCTCAGGCGACTACGCTCAACGACCTGCAGCCTGCGCAGTTGGTCCAGGCGATTGAAAGCGCCTTCCGCTCTCTGGAGAGCCGCGTCGACTCGTACGACGAGGCGCGTCGCAATCGGCCTTAACATCATCGGCACTGATGGCGAGTTGATCTTGCCCGTCGTTTTGGGTCGCGAGCCGAGTGCGCAAGCCTCACCGTCAGCGAGCAAGGATAGACTCGCTGCGCAAGCGCGTTGAGCTGGAAGGCCACATTGTCGACCCGCGGACCCTCCGGCGTGATCAAAAACGCGCGATCGGGGTAACCGGCTTGCCAGATCTCGCAGCCAACTGGCGTTTGCGTCCGGTATTGAGGGTCTGCTATCGGGTCAGTCAACGGTCCGCTTTGGGTCGCTATGTAAAGCTTTAGATAGCGACCACTATGCATAGATGTCAACTTCGTCCCGGCGCAACTCCGTTAGCCCAGGCTTAGCGCGGTTTTGCACGGGGTAATGCTCCGAACTTCTAGACATAGTTTCAGTGCCCGGGTGCAGTGGCGCGGGTTCACTTCAGGAGAGCGCCATGAGCAACCTTCATCTCTCGTCCCGATCGAGCCGAGCGGCTCGCCACCGCAGGTTCCGCGCATCGGACTGACTGTTGCAGTTCTTGCAGACGGCGTGACTATGTATAGAAGTTGCCGGCCCCCGCACGTCCGTAGCAAAGGGGCCGGCGCCCCTCGCCGCACGGCAACTATCCCTAGTTGACATCTATGCATAGGGGTCGTTTTCGACAACGAACGACTGCTATGGGAGTAGCGGAAGCCATCAGTGACACGCTGGACCGTGATTGTGCCGCGCAGTGCCGATTCCGATTGTTTATCCCATGCGTGACTCTGAAAGACGGAGAGCCAAGCGCTGCAACTGACTGATTCGACATTTCACGAACCAGCTACCTTCGACTTTTCCCCTCACCCTCTGCCCTGTCCCAGAGGGAGCGGGAATCAAGACCTGCTATTTGATCTGCCCCGGCAGCCAGGTAGTGATGGGCGGGAAGACAATGGTCAGCACCAGAACCATCAGCGCCCAACCGAGGAAAGGTAGCACTTCCCACATAACCGGCCCGAGGCGCAGCTTGCCCACGCTCGAGACCACGAACAGGAGCAAGCCGATCGGCGGGTGCATCAATCCGATCATCAGGTTTAGCACCACGACCGCGCCGAACTGGATGGGATCGATGCCGACCTGCGCGCCGAGCGGGATGAGCAGCGGCAGGAAAATGATCATCGCCGGCAGCGGCTCGACGATGCAGCCGATCAGCAACAGGAAGGCGTTGACGATCAGCAGGACCACGATCGGGTTGGCGGATACGCTCTGAATCGCGCCGATCACCGTTTGATTGATCTGACTCTCCGCGACCAGCCAGCTGAACGGGCCGGCGGCCGCGAGCAGAAACAGGACGATGGCGGTGGAGCGTCCGGCGTGAAAGATCAGCCTGGGCAACTGCGCGAGCGAGATACCGCGATAGACGACAAAGCTCACGACCAGTGCGTACAGCACCGCCACCGCCGCCGACTCGGTGACGGTGAGAAGTCCGAAGCGGATGCCGCCGATGACGATGACCGGCATCATCAATGCCCAGGATGCCTGTCCCGTGGCGCGTATCTTCGCTTTGAAGTCGACCGTCGGCCGGCTTGGGTACTTGCGGTATCTGGCTACCAAACTGCAGACCACCAGGAAGCCGGCGGCGAGCAAGACCGCGGGCATCACACCGGCCATGAACAGCTTGACCACGGATTGGCTGGAGATCTGCGCATACACCACCATCGGAATCGACGGCGGCAAAATGGGCCCGAGCAAAGCACCTGCGACGATGACGGCGCCGGCAAACCCTTCGCCGTACCCCTCCTTCCGCATGGCTGGAATGAGCGGCTTACCGGTGGCGACCGCGTC
>Ga0187779_10001231_pt1 | contig 16039 bp, 15 predicted proteins | sample 1015_Q2_SP10_10__FD_132435 | JGI IMG/M metagenome (GOLD analysis project Ga0187779, IMG submission 132435) | Tropical peat soil microbial communities from peatlands in Department of Meta, Colombia - 1015_Q2_SP10_10_MG | ecosystem: Environmental > Terrestrial > Soil > Wetlands > Peat | place... | reverse complement strand
TCCTCCTCGACTCGTTGACGCTTGACGACCGACCGTCGGGTGAAATCTCCCATGGCAATGATTACGGCGCATAGGGCCAGGAAACCCAGCATTCCGAAAACTTCTGCCGCGTCATGCAGGGCGAAAGAGCCGTTGGATGGGAGGAACCAAAACCAGATGCCAGCAAGACAGATCACGACGGTGACAACGGAAGGGCCGACTCCGCAATACCACGCAGAAAAGGCCACCGCTGCCCAAGCTGTGTGGTAAGGATTCTCAGGTCCCAAAAGCGGTTCCAGCAGCCTGCGAAGGAGAAGTGCGACCAGAGCAGCAACTATGGCAAGGGCGTACCTGACAGCCGGTTGTTTGATGGCTCGCATCAGCACCCCAATTCACGAGCAGCAATCCACCATGCCCACCCGTACTCCCGGATCAACTTTCAGGGTGTATTCCCGCAGAACAATGCAAATCTTCGTGACCGCGTCACTAGGCCAAAACAAAGCTCCGTTGATGATACTCCAACCGGAGAGATGCAGACGCACCAACTGGCGCACAAGCCGCGACCTAGCTCGTCGAAGAATGCCGGACGGACGCCTATCGAATTGTCAGGGTTGCTCTCTTTGCAGGAGCAGTGGGGTCAGGCGGCATAGCCTCACAGGCGTCAGCCTTCGGCGGCAGCCCAGCTAGGCCGCAGCCTTCGCTGCGTGCTTCTCTTCCAGTGCGGCCGCCTCGCAGGCTCCGATACGGCTGAGCAATTCGCTGGCCCGGACAGCCACAGCATGCTCAAGACATGAAACGTACACCAGAGTGCCAAATTCGGTGAGGATCCGGCTCAGTCGACGAGCCTCGCTCTCGGAAAAGCCCAAGCCCGCCAAGGTTGTCGACCCGCCGCAAACCATCGGAAAATCCTGATCGATCATCAGCGAGCGGAAGAATCTCTGCGAACGAATGAAGAAACCGACAGTCGGGATGATGACTGCGCCGAATTCTGAAATCCAGTCCATCGTACCCAGGGCGCACCTCTGAGGGGTTTCGCCGCTAAACCGGGCATCGCGCACGACGGTGGCGACGGGATGGGCGGGAGAAAGGACCATGCAGATATCCTCGTTCCCGAATCCGGCGCGGTTCAGGATGTCTACCACATCGTCGAGGGAAATATCGCGAGGATAAAGGCCGTAGGCCGCAGCGCCAATCTCTCTCATCACCGTCTCCGAGCCGGTCGCAAGGACACACCGGGAAATAATCTCTCAGGTGCGATTTTCGCAACCATACTGGAGCGGAAGGAGAGACGCACTAGGGTGAATCGTGTAGAGGAGACTCAGGCGCGCTGGGTTGTGGTCCGCATTTCAGGAGACTGAGGCTTTCTGTCGTTTTTTCCACTGCGATGTCCCGAACCCTGCCGCACTCGATATCGAGGACTCCCTGGAGGATCAGCGCTCGAACACGCTAGGACAAAATTTCCCCGTTCGGCGAGAGATGCCCATTCGTCAGCAGACTTGTGCTGCCTTCATGTTGCTGACACACAACGCTCAGAAACAGAGGCGGACAGTGGCAGTTGACTTGCATCTTCCGACGCTGTGCAGCACTGCACAGATCTGACACACGAAAACTACACTCTGGAGGTAGGACACGATGAAACGCTTTCTCCCGATCATTGCACTTCTTGGGCTGACCAGTTTTGCGCTCGCTCAAAACGCTTCCGCGCCGGCGCAAACGGGTTCTGCAACGCAGCAGCAAGACACTGATGCCACTAGCGCCCAGCAGTCCGCACGCACCTTCGAGGGCAAAATTGAAAAATCAGGCGGCAAACTGGTTCTGCGCGACTCTTCGACCCAGACCGCCTATCAGCTTGATGATCAAGACAAGGCAAAGCAGTACCAAGGAAAGAACGTGAAGGTGATGGCAACGATAGACCCCAACACCAACACGCTTCATGTGGTGGACATCAGTCCCTCCGAGAACCGCTAGCCGCTACGGCGAATCGGTCAATCGCCCGCTGCGACTCGCAGCGGGCTTTTTCCTGGCTGTGCCAAGATTCGCTAACCGCTTCAGGAAATCAGCGTGTCTGCAGTACTGGCACTTCGCCTTCCGCAAATGGCTCTGGAGATGTCCACGTAGGTGGAGATATCAGTCGGGTTTCCATACTTCTGTGTATTCCACTATGGCGGGAATTCGGATGAAGTATGTCAGGAGGTAAACGAATGTCGAATGCTCCCAAGAAACCTGACACCGCCCATCGGACTCAGGATCCGCTTCAGGTCTTTGATGCCGCGATCCGCCATCTTGAGCAAGGCGGTCAGCAACGCAGCCCGGCTCAAACCCCGATTGTCATGCGACGGCAAGCCCAAACCGATAGCGGCTCCTGTGCGAAAGAGCGCGCTCTGACCGATGCAGCACGAGCTCTCGCGCGCCTGTGGAATGTATCCACGATACCGATCCGCTGAGGAGACCAGCGACCTATGCTGCGAGAATTCAGCGCCTTCTTGCTTCTCTTTTCGTTCCTCAGTCTGGTAGTCCACCTCAATAAGATGGGATGGCTGCTGGGAGTGGGAGCGATCGCGGTTCTGATCGTTGATCGGCTGATTGCACATCTAGCCAAAGCAGAGGCGCCACGCAAGAACGTGGGATCGTCTTCAATCAGGCGCCGTCTGCCTTCAAAATTCAGGCGCGCCTGGCCGACTCAGAGATAAGGAGTTTTCGAAAAAGAAAAAGCAGAGCGCAACGACCTGCCAGGCACTCTGCTCTCGAGCTGTCGGTGGACACAGGTCGCACCCTTATTCCCTTAGCGTCGGGCGCCACCACTCTCGGCGGCTTCGTCGTCGGAATCGTCAGAGCGAGCCGCTCGAGGCGGCTTGGCAGATGTCGGCTTGTTGGCAGACTCTTTCTTGACAGCCTCTTTCGCCTTGCCCCATTCGTTCTGGACTTTCCCTTCAACTTGCTTCGCGGCACCCTCCACCTGTTTCTTGGGATCTCCTGTCCATTCTCCAGCCTGGCGCTGAATACGCCCTGCGACGTCTTTCGCTTTCCCTTCAACCCGATCTTTGTTCATCCCGTCTCCTTTTTTCGGTCAATTGCGTGCCAATTGAGTTCGAAAACGCAGTGCCGGACAGTCCCTGAATCGGCCTGCCCGGCGCGGTATTGCCGTCAGTGAGCGGCTGTCCCTGCGTCCGGCGGCCTTAAGCGATTTTCTCTCGTCTCGGGTCCTGACCTGGCTCCTTGTAGTCGGGGTCCGAGGCAGGCTGACTGCCACCCGGTTTGTTTTGCGAATGAGAGTTCTTTTGATGTTCCTGCAGTTCGCGTTCGGAATTGAACGTCTGGTGGCAAACATTGCATGTTTTTGGATCGTTCGGGTTCTGTGCCATTGGTATTCGGTCTCCTCAGTTCGGGAATTTAAGTTCTGCAACCCCATCGAGCGCTGCTCTTCTTCAGATGTCCCTGCGCTGCACAAACGTTGGGCGCATTCTCGCGGACTGCTGCGCTACGCGGCAGGGCTTCGGCCCTGAATGATGCGCACGAGGACGACGATGATCGCCACTACCAGCAATAAGTGAATAAACCCGCCCAGAGTATAGGAGCTGACCATTCCCAGCAGCCAGAGAATCAATAACAGGGCGACTATGGTCCAGAGCATTGGAATCATCCTTTCCGGCAGACAGCCGATCGACGTGCCCGCACTTGCGAGCCTACGGAATGCCACGAAAGGCTTGAATCCGGTGAAGTCGGTAATTGCGCCGGCGATCTCCTCTATTTTCGCGAGTCGCGGGTGCGGTTTCCGCTTAGCGAGAAGCCGATGTCCTGAGCTAAAACACCTGGACAATTCCCTTGCGGACGGCAAAGCGGGTGAGATCCGCTACCGAGTGCAGGTCGAGCTTGCGCATCAGATTGGTACGATGCGTCTCGGCGGTCTTGACGCTGAGATTGAGAGTCACTGCCACTTCCTTGCTGGTTTTGCCCTCGGCCAGCAACTGGATCACCTCGCGTTCGCGCGAGGTTAAGACATCGAGATTGTCGGCCGGCAATCCGTCTTCCCGATGCTCGCGGTCAAGAAAACCGTTGAGCACCAACTGGCTGACCTTGGTCGTAAAGAACGTTCTCCGTTGTTCCAGAGCTTCCACCGCTGCAATCAAATCGTGTCCCGCATCGGACTTGAGCAAGAATCCGCGAGCACCCGCGCGCAGAGCCTCCCGCACCAGCTGGTCGTTATCATGCATCGTCAAAATCAGGACCAAGGTATCCGGCGCCGTTGCCAGGATTTGTCGAGTGGCTTCCAGGCCATTCAGATTGGGCATGCCGATGTCGAGCAGGATCAGGTCAGGCTTCGTCGTGGCCGCCATTTCAACGGTCTCGCGGCCGTCTTTGGCTTCGCCACACACCTGCCAGCCGGGATGATTCTCTAACAGGGCGCGGATACCTCGCCTGGCTACATCGTGGTCATCGGCAATGAAAATTCGAAACATCCTCGCACCTCCGTGGTGAACAGGGTCGGAGTCAACGCTTCTATTCGGAATAATCGATGCCTGGAGGGTGAATGCACCAATGTTGCCAAACGCGCATTTCATTGCTACTGAATGACTTTGGGAACACGGGTGTGGAAACTGTGTGTAGGTTTTTCCTAGCTGGCGGAGTCCGACCGGGCAGACTACGGCCGAATGCCTGAAACTGCACAATCCGCGAGAGGACTCGAGAACTAATCATTGCTCCACGGAAGGGGGCAGGAAACCGAGTTCAGGCCGCTGTCGGACCGACCGGTGTTTTTGGAGGGGACGGAATCTCGATCTGTATCAGATTGTTCTTGATGGCGTAAACCACCAGGTCGCGAATGGAATGAAAATTCAGCTTGCGCATGATGTTGCTGCGGTGAGTCTCCACCGTTTTGGTGCTCAGATTCAAGAGACAGGCTACTTCCTTGGAGCTGTTGCCTTCCGCCAGCAATTGCGTGATCTCTCGCTCCCGCGCCGTCAGGGTCGGCAGCTTCGGAGCTTCATTCCGGCCGATGCTGTGTCCCTTCTCCAGAAAACCGGCCAGCACCAGATCATTGACTCTGGGAGTAAAAAACATGCGGCGGTTCTGCAGCGCCTCCACCGCAGCCACCAGATCGCGTGCCGCGTCCGATTTCAACACGAATCCCCGTGCTCCGGCATCCAGAGCTTCACGAATCACCTGGTCCGAGTCGGTAATAGTGAGGACGATCACCTTAGAGTTGGGATCCAGTTGCAGCAACTGCCGGGTGGTATCCAAGCCATTCAGGCTCGGCATCCCGATATCTACAATGATGACATCGGGCTTGAGAGCCATGGCCTTTTCAATGGCCTCCCGGCCATTCTCCGCTTCTCCACACACCTCCCATCCCTCGTGTCTCTCCAGCAGCGAGCGCAATCCGCGGCGCACAATTTCATGATCGTCGGCTAGCAGGATTCTTAACTTCATGATTCACCTCCAGAAGGATACAAAGGTGGATCCCAAGTTCCCGTTAATACCAATGCAACGTGTTAGTGCAGTCCCGCGGTGTCGCGCTTGTTCAACGTCGTAAACCCGCAATGTTTGCTCACAGCTTCTACCGCTTCCAGCAGGTCCCGGGCTGCATTTGATTTGACAACATATCCCCGGGCGCCAGCTTCCATGGCCTCCCGCATCATGTGCGGGGAGTCGTGCTGAGTAACGAATAGAATTTCAAGATCAGGCACCTGCTTCCTCAGAAGCCGGCACGCCTCCAGTCCGTTCATTGTAGGCATGGTGACATCGAGCACGATTACATCGGGTTTCAACTCACCCGCTTTCGTAATCGCCTCGGCTCCATCCGACGCTTCGCCAATCACTTCCCATCCCGCGTGGCCCTCAAGGATGGTCTTTAGCCCCTGCCGTACGATGGGGTGGTCATCGACGAGCAGGATGCGGACTGCCATGGTAGTTGTAGGTCCCCCACAAAGGAACGACAAGACAATTCGCCCCACCATCTTAACGTGATCTGCTCTATGTACACGACTAACTACTACTGACTAGCCTTCCTAGCCATCGGTATGCTCCTGAGGTTAACGGATGCCATCTCACAACCCAATACAGGGAATGCTGTATCCGATCCTATGTCCCTAACCTTCGTTTGCACCGTGCCCCCTCTGCTCTAGTCCATGTCGATGCTGGGGAAGTACGTTTGCTGGCGCAGCAGGCTTTCGACGGCCTCGACCACCGAGCCGATGTCCTGCTTGGCACAGGCGCCACGCACTCCCGCCAATCGCGCCGCCTCAATCAGCTGTTTGGACAAGTGAAGAGTTACCATCAGGATGGAAGCCTTCGGACAAAGCTGAGCGATTTGCTTTGCGACTTCCACCCCGTTGTAGTCGGGCATCAGATAGTCCAGAAGAACCAAGTCGGGAGCATGTTCCACTACCTTCTGCAAGGCTTCCGCTCCGGATCGCGCTTCACCGCAAATCTGCCACGTGCCCTGCTGCTCCAGAATCGCTCGCAAGTAGTGTCTGACCGCCGGATTGTCATCGACAAGGAGAATGCGAGCCATGCAACCCCACTCGTTGCCACCCTTCGCTCTCCGATTTCCGCTTCATCAGACGAACTGTGGCACTCGCCCACCGCCGGCCCTCTCATCGTCCCGCCCGGTGTCTATCAGCATTATGTTGTCTCCTCACCGTGCGGCCGCAACCTCCTTCGCCCGGTTGCCGCAATGGCCTGCTTTCAGCGCACTCGTTTCAATAGGCTCGTATTCCCGCGTTCTTTCGCGCTGACGCCGTAGAGGTGCTTCTTTCCCAGCATACGTTTTTCTCTCAGCAAAGAGCCTAGGGGAACATTAGGCGAGTGGCTTGGCCGCTTCAATCCCGCAAAGCCTGTAGGCATCGGAACACCTGCCCGGAGCGAGCTCTCGGGTCTGCCTCGGGGATGTTTGATGGTCCACCATGCGTCGTGCCGGTGGTGTCTCATTGTTCAGGCTTTGGTCATCCGCCGGCGCAGGATTCTTCGTTTCGGCAGAAGTAGTTGGCGCAGCTTGAGTTTCGCCTTGTGCAGCTGTGATTTTGAGTTACCTATAGAACAGTTGAGATGTTCCGCGATCTCGTGGTGCTGATACCCCTCAATCTCGTGCAGATCGAAGATCAAGCGGCACCCATCGGGAAGCTCCTCCATCGCACGGCGCAAGGCGATGCGATCCACCACTCCAGCAAGATCCGGATCGCTCTTGCCGAGATCGCGGCGCAACGACGAGGACTCGGGCAGCACCGGTTCGTCCAGCGAGATGATCGGAGGCGCCTTGCGCCGGCGAAGCCGCATCAGCACGGTGTTGACTGCAACCCGGTAAAGCCAGGTGGAAAACGCAGCTTCTCCGCGAAACGATCCCAGGGTGCGAAAGACCTGTAAAAAGGCCTCTTGCGTTAAGTCCTCTGCTTCCGCCACATCCCTGGTCATCAGCAGGCAAGTGGAATAGACACGGCTCTTGTGCTGGTTAAACAAGGCGGCAAAGGCTTGCTCGTCGCCCGCCTGGGCACGCCGGACAAGAATCAGTTGATCCTCGCGCTGTTTGGTCCGAGTCTCTGGAACAACGTTTAGCTCTGCTGCAGAAATCGCACAAGTTGCCATGGTGGTCTTCCTCCGTCGGGCTGAAGATCTTTATTCGGCGCCACGAAGAGCTCGTGAGCACGAATCCCAGCCTAGAAAACTCACCACAAATGTCCTATCGGGTTACATCTGTAAACGCCCATGCGTGAGACCGTAAGACAACATTCGCGCCTGGGTACAACCAAAAGGCGCCAGCTACGCATCGGCGTGGGAGACCGCGAGATGTGGAAACGCGCACTGGAATCTGCGCGCGATGCTACAGCAAGAGCATCTGTCATTTGGGAAGAGCGGCACTCGAGGCCCGGCTCGAACGCCGGGCCCTCGAGAACAGCTATAGACGCGGGGTCAATTAGAGCTGGATTCGGATGCCGCTTTCGAACCGGCAGTGTCGTTCATCGACTTGCTCTGGACAGAATATTTCCTCACTGCCGAAAGGAACGGCTCGCTGACGGCAGTGGCTTGCACTTTTCCGCTCAGGATGTCGGCGAACGGGACAAAGCTCCCGTAGAGCACGCGGGTCTCGTCTTTGTCCTGGGTAAGGGCCGCGCCGCTCAGATCAATTCCTGCAAAGAGTCCGCGTGCGCGGGAATAGGTAAGCACTTCAGCCCGCATTTTCACGTCGGTGTCCGCGGCGGTGTCGCGCCCGACCGGACCCGCGGCTGCCGAAGCGTCCGCACCGAGCTTGAACTTGCTGGATAGCAGGTGCTGCATTCCGTTTTCATTGGTGACAACCATCACCAGGTCGACGGCCTGGCCGCCCAGCTGCAGTCCCCAGCTTCCACCGGTAATCGTGATGGGAGCCGGAGCGCTCCATCCTGCAGCTGTGCGACACGTGGCCACTCCCTTGCCATGATTGCCGCCAAAGCCCACCGCAATCTTCACCATCGAGGGAATGACCGCGATACACTTCGCGTCGCTCATGACTTTGTCGGGAATCGCTTTGTCTGGAGTCGCCATGATCTCGGTCAGCACTTTGGCCGAGGCGTCAATGCGTTTGGCAATGTCGGATTGATCTTTATCATCGGCAGCCCAACCCACCGCAAGCAACATTAAGGCGACGCCGAGCAGCAGGAGACATCTCGATACCGTTGCGGAAATTCGCTTCATTTTGTGGGCCCTCGTTGTTCTGTGCTCCCTGGGAGCACAATCTGTGGTTGTTGTCGCTGCCACGAGATTAGTTTGGGCACTATGCCGCTCCCATCCGAAAGAATACGTAGACAGTTGCCGGACATCCTTGAGAAGGCCCGACGTCAGATTCTCTGCGCCTCTTTCGCAAATACATGTTCCACCGTATGTGCAGTCGCGCCGGAGACGGTTATTCTGCACTCCTACTCGACACAAACGCCCCAAGGCGGGCGCCGGTTCTGACTGGTAGCAACCGGCGTCCGCCTTTCCCTCTTTACGGCTCCGCGGTCGCTAACGGCACTGCCTGAGGAAATCAGTTCACGGAATGCACGTTGCGCTTCCAGATCGGTCAAAAGGCAAAGGCCCGGCTCGGCCACAGGGCAAAGTCGCTCTTCGAGGGGAGATGCGTGGGATTTCGTCGTCTGCGCTTGTGTACGAGCTGACGAGGGTGCAATCAGTGGCAATGTGTAGGGACCGGGTCTCAGCCTTGTAATCGGCTTGAGGCTCAGGCCGGGGCGGAAACCAACTCCGCCTGGCGTCGAGAAGGTATCACAACTTCCACGATAGTCCCTGGGTGCGCGTTGGCCAGGCGGAGCCGCCCGCCGAGTTCAGTCACGCGTTGTCGCATACCGCCAATGCCCACTCCAACACTTTCGGGGCGCAACTGCACAATCGTCTCCTGAATTCCTTTGCCGTCGTCACGAACCAGCACGACAATGTGCTCGTCTTTCTCGGTCACGCTGACGCGGCCGTTGCTGGCTCCAGAGTGCCGGAACATATTGGTCAGAGCCTCCTGAATAATGCGGAAGATCGCGGTTTCCAGATCTGGCTTCAGACGGGCGAGATCGGGAGGATTAACCTCAAGCTGAATCTCGATTCCACTTCGTTCCGACAGACCCTCCAGAAACCAGCGCAGGGCCGATACCAGGCCAACTTCGTCGAGAAGAGGTGGATGCAGCAGATGGGAAATTGTCCGCACCTGCTTGATCGTGCGGTCCAAAAGCTGGCTCGCTTCAGACGCCGCCTGACGAGTGGTTGATGAAGAATCCTTGGCCAGGATCCCATCGAGAATCATTTTGGCCGCAGCCAGCTCCTGCCCCAGACCATCGTGAATCTCACGGGCGATGCGGCGTCGCTCTTCGTCCTGCAAGGACATGAGCCGGGTGGAGAGACGCCGCAATTCGACGGTACGCAGATCGACCATGCGCTCGAGTTCGATGGCGCTGTCCCGAATCGATTGTTCCAGCATTTTGCGGTCGTGAATGTCGGAGCACGTCCCGTACCACTTAAGGATGTCTCCTTGCGAATCTCGTACCGGCACCGCGCGGGCACGGAACCAGCGATAACTGCCGTCGGCGCCTCGCAGGCGATACTCGCATTCGTAGGCTTCGCCCGACTGCACGCAGCGCAGCCAATTCTCCAGACTTGGGCCGCGGTCGTCGGCATGCATATATTCCAACCAGCTCAATCCGACCGCGGAGCCGGTCGGTGCTCCCGTGTATTCATAGAATCGGCTGCTGAGGTAGTCCCGCGCGCCGTCGGGCTGCCGGCTGAAGATGATGTCGGGCGCGGTATGCAGAATCGCATCCAGTTCCTGATTTTTCTGGGCAAGACTCTTGTTGATTTCCTCCAGCGCAACCGCCTTTCGTTCCAGCTCTTGCGTGCGCTCGACTACGCGTTGTTCCAGTTCTGTATTCAACTGCTCGAGCTGGCGATTTTTTCGGTGCAGTTCTGCAAACACCCGCACTTTGGCTCTTAGAACTTCAGGAACAATCGGGACGGAAAGATAGTCCGCCGCTCCTTGCTGGTATCCCTTGAGCCGATCGAAATCGGTCAAATGGACCGCAGACACGAAAATGATCGCCGTTTTCTGAAAGCGCGGATGTTGCCGGATGATCTCAGCCAGCTCAAACCCGTCAATCTCCGGCATGCTGACATCCATCAGCACGACCGCCACATCGGTTTTGAGAAGCTTTTCCAGGGCCTCCTTGGCCGACGCCGCAGGGATCAGGTTCTCACCCAGTTCAGACAGGATTGCTTCATAGCTCAGCAATTTGGCTGGCTGATCGTCAACCATGAGAATGTTGACTTTTTCGTACGTGCCCGTCATGTTCCTCATCCACTCGCTTCCGCTGCTCGGGAAGCAAAACCTGGCTAGCGGTGCAGCCACACCCGCAGGGCAGAAAGCAACTGCTCGGTATTCACCGGCTTGGCAAGGTATTCCGAAGCTCCCGCTTCCAGGCATTTCTCGCGGTCGCCTTTCATGGCCTTCGCCGTCAGGGCAATGATAGGCAATCTCCGGAACGAGGTATTCTGGCGAATCACTTGCATGGTCGAGTAGCCATCCATCTCCGGCATCATGATGTCCATCAATACGATGGCTACGTCCGGTGTCGATTCCAGAATCTCGATGGCCTCACGGCCGGTCCCGGCTGTCAGGACTGCCATTCCACGCCGCTCCAGCACACTGCTGAGCGCAAAAATGTTACGCATGTCGTCATCAACCACCAGCACCTTTTTCCCTACCAGGGCTTCGTCGGACCGGTGCAGACGATCCAGCAATCTTTGTTTCTCCGGAGAGAGGTCGGCAACAACCCGATGCAGGAAAAGCGCGGTTTCATCCAACAGACGCTCGGGCGACTCCACGCCTTTGACCACCACGCTGCGCGCGAGCGTGTGCAGACGCGCATCTTCTTCAGGGGAGAGTTCTTTCCCGGTAAAGACAACGACTGGCAAGTCTTTCACAGCAGGAATATCTCTGATCTGTTCCAAAATGTCGAATCCGCTCATGTCAGGGAGTCGAAGATCCAGCACAACGCAATCGAACGATGCCTTGTTGACCATTTCCAGAGCTTCGGCGCCGGTCGCAGCCACCTCGACATCGATGTCTTCATGTCCCAGCAGTTCCTGGATGCTTATTTGTTCCGCGGCATTGTCCTCGACAATCAATAACCGCTTGCGGCGCGGTGAAGCATAGTCTTTGATTCGCGACAAAGCAGAATCGAGTTCACCGGTGCTCGTCGGCTTGGTTACGAATGCGAATGCGCCTCGAGCTAGACCATGTTGCCGGTCTTCATCCATCGTGAGCATCTGCACCGGGATGTGCCGCGTTGCAGGATCCTGTTTTAAATGGTTGAGCACGGTCCACCCCAGCATGTCAGGAAGAAAAACATCCAGGGAGACGGCTGTAGGATGAAGTTCCCGTGCCAAAGCCAGCGCTTCCGCGCCGCGGAGGGCCACGAGCACCTTGAATCCCTTGTCGCGCGACAAGTCGCACAAGACGCGTGCATAGTGCGGATCATCCTCAACGATCAACAGGATGGCATCGCCCGGCTGCAGGTTTTCGCGATCGTCGGCAATGTGTTCAGTCGGCCGTTCGGTAACAACCATATTCGACAATTGGAGCGGCGACGTCATGGGCTTCAGATCGTTCGTCCCTGGCTTTGATGTCGCAGGTCCCGCATAGGCGAGAGGCAGATATAGCGTAAACGTGCTGCCTTGACCGGGCACGCTGCGGAGCTGGATCTCGCCTCCCAGCAGGCTGGCCAGCTCGCGGCTGATAGCCAGACCGAGCCCTGTGCCTCCGTATTTCCGGCTGGTACCGGCGTCGGCCTGTTGGAAGGCTTCGAAGATAATGCGCTGCTTGTCCGGGGCAATGCCGATTCCCGAGTCGCTCACCTCGAAAGCGATCACTGATGCAGCCGTGCTCAGAATCGGATGATCCTCGCTCCAGCCTTGCCGGGCCACCGAAACCGATAAGCGAACCGAGCCGTGCTCTGTGAATTTGAACGCATTTGAAAGCAGGTTCTTCAGCACCTGCTGCAGACGTTTGGAGTCGGTGACCAGGCTGCGCGTCAGTTGCGGATCGGCATGTACCTCGAATCCCAACTTGCGGTTTTCCGCTTCGTGGCGGAAGGGGCGGGCCACCATTTCGAGAAGGTTGGCGAAGAATATCTCCTCTGCTTCGACTGACACCGTGCCGGACTCGATCTTGGAGAGGTCGAGAATATCGCTGATCAGGTTCAGCAAGTCGGTTCCCGCGCCATGGATGGTGCGCGCAAACTCGACTTGCTTTGGCGTCAGGTTGTGGTCGGGGTTCTCGCTGAGCTGCTGTCCCAGCACCAGTATGCTGTTCAGCGGTGTGCGGAGCTCGTGCGACATGTTGGCAAGGAACTCGGATTTGTATTTGGAAGTCAGCGCTAGTTCCTTGGCCTTCTCCTCCAGAGCCCGTCGCGCTTGCTCGATTTCCTGATTCTTTCGCTCGACCTCGACGTTTTGTTCGGCGAGCTGCTGGGCTTTCTGCGCCAGCTGCTCGTTGGTCTGCTGTAGCTCCTTTTGCTGGGTCTGAAGCTCGGCAGCGAGCTGCTGCGACTGCTTGAGCAATCCCTCCGTCTGCATCGTCGCCTCAATGCTGTTGAGCACGATACCGATGCTCGCCGTCAGCTGTTCCAGAAAAGCCAGGTGCGAAGCGGTAAAGGCGCTCAGTGACGCAAGCTCAATCACGGCCTTGACCCGGTCTTCAAACAGCACGGGCAGGACGATGACGTTCCGTGGGACCGACTGGAAAAGGCCGGAACGAATCGGAATCGTGTTGTCGGGAAGGTCGGAAATCAGCATGCGCCGTTTTTCTGCGGCAACTTGACCAATTAACCCTTCCCCGATCTTCAAGCGGCGCAGATGACCATTTTCACCATCGTCGGCGAAAACCGAGAGCAGCACCATACCGGCGGAATCCTCGGTTTCCCTCTGGTAGATGACACCCTGCTGAGCATTCACCAATGGCGCGAGTTCGGAGAGCAACAGGCGCCCCACCGTCGTCAGGTCACGCTGGCCCTGCAACATCCCGGTAAAGCGCGCCAGGTTCGTCTTGAGCCAGTCCTGTTCCGTGTTGCGGTCGGTGGTGAGCCGCAGGTTGTCGATCATGGTGTTGATGTTGTCTTTCAGTTCGGCCACTTCACCGCTGGCTTCCACTTGGATTGAGCGCGTCAAGTCGCCCTTGGTGACCGCCGTTGCGACCTCGGCGATGGCACGGACCTGATTTGTCAGATTGTCGGCAAGCAGATTGACGTTGCCCGTCAGATCCTTCCATGTGCCGGCGGCTCCGGGCACGTTGGCCTGACCGCCCAGCCGGCCTTCCACACCCACCTCGCGAGCTACGGTCGTGACCTGGTCCGCGAACGTGGCGAGAGTGCCCGTCATGTTGTTGATCGTTTCCGCCAAGGCGGCTACTTCGCCTTTGGCGTTCACTCTCAACTTCTGGGTGAGATCGCCGTTCGCGACCGCCGTAACCACCTTCACAATGCCTCTCACCTGCTCGGTCAGGTTAACCGCCATGACGTTGACGTTGTCGGTGAGATCCTTCCACGTGCCAGCTACACCGGGTACCTGCGCCTGGCCACCTAGTTTTCCTTCAGTTCCCACTTCGCGCGCGACGCGCGTGACTTCAGCCGCGAATGCATTGAGCTGGTCGACCATGGTGTTAATGGTGTTCTTGAGCTCGAGGATTTCGCCTTTTACGTCGACGGTGATTTTGCGCGACAGGTCGCCGCGCGCCACTGCCGTAGTCACCTCGGCGATGTTGCGCACCTGCGCTGTCAGGTTGCCAGCCATCGCGTTGACAGAATCGGTGAGATCCTTCCATGTACCTGCGACGCCGGGCACGTTCGCCTGACCGCCGAGCCGGCCTTCGCTACCTACTTCCCGAGCGACACGAGTCACCTCGGCGGCGAACGAGCGGAGCTGCTCGACCATCGTATTCAGAGTTTCTTTGAGCTGCAGAATTTCGCCGCGCACGTCGACGGTGATCTTCTTGGAGAGATCGCCGTTGGCGATGGCGGTTGCAACTTCTGCGATGTTGCGCACCTGGCCCGTGAGATTGCTGGCCATGAAGTTCACGTTATCGGTGAGATCTTTCCATGTTCCCGCCACCCCCGGCACCTGTGCCTGTCCGCCCAGCTTGCCGTCGGTCCCCACTTCGCGGGCTACGCGGGTCACTTCGCCGGCGAACGCGTTGAGCTGGTCGACCATTGTGTTGATGGTGTTCTTCAGTTCCAGAATCTCGCCCTTCACGTCGACCGTGATTTTGCGGGACAGGTCGCCGCGCGCCACTGCCGTGGTGACCTCCGCAATGTTGCGAACCTGACCGGTGAGGTTTCCCGCCATGGAGTTCACCGAATCGGTCAGATCTTTCCACGTGCCGGCCACGCCGGGTACGTTGGCCTGGCCGCCCAATCGGCCTTCGGTTCCCACTTCGCGCGCGACGCGCGTCACTTCGCCGGCGAAGGCGTTGAGCTGATCGACCATCGTATTGATGGTTTCTTTCAGGAGCAGGATTTCACCGCTTACGTTCACCGTGATTTTCTTCGACAAGTCGCCGCTGGCAATCGCCGTAGAAACTTCAGCGATGTTGCGCACCTGGCCGGTCAGGTTGCTGGCCATGGAGTTGACGGAGTCGGTTAGATCCTTCCATGTTCCACCTACGCCCGGCACCTGCGCCTGCCCGCCCAGTTTTCCATCGGTGCCCACTTCGCGCGCCACGCGCGTCACTTCGGATGCAAAGGAGCGAAGCTGCTCGACCATCGTGTTCAGGGTCTCTTTGAGCTCAAGAATCTCTCCCCGCACGTCGACGGTGATCTTGCGCGACAAATCGCCACGGGCCACTGCAGTCGCCACCTCGGCGATGTTGCGCACCTGGCCCGTAAGATTGCTGGCCATGAAGTTCACATTGTCAGTGAGATCCTTCCACGTTCCGGCGACGCCGGGCACCTGCGCCTGGCCACCCAGCTTGCCTTCGGTGCCGACCTCGCGGGCCACGCGGGTCACTTCGCCGGCAAACGCGTTGAGCTGATCGACCATCGTGTTGATGGTGTTCTTGAGTTCGAGAATCTCGCCTTTAACGTCGACTGTGATCTTGCGCGACAGGTCGCCGCGCGCCACTGCCGTGGTGACCTCGGCAATGTTGCGCACTTGACCGGTGAGATTGCCCGCCATGGAGTTCACCGAATCGGTCAGATCTTTCCAAGTGCCGGCCACGCCGGGCACGTTAGCCTGACCACCCAATCGGCCTTCAGTACCCACCTCGCGCGCCACGCGGGTCACTTCACCGGCAAACCGGTTGAGCTGGTCCACCATCGTATTCAGGGTTTCCTTGAGCTGCAGAATTTCCCCGCGCACATCGACCGTGATTTTTCGCGACAGGTCGCCGCTGGCGATTGCCGTCGCCACTTCGGCGATATTGCGCACCTGTCCCGTGAGATTGCTGGCCATGAAGTTCACGTTGTCGGTAAGGTCTTTCCAGGTTCCGCCAACTCCGGGCACTTGCGCCTGCCCGCCCAGCTTGCCTTCTGTTCCCACTCCGCGCGCCACGCGCGTCACCTCG
>Ga0187779_10001230_pt1 | contig 16040 bp, 12 predicted proteins | sample 1015_Q2_SP10_10__FD_132435 | JGI IMG/M metagenome (GOLD analysis project Ga0187779, IMG submission 132435) | Tropical peat soil microbial communities from peatlands in Department of Meta, Colombia - 1015_Q2_SP10_10_MG | ecosystem: Environmental > Terrestrial > Soil > Wetlands > Peat | place... | reverse complement strand
TTCCCGCCGCCGGTCTTCCACGCGGCCATTCATCCGAAGGCAAAGGGCGATGAGGACCGGATGTCGACCGGGCTGCACGCACTGCACCAGGAAGACCCGACATTTGTCTTTCGGGTCGACGGCGAGCTTCATCAGACGATCGTCAGCGGCCAGGGCGAGCTTCACCTGGATATCATTGTCAAACGCCTCAAGCAGCGTTACAACGTCGAGGTGGATATCACCGAGCCGCGCGTGGCCTACCGCGAAACGATCAAGGCCATCGTTAAGGATGCCGAGTACAAGCACAAGAAGCAGACCGGCGGCCACGGCCAGTACGGCCACGTCCATCTGCGCTTGGAGCCGCTCAAGCGGGGGCAGGGTTTTGAATTCCTCGACGAAATCGTCGGAGGCGTGGTTCCAGGGAAGTTCATCCCGGCGGTGGAAAAAGGGGTGGTGGAAATTATGAAGGACGGCATTTTGGCCGGATACCCGGTGGTCGATGTCCGTGTGGCGCTCCACTATGGCTCGTATCACGACGTGGACTCGTCCGAAATGGCCTTCAAGATCGCGGGCGCGCAGGCATTCCGCAAGGGATTCATGGAGGCGAAGCCTATCCTCCTGGAGCCGATCTATAATATCGAGGTCAAAGTCCCCGAAGACGCCATGGGTGACGTCATGGGCGATATCAGCTCGCGCCGGGGAAAGATCGGCGGGATGGAGGGAGCGGGTCACTACCAGGTGATCCGCGCACAGGTCCCGGCGGCGGAGCTCCATAAGTACGCGACGATCCTTCGCTCCAAAACCGGCGGCCGGGGCGTCTTCAGCGCCAGCATGTCGCACTATGAGGAAGTCCCGCGGGAGGTCGCCGAAAAGGTGATCGCTGCCTCCGAGAAGGCGAAGGAACAGGAAGCCTGAGGCCGTTCCCGAAGGCGGCGGCGCGGAAACCGTCTGCGCAGAGACGCTCTCCAGGCAACCGCATTTCGCCCGATGACATTCATGAAAGGGGAGCGCTATGAGACGCATGTGGTCGCCTTGGCGCTCGGAATACATCAAGACGTTCAAGGAGCCGGCCAAGCGGAAGTCCGGCGTGAGCCTTTTCACCCGCGCACGGACCTCGCGCGATGACGAGAAAAACCTCGTCGTCTGGCGTGGCAAGCACTGCTTCGTGATCATGAACCGCTATCCGTACAACAGCGGCCACCTCATGATCGTCCCCAACCGCCAAACCTCCGACATTCACGATTTGAAGCCCGAAGAGCTCTTGGAAATCATGCAGGCCCTTCAGCGGGCTGTGTCGGCGCTTGACCGGCTGATGCATCCGCAGGGGTACAATTTCGGCGCCAATATCGGCCGGGCCAGCGGGGCGGGCATAGAGGAGCATGTGCATTTTCATATTGTCCCGCGCTGGAATGGTGACACCAACTTCATGCCTGTCCTGGCGGACACGAAAGTCATATCGGAGGACATGCATGTCACCTGGGAAAAACTGCGGAAAATCCTATGAGTTTGGCGATGTTGGTGTTAAACGCAGGCCCGTGCGGGGTGTCAAATAGATGGTCTGGGAGTTGGCCGCCTGATGATGGAGCCTCAATCGGATCTTGAGTTGGTCCAGGAGGTTCGGAACGGCCGCAGGCAGGCCTTCACCGAGCTCATGCGGCGCTACCAGCAACGAGTCTACTGGGTGGCGCGCCGGATCGTTGGTTCGCACGATGAGGCCGATGACGTCGTGCAGGAGGCTTTCGTCAAGGCGTACCTGGCGCTCGGAGATTTCAGAGGGGACTCGAGTTTTTTCACCTGGCTTTACCGTATCACGGTGAACCTCTCGCTGAACGCGGTTCGCAAGCGCCAGGTGATGAATTATCTTCACGAGAGCGAGCTTTTAAGCCGGATTCTCCCGTCGAGCGATGACCCGGGCCGCGACGTGGAACAGCAGGAAACGGAATCCGCACTTGAGCGGGCCGTCGCACGTCTTCCGGAGAAGCAGAAGGCGGTGTTCGTGATGCGGTACTACGATGAAATGACCTATGAAGAAATCGGACGCGTGCTCAAGACCTCCGTCGGAGGCCTGAAAGCGAATTATTTCCACGCGTTGCGAAAAGTCCAGGAGTATATGCGCAATGAAAATGAAAGAGGAAAAGAACCCCCCCACCGATGAAGCCGAACGGGCGCTGGTCGGCGAGCTGAAGGCTCTGGCAGGGGAACCGTCCGCTCAGGCAGGCCGCGGACCACAGGACCCGTACTGGGCGAACCTTATTGTTCGGACAAACCAGCGAATCGACAGGGCGACAAGCCCCCGGGCGCTTTCCATCAGCTGGGCTGCGCGCGTTGCCATCCCGGGCGTTGTCGCCATCGTCTCGTTCCTTGTGGCGCTCCACTACTATGTTCCGGGAGACCTCGAGAGCCATACCTCCGTTACGGACGTCCTGCGCGCAATGCCGGTCGCGTCCGTTGACTCACTGCTGGTGGACCCGTCACGTGCCGACCCGTCCCTTTCGGTCGCCGATGTGGCCCCGGATGTCTTTGTCTTTTCGAACGACCAGATTGCCGATTACCTCTCGACGCACGGCAGCATACGCGCCGCGATCGACGGCCTGAGCGACCGGGAGCCAAGCGACCTGATCACTGCGCTGGGCTCCGACGACAATTAGCAAGGAGGCTTCCGATGAAAGAGTTTCGCTACCTTGTTCTTGCATTGGGCGTGCTTCTGCCGGCGCTGCTCTTCGCCCAGGAGGGGCGACCGGAGACGCCGCCGCAGGATGACCGCGCATTCGACCGGATCGCCAATCTGCGCAAGGTCCGCCTTCTGGAGATTCTCGACCTGAAGGAGGAGCAGTCGGTGCGCTTCATTGCACGCCTGAACGAGCACGAAAAGACCCGGCAGGATCTAATGAAACAGCGCGGCGACGCGCTCGACCGGCTTGACCGCTTGATCCGCAATAAGGCGGAGGACAAGGAATACGAGAAGGCCTTCGCCGACGTTACCGCAGTGGACGACAAACTGGTGGCAGATAGGCGGGCATTTTTCAGCGGGCTCTCTGATATTCTCACGCAGGAGCAGCGCGCGAAGATGCTGATCTTCGAGCGCCGTTTTGAGCGAGAACTGCGTGAAGCGATGCGCGAGGCGCAAAAGCAGCGGAAGGACTAGGAGCGCTCCCAGCGCTTCTTCGGCTTGATTAGACCTGCTGCCGAGACAGAGTACCTCAAGGGGCCACGAGCCCCTTTTTTTGTGTGCCATTGCCTCCCCCCAAAGGCAATTCTCAGTTGTGCCTCTGGCATTCCCACCCCTGCAAAGACCCCTGTTGAATTCTTCAACTTGTTGCTGAGATTGTGAACAGTCCCGCTGTGAATTTGGCAAACTAGCAGATTTTTCCTTCGCATTCCGACCCGACCTTTCCCGGCTCAACAGGAGGTGTGAAAACTCTTTTTGGCATACGTCTTGCGCCTTCGGGACGCACAGTTCATTCTGTTTCCGCACACGGTCAAGAGGGGTTAGCCCCGCTGATGCTTCTTTGAGAAGGCTCGGCGTGAGTGTCGGAAGTCCGCTTTAGGAATACGGAGCGCCCTCCACCAACATCACACGTAAGGAGTCAGACACATGAAAACCGTTGGTTCCATCCGTCTGATCGTTCTCGTCTGCATCATGACTGGGCTTCTGGCGCTTGATGCCCAGGCACAGTCGGTACGCCTCAAGATGGTCGCGATCAACCCCTCACAGTTCGGCACCGGAGGGAACAAGCCGCCGTCGTCGACGTTTCCTGTTTCAACGGGACTCACCGTGGTCCCGATGGGAATGAAGGCCTATTTTGCGGCTGACACGACGGGATCCGGCGCGAGCGTCGTCTCCTCATTCACCTGGAGCGTGATCTCACGCCCGAACGGCTCGACGGCGGATTTCCAGCAGTACGCGACGATTAACGATACGCTCGTCACCGACGCAGAGGGACCGTATACGATACAGCTGGTCGCCGGCGGGAAGACGCTCAGCGTGAATATCATTGCCTCGATGTACAAAGGCTCGACGACCGCGACCGACTGCGGGATCTGCCACGTGGTCGTGCCTGCGGCGCAGGCCGCATGGAGCAGCTGGAGGACCAGCAATCACGCGACGATGTTCCAGCGCGGCATCTCCGGCATGCTGGAAGTGCAGAACAACCCGACGAGCAGCGATTCGGTTGGCGCCTACGGCGCTGGCTGCGTCAAGTGCCATACGACTGGCTGGGACCAGACGACGAACAACGGGAACTTCGGCTATCAGGCCCACCAGGCGAACGGCCTGACCCCGGCCTGGGATTCGACCTGGATGAAGAACCCCGCGAACACCAACACGCCCGCCGATCTGTACATCAAGTACGGCGATACGACCAACTGGCATCAGCTGACGACGAGCTATCCGAACCTGGTGAGCACATCCAATATCGGGTGCGAGCAGTGCCACGGTCCGGCGAACTATCACTCGACCACTGCCACTCCGCTCGGCATCAGCAATACCAGCGGGGTGTGCAACCAGTGCCACGCCGCAAATCCGATCGGCGGACATCACAGTCTCGGAAACTACTGGGCCCTCTCCGTGCACGCCAAGTGGCCGGACGGCCAGATTACTGCCCAAACCAGCTGCTACCCCTGCCACAGCGGTTCGGCGTTTGTCAAGTGGGTAAAGGCCGGCAAATCGAGCGCGACAGTCTATGACACAACGACTGTCGGTGGCCAGCCGTCGCCGACGAACGACGGGAACGTTGCTGTCGGCTGCCCGACATGCCACGATCCGCACACGCTCGAGCTGCGTACCACGTCGCTCGATTCGCTTCGCAACGGCTACATTCCGCCGGCAAACTACGGCGGCATGGGGCGGCTCTGCATGAACTGCCACAACGCGCGCTACAGCGTGAAAAGCCGCGTCACCAATACTCCCCCGTACTACGGATGGACGGACCGGTTCGGCCCCCATCACAACAACCAGGCGGACATGTACTTCGGGTCCAACGGTTATCAATACGGCGATACAACGATCACCGGGCTCATGACGCACTCGACCGCCACTGATGCGTGCGTCACCTGCCATATGGCCGCGGGAGCCAACCCGGGAAATCTGACGCAGCCGAATCATACCTGGGCGATGACCGACAGTCTGGGCAACGCGACGCTGAGCGGGCTGCTCGCGTGCGCGCCGTGCCACGGGACGATTACGAGCTACGCGGACATCCGCGCGGGAGCCGACTACGATGGCAACGGAAAGATCGAAGGTTTCCAGACCGAAGTCCTGGGATTGCTTGCCAAGCTGAAGAACCGTCTGCCGCACGATTCGACAGGCGAGGTGGTTTCGATGAAAGCCGATTCCCTCAAAGTCAAAGGGAATCAGAAAATGATCGGCGATATCTGGAACTACTGGTTCGTCAAAGAGGATCGGAGTATCGGCGTTCACAATCCGAAGTACACCATCGCCCTCCTTCAGAAGGCCCTCGGCATCACGTTCACGGGCGTGAAGTCCTCCGGACCCGTTCCGAGCTCATTCGCCCTGAACCAGAACTATCCGAACCCGTTCAACCCGAGCACGAACATCGAATTCGCGCTCCCGCAGCGCGGATCGGTGAAGCTTGAGATCTTCGACATCCTCGGACGTAATGTCTCCACGCTCGTCAATGGCGACATGCCCGCCGGCACCTGGAAGGTAACCTGGAACGGCAAGGATGCGAACGGCTCCTCGGTCGCAAGCGGGATCTACTTGTACAGACTGCAAGCCGGTTCCTTCGTCTCAGTCAAGAAGATGTTGCTGTTGAAATAATCACCACCACCACCTCTCCACTCAAGGCGGCCGGGCAACCGGTCGCCTTTTTTTGTGAATTTACGCTTGACTCTCCGGTGAAAATGGCAGATATTTCGCGTAAATAGGAACGAATAGAGCCCTTTTTCCCAAATCGTAGAATATTTCCTCAGTTCGACTTTTGACTGTTGAGAAATTCAATTGGAAAATGCATTTCCAGCCGATCTGCCTGTGGCATAAACATTGCGCAAAATCCGCCGTCATCACTACCATTCGGAGGCCCATCATGAAGGTTGTTTCTAAGTTGTGTCTGCTTTTGGTCGCCCTCCTGATCCCGCTCTCGTCTTTCGCGCAGCATCCGATTGCGGATCCGGCCATCAGCGGGCGTACGCTCTGCCAGGCGTGCCATAGTACACCCGGCACGTGGTACGGCACGTACCCCGGTTATGCGACCACCGCGCACTACGGCGCATATGACTCGTCGGCGTTTCTGAACAAGACGAGTGCGTTCTGTCTCCAATGCCACACGACCGGCTGGGATACGTCCAAGGTCTGGCAGGGGGCGGATGAATATGTGAACATCGTCCTGAATTCCCAGGGAGTGAAGGACAGTGTCATCGTGAGCAACAGCGCGGCGTTTCTCGCGCGCGTAAACGTGCAGTGCGAAAGCTGCCACGAGCCCCCGATCACCACGACGACGGGGTTTGACACCAGTCTTTCGGCCACCAAATGCGGCGTTTGCCACGGCCCGATGAACGACCACAGCCCGACCTATGTCGACTGGCAGGCCTCGATGCATTCGGTTTCCAAGTACGCAAATGGCACGTTGACCCTCACCGCGACAAATCCCAACTGCTCCGGCTGCCATACCGCCGAGGGATTCCTGCAGTGGGTGAAGCAGACGGGCCTCAGCCCCACCGTCGTTGTACCCGATACCTCCAAGACGGTTGGCATTACGTGCGCCGGTTGCCACGATCCTCACAGCGGAGCAATTACGGGCCAACTCCGTATGGCTGCCGCACAGCTTTGCGAGAAGTGCCACAATCCCGAGTACGATCCCGATTCCGCTGCTGCTGCAGCAGGTGCAGGCACCGTACCTCACCACTCAACTGCATTCATGTTTGAAGGAAAGGGCGCCTATCAGTTCGGTCAGAGCGTCCCGTCTTCCCCCCACACGACCGTGATCACGCAAAAATGCGTTGTCTGCCACATGGCCACAAAGCCATTCGTCGCGGGCCCGCCCGTCGTGCCGGCCTACACCGGACACTCCTTCACGCCGCAGAAGGGTGCATGCGCGAACCCCGCATGCCACGGGACCACTATCGACACGTCGGCTGCCAATCCGAACCCGTTTGACCTGTTCCATACGCAGAGTGCAACCGACAGCATTGCCGGGTTACTGGCCGCCAAGCTTGCCAAGGCGTCCCATTCGGACTCTGCAACCACAGCGTTCAAGCAAGCTCTGTTCAACTACAATTTCTATGAGAACGAAGGGAGCCACGGGATTCACAATACAAAGTATGCGCAGGGCATTCTGAACCTCGCGATCGGGAACTTCTCGCCCACTGGTGTGCAGAAGGTCCCGGGCGCCAAACCGCTCACCTATAGCCTGAGCCAGAACTTCCCGAACCCGTTCAACCCGTCAACGGTGATCAACTTCTCGATCGCCAAGCGGGGCCTCGTGCGACTGGATATCTTTGATATCCTCGGCAAGCTCGTGACGACGCTGGCGAACCAGGATATGGCAGCAGGCGAGTACCGCGTGGTGTGGGATGGGGCGGACGCCAACGGCGCGAAGGTCTCCTCCGGCATTTACTTCTACCGGATAGAGGCCGGCTCGTTCAACTCCGTTCGCAAAATGCTCCTCATCAAGTAGCTCGCTGTCCCTTTCGCTCTAGCGAAGACGGGCACCCTCAAAAGGGGTGCCCGTTTCGTTGACAGGGGGGCGTGCGGAGCGTATATTACTCGTATGAAGAACATCTATCTGGATCATACGGCAACCACTCCTCTGGATGAGCGGGTGCTTCAGGCAATGCTGCCGTACTTCTCGCATACATTTGGAAATGCTTCGTCTGTGCACTCATTCGGCCGCGAGTCAAAACAGGCGCTCGAGGAAGCACGCGCGCGCATCGCGCACGCAATCGGCGCCGAGCCTGGGGAACTCTTCTTCACAAGCGGCGGAACGGAGTCGGACAATCTGGCTATACTGGGACGCAGCACGAATGCGAGCGAACGTACTTTGGTCCTCACGAGCAGGAGCGAACATCACGCAGTGCTGGAGCCCTGCAGGTACCTGGCCGAGCGCGGAGGCGAGGCGATCTTCCTGCCGGTCGATGCAGAAGGGGTCGTGGAGCTCGACTCCCTGCGCAAGGCGGTCGGGCAGAAGCCGGCCCTGGTCAGCATCATGCACTCCAACAATGAGACTGGCGCAATATCGCCTCTGGAAGAGGTCAGCCAGATTGCCCACGCCGAGGGGTGCCTCGTCCACAGCGATGCCGTCCAGAGCCTCGGAAAGCTTCCGCTGGATGTCCGCACCCTCGGGCTTGATCTGGCGAGCTTCTCTGCGCACAAGGTGTACGGGCCGAAGGGGATCGGCGCGCTCTACGTGAGGAAGGGGACCGCACTTGCGCCCATCATCCGGGGAGGCGGACAAGAGAGGGGACTGCGACCCGGGACGGAAAATGTTCCGCTTGCGGTGGGATTCGCGGAGGCCGTCCGTCTTGTCACAGAAAACCGGGAAGCCGAATCTGCGAGGCTCTCGGCGCTCCGCGATGGCCTTGAGATGCGCCTCCGCGAGGCCTTTCCAGAGCTGCTCGTCAACGGAGCAGGTGCGCGGCGCCTCCCGCACGTGCTGAATGTCTCATTTGACAGCACGCGGATGCCTCTGGAAGGGGAAATGCTGGTGATGAATATGGACCTGGAGGGGGTCGCTTTGACAAGCGGATCGGCCTGCACCTCGGGAAGCCTCCAGCCCTCGCACGTTCTGCTTGCCCTCGGCCGGGATGAACTGACTGCAAAGGCCACGTTGCGCTTTTCGTTCGGACGCGCCAACTCCGAAGAAGACGTCAAATATGCCGCCGGGGCAGTCAAGCGCGTCATCGCCAAGATGCACCCAAGAAAATCTTCCTGACCCTTCACACGAGGATCAGCCTCGCTCCGCCTCCCTGAGCGCGATCCCGTACCTCACTCCGCGCTCGCTCACGAGCATGCTTTGAAACTTGAAATGCTCCATGAATTCCCGGGCGATAAGGGCGCCTGCCGTGATCACGTCGCTACGACCCTCCATGACATCCGAGAGCGCCCGGATCTCCGATGAAGGAAGCGCGCGCAGGCTGCGGAAGAGGCCCTCCAGAGTCTCCCGGGAGAGGAGGAATCCGCTCACCGAAGCGATGTTGAAGGTCTTCAGGCCCTGCGCCAGAGCTGCCAGTGCGGTGGCCGTGCCGGCTACCCCGACGAGCGTGGATCCGGAAAATGGGAACCGGGATGCTTGAGCAAGAGCGTCCTCCACGTGCTCGATCGCGCTCTCAAGCTCGGAGGCGCTCGGCGGATCGTGCCGCAGAATCCTCTCGGTCAGACGCACGGAGCCGATATCAAGGCTGATTCGCTCATCGATCTGCAGGGCATCACCGGTGATAATCTCTGTGCTCCCTCCGCCGATGTCGATGACGGTCGCTCGCTTGATGCCTGCTACCCCGCTTATCGCTCCGCGGTAGGTCCAATATGCTTCATCCTTGCCACTGAGGACTTCGAGCGTGAAGCCGGTCTCTGCTGTTACAAGACGAGCGAACTCCTCCCGGTTTGATGCATCCCGCAGAGCGCTCGTTCCACAAACGACGGTACGATCGGGGCCGTACATGGCGATCAGGCGCTGGTATTCCCTGAGGACGGCGATCACGCGGCCGATCGAATCCGGATCCAAGTGGCGCTTCTCGTCGACGCCGCGACCGAGTCGCGGGACTCTCTGCTCGTAGACGAGCGGAGTGATCTCGCCGGCGCGAAGAATGCGGGCAACAAGCAGGAGAACGGTGTTTGTGCCGATGTCGATGACTGCGACATTCATCTCGACGATTCCATCCGTGCTCCGGGCTCCCAGGCGGCAGATAGGGCGACCCACTCCCCTTCGCTCCGCTTTTCCACGATCTTGAGGCCCCGGGCTATGAGGGCCGCAATCACAGGGGGACCCTCTTCGGTGAGGAGTCCGGATAAGATCAATTTCCCCTCTCTGCCCAGTCGCAGGCAGAGTTCCGGAATCATTGCGAGGATCGTGTTCTTCTGGATATTTGCGACAATGCAATCAAAGCCCGTCTCAGAAACGACGGAGAGCTCTCCGAGACGGACTTCAAGGCGCGCTCGGACGCCGTTCAGCCGGGCGTTTTCGCGCGCGTTGGCGTACGCCCATTCATCATTGTCGATGCCGATCGCGCTGCCAGCCCCCAATTTGATCGCCGCGATGGCAAGAACGCCGGTCCCCGTTCCGACATCAAGTACGCGCGCCCCGGGTGCGAGGGCGCCTTCCAGCAGATGAAGCGTCAGCCGGGTTGTCTCGTGATAACCGGTTCCGAAAGACATCTTCGGATCGATCGTCAGGGTGATCTCGCCGGCCTGAGGCTGGTAGGGATGCCAGCTCGGCGCGATAATAATTCGCTCGGTCGCCCGGATCGGGCGGATCGTCTCTTCCCACTGCCGGTTCCAGTTCTGCTCCCTGATGCGCGCGACCGTGAAGGTGGCAGGGGCGACCGTGCGCAGACGCTCATGGAGCCGGGAGAGAAGCTCGTCGCTGAAGAGCTCTTCGGGAAGATACGCTCGCAACACGGCGCCGTCTTCCCAGAATCGCTCGAATCCTTCGACAGCCATGATGCCTATGAGGGTTTCGAAATGGGAGGGATCAGCATCGATCGCGATCTCGACGTGCGACCGGGTCATGAGCTAGGGCAGCTGGGAGTAGACAACCTTGGTAATGACGGTCCCGACTGCCTCCAGACTCTCGGCGCTGCAGTTTGCCGGGATGTCCTGGTGCGAATGCCAGAACCGGTTCGTGGGATCGGGATAGTTGAAATCGATAATGTCGATCGTCTTGACCCCGGCTTCATTCAGAGGGATGTGGTCATCGAGGACCTCCTCGCCGGGCTCGTCGTGGAATTGCCCGATGCCCAGGGATGCGGCAGCGTTCCAGACAAGATCCACCACGTCGGGGGCGTACTGCACCGAATACTGCTCCTTTGGCAGATCAAGGAACTTGTCTCCGACCATGTCAAGGAGGATCCCGAACCGCGGGTTGTAGCTTGCCTGCTTCGCGGAGGCGAAATATCGGGCGCCGAGGAAATAGCTTTGATGATCCCCTTCTTTACCGTAGTCCTCGCCGTCGAAGAGGACGATATCCACCCCCACGGAGGGGGGAGTGCTCTTGAGCAGCCGGCCGAGTTCGAGCAGGACGGCAACACCGCTTGCCCCGTCGTTCGCGCCGAGTATCGGTTCGTTGCGGCGGCTCTTGTCCGGATCATTTTCCGCGCGCGGGCGGGTATCCCAGTGCGCGCAAAGGAGTATCCGGGTGGCGGCCTTTACGTTGAACGATGCGACCACGTTGGTGAGCGAGAGAGACTGGCCGTCGTAGCCGTCGTGGTGAAACTTCTGGAGCCAGAGCGTATCGGCAAGCGGGGAGAGCGCGCTGGAGAGATACTGCAGGCACGCGCCATGGCCCATCGAGCCCGGATTTCGCGGGCCGAACGCCGTTTGGGCGCTCAGGAAGGAGAATGCCTCGGCGCCGCTGAACTTGGGGATCGGACTACCCACCGGCATGTTCACAGACGTCTGCACTGCGGGGGATGATTCCTCGGGAGATCCTCCCGCCGCGCCGGGCTCTTTGTTGGAACGGCTGCATCCCGCCAGCACGCTGAGGCTGCAAAGGAGGATGAGGAGTCTGCGCATGGGAGATCGGGGGTACCCCTGGAAAAAGGTTGAAAAATAGTACGCAAATCGACCCCGAAATGCAAAGCAGCCCGCAACCTTTATGGAAATCGATGCGTCTAAGAAGTACAGTCACGTTCATACTTCTCCGGGAGAATTCCACCATGAATACTCGTATCTGCACGCTTGTTGTCACTGCCCTTCTTCTCACTTCGTTCGCAGCCTCCGCCCAGCAAAGGTTCGAGAAGAAATTCTCCGTTTCCAGCGGCGGCACGCTTACGCTCACGACCGACGAGGGATCGGTAAAGATCATCGGCGGCTCCTCCGGCGAAGTCTCGGTCGTCGCGGACATCCGCGGACGGGAGCGGGATGTCAAGGAATTCGAAGTGGGCGCGACGCAGTCGGGAAACAATGTCGACGTCACGGGGAAGCTCCACAAAAGCGGATGGTTCTGGAATTCCGTCGACCTCGACGTTGAATTTACCATCAACGTGCCGCGTGAGTACTCCCTGAAGCTGCATACGGCGGGAGGCAACATCTCCGTAAGCGCGGTGAAGGGGTCGGTCCGCGGCAAAACCTCCGGGGGCAATGTCTCCGTCGGGGGCACGGAGGGAGATGTTGATCTTGAAACCTCGGGCGGGAACATCGACGCGGAAAAGTGCAACGGGAATCTCCGCATGCGCACCTCCGGCGGTGAAATACAGATCGCCTCAACTACCGGCGATCTCGACGTCCAAACGTCCGGGGGCGACGTCCGGATCACCGACGTGGACGGAAAGATCAGCGCCGGAACATCCGGCGGGAACGTGTCCCTGAAGCTCAAAGGCGCCAACAAAGGCATTCACCTGGAGACCTCCGGCGGTGACATAGAGATTGCCATCCCGAAGAATGCCTCGGCAAACATCGATGCGGGCACCAGCGGCGGCGGAGTTCACTTCGATTTTCCGGTGACCGTTTCGGGACATATCGATGAGAGCCACGTGCAGGGCACTCTCAACGGAGGGGGCAACACCATCTATGCCCATACCTCGGGTGGGGATATCCGCTTCCGGTCAACCGATTAGGTTCGGCGTACGGTGCTGAATCTCATGACGCCGCCGGGCAACAACCGGCGGCGTTTTTTCTGGGGGGTGGTTGAAGCGGGGGATGGAGGCATGCATTGCCCGGCTCCGAGCTGCCCGCTCCTCGCATGATTTGGGTTAAGATAAGGAGTCCCGGAGGCGAGTCTGATCAGTATGTGGGGCGCTTCAGAGCGGCAAGATATGCACCGATGCGGTCCTGCACCCGGCGGTATTCACGCTCCGAGCCCGGAAAGAACTCCATCAGGATGGAGAACGCCAAGGGGTCGCCATCGGCCGTCGTGACGTATCCGGAGAGTGTCGAAACCCCGTTCAGAGTGCCGGTCTTGGCGTGCAGGTTTCCTTCGGCAGGGGTGCCTTTCATCCGGCGAGCAATTGTTCCGCTCACGCCGGCGACAGGAAGCGTCCGGTACCAGCTGGGAAAAAGGTCGGCCCTCTCACGCATACCCGCAAGAAGCGCAACGATTGCATCCGCGCTAACGAGGTTATACCGGGATATCCCGGAGCCGTCCGCGATCGCAATGCGCGAGGTATCGATTCCAAGGCCGGCCAGGAAAGGCATCATGAAGTGCACCCCGGATTCGGTGCTGCCTGGCGGACCTCCTTTCAGGGCCGCGGCCGTCTTCAGGATGTTTTCCGCGCTCAAGTTGTCGCTGTTGAGGTTCATATACGTCAGCACCGAATCCAGCCTGTGCTCGCATCGCGCGATTTCTCCCGCCCCTTGCGGAACGGTATCGAGGACGATCCCCGTGAAATGGAGCCCCCAGGCTTCGAGTTTTTCACGGAGGACCGTAAGCGTATACCACTCGGGTCCCGCCACGCTCAGCGTGGTGACAAAAGGAGCCTCCCCGGGCCGCAGCTCTCCGCTCACGAGTATGGTGTTCGACTGTTCCTTCCAGTCCCGCGTGACCTTGAGCAAGTGACGATCTGCGTCAGCCCGGGTAATCCCTGAGTTCTCCACCGTCACATATGACGTCGGTGGGTCGGTCGTGACCTGGAGCGAATCGCCCGGCGCTTTCCCAGGAAGCACCGAGACCGTAATGGCATTGCCGTTGAGCGATAGGGGAGAGATGAACATTACCGACGGATCCGGCTCATCATCCCAGGCCCAACCAGAGCCCCTCTGAAGATCGTCGAAAAACGACGCGTCTCCTGCGAGCGTCCATGCGGGCAATGAGGAGATGCCCGCGCGAATCGCCGCGGCAAGGCTGTCGAAATCCGCGCTCGAGAGAATCGGATCGCCGGAGCCCCGAAGGATGATCCGCGGGAGAACCGACGTGTCGATAAATGCTCTGGTCGAGAACGTGTACGTCGGCCCAAGCGCGCTCAGAACGTATGCGGAAGTGAACAGCTTCATGTTCGAAGCGGGCGTCATGCAGAGTCCGCCGTTGAGATCGTACAGTGTCTCTCCCGTTCTGAGCGAGACGACCTTTATGGCGGCGTTTGAAGGAGGGAACAGAGAGTCGCTCAGGATCCCATCGAGCTGCTCCTTGAGCTCGGGGTGCGTGGAGACGCTTGGCAGGCGTGATGGCTCTCTGCGCGATTCCATGGGTGCGGAGCATCCGGCCACCCAGAGGGCGAGCACGAGTGTGGCAAGTGACTTCATTTGGGTAGTTTAGCCGTTTTCGCCTGAAAAGCAAATGTTGATTGGAAACGCTTTTCTCGCTATATTAGCCAGAATTCCGCATTCGTTGATGATTGGTGGTAAGGGCAATGCTCAGTGTTCTCAAAAAGCTCTTCGGCAGCAAGCACGAAAAGGACGTAAAGGCGCTCCGGCCCCTGGTCGATGAGATCAATGCCTACTGCGAGGAGTATCAAAAACTGACCGATGAGGAGCTCCGCGCGAAGACGGAGGAGTTCCGGGGGCGCATTCGCGAGGCTGTCCAGGATGTCGAGGCCAAAATCGCCGAGGCACGCGCCGAACTTTTGAAGGAGCTTGATGCTCCCACGCGGGAACGGACGCTCGATCAGATCGATGAACTGGAAAAGGAACGCGACGAGATCACCGCGGAAATGCTGGAGGAGATCCTCCCCGAGGCATTCGCGGCCGTGAAAGACGCCTGCCGGCGCCTGTTGGGCACGACGTTCGATATCCTCGGGAACACGACCGTGTGGGACATGGTGCCCTTCGATGTCCAGCTGATCGGGGGCGCCGTACTGCACCAGGGCAAGATCTCCGAAATGGCGACGGGCGAGGGAAAGACGCTCGTGGCGACCATGCCCGTGTACCTGAACGCACTCCCCGGACGCGGGGTGCACCTGGTGACGGTGAACGACTACCTGGCAAAGCGCGACAGCCTCTGGATGGGAAAGGTTTATGAATTCCTCGGCCTGAGTGTCGGGTGCATCCAGAACTCGATGGACTCATTCCAGCGGCGCAAGGAATACAGCTGCGACATCACCTATGGGACGAACAACGAGTTCGGATTCGACTACCTCCGCGACAATATGGTCGTCGACAAGGCGGACCTGGTGCAGAGGGAATACTACTACGCGATCGTTGACGAGGTCGATTCCGTGCTCATCGACGAGGCCCGCACGCCGTTGATCATCAGCGGCCCGACCAAGAGCGAGGACCATAAGTTCAATGAGATGAAGGCCCCGATCGAGCGCCTGGTCACCGCGCAGCGCAATTTCGTCTCCAAGATCGTGGGCGAGGCGGAGAAGCTCCTGGAAGAAGGGAAAGAGGCAGAGGCAGGAGTCCTTCTGCTCAGGACGAGCCGCGGGCTGCCCAAGCATCCCCGGTTCATGAAGTTGATGTCGGACCCCACCCATAAGAAGCTGGTCCTGGACACGGAGAGCGAATACCTCCGGGATCAGAGCCGCCGGATGCACGAGATCGACGACGAGCTGTACTACGCCATTGATGAGAAGAACCACCAGATCAATCTGACGGAGAAGGGGAGAGAGTTCATCACGCCGATCGTGGGAGACAAGGACTTCTTCGTGCTCCCCGATCTCGGAACGGAGTTCAGCATCCTCGACACTGACAGTACGCTCGGTGCGGAACAGGTGCGCCAGAAAAAAGACGAAATCAACCTCCTGTACTCGGAGCGAAGCGACCGGATCCACACGCTGACCCAGCTTTTGCGGGCCTATTCCCTGTATTCGAAGGACGACGAATATGTCGTCACCGATGACGGAAAGGTACAGATCGTCGATGAGTTCACCGGACGCCTTCTGCCCGGCAGGCGGTATTCGGACGGATTGCACCAGGCGATTGAAGCGAAGGAGGGGGTGAAGGTCGAGCGCGACATGCAGACACTCGCCACCATTACGCTGCAGAACTACTTCCGTCTCTATAAGAAGCTTGCCGGAAT
>Ga0187779_10001229_pt1 | contig 16051 bp, 16 predicted proteins | sample 1015_Q2_SP10_10__FD_132435 | JGI IMG/M metagenome (GOLD analysis project Ga0187779, IMG submission 132435) | Tropical peat soil microbial communities from peatlands in Department of Meta, Colombia - 1015_Q2_SP10_10_MG | ecosystem: Environmental > Terrestrial > Soil > Wetlands > Peat | place... | reverse complement strand
GCAGTCGTGAGGGCCCGGGGCGTTATGGGGAAACTAACCCTCGAAAATGCGCAATGGGTAAGCAGGGTGATCGATCCGAAAACGGGCAAGACAACCCAGATTAGAAATTTTTCTCTGGATAAGATCCTGAAGGCCGGGGATGTTGTCAGGGTCGGTTTCAAGTCAGTGCATGGCAATATCGTAGAGTTGGCCCTTGAGCAGGAGCCTGAAGCGGAAGGCGCCGTCGTTGGCATAGAGCCGAGCACAGGGTTCATCCGCGTGATGGTGGGGGGATATGATTATGCGAGGAGCGAGTTCAACAGGGCCGTCTCTGCGAAACGGCAGCCGGGCTCTGCGTTCAAGCCGATTATCTATGCGGCTGCGCTGGATAACGGGTTTACTCCCGCAAGCATTATTATCGATGAGCCGGTAACCTACAAAGGCGGGCCGAAGGGCGATTGGAGCCCGGAGAACTACGACCATAAATATTACGGGCCGACGAGACTGAGAGAGGCCTTGACCTATTCGAGAAATGTTGTTACGGTTAAACTTGTGGATGCCTTAGGGGTTGATAAGGTGATCAATTTTGCGAAAGGGATAGGACTGGAAGGGGATATGCCCCGCAATCTGACGATAGCCCTCGGCAGTATCAGCGTCACCCCGCTCGATCTCGCCATGAGTTACAGCGTCTTTGACAACGGCGGCGTCAAGATGCATCCGATCGCGATTAAGTATGTGACAGATACGAAAGGGAGGGTCCTCGAGAGCAATGTGTCGGAAGGAGAACCGGTGATAGACCCGGCCACTTCCTTTTTGATTACATCTATGATGGAGGATGTCGTCAATTACGGGACGGGATGGAGGGCGAAGGCATTGGGAAGACCTGTTGCCGGGAAAACGGGAACAACGAATGATTACCGGGATGCCTGGTTTATCGGCTATACCCCTGAGATGGTCGCCTGCGTCTGGGTCGGTTTTGACGACATGCGTCCCCTCGGCAACCAGGAGACCGGCGCCAGGGCTGCTTCGCCGATCTGGGTAAACTTCATGAAGGCCGTGAGCACCGATGAACCCACGGGGTTTGCGGTGCCGGAAGGGATCACGAACTATCCCATAGACCCGGCGAGCGGGCTTCTCATTAAGGAGGAAGGATCCGGCCTCAAAGAGTATTTCAAGAACGGGACCCAGCCGAAGGAATACTCATCGATCAAACCTTCCGGCCGGGAGACGAGGGAACCGTCACGTTTAGATTTCGATTAAGGGGGTGTCCAATGTCACGGAAGAGTCTTGTTTCGAGGACGTCTGGTTTTTGCAAGCTTCTCTTATTCGGATGTCTTATCCTCATGTTCGCGGCTCCGGTGCTCTCCGCGCAGGAGGACCTTTATGATAAGGCCCTCCATGCCTATCACAAGAAAGATTTTAAGGCGACCGTTAAATACCTGAAGGAATATGTCGCCCAGAATCCCGATGCAGGGGCCTACTATCTCCTCGGTTATGCGAACTATAAGTTGAAGAACAGGAAAGAGGCCTCAGAATATTTCAGGGAGGCCTATCTCATAGACCCCAATTTTACGCCGAGGGAAATCGATTTCGGGAAGAAGAGGAAATGACCGGCTGCCCGTGCGGATGTCCATGACGGCGATCCTGTCCCGTGGTGATACCCGGTTGCTGCGGGCCCTGCAAGGCGCTTTGCGATTCCGATGATTGATCCGCACATATTCCGTGAGTATGACATACGAGGCGTCTGGGGAAGGGACCTGACGGAAGAGAGCGTCGATGCCATCGGAAGGGCCCTTGCCGTCTTTCTCGGAAAGCGGTTTTCGAAAGAGAAGATTACCATTACCGTCGGCAGGGATGTTAGACTGAGCTCGCAGGCCGTCTTCAGCAGTCTTGCCAAAGGACTTCTCGCAAGCGGTGTCGACGTCATCGATATCGGTGTCTGCCCTACCCCCCTCCAGTATTTCTCCCTGCATCGCCTCCCCGTTGACGGCGGGGTCATGATAACGGGGAGCCATAACCCTCCCGAATTTAACGGGCTTAAATTGAGCGCAGGCAGGGAAACCCTGTACGGGGAGAGCATCCAGGAGATACGGAGACTCGTGGAGAAGGGAGAAGCCGTTCAGGGCTCGGGGGGCATGCAGGGGCATGATATCATCGCCGAGTATCTATCTTACGTGAAAGGGCTCTTCGGAAACCTTCAAGGGGTGAAGGTTGTTGTGGATGCCGGAAACGGGACCGGAGGCCTTGTCGCTCCCGCTCTCCTGAGGGCCCTCGGCTGCAAAGTGATAGAGCTTTATTGTGAGCCGGACGGCAGGTTCCCAAACCATCATCCCGACCCTGTCGTACCTGAAAATATAAAGGACCTCAGCGAAAGGGTGAAGGCTGAGAAGGCTCACATCGGCATAGGATATGACGGCGATTCCGACCGTTTGGGTGTTGTCGATGAGGAGGGTGAGACCCTATGGGGTGACAAGCTACTGATTCTCTTTGCACGGGACATCCTCGAGAAGAACCCCGGTGCCACGGTCATCGGGGAGGTTAAGTGCTCCCAGACACTCTTTGACGAGATAAGAATGCGCGGCGGTAACCCGATCATGGGAAAGGTGGGGCATTCCCTGATAAAGAGCAGGATGCGAGAGACGGGGGCGCTCCTTGCCGGCGAGATGAGCGGTCATCTCTTCTTTGCAGACAGGTATTTCGGGTATGATGACGCGATCTATGCCAGCCTCAGGCTTGTAGAGATACTCTCGCGGAAAGGCGAGCCCTACTCCATCAGGGCCCTTCTCTCCGATGTGCCGCTGACGGTCTCGACACCGGAGATACGGTTTCCGTGCCCCGACGAGATGAAATTCAGGGTGATCGAAAAGGCAAAGGCATCGTTTGCCGACTGTCCCCTCATCGATATTGACGGCATACGGATTCAATTTCCGGACGGATGGGGGCTTGTCAGGGCATCGAATACGCAACCGGTGCTTGTAATGAGATTTGAGGCGAAGGACGCAAATTCTCTCAAGCGGATACGGGAATTCGTTGAAGGGAGGCTGAAGAAGTGCCTCTAATTCTTCCTTTTCTTGTCGTGTGAGATGAAAACGACACAATCTTCACACTTCTTCCCCGCCTGTTCATTGCAGATTAGACGGTTAATCTCCCAGCAGGGCTTGGTTCTGTCCATGAAGGCAGAACACCTTTTCCTTCTGTCTTCGGGGCAATCGGTTATTTCCCAGCACGGGGCATATTCAAGGAGTTTCTTTATCCCCTCTATGCTTATCTTCCTTACATGGATGAGATCCCTGACACACCTGAGCCATTTGATATCGTTTTCAGAGTAAAACCTGTTTTTGTTCCGACGCGCAGGGGTAATGAGGCCGTGTTTCTCATAGAGCCGCAGGGTCTGGTCTGTCGTTCCTATGAGTTCTGAGACGATCCCTATGGGATATAGGGGCATCCCCTTTTTTTCTTCTTCCGTTAACTCATTTACAGGTTTCCTTCTAGCCATGTTAACAAATCACCTTGTAACTGCAATTTTAAACATTATAAAACATTTATCCCCGAAAAAAACAAGAGGGGTTGATAAAAACTTTTTATGGGTCAATTTCCCTGGTTTATTGATTTTTCGCGAAGGGGTGGGTTATGGTAAACGATGAATCTGAAAGATTTTCTGAGGAGGTGCAAGGGGAAGCGCGTCCTCGTTGTCGGCGACCTCATCCTTGACTGTTACATATGGGGCAAGGTGGACAGGATTTCTCCTGAGGCACCTGTACCTGTGGTCGAAGTTACGAACGATACCTTTATGCTCGGGGGGGCTGCTAACGTCGCGGGCAATGTCGTTTCGCTCGGCGGAAAGGCGACGGTTGCAGGTATTGTCGGCAGGGACAGCGCCGGAGAAGTCCTGCGGAAGCTTCTTGACGAGAAGGGGGTCGGTTGCGCGGTCTTCGAAGATGCCAGGCCGACGACGATGAAGACGAGGGTGATCGCGCACAACCAGCAGGTTGTCCGTTTCGACAAGGAAGAGAGGAACCGTATCGCGGGGCGTGTCCTCAGCACCATCATAGATTTTCTCGGAAGAGCTATCGCTGAGCATGATGCGATCATTGTTTCGGACTATAAGAAAGGCATCGTATCACCGGAACTCATAAGGGCGATACTGAAGATCGCGAAACCGAAGGGCAAGCTTGTTGCCGTCGATCCGAAGGCCGGCCATTTCCATTGTTACAAAGGGGTCTCTCTCGTCACTCCAAATCTGGCAGAGGCATCGAGCGGTTCAGGAGTGGAGATAAAGGACGAAAGGTCTCTCCTCAGGGCGGGCAAAACCCTCCTGAAGAAACTCTCCTCGATGGCGGTCCTGATAACGAGAGGGGAGGAAGGGATGAGCCTCTTCGAAAGAGACGGGGTTACGAACATACCTACCGTGGCCCAGCACGTATACGATATTACCGGCGCGGGCGATACGGTCATCGCGGCCTTCACCCTCGCATACGCTTCCGGAGCGACGATGCGGGAGGCTGCTGCGATCGCGAACCATGCGGCTGGGATCGTAGTCGGAGAGGTCGGAACCGCGGTGGTGACTCCTGAAAAACTCCTTGCGTCTGTGAGACGGAGCAGAAAGTGATTCTCCATTCTGACGATGCTGACCGCGGAGGACACCAATTTTGGCGCTCTATCTAGAATGCTCTATGATCTCTGTGGCAAAGCATTCGTGTTATCAATTCCATGGTTAAGGCGATAGCATTATTATCAGGCGGTCTCGACAGCACCCTCGCGGTCCTCATCATGCTGAGGCAGGGGATAAGCGTCACAGCCGTCACCTTTCTCACCCATTTCGGCTGTGATATCAGCGACAGTTCCTCCTGCTCGAAAAATCCCTTTCCTGCCGCGGAAGAATTCGGGTTTACCGTGAAACTCTGTCACCTTTCGGACAAGTTCATCGAGATTGTGAAGAATCCCAAGTTCGGACACGGGAGAAACATGAACCCCTGTATCGACTGCAGGATTCTCATGCTCAGAGAAGCGAAGTCTCTCATGGAGATGACCGGAGCTGATTTCCTCGTGACCGGCGAGGTGGTCGGCCAGAGGCCTATGAGTCAGAGGAGAGATACTCTCGATATCATTGATCGGGAGGCAGGCGTAAAGGGATATGTGGTGAGGCCGCTCAGCGCGAAACTGCTCCGCGTGACGGTGCCTGAAGAAAAGGGAATGGTGCGGAGAGAGGGGTTATACAGCTTCAGCGGCCGCTCAAGGAAGCCGCAGATGTCCCTTGCGAAAGAGATCGGACTGACAGACTACCCGGCTCCTGCCGGAGGCTGTCTCCTGACAGAGCCGAACTATTCTCACCGGTTACGAGAACTCCTCGGACACAATCCGGACCCCTCTCTCCACGATCTCGCGCTCTTGCGGGTGGGAAGGCATTTCAGGTTCTCGCCGACCTGCAAGGTGGTTGTCGGGAGAGACGAAAGGGAAAATGCAGTACTGGAGGCGTTTGCAAACAGAGCAAACTACCTTCTCCATGTTGAGGGCTTCGGAAGTCCGGTTGTTCTTCTCACGGGCGCAGGCTCCCGGGACTTCCTCACGCTTGCTGCGTCGCTCTGCGCACGGTACTCCGATGCGAAGGGCCTTCCGGAGGTGGAGGTGACGGTCATTGAGTCGGGGCATCAGTTCGTAGTGGGTGTCTCACCGGCATGTGATGATCTGCTCGCAACCCGCAGGATAGAGAAGCCGGATAAGAAGACCGTCAGAAGTTGCGCAGGGTGAGATGGGTGAACCGAGTCACAGATTATGATGAGAGTCTCACAAGGACGCCCCTTGATCGCAGATATTCCTTTGCCTCTCCGATGGTATACTCTCTGAAGTGAAATATGGATGCTGCAAGCACGGCATCCGCCTTCCCCTGCACAAACCCTTCGTAAAGGTGTTCGAGGTTGCCGGCTCCGCCTGACGCGATAACGGGGATAGAGACGGCCTCTGATATCGCCTTCGTAAGCTCTATATCGTAGCCGTCCTTCGTTCCGTCTCTGTCCATGCTCGTGAGCATTATCTCTCCGGCTCCAAGTTCTTCCATCTTCTTCGCCCATCGTACGGCATCGATACGTTTCATCTTTCTCCCGCCGTGCGTCGAGATCGCCCATAATAAGCCTCCGTCTCCATTTAGGGCAGGAGGGATTGTTTCCAGAAGGTTCAGGCGGACATCTTTGAGGGAGGGATCCTGAAACCAGTTCTCACCCGTTGCATCGGGCAGAGTGTCATGAACTCTTTTTGCGTCGATCGCGACCACGATGCACTGGCTGCCGAAGCGCTCGGCCGCCCTGCTGATAAAGAACGGGTCTTTCACCGCGGTCGTATTCACAGAGACCTTGTCGCAGCCGGCCCTCAGGAGATCCCTGATGTCATCAAGGGTCTTTATGCCGCCGCCGACGGTCAGGGGCATGAAGACGTCATCGGCAGTCTTTTCGACCACATCGATAATAATCTTCCTCTTCTCATGCGATGCCGTGATATCAAGAAAGATGAGCTCGTCGGCACCCTGTTCATCGTAGAATTTTGCGTTTTCAACGGGGTCTCCCGCGTCCTGCAGATTGACAAAGCTGACCCCTTTGACGACGCGCCCGTCCTTGACATCAAGACACGGTATGATTCTCTTCGCGAGCATCTGTTCCTCTTTTATTTCCCGCCGACGAGTCTGACTGCTTCGTTCAGGTCCAGTGCCCCCGAATAAATCGCCTTGCCGGTAATCACACCCCAAAGCCCGGGTATCTCCATCAGTCCCGTGATATCCTGCAGGGACGAGACACCGCCCGAGGCTATCACCGGAATCGGTACCGCTCTGACCATTTCTCCTACCGCCTTCTTGTTGGGCCCCGTCATCATGCCGTCTGTAGTAATATCCGTATAGATGATTCCCGCCGCTTTCCTTTCTGCTGCCTGCCGCGCCATCTCTATCGCATCAAGCGCAGTGACCTCTACCCATCCCTTTATAGCGACCTTGCCGTCTCTGGCGTCGATGCCGACGAGGATTCTGCCGGGGTATTTATCACATGCCTCGCTAAGGAGATCAGGGTTTTCCACGGCAACGGTTCCGAGTATGATCCTGTTGACACCGATGCCGACGAGCGCATCAATTTTTTCTAAATCCCTGATCCCTCCTCCTACCTCTATGTCCATCGCCACAGCATCTCTGATGTTTCTGATAGCTTCGAAGTTCTTCTGACCCCCTGTGAACGCCCCGTCAAGATCGACCACATGGAGGAGCTTCGCACCGCAAGACTCCCATCGTCTCGCTGTCGAGACCGGATCGTCTGAATACGTGGTGACCGCATCCTCCCGCCCCTGGAGGAGTCTTACACATTTGCCGCCTTTCAAATCTATTGCAGGAATTACATGCATGTATTAATATACCAAAAGGAGTTATAGGTTTGCAGTTCATGGCGAAGACGGCTGATCAGGAAACAGCCGTGGTACCCCCTGAGTTGTAAGATTCCCGGATATTGGTCGATGAGAAACTTCATGTCGTATATACGCTACTTCTGCGCATGCATTGCAGGGATTGTAATCTGCATTTTCTTTGTTCCCAAGGGAGGGTTTTCATTTGCCATCCCCGAGAGGCTCGTATACGATCTCACCTGGACGGGTATCAAGGCTGGCGAGGCGATTCTTGAGGTGAAGGGAGGCGGAGACCGTTTGACCATAACCTCAAGGGCACAATCCGCCCAATGGGTTTCAGTTTTTTATACCGTCGATGACCGGGTCGAAAGCCTGCTCACAAAGGACTCGACGAAACACGGGATGGGGCAGCCCGTCAACTATAGGCTGAATTTACGGGAGGGAAAACGAAAGAAGGACAAAGAGGTAATCTTCTATCGTGACGTCTCAAAGGCCCTTTATATCGATTACCTCACTGACGAGAGAAGGGAATACGGGATTCCTTCCCTCATCTTTGATCCCTTATCGAGTTTCTTCTACCTCAGGACGATGCATCTTGAAGTCGGCAAGTCGGTTTATGTCACCATCTTTGACAGCAAGAAGGTTTTGGATGTAGAAGTGCAGGTGACGGGGAGGGAGAAGATCTCGGTCCCGGCAGGCGAATTCCAGACCATTGTCATTAAACCCCTGATGAAATCCGAGGGCATATTCTTCAGAAAGGGAGATATCAGGATCTGGCTGACGGACGATGGAAGACGGATACCGGTGAAGATGAAGACAGGGACCGGAATCGGTTCCATAACCGCTCGGCTCGTCGGAGGGAACTATTGAAGGTGTCTCTCATCACAACGACGTATGACAGTCCCTCCGCCCTGAAAAAAGCGACCGACAGCATACTGGGTCAGACCCGGATGCCCGACGAGGTCATTATTGCGGATGACGGTTCCGGGGATGAGACCGCCGAGGTAGTCAAGAGGTTCTCCGGGGCAGCGTCATTCCCCGTCCGTTATGTGTGGCAGGAGCATAGGGAATTCAGGGCTGCCAAAATCCGGAACGATGCGATAAACCAATCGACCGGAGAGTATCTGATACTCCTTGACGGGGACTGCGTCTTGAACAGACACTTCATAGCTGACCACCTCTCCCTTGCGGAAGAAGGATACTTTATCCAGGGGAAGAGGGTACTTGTCAGCAGGAGCGCGGTCGAGGCCTTCGACCACACCTACGCCGACTCGGCGGCCATCCTCATCACAATGGCCATAATAGGAAAGATTTCGAATGTCCATCATCTCGTCCGTCTTCCTTTCTTCCCTGCCGTAAAGAACACGAAACTCAAGGGCATAAAGTCTTGCAACATGAGTTTCTTCAGACGGGATATCATCGCCGTGAACGGTTTTAATGAAGAGTATGTGGGATGGGGCAATGAAGATTCAGACCTTGCCTGCCGGTTTTTCAAGTACGGACTCATGAAGAAGGTCCACCAATTCATGGCGGTCTGTTTCCACCTCTGGCATCCGACGAACAAGGTCGTTCCCGCCAGGAATGAGAAACTCCTTGCAGCGGCAGTCGCATCGGGGGAATATTTCTGTGAACATGGGCTCGTCAAAAAAAATTAATCCGGACATACTTATCTGGATAGGGTATTCCGGCATGTTTTTCTTTGTCCCGCTCGCCCATTCACCGGTCGAAATTTGCGGAGGGCTGGTACTCGCCGCCTGGATACTTTCCGGAAAATTCCTGACAGATACGAGGATGTGGCTATCCTCAGAGACTGCACTGCCGGTACTATTCCTGATTCTTCTTCCCTGGATCGGCCTTGCGTATTCTCCGATGCCTTCTGACGGCCTTCACGTCGCTTCAAAGGGATACTATTGGCTTTACGCGATAGGAATGGTGTCTGTGTTGGGAGAGCAGAAACATCCGGATTTCGTCATCAAAATGTTTCTGGCAGGGCTGGCGCTGAGCAGCGTCGTATCCGCCCTCCAGGTCCTCGGTCTGGTCCGTCTTCGGTATGGCACCCCGAGCGGATTGTTAGGAATAAGTTCACCGTGGATAACGTATTCCCTTCTTCTTACGGTCGGCATATTGATAGCCTCTTTTTATTTTCAAAAGGCACAGGGCAGGAAGGGAAGGTATCTGTCTCTTTTCATGATGCTCCTTTACTTCGGGACTATCGGTTTCGTCGGCGGCAGGAGCGGTTATCTCGCGTTTATCATCCTCTCCCCGTTGCTCGTTTATAATATCATAGGGAGGAGGCACATCCTCAGGATACTCCTTCTCAGCCTCCTTGCCGTGGCGCTCCTCTTCACTTTCCCTGTGGTGCGGACGCGATTCGGAGAGATAAAGAAGGACATAGAGCGTTATGAGCAGGGAGATATCTCGACCTCGATAGGGCTTCGGCTCCATATGTGGGGCATCGCATTAACGGAGATAAAGAAAAACCCGGTCTTCGGTATCGGGACAGAGGGTTTCAAGAAGTCATGGGAAGTGAACAAGCAAGACCCTGCGCTCCCTTTTCATGCGCACCCGCACAACAGCTTTCTCTACATGATGGTAAGCTACGGTCTTGGGGGCTTGATCGCTTTCTGCTGGCTTCTCGTCGTGATGCTCCGAAAGGGATGGAAGAACCGTGAGATCCCTCTCGGATTCGCTTTGTTATCATTCACGCTCGTCCTGATCATTGGGAGCCTGACAGACACTCAGATTCTGCCGTTCCCTACGGCGACGGCGTATGTGCTGTTTGCCGGAATTGCCGGGGCGATAGGTGCCGGTGACAACAGGCTCTCCAGGACCATCGCCATGACGAAAGAAGAGGAGCTACCGCCGGCCTGTGCGAGGAGGACTTCGTAAGGCTCGTAAATGTATATTCCGGCTCTCGTTTTTTGGACGACAGGAACGGGAAAAGTAAAGGAAGGACAGCTGAATGACGAAAGTGGAAAAGGTTCATGATTTATCGAAAAAGCAAATCCTTAAGAAGGCGCTCACCCTGAGAAGGCATGATAAATTATATAATTTGCGGAATGATCACGAAGAACGCGATTTTAGATCCGGCATCGATGGTTTTTCGACGATCGCTTGCCGGCTGAGGTATTCGAGGAAAGTACTCGATGTCGGAGCGGGAAACGGTATTTTGGTTTCTCTCTTATCCGAACTCGGTCACGAGTGTCGTGCTATCGACATTATTGATCTGCCCGAATTGTATCCTGAAATATATAAAGAAAAGAAGATATCCTTTCAGAAGTGTAACGTTGAAGTAGACGATATTCCCTACCCTGACGGTTTTTTTGACGCTGTCGTGTGCAGTGAGGTGTTCGAACATTTTACCCTATCTCATCTGAGAGCGATGCAAGAAATATATCGGGTCCTCTCCCCGGGAGGTACTGTCGTGGTAGCCGTCCCGAATGCCGTATGCTTTCGCAATCGCAGCCGGATGATACGGGGGAAGCATATCACATGGGATTACAAGAAGCATTATCTCCATGCGGAACCTGTTCTCTACAAAGGGCTTTCATTTTTCCCTGATCGGCACAACAGGGAGTTTACCGCAAGTGAGTTGAGATTATTGCTCAACGAGATTCATTTGAGAAATATCGAAGTGCGATTTGATAAATCTCGGAGCTACCGAACCGGTTTCGAAAGGATAAAATCTATCGGGTCTTCGCTGAGAGATCTTATCCCCTCCCTGCGAAAGACGTTGATCGCTTTTGGAGAAAAGGAATCGCTTAAGGGACTGGAATAAGGAGATACCGATATTGACTGATCTTTCTGTGGCGATCATCACGAAGAACGAGGAGGAGATGCTGCCTGCGTGTCTGGAGAGCGTCTCTTTCTCCGACGATGTTGTGGTCGTTGATTCGGGCAGCACGGACAAGACCGTCGAAATCGCACGCGCCTTCGGCTGCAGGGTATTTGTGGAGGCGTGGAAGGGAGATGGTCCGCAAAAGAACAGTGCAATAGACAAATGTCTGCATGAATGGGTACTCATCCTTGACGCCGACGAGAGGATATGCGACGAGACGCGGCATGAGATCGAAAGGATAGTCGCATCCGGAGAGAGTGCGGACGCCTATAGCTTTCCGAGGAAGAATCTTTTTCACGGGAGGTGGATAAAGCACTCGGGCTGGTGGCCGGACAGGATCATACGTCTCGTGCGGAAAAGCAGGGGTCGTTACCGGTCGATCACGCACGGGATATGGGCTACGACGGGCACCCTTGCCGAAGCGAGGGCTCCGATAGAGCACCACAGCTTTTCCCGATACTCCGATATGCTTCAGATCATGGAGGAGAGATCGACGGACATGGCGAAAGAACTTTTCGATGCGGGCAAGCGTGCAGGGGCCATGACGCCTTTTCTGCATGGTTTCGTCATGTTTCTCAAGGTCTATGTCTTGAAGATGGGCTTCCTCGACGGACTTGACGGCTTCATCATCGCCTTCACGCGGGCCGGCGGTTCATTCTTAAAATACGCCAAGCTCGTCGAACTGCAGCGTGAGAAGAAGCAGTGAATCGGGAGCGACAGCTTCTCTTCATCTTCGACAGATTCTGGAGGGACAGGTGTCTTTCTTAAGAGGCCTCTCACTTTTAACGCATTATGCGGCGCTTTTGTCCGCCAGTCTCGGGATCCGATGAAGGTGAGCGTCGTAATACCGGTTCTTAATCAATTGCGCTTCACCAAGATCTGCATGGAGAGTCTTTTCGTGACGCTGCCGAGAGAGTCTGAGATCATCGTCATTGATAATGGCTCCTCTGACGGCACTCCTGCATATCTCTCCGAATGCGCAAATGTGAGGGTCATTAGGAACGAGAAGAACCTGGGGTGTGCAGGTGCCTGGAATCAGGGGGTTAAGGCGGCCAAGGCGCCGTGGATCGCTATTTTGAATAATGACGTGATCCTTTCAGAGGGATGGCTCGAAGGGCTTCTTGATTTTGCCGCAGAGAGAAGCGCTGACATTGTGAGCCCTGCGTTCCGTGAGGGTGAATATAATTATGACATCGCAGAATATGCAAAGGGATACGTTGGAAACATGAGGACTGTTGCGCGCATGGGCATTGCGCAGGGAATCTGCTTTATGGTGAGACGACGCGTCTTCGATCTAATCGGTATGTTTGATGAGAACTTCAAGGTCGGGCAATTCGAGGACGCGGACTTCTTTCGCCGAGCCCGGCTCGCCGGATTTGTCCTCGGAACCACCGGGCGTTCGTTCATTCATCATTTCGGCTCAGCCACACAGAAGGCGCTTCGTGAGAAGGGGGCCGAGAGTCCCTATGAACAGGAAAATCGTGCTTACTACCGGAGGAAATATGGCCTTACCGTCTGGAAAAGGATCATCGAGCGAAGATGCGGTAAGTTACAAGCCCTCTGGTGGAGGATCTTTGAGAAAAGGCGGCACGGCCACACGTTGATCGAAAAGTGGATAGACGGAAGGTTGCGCTACTATTGAAGGTCCTCAGCTTCGACAAACGCTTGCTCTCCCGTCGGTTTGGGGCACTGCAGCGCATGGCACAGGACAAGAAAAAAGTGAGAAGAGCCCGAGACGCAGAACATGAATAGCCCAAGGGTGAGCGTCTGCATTCCCACTTACAACTATGCCGGTTTTCTGCCGGAGGCGATCGATTCCGTCCAGAAGCAGACATTTACCGATTATGAGATCCTGATCATTGATGATTGTTCACGGGACAACACGAAAGAGCTTCTCGTCCGCTATGCGAAGAACGACAAGAGGATACGGTTCAAGATCAATTCCGCCAATATCGGCATGGTGAACAATTGGAACTCATGTCTGACCGAAGCGAAGGGGGAATATATCAAGTTTGTTTTTGGGGATGACCTGTTGTCGTCTCCCGAAGCCCTCCAAAAAATGGTGACCCATCTGGATCTCGACCCGGACGTAACTCTTGTGGGTTCTGCCAGGTATGTCATTGACGGCGAATCTCGGATAATCAAAGTACTATCGCACTTCAAGGACGACACCCTCCTGCCGGGGAGGGCACTCATCAACCGTTGCCTGTCCGTGCGGAAGAATCTTATCGGAGAGCCTACCGCTGTCATGTTCAGGAAGCGTGATGCGGAGCGAGGATTCAATCCCCGATATAAGCAGCTTGCCGATTTAGAGATGTGGTTCCATCTCCTCGAAAAGGGAAAATTCGCATACCTGAAGGAACCGCTTTGCTCCTTCAGGCGCCATGTGGGCCAGGAGACTGCAAAAAACAGCGTAAGCCTCTTAGCGGCTTACGACAATTTCTATCTCTATGACGAGTACATGAATAAGCCGTATGTGACCATTCCTCTTTTTCACCGGAACTATATACGCTATGACAACATATACCGGATATGGAAGCTTTACACCACGAACGATCTGGCTAAGGAGGCGGCTGTCAGAGAGATCGATGCTCGATACGGCTATGGGAGATTTCTTGCTTATTACCCCTTCTACAAGATCTATAAACCGTTTCTTAAATTTTACCGTAACCTCCTCGGGCAGGGCTTTTTTGTCGCGCGTCACGGCGAGTGCCCGAAACGCTGAAGTCAGGATAGCGAGGAGGCTGCCCGGCAGCACTCGAAAGGTCTCTCGCTGCATGGGAAATGACGCATGCACGAATCTCTTAATTCAAGTATTATAAAAGTCTTGAGAAAGAGATATTATTGGCATCATGAAGATAATTCTGCAGAGGAATGGCTGAATGGGTAAGCCTATCGTTCTCATGTATCATAATATCGGTATCCCCCCAAGAGAGGGGAAATTGCGGAGCCTCTACGTGACTCCGCGAATGTTCAGGTTCCAGATGTGGTATCTGAAAACAGCCGGTTTCGAGGTCGTCTTCTTGAGGGACATTTTGTCGCATATCCGGGGAGAATCTGTTTCAGATAAGAAACTCGTTGCGCTCACTTTCGACGACGGGTACCAGGATTTTTATGAGAACGCGTATCCTGTCTTGAAGAGGTACGGATTCCCCGCTACGGTTTTTCTCGTGTCGGACCTCGTGGGCAAGGATAACCTCTGGGATTATCGGGCGTTGAATATACGGAAGAGGCTTCTCGACTGGGATAAGATCATCGAAATGAGCGGGCATCTTGTCACGTTCGGCTCCCATACGAAAACGCATCCGTTCTTGGAGAAACTTTCGACTAAGGAGATTGAAGAGGAATTATTCGGCTCGAAGGCCGATATTGAAAAGAGGTTGAAACTTCCGGTCGAATTTTTCTGTTACCCCTACGGCCATTATGACGAAAGAGCGGTAGCTGTGGCCAGGAAGGCCGGCTACCTCGGTGCGACGACGATGAACAGAGGCCTTATCCATAGGGGAGATGATCCGTTCGAGATGAGGAGGTCGTTCATCAGATGGCATACCCATCCGTTGTTGTTCGTTCTTAAGATGCATTCCGACTATGAAGATCGGAAAGGCGGCAGAGCATGAAGGTCCTTTTGTTAAATATAGGCCTTGGGAGAGGCTGGGGAGGAATCGAGTCTCATTCCGACACACTCGGGGGAGCGTTGTTCAAACGCGGATATAACGTGATTATGGGGTGCGCACATGAAGGCTCGATCGAAGTTGCCGGGGGGATCACCCTTCCGGCGAGGAAGATATGGATCGTAAATTCAGGGGATCTGAAGGCGATTGTGAGAATAGCGGCGATCGTGTTCAAGGAGAGGGTTGATGTAATCATCGCGAACATGGGCAAAGAATACTGGCCTGCTGCGGTGGCCGCACTATTGCTCGGCAGGAAGATACTCTTCATAAGGCATCAGACTGACAGGATCAGGAGGACCACCTTATGGCTCATCAAACACCATGTCGAACGGGTCGTGGCGGTGAGCGGAGCGGTTCGGGAAGCGCTGCTGAAGAGCGGGGTCTCCCCCGGTAAGATCGAGATAATCCATAACAGCGTGCCCCTCGAAAAATTCAATCCGGAAGAGGTCGGCAGAAGCGAGGCAAGACAAGAACTGGGGGTTCGAGAGGGAGAGATCGTCGTGGGGACTGTCGCGAAGCTCCACCGAGGGAAAGGCGTTTATGAGATTCTCAGGGCATTCGGCCTGCTTGCGGGGAAATACCCCCGCCTGAAATTGATTTTTGTCGGCAACGGACCGGAGCGGCATGAACTCGAAGAAGAAGCAGGGAGACTTTCGGTGCGTGACAGGGTCATTTTTACGGGTGTTAGGAAGGATATCGAGCGGATGTATGCTGCGATGGATGTCTTTGCTCTTCCCTCGACCTGTGAGGAGGCATTTGGCATGGCACTCATAGAGGCGATGGCAATGGGCAAGCCGGTAATCGGCACCGTGGTGGGAGGAATACCTGAAATAATCATCGACGGGAAAACAGGCCTGTTGGTCCCACCGGGAGACGCCGATGCCCTTGCAAAAAGTCTCGACCGTTACCTTGGTGATCTGGCTTTTGCTGAAATCGTGGCTCGTGCCGGACAGCGGGCCGTCTTGGAAGGGTTTTCAGAGAGAGTCACCGGAGATGCATTTGATCGGATCATCAGGGAAATCGCTGGAAAAAAGGGAAGGGATCTGCACGGGCATAAGATCGCGAAACCATGAACGGGAATGGGGCAGGAATTGATGGGTGATTGTCCGGTTTCTCCGTCATATAACTCACGGTATGTGAAGGAATGTCCAGTCGGGTGCCGATCGATTCTGGAAGTCACCGATATTTT
>Ga0187779_10001228_pt1 | contig 16052 bp, 14 predicted proteins | sample 1015_Q2_SP10_10__FD_132435 | JGI IMG/M metagenome (GOLD analysis project Ga0187779, IMG submission 132435) | Tropical peat soil microbial communities from peatlands in Department of Meta, Colombia - 1015_Q2_SP10_10_MG | ecosystem: Environmental > Terrestrial > Soil > Wetlands > Peat | place... | reverse complement strand
CGGTAACCGCGACTTCGGGTTCAGCGACCCGCAATGCTACGGTCACACTGGTTGTGCAGTAATACTTGCTGAGAGGGTTATGCCCCGGCCGACAATCTCTGGTGATTCTTGCGGTCGGCGATTCCGTATTGACGGATCTTGTAAAGCAGGGCCTTGTAGCTGATCTTCAGCAATGCCGCAGCTTGCTTGCGATTCCAGTTGGTCTGATCGAGAGCTTTCGCGATGGCTTCGGCTTCGGCTTCATCTTTGGCGCTGCGCGCCAGGGATTTCAGTCCACCACCCGATCCGTTTCCTGAACTCTGGGCGGGCGGCTCGAATTGCGCGCCGCTGCCATCTGTTTTGGGTTTGAGTTCATTAATCGCGAGCTTCTCATCACCCAGCACGAGATATCGCTTCACGAAATTGCCGAGTTCGCGAAGATTGCCGGGCCATGCGTACGCTAAACATGCTTCCAGCATATCTGGAGTAATTGGCAATGCCGGGCGCGCATAGCGCTCGGATTGGTGCGCCATGAAATGCTTCAGCAGGATCGGAATTTCCTCTTTGCGCTCCCGCAGCGGCGGAACATGCAGAGTGAATGCATTCAGACGATAATACAGATCTTCGCGCAGTTGCTTGGTAGCCAACGCTTCAGGAATATTGATGTTCGTTGCAGCTAGGATCCGCACGTCGGCTTTGATTACCGAGCGACTGCCCAAGCGCGAGAATTGTCCATCCTGCAAAATATGTAATAGTTTCGCTTGCAGAGAAGTGGGCATCTCTCCGATCTCATCGAGCAGGATCGTACCTTTGTTGCACAGCTCGAATTTCCCTGGCTTAGGATGATTGGCTCCGGTGAAAGCGCCGGCTTCATAGCCAAACAGCTCGCTTTCCAGCAGGTCAGCCGGAACTGCCGCGCAGTTTACTTTCAGAAACGTTCGATGTGCGCGTGGCGAAAGCTTGTGAATCAAACGTGCCATCACTTCTTTTCCCGTGCCGCTCTCACCCAGCATCAGCACTGGAATGTCAACGTTCGCCACCAAAGCCGCTTCGGAGCGCAACTTGCGCATGATTGGACTGGCGGCGACAAAGAAAACGTCATCAGCGAGCTCTTCCACCTCACCTGGATAATTTTGCTGATTCGATCCAAGGCACTGATCGATGACCGTGTCCAGTTCGACTTTCTGAAATGGCTTAGTCAAATAATCGTAGGCGCCCAGTCTCATTGCCTGTACAACTTTGCGAGTGTCACCTACGCATGACAGCATCACGACCTTTACGCTGGGCTCGATCTGACGCAGTTTTTCCAGTGTCTGCAAGCCATCGATGCCGGGCATGAGCAGATCGAGCAGTACTAGATCCGGACGCAACCCCTTCTGTACGCGTTCCAGGGCTTCTTCACCTGTGCTCGCGGTCTCCACCTTGTAGTCATCAACTTCAAGCAAAGTGCGAATGTACCGCAGCATTCCCGGTTCGTCATCGACCAGCAGAACATTGGCCTTATTTTTCATTCTTGGTCCCTTGTTGATTTAGGGCAGGAGGGTTAAGCGGAACAATGAAAGAAAACTTACACCCTGCTCCCGGTTCGCTCTCCACCCAGATCTTGCCACCCATGCTGCCCACCAGACGGCGGGCGATAGCTAAGCCAAGGCCCATACCGGACTGGTGCTCAGTCTGAGGTAGACGAAAGAAATCATCGAATACTTCAATGTGATATTCGGGAGGGATGCCAGGTCCAGTATCCGAAACACTGATTTTGACTGAGTTCGGAGTGACAATCGCCTGACGACGGCGTTCGCTCAAAATCCCCGGCTGATTCGCGTTGCGCCGGTCCCACATGTACGGCTCCGCATGCAGCCAGACGGTGCCGCCGGAGGGCGTGAACTTCGCCGCGTTCTCCAACAGATTGGACACGACACGCTGCAACTTGGGCGTATCAAATGCGAATTCGACCAGCTTGGGATTGGGAAGGAAGTACAGCGCCAGCCCTTTTTCCTGGAATGGGTGCGACCACAGCCGGCAAACTTCCGAAAGGCAGGCGTTCAGGTCACCCTTCTCGAAGCGCATCTTCACTTCAGCGATTTCCAGCGCGCTGAAGCTGAGAAAGTCCTGAATGAAGTGCTGCAACCGATGTCCGCTGGAACTCATGTCGCGCAGCACTTCGCGCTGGCGCTCGTTCAGCGAACCCAATTTTTCGCTCTGTAACAGCTCGACATAACCGTTCAAGATTGCCAGCGGCGTTTTCAAATCGTGAGCTGCGGAGGCAAGCGCATTGGCCGTGCGCAGGTAGCGTTCTCTCAGCTGCGTGTAGTGCTGCAATAATTCTTGACTGCAGGCTGGGTCAGGGCAGACCAGGCCTGGCTCAGGATTGGCGGGACAAAACTCACCATGTTTCGCCTTGCTTCCTGCTTTGGGGAGAAACGTGTTTTCCGGCACTACTGCCATCGTCAGAAGACTACGGGGGCGGCTAAGTTGTTGAGGGAGGGAAAGAGTACGTACAAGACCTGAGTTGATGCTATGACAGGGGCTGGAAGGTGTCAACGAAAAATGAACGAACTTGCCCATGATGGGCAAAAGTATGCAGTCGAAAGTACTTAGCGAAACCTTGAAATGCCGCTGCTCTTCCCAAAAATGCAGCTTATTTGCGGCGCGTAAGTCCTGCGTTTGCAAGGACGTTGCGTCCGGGCAACCACACTCCAAGGTGCAGGGATAGGCAGCAATTGCCATACTTGAGCGATCATTTGGCCCAGAATGTGCGATACAAGCTGTTTTCATCTCGACCAAGAGCCCGGTTTGAACATAGGAAAACAGCCAATCGAGCGCCGAAAATGGGAGCGCCTGCCCCTGGCAATTCCGGTTTTTGTACGGAGCAAGGATGGGAACGACCGTGACTTGCTGGAATTTGCCACTGCCTTGAACATTTCGGCGGGCGGAGCTTTAGTGGTTGTTCGTCGTGCCTTGCCGCTCTCCGCGCAGGTTTTGCTGGAAATCCCCAGCGCTCCTCTGGTTTCGGGCACGAATCTGCCAAGATCATCCCGCAACTTGCAGGCTAAGACCGTGTGGACTACCTATCAAGACGGTTATCAGTTGTCCGGAGTACGATTCTCACATACTTTGCTGAATTCCTCGGCTAAACGCGGCCAGCGTAAAGGGAAACTTGTTTCTTCTTTGTGAAAAGATTTTCCCTCGTTAGACACTCCCGATGAGAGGTTAGTCCATCCCGCCGCCGTTTTTTGTGCACTTGTGTCCATGCAGCCCAATTGGCTGAAAGTAAAGCATCTAATGATCGCGAAACCACCGGGTGTGGGCGCGCTCCGGCTTTGGTGTCTGGGGTGCAGCTTTACAAAGTGCGTAACAGGAGTAACCGCGAGTAATGCCAGTTCAAACCACCAACTCGTTCAGCTCTCTCGTTCAATCCTTAGGCGAATTTCCACCCGAAGCGGTCATTTTCGGCAACTCCGAAGCCATGCAGACCCTGCGCGCGCGCATGGAGAAAGTCTCCAACGCCAACGTGCCTGTCCTCATTCAGGGTGAAAGCGGCACGGGCAAGGACATCATCGCGCGCTTGATTCACGGGCAATCTCCCTGGAAGACCGGGCCCTTTGTAAAAGTGAATTGCCCCGCGATCCCAGGCACACTCTTGGAGAGCGAATTGTTTGGGTATGAGAAAGGCGCATTTACCGGAGCTTACGGTTCGAAGCCGGGCCGGGTCGAACTGGCACACCGCGGCACCCTTTTTCTGGATGAAATTTCAGAGTTGGACCTGGGGCTGCAATCGAAGCTTTTGCAGTTGCTGCAGGACGGCCAATTCTGCCGTATCGGCGCCCAGGAAGATAAGAAGGTTGAAGTCCGGGTGGTGTGCGCAACCAATCGCAATTTGGAACATGAGATCGAAACCGGCAGCTTCCGTCAGGACCTGTTTTACCGCATCAACGTGGTCAATCTGCAGCTGCCGCCGTTGCGCGAACGCCGCGGAGATGTCGAAACTCTGGTCACCTATTTCCTCGAATACTACAACCGCAAGTACAACTGCAAGGCGCGTCCTCTTTCTTCCGATCTGCTCGGCGTGCTGCAGAAATACCATTGGCCGGGCAACATACGCGAATTAGAGAACCTGATGAAGCGCTACGTGATTCTCGGCAGCGAGGAAGTGATCAGTAGCGATCTGCTTGCGCGCCGCGAAACAGAGTTCTTGAACCCTGAGATTAATCTCGATGGCCCGATCTCGCTGAAGAAGTTGACGCGCCAGGCCACGCGAGAGCTGGAACGAAAAGTTATTCTGAAGGTCTTGCAAGCCCACCACTGGAACCGCAAGCAAACCGCTCGGGCGCTGAGCATCAGCTACCGTGCGCTGCTATACAAGATTCGAGACGCAGGCCTGCCGGCGAATCGTTCCGGCCGCCGTCCACCTGATGCACCTACTGCGACTCAAGGTGTAGCGGCTGATTAAGTGAACTTCAGATTGAGTGTCCATCAACATAAGGGGTAAGGCTCGACTCTTTCCCACAATTGCCATTCCTGACGCAATCCGCTCACACGCCGGGCGATGCATCCGGCACCGTCACATTCATTTCTAAATAATTGCAATCAGAGTAGAGTGTTCACGCTTCCCAGGGGAGCGTCATGCCTTACTATCGCCGAAAATGGATTTAATAAAATGGAGCGGAGGCACCACATGAACGTGCTACGCAAACTCAGCGAAGAACTCGGATTCTTCCGGTCAGCCGGAACTCGGTACCACCTCTGGTATTACCAGAATCAGGTTTGGAACACCACAACCTGGATCGGCGTAAAGACCCTAAAGTCGCCCAGCGACATGTGGAATTATCAGGAGATTCTTTCGTCTCTGAAACCATCGGTCGTAATCGAATTTGGCACGCGATACGGCGGATCTGCGCTGTTCTTCTCGGAGGTGATGCGGCAAATAGGAGGACGGTTTAGAGTGCTTTCTGTGGACATCGATGCCGAGATCATCTCAGCACAAACCAAACGCGACCCGAACATCGAACTGCTTACGGTATCGTCAGTCGATCCGAGGGTAGCTGAGAGAATCGCAGGTTTGCGGCGCGACTACCCTGGTCCTGCATTCGCCATATTGGATAGTGACCACTCGCAATCCCATGTACTTGCCGAGATGAAACTCCTGAGGCCTTTGTTGGTGACCGGCGATTACTTGATCGTGGAGGATTCCAATGTGAACGGACATCCGGTTTATTCGTCCCATGGTCCGGGACCGTTTGAAGCGATGCAGGAATATTTTCGCGAATACCCGCAGGACTACAGGCGGGATAAAGTCCGTGAGGCTAAGTTCGGTTTTACTTTTGCTACCAAGGGCTTTCTCATTCGCTGCTGAGTCGTAGTCAAAGTTAGAAGAAAAATGTGCTAACGCTGCACAGGCAACGTCTACCTCTGCATTACCGCTTTGCGGTATGCCGCGACATTGCGGTTGTGTTCCTCAAGCGTGTGTGCAAAACGATGATGGCCATTGCCGTTGCTTACAAAATAGAAGTAATCGGTAGTTGCGGGATGCATAGCCGCATCTAGCGATGTCTTGCCGGGGCTTCCGATAGGGCCAGGTGGTAGTCCGATATGTCGGTAGGTGTTGTAGGCAGAATTCATTGCCATGTCTGCGTGATGCAGCGCACCAGCGTAGCTGCCCTGCAACATCTCGGCGTAAATCACGCAGGGATCGGCTTGCAGCGGAATGCGTTTCTCCATACGGTTGTAGTACACGCTGGCGACCAACGGCCGCTCGTCAGCTACACCCGTCTCTTTTTCTATGATTGAGGCAAGTGTGACGGTTTTCTCCACATCGCTTGTCAATCCGATCTCCCGTGCTACCTGCCGGAATTGCTTTACCATCGCAGCAGCCATTTCATCCATACTTTGCGTGCGGGTGAACTCGTAGGTGCTCGGGAAGAGATAACCCTCCAGACTCTTGGCATGGGGAGCCAAGTCTGCGATCAAAGCCGTGTCACTGGTGGCCACCTTTAGGAAGTCCGCGCTGGATCCTAAGCCGGCATCCTGAATAGCGTCTGCAATATCGAAAATGTTGTATCCCTCGGGGACCACCACGGTGTGGACGTAAACGTCTCCGCGCACCAGCCGATTGTGAATGTCGATCGTGTTGGCGTCTTTTTCGAAAAGGTACTCACCCGCTTTGAGAGAGCCCCTGTGATGCACATAATGCCAGAGCAGGAACGCCTCCTCGTTGCGAATAATCCCTGCAGCCTTGAGCTCGTTCGCAATGTGGCGTGTGGAGTAGCCGGGGTGCAGAAGTACAACCTTGCTTTGTGGCGGAGTCACCGGGCTAAGCAGAACCCAACTCAGCCATCCGGCACCTGCCGCAACGGCCAGCAGAACGGTTATTGCGAAGACTCGCACCACGTTAGTTTAGATGAAGGGAGTCGGCATGCTGGTAGTCGTTGGTCGGTAGCCGTTCGTCACAGCGTGTTGGCCCTGGCATCCATCCAGCTCTGAAGGATGAGCACAGCCGCCAGCCGGTCCACCACCTCGCCACGGCGTTTGATCGACATCTCGGTCTCGCGTAGCACCCGGTTGGCCTGCGCGGAAGTGAGCCGCTCATCCCAGAGGTGAACCGGTAGTCTAAAACGATGCTGGAGGTCTTCGGCAAAGCGCCGCATCCTCTCGGCTTGTGGGCCCTCCTGGCCGCTCATGCCTAACGGGTATCCGACCACCAGTTCACCGACCTGGTATTCATCGATTACATTTCCCAACTGCTCAAAATCTGCTCGCTTGTTCCTGCGGTGGATGGTTTCCAATCCCTGGGCTGTGATGCCGAGGGGATCTGAAATGGCCAAGCCAATCCTCCTGGTGCCTACGTCGAGGCCGAGAACCCGCATCCCTTCCCTCATACCGCGGCTCACCATACCCCCGGAATTATAGAACCCGGTCACCGTGCGCCATTCCGGCCGCATGCTGGCGGTCCCCAACGCTATGAATTGGCTGGAGTTGCATGACTTGTGAGCGCATTCAGCCTCCAGCCGGCGTCGTTCACTCTGGGCCGTGCCAGTAGTGTAAATTGCCTTTTGGGGGCCCGTTTCGATAAACTAACGAGGTTGTCCCTCTGGTTCCCGTGCCTCTAGGCGGTCCCTGATGCCTACAATCGACGGCAGTTTCCACATAGGCGACAAAGTCGTTTACCCCAACCATGGGGTCGGAACCATCGAACAGATCAGCAGCCGCACCATTGGTCAGACCGTCGAGAAGTTCTACCTGCTCAAAATCAAGTCCAGCAGCCTCAAAGTAATGGTGCCATTTCATAGTGTTAGCGCCGTAGGCTTGAGGCGAGTCATCAAGAACGGCGAAATTCAGAAGATCGTCGATTTTCTGGAGGATGGCGAGTGTGACACCAACGGTGACTGGAAATATCGGTTCAAGGAAAACTCTGACCGCATGCGGACAGGTTCATTGCTGGAAGTTGCTGCTGTCCTGAAAGGATTGTTGCTGCTCAACCAATCCAAGCCACTCTCGTTTCGAGAGAAGAAGATGTTAGAGCGCGCTCGTTATCTCCTGGTCAGTGAACTGGCTATGGCACGGAGCTGTGAGGAAGTTGATATCGAGATGCTGCTCACCAAGGCTCTGTCCCGGTCTGGCCTCCGCTTCCCCGAAGCTTCCGACTTCGAATCCTGATTATTAATCAGCGTACAAAAGTCTGGGAGGGCCGTGCGCCCCCAACCAATCCGCGTTGCCTTGCAAGGTTTATAATCCGAAAAACGCATGACTGAGCACATTAAAAAGAAACTACAGGAAGAAATCAACAGCCTGGAGCACGAGTTAAGCCATGAACTCCCTAAGGAACTCAAGCGTGCTATTGCTCTGGGTGATCTGAGCGAAAACGCCGAGTACCACATGGCTAAGCAGCGCCAGGAGTTTGTCAAAGCGCGCTTGCGTCAGCTTGGGCGGCGATTGGCAGATCTTTCGCTGATCAACATGAATAATATTCCGCGCGATAAAGTCGGCCTTGGCTCGACCGTTAAAATTTTCGACAACGACAAAAATGAAGAAGTCGAATATAAGCTCGTGACGAGCGAAGAGTCCGATGTCGCTGCGGGAAAAATTTCCACCACTTCTCCGATCGGCCGGGCGCTGCTCAATAAGAAAGTCGGGGATAGCGCAACCGTCGTCACTCCTAACGGGAAACGTGAACTGGAAGTGTTAAGTCTGACCACAATCCACGACGAAGCTGAGGTCTGATGCCCATTCCCTGGACGAGCGCATTCGGAAGGGCTTGCGGAGTCTTGCTGGATGCCTTCGTCCGTTGGCTTGCGCTGGCACGAATCAATCCTAATGTGCTCACGTTTTTGGGCCTAGTCGTTAATACGATTGCCGCAATTCTGTTCGGCTATGCCAATGCTGACAACCAGGCTCGCCTCTTTCGCTACGCAGGGCTGGTAATCATCGGGTCAGGATTTTTCGATCTGGTGGATGGACGTGTAGCCAGAGCTACGAACCGGGTGACTCGATTTGGCGGTTTCTTCGACTCGGTGATCGATCGTTACAGCGATGCATCCCAGTTTTTTGGACTGCTCGTCTTTTATGCCCGCGGCGAGCGGTTCGCGTATGTGGTTTTAACGGCTTTTGTCATGGTCAGTGCCATTATGGTCAGCTACACACGCGCGCGCGCGGAATCTTTGATAGGCTCCTGCCGGGTAGGATTCCTCGAACGTCCCGAACGCCTGGTGCTGGTGATTATTGGCGCACTCTTCAATCGCATGGCCCCAGTGCTGTGGATCATCGCCGTACTATCCACGATCACTGTCATTCATCGTGTGCGCTACACCTGGACGCGGACCGAACTGGTAGACCGCGCAGCCAGCCCCGGACAGGCCGCGTAGATATCCACTCATCACGACGAACTCGTCAATCGTCGTTCCTGTTTGTCATCCCGAGCGGAACCCGGTCGCTGGCGCCAATGATCGCGCGAAGCCGAGGAGCCTGCTGTTTCTTTTGGGAGTGCTGGTTCAGCTGATTCTGCATATCGCATGCGAGGCCGCCCCGCTCCACACAATCCGACCTGCTATGCTATCCGTTCGTTGGGGGGAAAGAACTTGTCATCTGATCCGGTCCTTCTTGTCCACGGGGGCGCATGGGCGATTCCTGATGACATGGTGGAAGCCCATCTGGCCGGAGTGTGTAACGCCATCGCCGCAGGCTGGCGTGCATTGAGCAAAGGCGGATCTGCGCTCGACGCAGTCGAAGAGGCGGTTGTAGTCATGGAGGATGACGAGACCTTCGATGCCGGACGCGGAAGCTTCCTCAATCGAGAGGGCAAGGTCCAGTTGGATGCTCTGATTATGGAAGGTGCGACGCTTCGCGCAGGGGGAGTAGGCTGCGTCGAACATCTGCGAAACCCCGTACGTGCCGCTCGCAAAATCCTCAGCGAAAGCCCGCATGTCTACTTCGTCGCTGAGGGAGCGGAGAAATTCGCTGCGCAGCATGGCGTCCCGCTGTGTAACAACGAAGACCTGATTATTCCGCGCGAAGTTGAGCGACTGCGCGAATTTCAGGCGCGCGCGGCCGAGGAGAAGCCGAATCTTTTCGCGCCGGCTATCTCCCACGACACGGTCGGCGCGGTCGCTCTCGATCGCGAAGGCAATATCGCCGCGGCAACGTCTACGGGCGGAACTCTCAACAAGGCGCCCGGACGCTTGGGCGACTCATCTCTCATTGGCTGCGGCTGTTACGCTGACAACAAAAGTGCTGCAGCCTCGACCACCGGATGGGGTGAGCCGATCATGAAACTGGTACTTGCAAAGTGGGCGGCGGACCGAGTTGCAGCCGGCAATTTGCCGGAATGGGTTGCCGCCGAAGCCATCAATTACTTGCAGGCCCGCGTAGGTGGCCACGGAGGCATTATCTTGCTGGATTCCAGAGGACGCTTCGGCATCGCACACAACACACCCCGGATGGCTTGGGCATTCAAAACTCCCCACGAAGAGAGCTCTGGTATCACTCGTTAAAGCCCGCAAGTTTAGCTTACTAAACCTGTTCTCCCCAGTTATTTAGCTTGATTTCGCGGTATCTACTGCGGTACAACCACCCGTTCGTGAATCTTCGATAAAAAAGTGTTTCGCGTTGAGGCCTGCTGGCGAAGATCCATTGCGGCCGTCCTGGGGGAGATTATGAAACCATCCACGCTGATCTGCCTTCTCGTCGCTTTGCTGCTCGCGTCATTTGCTTCCGGCCAAAGCATAGCCACCGGGGATTTGCTCGTTACCGTGAAAGACCCCAGTGGGAAATTGGTGACAACTGCCAAAGTTGTTGCCACTGACCCGGCAAAGGGCCTCGAACGAGTGGGAAGTGGAAACGGCCAGGGAGAATACCGGGTCTTGGCCTTGCCGCCTGGCACCTACAAGGTCACGGTCGAAGCGCCGGGGTTCGCTAAAACCGAGGCTCAGAACGTGATCATCACCGTCGGTCAAGTAGTCGAACTCCCGATCAATCTCTCGCTTGCTGGGACGACCGAAATTGTGAACGTCAGCTCTGCTGCGGAACTGGTCGAAACCACACGCAGTTCCACAACCGACACTGTTGAGCAGCGCAGCATTGATGATCTGCCGATCAATGGACGCAACTACATCAATTTCACGCTGACCGATTCGCAAGTGGTTCGTGACAATGCCCCCAACATCGGAGCTGCACCCACTTCGGGTTTAAACATGAGTGGCCAGCGCGCACGCTCCAACCTGGTGAACGTCGATGGCGCTGACGCTACGGACAATTCGACCAACGGCGTTCGCTCGACTGTTTCCCAGGAGGATGTCCAGGAATTTCAGATCATCACCAACGGTTACGCTCCAGAATATGGAAGGGCAGCGGGCGGGGTGGTAAACATCATCACACGCTCAGGATCCAATCAGTTCCACGGCGATGTCTTTGGATATCTGCGCAACCGGAATTTTCAAGCCACAAACCCATTCAGCACTGTGCCGAATCCCGCCTACACGCGGGTGCAGGCCGGCGCAGCATTTGGGGGACCGATCAAGAAAGATAAAACGTATTATTTCTTTTCTTACGAGATCACCCGCCGTCACGAGACTGGTTTTGCGACCCTGGGACAAGGCGGACTCGGCTACTGGGGCCTGGAAAACTTTGATGCTACCAACATCTTTGCGCCCGGACTCGCGCCCCCGGGAACTTTCAATATCCAAGTCACACCACAGCAGGCACAATTCCTAAGCACTCCCGGAATTCCACCCGCTCTGCTGCAGGAGTACGCGTTTCTTGCTGGGGCCAGTTCCGGTATCGCATTGAATGGCAAATATCCGGCCGCTTTTGGCCTGCTGGTTGGTACTCCGACTGGCCCGCCGATCCCATCCAACGGGACGAGTCCGTTGGCTCAGTTCGCAACTTCCTGTAATCCTGCCAATACTCTGTGTAATGGTTTGCCTGCAGCTTTCCTGACGTTGAACTCTCAGGTGGGAAATTTCCCGGTTTTTGAAGGAACCAGCCTGTACTCCCTCCGCTTAGACCACAACGTCACCGATCGAAACCGTTTAATGCTGCGTTCAAACGTGAGTCCCAGCACAGTCACGGGAATTGAGGTCAATGGCGAAGACCAGACCTTTGGCCAGAACGCGTTTACGCGTACGTCGGAACAGACTTACCGCGATGCGGCCGGTGAAGCGCAAGACACCTGGACGATTGGCAGTAATAGAGTAAACGAATTTCGTTTTCAATACGCGCGGCGCGGCTTGCTTTACAACTATTCCAGCGCTCCCGGGGGTTCCGATGTAGCCGTGAATATTCCCGGATTCGGCTATTTTGGCCGCGAACCGTACTCCTTTATTCAACGCACCGAACAGCGCTATCAGTTCGCTGACAATTTCGCATGGAGCATCGGACGCCACGATACGAAGTTTGGTGCTGACTTCAATTACATTCCCGTCGATGCAACTTTCACAGTGAATTATGGCGGCGTCTATAGTTTTGGCGCTTTGAGCAACAGCCAAGTTCTAGGAGCGCTTCCGCCGGCCTTGCAATCCATTGTCCCCGGATTTAATGCCGTGCAGGCGTATGGATTTGGCGTTCCGCAAACCCTGGTGCAAGGAATCGGAAATCCGCATGACAGCTTCTCCAACAAACCGTTAGGCGTGTTCTGGCAGGATTCGTGGCGTGTGCGTCCTAGCCTCACGTTCAACTACGGTGTTCGCTACGATGTCGAATTCCCCCCCCAGCTTCCGGCGCCCGACCCTTTGGCCGCGGCAGCATACAACAGCCTCGGCCTGCAAAAAGGAATTCAGACAGACACCAACAATGTCCAACCACGGCTTGGTCTGGCATGGGATCCCAAGGGAGATGGAAAGAACGTCATTCGTGCGGCTTACGGAATGTTCTACGACCACCCGCTCCTTGGTCTCTACTTCCTCGGCGATGCATCGGACGGTTCAAAGAGCGGACAATTGTTGTTTGCCGGTGGCACGCCTTGCTCGCCGACCGTGACTCCTGGTCCCGGCAGTTTGAACGCGACCAACATCTTTCAAGGAATTCTGACCACAGGAAATTGCTTGCAGACCATTCCGGGTTATCAGGCGAGCGGCTCGCGGTTCAATCCGGATCCATTTACGACGCCATCGCCAAACAATCCCGGTTTGTTTGTGAACCAGAATTACCTCACAGCCACCCCGTTCCCGTTGGCATTTCAACCCTTTGGGTATCCTCAGGCGAAGAATTTTGTGTACGCCTACTCGCAGCAGGCAAATCTGACTTTCGAACACGATTTCGGTCATGACCTCGCGTTGAGCCTTGCTTACAACTTTAACGGTGGCCGGCATCTGAACCGGCCGATCAACGCGAATACCACCCGTGGGGATTATCTGGTGAAGAACTGGCAGTCAGCGATCGCAGCCGGCGCTGCCTTGCCCACCGACAACCCGTTGTCTGTGGGTTCCAGCGGTGCCCCATGCGGCGTAGGCCCGGCTGGACCATGGGTTTCAGCTCCGCTGGTAAATTTCTTCCGGCGTTCCGGGCTGAATCCCGCAATCGCTGGTGCGCTGCTGACGATTCCCCAGGCCGCTCCATGCGTTAGCCTCGCTCAGCAAGTCCTGGGCGCAGAGGGCCTCAGCACCGCGTGCAACCCGGCCACGCTTGCCGGCTGCGTCCCCTTCAGTGACATGGTCGCGAACTATTCGAACGGCAGTTCGATCTATCACGGGTTCTCGGCGAACCTGCGGAAGCGGTTCAGCAGCCATTACGAGTTCCTGGCGTCTTATACCTACTCACATGCCCTCGATGATTCGACGGATTTGCAAGCGCCGCTTTCACCGCAAGACAGCTACTTCCCAAGCTCTGAGCGTTCGAATTCACTCTTTGACCAACGCCATCGCTTTGTGTTCAGCGGCGTATATCAGAGCGGTCGGCTAGGCGGAAGTGGCTTCGGCAGCAAACTGCTGAGCAATTGGACCGTTGCCCCAATCCTGGATGTTGCCTCCGGAAGGCCGTTCAATATCCTCACCGGAGACGCGGACAATTTCCAGTTTTCCCCTGATACGGGTCGACCCAACATTGTCCCCGTTGGAGCGCCCGCGACTCCGTGTGGTGCGGCGGTCCCCTCGAAATTCTCGCCCACTGGCTTTTTCCAGGAACCCTGCTATGCGGTGTTTGCCGCAGGTGGAACGCCGACCTTGTCGTCTCTGGATGGCACGTTCGGCCGCAATGGGGGATTCCAGCCGTGGACGGTTTTTAATGATCTTCGCATTGCGCGGCGTCTCTATTTTGGCGAGCGCGTGAACATGGATTTGATTGCCGATATGTTTAACATCGCTAACCGATTCAATGTATCGGCCGTCAATCAGTTGTTTACGGCTGCCGGCCAAGCCACTGCAGCCTACGACCCGCGGCAGTTCCAATTCGCCATGAAAGTGAACTGGTAAACTGCAACCCGACGGACATTCGGAAAAGGCACAGATATGCGTGTACTACTAATCTTCATTGCGCTTTTGCTCGTGGTTTCTGCGATCGCTCAGAGCACGAATAGCGCTGCCTCCAACTTGCCTACCTACACTCCAGACGGTCAGCTCGTTTTTCCGGGCAATTATCGCGAGTGGATCTATCTGAGTTCCGGGGTTGACATGAGTTATTTCCAGAACGCTAACTCCATGGGCCATTCGATGTTTGACACGGTTTTTGTCAACCCGGAAGCTTATAGGTCGTTTTTGCAAACGGGCACATGGCCAGACAAAACCATGCTCGTGCTCGAAGTGCGTGTGGCTGGCACGAATGCCTCTATCAACAAAAGCGGCCACTTTCAGACAACTGAATTGATGGGGCGCGAAGTTCACGTGAAAGACGAATCGCACTTTCCGGGGAAGTGGGCATTCTTCGGTTTTGAAGACAAAGAGACCGCCAAGATGGTCCCCAAAGAAGCCGCCTGCTACTCCTGCCATGAGCAGCACGGAGCTGTAGACACAACCTTTGTGCAGTTCTATCCGACACTGATCACAATTGCCAAACAAAAAGGCACGCTGAGCGCTGCGTACGTGAAAGAAGAAGCTGCGGCTTCGCACAGGGACAGGAAATAGCTGCGTCGGGACAGCCGCTTTGGCAGCCTAAATTTTTGCGTACAATAGAAGCGTGCGCCGAGTTTATTTCGATAACAACGCAACCACTCCCGTCTTGCCTGAGGTCTTTGAGGCGATGCGGCCCTACTTTTCCGAGCACTTCGGAAATGCCTCCTCCATTCACCATCATGGGCAGGAAACGCGGGCGGCGGTGGAGCGGGCTCGGGAATCGGTAGCATCCCTACTCGGATGCAAACCAGCGGAAATCGTATTCACTAGCGGAGGCACCGAAGCCGACAACCTGGCCATTTTCGGCCTCGTCAAACCCGGCGATCACATCATTACCTCGACCATCGAACACCACGCCGTGTTGAATTCCGCCAAGCATCTGCAATCAGCAGGCTGTGAGGTCACTTACGTTCCCGTGGACGGACAAGGACTCGTAGATCCCGACGATGTCCGGCGCGCGCTTCGCCCCAATACAAAGCTCATCACGATCATGATGGCGAACAATGAAACCGGTGTTCTGCAACCAATTGAGGAGATCGGCAAGATTGCGGTTGAAGCAGACGTCTATTTCCATACAGATGCGGTGCAGGCGGCGGGCAAGGTTCCGATTGACGTGAAGCGAATCGGCTGCGACCTGCTTTCGATTTCCGGTCACAAAATGCACGCACCGCAAGGGGTGGGCGCGCTCTTCGTTCGCAAAGGAACCTCCTTAACCCCCTTGTTCTGGGGCGGAAGTCATGAGCGCTCGCGACGCGCCGGAACTGAGAACGTGGCAGGAATTGTGGGACTGGGCCGGGCAGCAGAGCTTGCCAAAGCTGCTCTCGATCGCGGCGAACTCGCGCACATGGCTGAAATGCGCAATCGCGTGGAACGAGAAATCCTGAAGAAAGTTGAAGCTACAGCCGTCAACGGGGCGAATGCACCTCGTGTTCCTAACACCACCAACATTTACTTTGACGGCATCGAGGGCGAGGCGCTGCAGATTGCACTTGATCTGAAAGGACTAGCGGTTTCGACGGGAGCAGCTTGTTCTTCGGGCGCGATTGAGCCCTCGCATGTGCTCACGGCGATGGGCTTGCCTGCTGAGCGCGCTCGTGGAAGCATCCGCTTTAGCCTGGGGAAGCAGAATACGGCGGAAGATGTTGATTTCGCACTGAGCCTGATTTCCAAGGTTGTTACGCGACTTCGGGAATTGTCACCGGTTTACAATAAGGAAGCCGTCAGCCATTAGCTCTCAGCGTCCAGCCCCTGCGGCTTGCTGGGCCTGATTACACCCTTGCTGGGCTTTCTTGCTGACTACTGAATGCTTGCACACAAGACCATTGCCGTTGCTATGTCGGGTGGAGTGGATTCCTCCACCGTTGCGGCCATGCTACGCGCACAGGGATGCGACGTCATTGGACTGACAATGCAGCTCTGGAACCAGCGCCGGCTGGCCGGACACACGGGTATGCCCGAAGCCGTTCACGGACGCTGCTGTTCCCTCGATGATGTCTATGATGCGCGTCGCGTCGCCGAAACACTTGGTATTCCTTACTACGT
>Ga0187779_10001227_pt1 | contig 16063 bp, 11 predicted proteins | sample 1015_Q2_SP10_10__FD_132435 | JGI IMG/M metagenome (GOLD analysis project Ga0187779, IMG submission 132435) | Tropical peat soil microbial communities from peatlands in Department of Meta, Colombia - 1015_Q2_SP10_10_MG | ecosystem: Environmental > Terrestrial > Soil > Wetlands > Peat | place... | reverse complement strand
CACGTCGCCGTTCTCGGCCTGCTCGATCTTGGCGACTTTGCCCTTGAGGAAGGACACGTTCTGGTCTTCCTTGATTTTCGTATAGAACCGGTTCTCATAGAGTCCCGGGGTGCGCATGTCAATGTAGAAGATCTTTGCCTTTGCATCGGGATAAAGCTCGCGAACATAGGTCGCCTGTTTGATCGAGGCCAGGCAGCAAATGTAGGAGCAGTGAGCCAGATGGTTCTCGTCGCGCGAGCCTGCACACTGCACGAAAGCGACGTTCTTGACTTCCTTGCCGTCGGAAGGCCGGACGATTTTGCCTTGAGTCGGACCGTTGGGAGCGGCCAGCCGCTCCATCATCATGTTTGTAACAACGTTCTGAACCTTGCCGAACCCGAGGTTGTCCATCCGTGTGGCATCATAGGGGTTCCAGCCCGTGGCCATGACCACGGCGCCGACCTTCACATTCACGGTCTCCGGCTTCATATCCAGGTGAATCGCATCGTATTTACAGGCCTCAACGCACTTTGCACAGGAAGCGCCTTTGCAGGTCTTCTCGTCGATGACATACTTGAGCGGGAAGGCCTGGTTATGAGGAAGATAGGCGGACTTCGTGGTGCTCATGCCGAAGTCGAAATCATTCTTGCGCTCTACCGGGCACGCTTCGGAACACTTGTTGCAACCCGTACAGTTATCGTTCACAAACCTGGGTTTGATCTTGATCGTTACGTCGAAGTTGCCCTCGGAACCGGAAACCTTCTCAACTTCAGCCATGGTATAGATGGTCACATTACCGTTGTTCCTGATGCGCTTATACTGGATCTCCAGACCGCAATTCGGGGGGCAGAGCTTCCAGAAGTACTTGTTCAGCTGTGTCACCCTGCCGCCGAGATAGGGGTTCTTCTCAACGATAATGACCTCGGAGCCCGCCTCCGCGGCTTCGACAGCAGCTGTGAGGCCGCTGAAGCCTCCGCCGACAATTAACAGTTTATTTTGCGCCATGGTATCTTATTCCTCCTTAAGGCAGTTACGACTACACAGATTGCAAACTTACAAATTGGGAATTGGAAATTTAAAATTTTTAATTGATGGAGGGGCAATCCCGCATGGTCTCGCACCGTGCCATCGCATGCGCAGGGCTTGCCCTGATGGTGGCGGTGAGAGAAGGCATCCCCTGCAAAAGGGCAAAAAAAAATTTACAATCTTCAATTTCCAAAAAAATCTCCGGGAAGGGTAAAACCCTTCCCGGAGTTGTGCGTGTTCTTAGTGTTTTACAGGAGCTGCATCTTCAACGAGCTGTACATACGGCACCTTCTTGACTTCCCAGGTGTCCTTGGCCAGATCGTACTTCGAGTTCACGAAGCATTTCCAGTTATTATCGTCAACCAGGTCGAAATCGCCGCGATAATAGTAGCCCGGGTACCGGGACTCTTCGCGGAACAGGATGTGCCGTGCATGCGCCTCCACGGACAGAATGCGGTGATAGTTTTCCCAGCAGCGCATCAGTTCGTGCAGGTTCGAAGCAGCCATCTTTGAAGTGTCCTCTTTAAGCATCTGGAGGAGACGGAGGCCTTCCTCAAGCATGGTCTTGGAGGTCATATACCAGGTCGAGATGCCGCCAAAGTACTCGTCTGCGATCTTCTGCAAACGGGTCTGGAGCATCTTCGGCTTGATGTAGTTCGGGTTGATCTCCGGAGCCGTGGTATAGGCTTTGTACTTCTCGTACACCTCGAACGGCAGGTAGAGCTCGGCTGCCAGGTGGTCGGCCGTCTCGTTGATCGTCGGTGTGTAGTTCATATTGTCGAGGATGAACGCGATCGCGTTCTTGGCCGCAATACGGCCTTCCGCGTGCGAACCGGACGAGAACTTATGGCCCGATGCGCCGCAGATGTCGCCGCACATGAAGAGGCCCTTCACGGTCGACTGACGGTTGTAGTTACCTGCCGGCCACTTCTTGTTCCACTCTTCGGGAGCGCCCAAATCATCGGGACCGCAGCACCAGAAGCCTGCGCAGCCCGCGTGTGAACCGAGGAGGTAGGGCTCGGTCGGCATGATTTCAGAGGGAACCTTGTCCGGCTCGACGTTCTTGGCAGCCCAGAGGCCGGCCTGGCCGATGGCCATATCGAGGAAGTCTTCCCATGCCTCGGCGACCAGGTGCTTCACTTTCTTCTGGCCCTCCTTCTCTCCGAGTTTTTCTATGAACGTCTTGTTAATCGCCGCCATGGCTTCGTCGGTCCTCATGAGGATCGGGCCTTTGCCCAGCTTCATGTCGCGCATCATGAGGTGGTTGCGGATGGCAGTGCCGAGGGCATCGACATACTTGCCGTACTTCGCCTTGGCTTCCGCAATGGCATCGGCCTTGGCGCAATAATCTTCGCCGAGGCTGTTGGTCGCCTTGGCCTTGAAGAACAGGAACCATGCGCCCACCGGTCCGTAGCCGTCCTTGAAGCGAGCGGGCACGAAACGGTTTTCCATCATGGTCAGCTCTGCGCCGGCCTGAAGGCCGAGAGCATAACCGGAACCGGAGTTCCACACGGGATACCAAGCACGGCCCTGGCCTTCCTGAGTCGACCGGGGACGGAACACGTTCACCGCGCCGCCGGCTGCCAGCACCATGGCCTTTGCCTTGAATACATAGATCTTGTTCTCACGAACGCTGAAGCCCGCAGCTGCTGCAACGCGGTTCGGCTCCTTGGCATCGTTGTAAAGCTTCACGATGAAGACGCGCTCAAAGTGGTTCTGGGCTACGCCGGTTGCCTCACGGTTGGTCTGCAGGGCCTTCTTCGCGGCTTCCGCCACGATGACCTTATAGGACTCCCCGTTTATCATGATCTGCCACTTGCCGGAGCGGACCGGCTTTCCGCCTTCCCTGAGTGAGCCTTTGCCTGCTTCTTTTGCCTGAAAGCCGTCGAGGGAGAATCCGTCGTCGCCGACTTTCCAGATCGGAAGGCCCCATTCCTCAAAGAGCTGTACGGAATCGTCGACGTGACGGCCAAGGTCATAGACCAGGTCTTCACGGATGATGCCCATGAGGTCGTTCCGAACCATCTTTACGTAGTCTGCCGGATCGTTCTCACCCATGTAGGTGTTGATGGCCGACAGACCCATGGCGACGGCGCCGGACCGGTCAGTTGCGGCCTTGTCCACCATGGTGATCTTGATCTTCTTGGGATTTGCCCAACGTGCGCCCTCGAAAGCCGCTCCGCAGCAAGCCATACCGCCGCCGATGAGGAGGAGATCGGTAGTTACTTCTTCGATCGCCGGCTTTTTGCAGAATGAAAAGTTACAGGTCTCTTTTTCCATTATCATATCCTCCTTATTTCTTGATTACCGGCATTGGTTTCGACGTGGTGAAATAGCCCGCCCCTTTGAGCTTGGCAAAATCCGCTTCAGGCTTGCCCTTGTAGGGATCGACCGAGCCTTCAGCAGTCGTACGGATCGGGAATTTGAAGCGCTGGAGCTTCCCGTTCCGGAACTTGATGGTCCACATGATGGAATCCGTGCCCCGCATCGGGATGACGTTCGCACCCAGGGGTGCGAAATCCTGATAGGCGCGGATTTCGATCGCCTGCTGCGGGCAGATCTTGACGCAGTTGTAGCACTCCCAGCACTGGTCGGGCTCCTGGTTGTAGGCCTTCATGAGATCCCTGTTAAGGGTCATGAGGTCGTTCGGGCAGATATACTGGCAAGCAGTCTTATCCTGCGCCTTGCAGCCGTCACACTTCTCTGTAATCACATAACTAGGCATGTTTCTGAACCTCCTTCTGTAGAATGTAATAAACTGCTTTTGCAGTCGTAAGCACTTCGTGGTTACTATCTCTTTTCTGTATGGGTACCCTCAGCATGGCTGTGCAGTTTGATCTCCACCTTTTCGGTGAGACCGGCATAGTATTTTTTGAGGATTTCGAGCACTTCAGGGCGGCTAAAGTGATCAGGGACGTTCTCGCCCTCGGAGAGCATTTTGCGCAGCTTGGTTCCTGACAACATGAGCCGGTCTTCCTTGCCATGGGGGCAGGTCTTCATGGAGGCCATGCCGTCACACTTGAAGCAATAGAACGTATGATCGATCTTGAGCGGCTGGGTCTCGAGCGAGCCTTTCGGAATATCGTCGAAAATCTTCTGGGCATCGAAAGGACCGTAGTAATCACCCACACCGGCGTGGTCACGTCCTACGATCAGATGGCTGCAGCCGAAGTTCTGCCGGAACAATGCATGAAGGAGCGCCTCACGCGGACCGGCATACCGCATTTCCATGGGGTAGCCGCACTGGATGGCGGTGTCCTTCACAAAGTATTTCTCCATGAGCGTGTCGATGGCATTGGCGCGGACATCGGCCGGGATGTCACCCTCTTTGAGTTTGCCCAGGATCTGGTGGATCAAGACGCCGTCCATGGTCTCGATAGCGATCTTGGCGAGGTACTCGTGCGAACGGTGCATGGGGTTTCTGGTCTGGAACGCTGCGATCTTGCTCCAACCCTTCTCTTCGAACATCTTGCGGGTCTGTGCCGGAGTCATGTAGATGCCTCTGAACGTCTCGGGGAAGTGGGCCTCCGACAGCACCTTGACCGGTCCGGCCAAGTTATACTCAGGCTGATTCATGACCTTCTGCACGCCTGGGTGGCCCGCGACGTCCACCGTGCGGAAGATCTGCTTGCACTCGTGCTCCTTATCTGCCTTGGACATGGCATACTTCTCGGCCACCTTCATGGTTGCCATGATCGTGCCCGACTCTTCGTCAACGAGCGTGATTTCTTCGTTCTTTTTGAGCGACCCGGCAAATTCAGCTGACGCCGAGAGCGTCACCGGGACGGGCCAGAAAGTGCCGTCAGCCAGCTTGTACTTGTCGCAGACGCCCTTCCAGTCCTTCTTGGTCATGAAGCCCGTGAGCGGGGTGAATGCGCCGATGCCCATCATCACGAGGTCTGCGGTCTCGCGCGAGGATATCTTGAGCTGCTTCATTTTTGCGGACTTCTTAATCTCTTTCTGAAGCGCGGTCCCTTGTAGAAGAAGCGGCATAAGTTTCTTCTTTTTACCATGGGGTTTTACCAGTGCCATGACATGTTCCTCCTTAAAAGAATGTTAAATAGATAATTCATTGTGGCTGAATTCATAACCTTGCAGGCTCACAGCCGGGGATATTACCCGAGAACGGCCGTCACTTTATTGAAAATCTCGCTGATACTGCCCACGCCCATGACGGTCTTCATGATGCCTTTTTTGGAGTAATAATCGATGAGTGGCGCGGTCTGCTGAGTGTACACCTCGAGCCGTTTTTTGATGGTCGCTTCCTTATCATCATCGCGCTGGAAGAGCTGGCCGCCGCACTTGTCGCAGATTCCTTCTTTTTTCGGAGCAGAGAAATAAATATTGTACATCTGCTGGCAGCCTTTGCAGGTACGCCGGCCGGTAAGGCGCTTCAGGAGGTCGTTCATATCGACATCGATGTTAAGAGCAATGGTGAGCGGCGCACCCATGCTGGAGAGTATCTTGTCGAGTGCCTCGGCCTGAGCAGTGTTCCGCGGAAATCCGTCAAGGATGAAGCCATTTTTGCAGTCAGGCTGCTTGATGCGTTCTTCGACCAGGCCGAGCACGATCTTGTCCGACACGAGCCCCCCCTGATCCATGATCACCTTTGCCTCTTTTCCGAGCGGCGTGCCGTCTGCTACAGCCTTGCGAAGGATATCACCCGTGGAAATTTGCGGAATCTTGTACTTCTCGATCAACATTTTCGCTTGCGTGCCTTTACCAGCTCCAGGAGCTCCGAGCAGTACAACCCTTTTGGCCATGGTGATAATTCCTCCGTCGATTAATATGAGAATGTACGTTTAATAGAATAAGGGCGCACTAAACCCTTCACACGATTTAACCGGAGCTATAATCGTTTAAATCGGGGTAATTATCAAGTTAATAATTATAATTGAAATATTAGTTTTGTTTATAAATGGAGATCAGAATGAAGGAATTCTGCTAATTTTTTAAGGGCTTTTCCTCTGTGGCTAAGGCTGTCTTTCTCTCCGCCGGTCATCTCGGCAAACGTGATTTTTTTGTTCTCCGGGATGAATACGGGATCATACCCGAAGCCGGTTTTACCCTTGGGTGCATCCCCAATGCAACCTTTTGCGTATCCAAAAAAAGTTTTTTTCAGGCCAGATGGGAAAGCAAGGGCCATGCAACAAACGAACCGGGCACCTCTTTTTTCAGCCGGGATGTCTTTCAACTCGGCCAAGAGCTTCTCATAATTCTTGACGTCGCTCTTGCTGCCCTCGTCTGCATAGCGGGCTGAATAGACTCCCGGCGCGCCGTTTAAAGCATCCACTTCAAGGCCCGAGTCGTCTGCAAGGGCTGGTTTTCCCGTACACCGGCAGACCTCGACCGCCTTCTTGACCGCGTTCCCCTCGAAGGTGTCTCTATCCTCGACTGTTTCCGGACAGTCGGGAAAATCATCAAGGGAGAGAATGGTGATGGGCAAATCAGCAGTGATCCGCCTGATCTCCTCGATCTTTTTTTTATTCCGCGTCGCGAGAACGATTTCCATGGGATGAGTTTTTTCCTGTTTCCTGCTTGGTGTATTCCTAACCTTCTAGTGGCTCAAAGTATCGATATCCTATTGTAATCAGCTGCACCGCAACAGCATGGGGTCTGGAGAGAGAGCGGTGAGAGGGATGACGGTCAGTCTTTGATCTCTTCGATGGTCAGTCCTACTGCTCCGGTAGCTGGATCTGCAACGCTCCATCGAAATGACCATCGCAAGACTGGCGTTTGCGACGGTTCGGAGGAGTCCGTGGGGCGATACTGAGCCCATACTGCAAGGTCGAACCTCCAGTTCAGCGCTGCCCGATAGCCAAACATATGGACCTTACTGGAGGTCCCAGGATGAGCGGGCAGCAGGAGATCATACACATCCCAGCTGACGGTCCCCCCGGCAGGGATCGAAGAGGGAGCCGAATGCGATAAGAAACTGGTGACATCCTGGACAGTTCCACCCTCCTGGCCGAGGGTGGCGTGGGGAACAACGCCTTGCGCTTCCTTATCGCAAACGTTGCGAAGCGTCAGAATCGCTCTGGCAAAGGGGAGTTCCCTGCCGTCGCTGGTCCTTAGATGTGAAGTTATCGACTGAAGCGTGATATCGAGGCAACGGTTCCTGCCACCCGTTGCTGCTCGTTCCTTTGCCGTTTCCGCCATGTTGCACCTTCCTTGCCGGTGTCTGGACGATGCTGTATTATATCATGAAACGATCGGAACAGGCCAAAAAAGTGGCGTGTGGGGTCCTCGCTGACTGGTCATTGGAGACAGTGAAAAAGCCCCGTGCACCAGAGGCAGGCTCCGCAGGGCACCTGTTCGATATAACAATCCTGCTCAAAGTCCGCATCCCCAACGTAATCGCAGAGTGCGAAGCCGCAGTCGAAGCAGAAGGGGAATTTATACCCGAGCACACGCTCCCGGAAAGAGCGGGACTCCGCATCGTTCCAGATGTCAAGAAGTCCGCGGTCGCACACATTGCCGAAGGTCCATGGCTTGACTTTTTTTTCAATGCCTCCGACATAGCAGTTATAGCGGTGCCAGAGGAAGTAGCAGGGATGTACGTTGCCATCCCACGAGATGAAAGCGCTGTCTCCTTCAACGAACTCGCACTTCCTCGTGTTCCGCGGCGCCATGCCTGGCAATGTCAGCTCAACCCCTGTTTCCCGGGCTGCAGACCGGGCCTCATCAAACACCTTCTCGGCAGTCGCAAGCCATTCCTCATCCCTCTTGAGAAGCCGTTCCATGTGCAGGGTGATGCCCTGTGCTTCCGCGCCGATCCGCATTTGTTCGACAAGATCGACGATCCGATCTTCCTCCTGCGTCCTTCCCACCTTCGTGATGGTATCGAGATACCGGCGGATGTCCAGACCTTCCTGCTGCGCTTTTGCTTTCCAGCGCTCATAAATGGCGATGGCAGCGGTGGTGTTGGTGTCATACGCAGCCTGAGAGACGAGGTCCTGGTGGTAGGGAAGAAGCTGGGTAACAATGGCGAAACGAGCGCCGGACCGGCCTGCCCAGCGAATCGCGTTGGGCAGGTCACAAAGGTTGTTTCGCATCAGCACGAACTCGATCCCGATCCTGAGGTCGGGCCTCCTGCTCCTCGCCCGGGCCTTGTTCAGGCTCGCGAAGGCCGCCACAATGCCTCCCATCTCGCCGCCGCTCCGGATGGAACGGAAGCTGTCGTCAGACACCGTGTCGAGGGAGATGCAGATTCGGTCAAGCCCCGCTTCGACAAGCGATGCAGCCCGCTCGTCGGTCAGTGCCATGCCGTTAGACTGGAACCCCACCCAGGCGTTTTCGGGGAGGAGGGACCGTGCACGGGAAATGAATGTCTCCAAGTGCGGATGAAGCAGGGACTCGCCGATGCCGTTCAGCACGAGGGAGTCAAGCTGCGGAAAGGCAGGGACCAGCCGTTCGAAGGTCTCCGGCGACATGTTCCCCTCGGGGATTCCGCCAGTACCGTTCTGCTTCACGCACATGCCGCACTGGAGATTGCAGTATGTCGTCACTTCGACGAAGAGCTTGGTGAGGTGTCTGGTTGATACCATGTACCTATTGTAACATTTTGGCAGTCTAGGATTATGATGCAGGTCATAAGCCACGTATCCGGACAAAGAGGACCATCCGATTCCTTCAGTCTGATATAATGTTGCTATGAAGGTGAAAATCAAGTTGTTCGCATCCCTGCGGACCTTCGGCCCCGATGATCAGGTGATCGAACTTCCCGATCACACGACGATCGACGAGGTCATCCGCTCCCTCAAGATCCCGAGCACGATCAGGCTCCTCAGGATCGTCAACGGAAAGCATCGGCCCTCGGACCATGTGCTGAAGAACGGTGACGAACTCGCCCTCTTTCCGCCGATCGCAGGCGGCTAGCATCTTCGGCCAGGCGTTTACCGGCCGACGGCTACCGTCAAATATACCTGATTGTTTCCTGCCAACGCTGTGCTCCCCTGCATCGTTCCCATATCAAGGGGCTCGCCGTCGAGGGTGGCGCTGCAGCCCTCGTCGAAATCCTCAACCCGATCTCTCAGGAAGCTGAGAAGCGTGGAGGAGCTGAGGAGAACGCCTGTTCGAAGAAGGCCAGGGCCCAATTCGCCCATCAGGAGATTAAAGATCTTCACGCTTACCCACCCTTCTTTGGGCGCGCATGCCTTTCCTTTTTCGTGGTACGTGATGGCGCTGCGAAAGGAGGAATAGGCCCCTCCGCGTCTAAGCGTGGCGCCGACCAGTCCGGGGAGGGCTGCCGAGAGCGCAAGGGTTGAACCGTCGTGCAGCAAGGAAGAGCCTATGTCATCGACCGGCTTTCCATCAAGCATAATAGACTGGATCTTTTCGATCATTTCCGGGGTGGCGCCGATCTCCTGCCGCAGGAAAACATCGACACTGCAGCCGACGCGGCGCCTGATCTTCACCCCTTGCTGGAGCAGCAGGAAGAACCGCGCGACAAGCGGTCCCGCCACGAGGAAGGAGAGACGGGGATATCGTCCAGCAGAATTGTCAGAATGCATGGTCCTCTCGCCTCGGGGCATGCTCCCGTGGCGTCCTAGCCCGGATAGACAGTCGATGAGCCCAATCACTTCTTGGCATGCAATAAAAAAGGAGAGACCGGCGTCTCTCCTTCTTTTTAAATCAGAACGGTCCGATTACCAGTTGAATACCTTATCCAGGTCCTCATCTTTGACGCCGAAGGTGACGTTATGCGGGGCGAATTGCTCAGTCTTGAAGTAGCCCGGAAGCCGGTCATGCTGTGGCGTGAAGCCAGCCCGGGCGTTGAAATCCCGTTCCATCTTGAGGACTTTTTTCCCGAGGTCGGTCACGCCGTCGCCGGTCAGGTTCAGGCCGTAGAAGGCATTGAGCATGTCGAGCAGGGCCTGGAAGGTGTCAGGCTGATCGAGCACCGCAAAGGCAATGAAGAGGCACATGCCGGTTGAATCGATCGCAGCCGTCGCTATTTGGAGGTTCCGCGAGAGCTCGACTTGTCCCTCGGGTTTGAGCGCGTTCACATCGCCACCCACCTTCAATACGTTCTGGGCAACTGCGTAACCTGCGGTGTGGTCTGCGCCCATCGGGCTTGTTGCATACGTAACGCCTATGCCCTGAACGGCGCGCGGATCATAGGCCGGCATGGCCTGGTTCTTCACCACGGGGACCCGTTCAACGCCGAAGGCTTTGCCGGTCATGGCGGCCCCGTTGCCGAGGATCCTGCCGAGGTCCGTGCCCTTGCCGACTTCTTTCACCAGCCGGATCGCCGCGTCTGCGTCGCCGAACTTGGCGAGGCCCGCTTCCATGGCGACGGCTATGGTCGCACCCATCTCGATCGTGTCAAGGCCGTAATTATCATCCAGGAAATCAAGCATGGCGATTTTGTCCAGGTCGCTGATGCCGCAGTTCCCGCCGTGGGCCCAGACGGTCTCGTACTCGGGCTGCTTGGTCAGGAAGTGGCCATCTTTGTCATTGTACGTGCCGGAGCACTGGATCACACAGCCCCGGTGGCACCCGTGGGTGGCCTTCCCCCCGCGCTTCGTCTCGGTCTCTGCCTGCGTCTCGCCGCTGATCTTGGCGGCGCCGTCGAAGCGGCCTTGCTTGAAGTTATACGTGGGGTAGCCACCCACCTCGTTCAGGATGTTCGTCAGCACGTTCGTGCCATAGGCCGGGAGGCCCTGGCCAGTGACGGGGTGCTTCTTGAGGCCGTCGACGAACCGCTTGTTCGCCTCCTGGAACTTCGCCTGGTCCTTGGGGGGCCGCACCGGCATTCCCGTCGAGTCGAGGACAATGACCTTGATATTCTTGGAACCCATGACCGCGCCCACACCGCCGCGGCCGGCATGGCGGGTCGGCCGCAGTTCCATGTCGGTAAATGCGATAGTCGCCGCCCCCATCTTCATCTCGCCGGCAGGTCCGATCGAGATGCAGCATATCGTGTCGCCGTGTTCCGCCTTCATCTTCGCAATAAGGTCGTAATTCGGGAGCATCTTCAGGCTGTTATCTTTCGTGATCTTGACCCCGTCCTTGTTGATGAACACCTTATAGAGATCGTCGCTCGCCGGCTTCCCTTCGAGCACAATGGCATTGTACCCGAGTTTTGCCAGGACCTGGGAAGGCTGGCCTCCGGAGTTTGACTCCTTGATGCCTCCCGTAAGCGGACTCTTGCAGCCCACGGAGATCCGGCCCGACTGGGCGCCTGCGGTCCCGCTCAGGAGTCCCGGTGCGATGACAAGCTTATTCTCTTCCCCAAGAGGATGGCATAATGGCGGAACCTCCTTCGAAACGATCGCCGACGTTAATGCCCTGCCTCCCAGCCCCGCGTATTCACCAACCGGTACTGCTGTCGCTTTCGGGCCGCCTGCTGCTCCCACATTGATTCTCAGGATCTTATCCATATGGTCCTCCCTCAAATTGTAAATTCACCACAAATCCCGACCTTAATATGATTTAAAAACATAGGTATTATGATTTTAACGCATGGAATAAATGATACCACAGAAAGGATAATTGTCAATGGGATGTTAGGCTATTTATCTGTCGCTATGGATGCCTCGCTAACCGCGCCGGTCTCTGCAAAACCGCAAAAAGAGATTGCGCGTCGTGTGGAATTTCTCTATACTACGCCGCAGTCGCATTCAATTTTTGAGGGAGATGGTATACCATGAGTGTTCTCGATTGCATCGGCAACACACCGCTTGCGCGATTGGACAACATCAATCCGAATCCAAAGGTCAGACTTTATGCAAAGCTTGAGGGGAACAACCCCGGCGGGTCGGTCAAGGACCGCATTGCCCTGTCTATGGTAAAGACAGCGGAGGATGAAGGTAGGCTTGCAAAGGGCTCGTCCATCCTCGAAGCGACGTCAGGCAATACCGGCATCGGGCTTGCCATGGTCGGGACGGCGAAAGGGTACAAGGTCAGGCTCGTGATGCCCGAGTGCGTGAGCATGGAACGAAGAAAAATTCTCGAGGCCTTCGGCGCCGAGCTCATTTTAAGCCCTGGGAACGAAGGGACAGACGGCGCGATCCGGCTCGCGCGCAAGATCTACGGCGAAAGCAGCAGCGGCTGCTTCATGCCGAACCAGTTTGACAATCCAGCTAATGTAAAAGCGCATTACGAAACAACAGGAAAAGAGATTTACGAGCAGACTAAAGGCGAGGTATCCGTCTTCGTCGCGGGCATGGGCACGACGGGAACGCTCATGGGCGCTGGCGGGAGGCTGAAGGAGTTGAACAGCTCGGTCACGGTCCTGGGCGTAGAGCCGAACCTCGGCCACAAGATCCAGGGCCTCAAAAACATGACCGAGGCCATAGTTCCGAAGATCTTTAACCCGAAAGCGTTGGACGAAAAATGGCTCGTAGGGGACGACGACGCTTTTACTACCACGCGCAGACTTGCACTCGAAGAAGGTCTGTTTGTCGGCATGAGCAGCGGCGCCGCAATGTGGGCTGCGCTCAAGAAGGCGAAAGAGATAAAAGACGGGACCATCGTCGTGATCCTGCCTGACCGTGGTGACCGATACCTCAGCACGGCACTTTTCACATCGATATGCGGCAAGTGTCCGCCGTAAGGCGACAAAAATCAAAACGTCAGGGAGGTCATCTTCTGCTGAGTAAAATCGTCATCATTGATAATGTGACTGCCTCTTTGTTCATTTACACCGCGACCCGTGGGCTTGCGCGCCCTCTCGGGAAAACGTAGCTCGCTGGCTCATCCCTCACGTCTCCATCGTGCTTCTGGGATAACCTTCCGAACTCCCAAGGCCGGAATTGAACCGATCAGGGATGGCACTTCGCGGCATTCTCCATTCTATCCCTGGTGCGTACTCCACCGATCGTTTTGCGGATGTCTGGACAACTCTCCCCGCATGTTCCGGCTAGGCTTTCTGAGCAGCGAGAAGTTCCTCTTCGATCATGCCACGGAAAAGCGGTATCTTGTAATCATTCTGCTTCAGCGATCGTGCGCCCATCATCGCGGCCTCTGCCGCCTTCGCCGCAGTTGCCTCATCCAAGCGATGGCCGATGATCGAATTTTCCAATTCCCGGGAGCGCCATGGGATTGGCGCGGCGCCGCTTAACATAGCGCGCGCGCTGTCAACAGCGTCGCCATTGAACTTGACAGCGAGTGCGAGTCCTGCGAGTGCAAAGTCCCAGGAAGCGCGTGCGCGTACCTTGCGGTATGAGCTTTTCACCCCCTGCGCCGGCGGAAGGAGGATCTCGGTGACGATCTCACCTGGTTCGAGCACGGTCTCTCGCAGCGTGTCTACGTTCGGAAGGATGTAAAATTTCTCGAGAGCTACTGTCCGGCTTTCTTTAGGTCCGGCGATACGGACAGATGCATCAAAAGCAACGAGCGCAGGAGCCGTGTCCGAAGGATGAACGATGAAGCACGGTCCGCCTCCAAAAATGCAGTGATACTGGTTCTCACCGGCAATGGCGAAGCACTGTTCCCCTCCCTTTCGAAGGCAGTGGAAATCTCCACGGTAGTACCAGCAGCGGGGTTTTTGGCAGAGATTCCCGCCAATCGTACCCTGGTTACGAAGCTGGGGACTTGCGACTTCGCGGGCTGCCTGAGCAAGTGCCCAATACTGAGACCTCACCGCCGGATTCTCCGAGACTTCGGAAACCGTCGTGAGGGCCCCGATCCGAATGCCACCTTCCGCTGTTTTTTTGATCCCTTTAAGTTCTTTGAGGCCGGTAATACTTATCATTTTATCGATCTCGAAGACATGATCCCTGAGACAGCCGAGCAGATCCGTGCCACCGGCATGAAGGTGCGCGCCGTTGACTGCGAGCTGCTTGGAGGCCTCTTTCAAGGTCTTCGGGCGCATATAAGAAAAGTTGGTAAGCATGGCGAGTACCTCCGCAGGAAAACGATCTCAATGCATCATTGCAACATGGCGAGGAGCGGGACTAAAACTTCGTCTCGCACTGAAGCCCTTTTAGCTTTCTTACTTTGCAGCAGATGGCCGAGAAAACTCTTCTCTGCGCTCTCCGTGGCAAAACAAGCTTACTTGTTCTCTTCCGCAAACATCTTTACGAGTCGAACAAGGCTGATGGGCGTTTCATGCACTCGAACACCCGTAGCGTGGTACACGGCATTCGCAATGGCCGCTGCCGTCGGTATGGTGACGGGCTCGCCCAGACCCTTTGCGCCTGCGATATTAGCCTCGTTGTCCGGTAATTCAATTGGCAACGATGTCATGTCGGCTGGAACATCGAGCATCGTCGGAACTTTATACTCATGCCAGCTCTTGTTAACCATTTTGCCGGTCTGGTTCTTATCAAGGACCCGCGCCTCGGTCATGCCGAACCCGATGCCCATGACGATGCCGCCGAAGACATGGTTGTCGAACGTCAGCCGGTTCATCACTCTTCCGCTGTCATGGGTTGCCAGGAATCTCACGATCCTGACTTCACCGGTCCTCACGTTCACCTCAACTTCGCAGAAGTGAGCTGCAAAGGGGTTCACCACCTTGCCCTCGGGATTCTGACCGCGGTACCCGACTCCTACGATTTCGCCTCGCTTCTTGAGACCTGTAATGCTTGATATCCTGACCTTCTTGGAAGGGTCGGGAGGATAAACGACCTCACCCCCCACAAGCTCCAGGTCGGCAGCATTGACTTTTAGGTCCTGTGCCGCCAGATCGAAGAGTTGCCGTTTTACGCTGAGCGCAGCACTGCGGACCGTCGGCGCCTCCGTCGGTACGGTCTTGCTGCCTCCGCTTGGCGTTGCATACTGGGTTGTTCCCGTGTCGGCATGTTCGATCTGGAGCGCTTCCGGATTAACGCCAAGCTCCTCGGCTACTATCATGGCCATGACAGTCTTTGTGCCCGTCCCAATATCGCTCGCGCCCATATTGAGATTTGCGCTGCCATCGGAGAAAAGCTTCACGATCACCGTGGAAGGGGGATTGCCCCCGCCGGCAAACCAGAGTGCGCTCGCCATCCCCACCCCTCTCCTGATGTGGCCAGGCGAAGGCGTTTCGGCCACTTTTTTTCTCGCATCGCTCCATCTGAAGGTTGCTGCTCCTTGTTCAAGGCACTCCCGCAGACCGGTCGTGGTATAGGGAGGATTGCCAGGACGCGCCTGGCTAAAAGCAGGGATGTTCTTAAGGCGTAGATCAACGGGATCCATCTTGATCGACTCGGCCAGACTATCGATCATTTGCTCGAGCGCCCAAGCGCCCTGTGGATGCCCCGGAGCACGGAATGCCCGTGCAGGACCGGCGTTGATGTACACGTCCGTCGTCTCCGTGCGTACGTTGGGACAAAGGTAAAGATCGCGCACCAGCCAATCCATGAGCGCCGTACCGCCCGCAGGGTAGGCCCCGCTGCTGCCAATTCCGCTGAATTCGAGGGCGGTCAGCGTTCCGTCCTTCTTCACGCCTGCTTTTAGTTTCATCGTGCCCGGAGGCCGGTTGCCCACGGCAATGAAGGTCTCTTCGCGTGACAAGACCATCTTGACCGGACGGGCAGTCCTCTTGGCGAGCAATGCCGCGATGATCGTTGATTTGTCAGGCTGCAGCTTGCTGCCGAAGCCGCCTCCCATGTAATGCCCGATCACCCGGACCCTCGAAAGCGGCAGATGCAGTATTTCCGCCACCCGCGATTGGACCGCAAACACCCCTTGGGTGGACTCCCAGATCGTGAGGCTCTCGCCATCCCACTTCACAACGCCGCCGTGCAGTTCCTGGGGAGTATGGATTTCGCATTCGTTCCGGTAACTCTGTTCAAGCACCACGTCGGCCTCCGCGAAGCCTTTCGTCACGTCACCCCGCTCGTATGTTTCTGATTTGATCTTATTGCCTGTGTCGTGGACCTGCGCTGCCCCTGCATCGAGTGATTTTCTCTCATCGGACACGAAGGGCAGCACTTCGTACTTCACCTTAATGGCACGGACAGCATCCCATGCCTGGTACAGGGTCTCTGCTGCTACTGCGGCTACTATTTCTCCTTCGAAGCGGCATTGAGAATCAAAGAGCTTGGTCTTCACCTCAGCTGACCAGGGCCACTGGATGTCGGCTTCCGTGCTCGCCCCTGTCAGCACGGCGCGCACGCCGGTCATT
>Ga0187779_10001225_pt1 | contig 16068 bp, 18 predicted proteins | sample 1015_Q2_SP10_10__FD_132435 | JGI IMG/M metagenome (GOLD analysis project Ga0187779, IMG submission 132435) | Tropical peat soil microbial communities from peatlands in Department of Meta, Colombia - 1015_Q2_SP10_10_MG | ecosystem: Environmental > Terrestrial > Soil > Wetlands > Peat | place... | reverse complement strand
TCGAGGTACCTGCCGAAGAACTCCATGGTCGAGCCTTCGTGGCTGAACACCAAGCGGTACCTGCCCCCGACACGAACATCCATCTCGCAGGAAAGCAGGGACACGCCACACGACTTCGGTACCCACCACCGCTTGAACAGCTCGGGCTTGGTCCAGGCCTCGAACACGATGCGCGCCGGACCGTTGACGGTTCGCGTGAAGACCAGCTCACGCTCGGACCTCCGTTCCGCGGCCGTGCGGGTCTTCAAGGGGGTGGGCTCACTCTCTCTTCTTGTGTCCATCGACCTTCTCCCTCCGTCTGAGTTCGTCGACAACCTTGTCCAGCTCGTCGAAGCGTGCGTCCCAGAGCTGGCGGTACTTCTCGATCCATGCCGTTTCTTCCTCCAGTCGGCGCAGGCCGAGCTTGCAGGTCCGCACGCGCCCGACCTTCTCCGTGGTGACGAGCCCGGCCTGCTCCAAGACGCCAACGTGCTTCTTCATGCCCGTGAGGGTCATGTGGAATTTGTCGGCCAGGTCCGTGATCGAAGCGTCTGCACGTCCGAGCTGCTCCAGAACGCCGCGCCGGGTGGCGTCCGAGAGCGCGGCGAAGGAGGTATCGAGGCGGGCCCTCAAATGCTGAACCATTTAGTTCAGTGTATGGTACATGGTTGGCGGCATGCAAGTAGAGGCCGAGCCACGCTCCGTTGCCGGCCGCCTGCACCGCGCTGCCATCCTTCACTGCCGGGTGGCGTCCCGTCTGGCACGAGCGCACGCGCGCCGATATCGGCGCGCCGCACATCAGAGAGCGTCGGGCGCGTTCTTCGTGAAGCCTCGAACGACGCTGGAAAGGAGAAGCCCCCGGCACCTCGCGATGACCGGGGCTCCTGTTCAACTAGGTCGTCCTTTCTTGAAGAACGACCAAATGGCTCCCCGACGTGGACTCGAACCACGGACATGGTGATTAACAGTCACCCGCTCTACCAGCTGAGCTATCGGGGAAGGTGAGGGGGCGTTTTCTAGGGGCGGACTACCGTCCTGTCAACCGGGCGACCGGAGCCTCACTCGGCCAGGGCCCGGTGCACGAGCTGGACGCAGATCGATCCCTCGCCCACCGCGGAGGCGCAGCGCTTCACGCTCGAGGAGCGCACGTCTCCGACGGCGAAGACCCGCGGGACGCTGGTCTCCATCAGGAGCGGGCGCCGCTGGAGCGGCCAGCCGGCCTGGGTCAGGCGCTCCGGGGAGAGGTCCGGGCCGGTGAGGATGAAGCCCTTGTCGTCCACCTGGACGCACCCCCCGAGCCATTCCGTGTTCGGAACCGCCCCGGCCATGAAGAAGAGGTGGCGGATGGGGAGGGTCCTCCGGTCGCCCCGGGCATCGTCGAGCCAGGTCACCTGCTCGAGGTGGTCGTTGCCCTCGAGGCCCACCACCTGCGTCCGCGTGTGGAGGACGATGTTCGGCGTCTCCTGGATGCGACGGATGAGATAGCGGGACATGCTCTCCGCCAGCCCCTCGCCGCGGACGAGGATGTGCACCGTCCGGCTGGTCCGCGCCAGGAACGTCGCCGCTTGCCCCGCCGAGTTCCCGCCGCCGATGACGATGACCTCATCCGTCCCGCACCGCTGTGCCTCGACGAAGCTGGCGGCGTAGTAGACGCCGACCCCCTCGAAGCGCGACAGCTCGGGGAGCTCGAGCCTCCGGTACACCGCACCGGTGGCGACGATCACCGCCCGCGCCTGGATGCTACCGCCCGTGGCCAGCTCGATGGAGAACGGCTGCCGGTCGCACTCCAGCCGCGCCGCCCCGCGCGCGATGGCGACGGTCGCGCCGAACTTCTCCGCCTGACTCAGGGCCCGCGCGGTGAGCGCCTGTCCGGAGATGCCGGTCGGAAAGCCGAGGTAATTCTCGATGCGCGAGCTCGAGCCGGCCTGCCCCCCGGGGACGTTGGCCTCCAGCACCAGCGCGTCGAGACCCTCCGACGCGGCGTACACCGCCGCCGCCAGCCCCGCCGGGCCGGCCCCGACGACGACCACGTCGCGGAGGGTGGTCAGGTCCAGCCCGGCGTTGAAGCCGAGGCACTCGGCGACCTCGGCGTTGGAAGGGTTCTTGAGGACCTTGTCGCCGCGGCAGATGAGGATGGGTATCTCGTCGACCCCGACCTTGAAATGGTCGAGGAATGGCTGGACGTCCCGGTCGGCGTCGACGTCGAGGTACTGGTGGGGATGGCCGTTGCGGGTGAGGAACTCCTGGAGCCGCAACGTTGCCGCCGAGTGTCGCGAGCCGACCAGGACCACGTCCCCCCACCGGTTCACCAGCAGCCCCACCCGGCGGAGGATGAAGGCCCGCATGATGAGCTCGCTCAGCTCGGCATCGTCCTGGATGACCTTCTTGAACTGCTCCTGCTCGATGGCCAGCACCCGGAGCCGGGTCCTCGCCCGGCCGCGGACCAGGCTCCGGCGCCCGTAGAGGAGCGAGATCTCCCCGGTGAACTCGCCCGGGACGTGCACCGTCACCAGCTGCTCGCCGCGCGGATCGGGGTGGATGACCTCCAGCTCGCCCTCGAGGGCGACGTGGAAAGGCACGCCGTACTCGCCGTCCTGCCAGAGCAGCTCCCCCGGGCCCAGGGTCCGCTCCTTCCCGAAGCGGGAGAGGCGGCCGATCTGATCCTCCCGGAGTCTGGGGAACATCTGCTCGCGCCGGCGATCGAGCTCCTCGCGCGACGGCAATCCACCCACCCTCGGCGGCCGGGGCTCGGTCATCCGGAAAGGTCCGCGTCGTCGATGTAGCAGTAGGCCCAGGTCTCGTCCCGCTCCCCGGAGGTGATCACCGGGTGCCGGGTGGCGTGGAAGTGCTTCGTGGCGTGGCGGTTGGGCGACGAGTCGCAGCAGCCCACGTGTCCGCAGGTCAGGCAGATGCGGAGGTGCACCCACTGGCCGCCGATCTTCAGGCAATCCTCGCACCCGGGCGGCGGCCGGTGGACGCTGTGGATCTTGAGCTCGGCGACGTGCGGGCACGGACGGGAGAGGTCGATGGCGGTGTCGCGCATGGGTCTGTCCTCGCCCGGGAAATTCCGGGGCGGCGAAGCCTAACGCCCCCCTGCCGCAGATTCTGCGCCGACGGTGCCCCGGTCAGACGGCGGCCCCCTGGCTCGGCCGTTGCACCGAATGTCCTCAGGACAAGGAGGCTCCATGAGAATCTTGAAGAAGAGAAGGCATCGCCTTCTCGGTGCCATGGCCGGCGTCGCCGCGCTCTCCGGGACCCGTGCCCTGGTCGACTACCGCCGCAGCATCCGGTCCGCCCGCGCGCGTGTCGCGGGACGCACCGCCATCGTCCCCTCACGCTATGGCGACATCGAGTACAGCTGGGGCGGCGTCGGGCCGGACGTGCTCGTCGTCCACGGCGCCGGGGGCGGCTTCGACCAGGGTGAGCTCATCGCCGAGACGCTGCTCGGTGAGCGCTTTCACTTCATCGCCCCGTCGCGGTTCGGGTATCTCCGGTCCACCTTTCGGCCCGGGGCGACGTTCGACGACCAGGCGCACGCCTTCGCCGCCCTCCTCGACCACCTGCGCATCGACCGGGTCGCCGTCCTCGCCCTCTCCGCAGGGGGCCCGTCGGCGGCGCTGCTGGCGCTCCTCCACCCGGAGCGCGTCTCGTCACTCACCTTGCTCTCGTGCGGCATCGTTCCCGGCTCGAGCGAGGACCACCGGAAGGCGGACCGGATGGGTCGAGCGCTCCTGGCCATCTTCCGGCGGGATTACCGCTACTGGGTCATGAGCCGGTTGCTGCAGAGGCCGCTCCTCCGGCTCATCGGCCTTGACCAGGCCGTCGTCGCCCGCCTGAGCCCGGAGCAGCGCAGGCTGGCGCAGCGCTTTCTCGACTCGATGAATCCCGCCTCGCTGCGCTACCCCGGCGCGTCGCTCGATCACGCCCAGGCGCTGCCCGGGGCTCGCATCACCGGCATCCGCACGCCGACGCTCGTCCTCCATGCCGCCGATGACCGGCTCCAGCCGTTCCACAACGCGACCTTTGCCGCGGCCAACATCCCGGGAGCGCGGCTGGTCCGGTTCGAGCAAGGGGGTCACTTCCTCCTCGGCGTCGAGCGCGAGACGGTGGCGGCGGAGATCCGGAAGCACATCCTCGAGCACGCCGGGGAGCAGCGGGCAAGGAGCGCCTGATTTCCGGAGCTGTCAGCCGGAGGCCACCCGGAGGGCATGGAGGGCCCACCCGGCAGCGGCCCCGCCCAGCACGAGCCAGCTCGCATTGGGCCTGAAGCGGAGCAGGACCAGGGCTGCCCCGACGGCCAGGGCAACCGTGGGCGCATCGACCAGCGCCGCGTGGCCGAGCTGGAAGGTGACCACCGTCATCAGGGCCAGCGACGCCACGTTGACGCCGTCGAGGAATGCACCGGCCGCCTTCGAGGCGCGGAGCCTGGGCACCAGCGGTCCGCTCAGGGCGACGAAGACGAAGGCCGGAAGGAAGATGCCCGCCGTCGCCGCCAGCGCACCGCTCGGCCCGGCGAGCACGTAGCCGATGAAGGTGGCGGTGGTGAAGACCGGTCCGGGCGTGACCTGGCCCACGGCGACGGCGTCGATGAGCTGGGATTCCGTCAGCCAGCCGAGGCGCTCGACGAGGTCTGCCCTGAGGAAGGCGAGGAGGACGTAGCCGCTCCCGAAGAGCACCGAGCCGATCTTGAGAAAGATGAGGAACAGCCCGGACACGGTCACCGCGCTCGGGGCGACCGCCCCGGCTGCCAGGGGGACGATGGGCACCAGCTGGCGAACGACGCTGGATCCGGGCTCCGGCGGGCGGGGGATGCGCGCTGCCGCCACGGCCGCCAGGCCCGCTCCGAAGAGGAGGACCAGCTCGTTCACTCCCAGCGCGGCCAGCGTGGCGGTGACGACGGCGAGGAGGCGGAGCTGCGTCGTCCGGGCGGCCTTCGGGGCGAGGCCCCAGATGGCCTGCACCACCACGGCGAGGATGACCGGCTTGACGCCGTAGAAGAACCATACCGCCGTCGGGATCGAGCCGTACCTCACGTAGGCCCATCCGAGCGCGCCGGTCATGAGCATCGCCGGCACGATGAAGGCCGCGCCGGCGACGACCAGGCCGGCCCAGCGCCGCCGCACCCACCCGATGTGGATGGCCAACTCGGTGGAGTTCGGCCCGGGGATGAGGTTGGTCGCGCCCAGGAGGTCGAGGAACCGTTCCTCGGTCAGCCACCGGCGCCGCCGGACCACCTCGTCCTCCATGATGGCGATGTGCGCCGCCGGTCCACCGAAGGCGGTCGCCCCGAGCCGCAGGAAGAGAAGCGCCAGCTCGCGCAGGGACGTCCTCGGGGCCGGGTCGGGCGTGGCGCTCACGGCCCGGCGCGGAGGTCCCCGCCGGCGTCGCGGCGGCGCCGCAGCAGGCCATCCACCGACCATGCTCCGCCGCCGGCCAGGGCGAGGAACCCCGCGCAGAGCAGCATCGACAGGTCGGTTCGCGCCTCGTGCAGCATGCTCCACGGGCCGGTCGCGCCCGACGGCCCGGCGAAGAGCCAGTAGCCGTGCCCGAGCAGGATCGGCATCTTGGTCGAGGCGAGCGCCACCAGCATGTCGATGACCAGGGGAAGCGAGGCCAGGCGAGTGGCCAGCCCGGCGGCGATGAGAAGCCCGCAGCCCAGCTCGACGGCGCCGACGAAGGGCCCGAGGACCGCCGGCGCCGGGATCCCGATCCTCGCGAACCGGCCGGCCCCCAGGGCGCCGGGGTCGAGAAACTTCTGGATGCCCTCGCTGGTGAAGACGATTCCCACGGCGAGCCGGATGAGCAAGGCCGCCCGGGGGGCCCCGGTCTCGAGCAGGCGACCCCAGAGATTGGCCCCCTCTGCCAGTCCGGTCACGGCGGCGTGAACCTCGCCAGGTCGCCGATTCCCAGCCTGGCCTCGAGCTGGGCGACCTCGCCGACGACGTTCTCGAACCCGTGCTCCCCGAACCGGGCGTGCTCCTCGTCCTCGAACTGATCGCCCAGCTCGCGGTAGGCGCGGCCCCCGACGACTGTCCGGAATGCCGGGAAGAGCACCGTGTCCTCACGGGCCGCATGCGGCCGGTACATCCGCTCGAAGTCCCGGAGGAGCTGGGTCAGCTGCGGGGTCGCCTTCGGGCCACGCGCGAGCGCCAGGACCTGCTCGGTCAGCTCGCGGCCGCGCTGGTGCTGCCGGCGCAGGACGGCCACCAGCGACACCTCGCGGCGGGCTGCCTCGAGCCGGGGAAAGACGAACCGCTCCTCGAGCTTCTCGTGGTAGTCCTCGACGAACCGGCGGATCAACCCTCCGGCGCTGGTGAGCACCGCCAGCTCCAGCGGGCGCCCGTGCTCGATCCGGCGCGCCGACTCGTCGTAGACGAGGAGGAGGCGCTCCAGGACCCCGTGCTCCTGCATCAGGTCCTCGCCCGGGGTCACCTCTGCCTCGTCGGAGCCTTCGCCGGGGCTCGCCGGTACGGCCCAGGCGGCCAGCGCGAACCCGGCGGCCGGCGCGAGCGAGCGCAGGAAGCGCCTCCGGCCGGCGCCATCCGCGATTCTCGAGTCGCCGCTCACCTTCGTCTCCTTGCGGCGTGTGCATGCCGCGTCGAGGGTCGCCGCGAGCCGGCCCACCGGTCGGGCTCGTGGCCGAGCACGACCTCGCGGTACAGCTCGGTCACTTCTCGCTGGAGCGCTCTCAGGAGCCGCCGTCCGTCGGGCGTGACCCGGAACGCCTGCCGGGCCCGGGCATGCGGCGCCAGCCGCCGGCGGGCGAGCCAGCCATTCCGTTCCATGCGAAGGAGGGCAGGGTAGAGCGTTCCCGGGCTCAGCCGGTGGCCGTGCTCGGCGAGCTCCTCCAGGAGCCATTTCCCCCACACCTCGCGCGACGCCGCGTGATGCAGGATGTGGATCTTCCAGATCCCGAGGCGGATCTCACGGTCGGCAGCGGACAGCATGGACGAAAGACGTATACGTCTAGCGTAAAGAAGGCAAGACCGCCCGGAGGCCCGGGCCCCGGTCAGCCTCGCCGCAGCTCCTCGCGGGCGAGCAGGTAGCAGGGGTGCAGGAGCCCGGTGGGCGGGTAGCGTTCGCGGTGCGTGTACCGGAAGCCGAGCTTGGCCAGCACCCTCCCCGAGGCAGCGTTCTCCGGATGGTGTCCGGCAAAGAGGGCGCTCGCCCCGAGGTGGTCGAGGCCGTGCACGGCAGCGGCGCGCGCCGCCTCGGTGGCCAGGCCCTTCCCCCAGGCCCGGGGCAGGAGATGGAATCCGAGCTCGAGGATGCCGCGCTCCGGGTGCCGCGGGTGGAGACCGCAGCAGCCGGCCAGCTCGCCGGTGGTCCGGAGAAAGAACGGCCAGTACTGGACCCCGTCGGTCTCCTGGAAGCGCATCTCGGTCCGGAGCCGCTCCTCCACCTCGGCCGCTCCCCAGGCCGAGCGTGAGATGAGCGCCGTCACGCGGGCGTCTCCCCAGAGCTCGAGCGCGAGCGGGAGGTCGTCCGGCTGCCAGGTGCGGAAGCGCAGGCGCACGGAGGATGGGAGACGGAGCCCGCCGTCGTGTTCGGCACCGGGGGTGCTGCGCTCGCCGGCCTTCGCCACGCGCGGAACGATGCCCTTGCGGGCAGCCCGCATCCAGGTACAGCCGGTGCACGGACCGGCCGGTGCACCCGGGCGGTGGCAGCCTGTCGCCCCGGTACCCTGCTGCGACTCGCCAGAACCACTGGCCGTCCCTCCCGTCGAGCCCGGGGCGACCGGAGGCCCCGGACGCCCGGCCGTGCACTGGCTCCCCGGCAACCCGGTGCTAGCCTCCCCGGAACGGATGTTCCGCCCCCCTCCGCTCCACCCCGGAGACGGCATCGCCGTCGTCGCCCCCTCGAGCCCGTTCGACCGGGAGCGCTTCGACCGGGGGCTCGCACGGCTGGCCCGCCGCTACACGCCGGTGCTCGACCCGCACCTCCACGACGCCGAGCGCTACCTGGCCGGGCCGGATGCGGTCCGTGCCGGGTCTCTCCGGCGGGCGCTCACCGACCCCGGGGTCTCTGCCGTCTTCTGTGCCCGGGGGGGAAGCGGAGCCGGACGGCTCTTGCCCGTCCTCGACCTCCACGCGGCCCCGCTCCGGCTCTTCGTCGGATTCTCCGACGTCACCGTGGTGCATGCTGCGCTCCAGACGCTGGGCCGCAGCAGCATCCACGCCCCGGTGGTGACCCAGCTCGCCGACCAGCCCGAGCCCGTCCTCGACCGCCTCTTCCAGCTCCTCGAGGGCGGCCTCCCCGGGCCGCTCAGCGGCGCCACCCCGCTCTTTCCGGGCATCGCCGAGGGCCCGCTGCTCGGAGGAAACCTGGCGGTCTTCGCCACCCTCCTCGGAACTCCCTGGCTCCCGGACACCCGGGGCGCGGTGCTCCTCCTCGAGGACGCGAACGAGGAGCCGTACCGGATCGACCGCCTGTGGACCCACCTCCGCAACGCCGGCGTCTTCGCCGGGCTGGCCGGCATCGCGCTCGGTGACTTCACCCGCTGCGAGCGGCCGGGCGCCGACTTCACCTCGCGCGACGTGCTGCGAACCCTGGCCGAGGAGACGCGCGTGCCGTGCGCGGCCGGTTTCCCGGTGGGGCACGGCGAGGTCAACATGCCGCTGTCGCTCGGCACCCGCGTCCGGCTCGATGCCGGGGCGGGGACGCTCACCCCCCTCGAGGCGGGCACCCGGTGACCGATCCGCTCCAGGCGCTGCTCGACTCCGGCGTTGCCGAGGGAAGCTTCCCCGCGGCGCAGGCCTCGGTGTGGCGGCGCGGCGCGCCGGTGTTCCGCGGCGCAGCCGGGGGCGTCGCCCGTGATACGCCGTTCGACCTGGCCAGCCTCACCAAGGCGATGTGCACCGTCCCCCTCTTCCTCAGGGCCTGGACGGAAGGCACGGTCAACCCGGAGACGCCGCTGGCCCGGTTCCGGCCGGGGACGCCGGCGGCCGAGGCCGGGGTCACGCTCGGTCAACTTCTCTCCCACACCTCGGGTCTGCCCACCTGGCTCCCGCTCTTCTCCGAACCGGTCCAGCGGCTGCCGGACCTGCTCGCCGCCGACTGCCCCAGCGCCACCCGCCACACCGTGCGCACCCAGCTCCTCGATGCGCTGGCGCGGACTCCCCTGCAGGCCCCGCCGGAGACCGCGCAGGCGTACGGCGACCTCGGCTTCCTGCTTCTCGGAGAGATCCTCGCCGAGCTGGCCGGGAAGCCGCTGGACGCCCTCTACGAGTCCCGGGTGCGGGAGCCCCTCGGCCTGGGCGCCCACTTCCACCGCCTCTCGGGCAAGGGACACGACGTTCGCGACCCCTGTGCCGGCATGTGGGATGGGCTGCCGGTCACCGGACAGGTGAGGCCCCGGCCCCCGGCCCCCGGTCAGGGCTACGACTGGGCAGGCATCGAGCCGGTCCCCTCCCGGCCCGGCGAGGTGGACGACGACAACGCCTGGATCCTGGACGGGGTGGCCGGACACGCCGGGCTCTTCGGGAGCGCCGAGGACGTGGCCCGGTTCGGCCAGGCGGCGCTCGAGGAGCTCTCCGGGTCGGGGCGCATCGCCCCGGCGCGTCTCTGGGAGCGCGCCGTCTCTCCGCTGGCGGGCGGGGTGTACGGGCTCGGCTTCGACACGCCGTCCCCCTTCGGCTCCTCGGCCGGCGCGCACATCGGCAACAGCCCGCCCGGCGCCTTCGGACACCTCGGCTTCACCGGGACCAGCCTCTGGGTCGACCGCGGGCGCGAGCTGGTGGTGGCCCTGGTCACCAACCGCACCGCTCGGGGGCGGGACAACGTGGGCATCCAGACCTTCCGCCCCCGCTTCCATGACCGGGTGGTGGTGGCGCTCGGGCTCGAATAAACAGGGGAAGTGACCGCAGCCGGCGACGGAAGAGTGCTCGAGCGCGTGCCTCCGGGCTCGGTGCGTCGCATCCACCTCCTCGGCGTGGCGGGTACCGGGATGGGAAGCTTCGCCGGCCTGCTCGGGGCGGCGGGCTACACCGTGACCGGCAGTGACCAGGGCGTCTACCCGCCGATGAGCGACATGCTGCGCGCCTGGGGCATCGAGGTGCTCACCCCCTACCGGCCGGAGAACCTGGACCGGGCCCGGCCGGACCTGGTGGTGGTGGGAAACGTCATCCGGCGCGGCAACCCCGAGGCCACGGCGGTGCGCGAGCGGGGGCTCGCCCAGATGAGCTTTCCGGCGGCGCTCGGCGCTCTCTTCCTCGAAGGCCGGCACCCGGTGGTGGTCACCGGGACGCACGGGAAGACCACCACCTCGGCGCTCGTCGCCCACCTGCTCGTCTCCGCCGGCGCGGACCCCTCCTTCCTGGTGGGAGGCGTGGTCCAGAACGGCACGACCAGCTTCCGGCTCGGCCACGGTCCTCACGTCGTGGTCGAGGGCGACGAGTACGACACCGCCTACTTCGACAAGGGTCCCAAGTTCCTCCACTACCGGCCGCGCACCGCCCTGCTCACCAGCCTCGAGCTGGACCACGCCGACATCTACCGGGACGAGGCCCACTACCAGTCGGCCTTCCAGCGCTTCGTGCAGCTCCTTCCCGGGGACGGCACCCTGGCGGTGAGCGTGCACTGGCCGAAGGCGGTGGAGGCGGCGCGCGAGGCCCGCTGCCGGGTGGTGCACTACGGCCGCGCGCCGACCCCGGGCGCCGACGTCTGGGCGGACCGCGTGGAGGAGGGGCCGCGTGGGACGCGGTTCCAGCTCGTCGAGGGGGGACGCCGGCTGGGCGCCATCGAGCTCGGCATCCCGGGGCTCCACAACGTGGAGAACGCGGTGGGCGCCTGGGCGGTGGTCTCCTCGCTCGGCCTGTCGTTCGAGGTGGCCCGGGAAGGCCTGGCCAGCTTCGCCGGCGTCAAGCGCCGGCAGGAGCTCCGCGGTGAGGTCGCCGGCGTGGCCGTCGTCGACGACTTCGCGCATCACCCCACGGCGGTGCGCGAGACGGTCCAGGCCATGCTCGGTCGCTTCGCCGGGCGGCGGCTGTGGGCGGTGTTCGAGCCGCGCAGCAACACCTCACGGCGGCGGCTCCACCAGGAGGCCTACGCCGCTGCCTTCGACGGCGCGGCGCGGGTCAGCCTGCGCATCCCCGAGAAGCACGACCGCGTCCCGGAGGGGGAGGAGCTGGACGTGCCCCGGCTGGTCGCCGATCTCCAGGCCCGAGGCCTCGAGGCGGAGGCCGAGCGCGAGGTGCCCGCCCTGGTCGAGCGGGTGGTGAATGGCGCGCGCCCTGGGGACGTCGTCCTGGTCATGTCCAACGGCAGCTTCGGCGGCTTCCACGATGCGCTCCTCGAGCGCCTCCGCACCCGCGCCCGGGGGGCAGCGTGAGAGCTCCGCACTGGCTGCTCCTCGTCGGCCTGACCGGGTGCTTCGGGACGGGCAGCAGCATGGGAACGATGATGGGCATGGGCGGCACGAGCGGCGGCATGTACGGATCGACGACCATGGGGGGCATGCCCTCGGGGGGTGGGGCGCCGCCGGCGGCCTCCGTTCCCACCGATCCGCTCGCCTTCCAGGAGTGGCCCACCGGCCTGTGGTGGGGACAGTCGGACGACCGCGGACACCCGGTGGTGCTCACCGCCTGGGGCACGTCGTGCCGCCCCTGCGTCCAGTCGCTCCCCCAGCTGGAGGAGATCGGCAAGCGGTTCGCGTCCCGGGGCGTCCACATCTACGCCATCAACATCGAGCCGGATGCCACCCGGTTCCCGGCGCTGCTCCAGTCCCTCTCCAGCTACCCGGCCATCCTCGTCGATCCGGGCGGGTACCGGCTGGCGGCGGTGCTCGGGCTCCACTCCATTCCGACCACCTGGATCCTCGACGGAAGTGGCAAGATTGCCTGGGTCCAGGAGGGCTGGGACGGCGCCACCGCCAGCGCGGTCACCACGCATCTCACGTCCATCCTCGGAGGCGGCTAGATGAGACGGGAGCTCGTCGCAGCGGCGCTGATCCTCGCGGGGTGCGCGAGCGCACCGGCAGCTCCTCCGCCTCCGCCCGGCGCTCCGGTGGACTTCTCGCTCGCCATCTGGGCGAGCGGCCAGCAGCACTCCTTCGCCGACGACCGGGGCCACGTGGTCGTCCTCGACGCCTGGGCGACGTGGTGCACTCCCTGCCAGGCACAGCTTCCGCAGCTCGACGCGCTGGCCCGGCGGTGGGCGTCCCGCGGAGTGCGTGTCTACGCGGCCAGCATCGACCAGAACGCCGAGGCGGTGCAGCCCTTCCTCCTGACCATGCACATCGATCTCCCCATCCTGCTCGACCCCGGAGGGAAGACGCTGACCCAGATGCTCGGGCTGAAGAACATGCCCACCACCTGGGTCATCGACCCCGACGGGCACGTGGTGCTGACGGAGGACTCGGCCACCACCATCGCGGCCGTCGAGGCCAAGGTGAACATGCTCCTCGCCGCTCCCTCCGGGTCGTGAGCCCGCCAAGCGAGCCGCTCGGGGTCCTCCTGGCCACGGCCGAGGAGGCGGCGCGCCTGGGCGGGGACGTGCTGCGCGATGCCTTCGACGAGGCGCGCACCATCCAGTTCAAGGGCGGCATCGACCTGGTCACCGATGCCGACCGGGCGAGCGAGGAGGCGGTGCTCGACTTCATCCGTTCCCGGCACCCCGGCCACGCCATCCTCGCCGAGGAGAGCGGGGCCTCGGGAGCGGGCGGGTACCGCTGGCTGGTGGACCCGCTCGACGGCACGACCAACTACGCCCACCGGCTCCCCCACTTCTGCGTCTCAGTGGCGGTGGAGGGACCGGAGGGTCTGCTCGCCGGGGCCGTCTACGACCCGCTGCGGGACGAGCTCTTCCTCGCCGCCCGCGGCCGTGGGGCGACCTGCAACGGGGCTGCGCTGAGCGCTTCCGACGCGCGCGAGCTCAACCGCTCGCTCCTCTGCACCGGCTTCCCCTACAACGTGCACCAGCATCCCGAGGGCCCGATGGGCCTCCTCCAGCGCTTCATCCGCAAGGCGCAGGGGATCCGCCGCATGGGGAGCGCCGCACTGGAGATGGCCTACGTCGCCGCTGGCCGGTTCGACGGGTACTTCGAGTTCGGCCTCAAGCCGTGGGATTTCGCCGCCGGAGCGCTGCTGGTGGAGGAGGCGGGGGGGCGGTGCCGGCGCATCGACGGGGCGCCGCTCGACCTCGGAATCGGCGACGTGGTGGCCTGCGCTCCCGGCCTGGAAGGCCCGCTCATCGGCGAATGCCGGCGCTTCCTCGCCGAGCTGGGCTACCGTCCCGGGACGTCGCGCTGAGGAGGAGGCAGCCCATGTCCGAGCGCATCGCGAGCTTCAAGCAGTTCTGGCCCTACTACCTGGGCGAACACAGCCGTCCCGCGACGCGGACGCTGCACCTGCTCGGGACGACGCTCGCCGTCTGTCTCTGGCTGACCGCGCTGGCCACCGGCCGGTGGTGGTTCCTGCTCGCCGGCCTGGTGGCCGGCTACGCCTTTGCCTGGGTCGGCCACTTCCTCGTCGAGCACAACCGGCCGGCCACCTTCCGCCACCCGCTCTGGTCGCTGGCGGCGGACTTCAAGATGTGGGCGCTGGCGCTCACCGGCCGGCTCCCGCACGAGCTGCGGCGGGCACGGGCCCGCTGACGTCGCTCTCTCAGAAGCGGACGGCGACCGGCTCTCCGGTCTCCAGGGCGAGCCTCGCCGCACGTTCCAGCGCTGCCTGGCGTGCTCCGGCCGAGGTTCCGGTGACGTTGATCGAGCGAGCCGGGGCACCCGCCGTGCCCGCGGCGGCGCAGGTCACGTTGATCTGGATGGGCGTGTAGATCCCCAGTGTGATCGCCCCGATCAGCCCGTTGAGGAAGCTGTGCTGGGTCTCCACCTTGGAGACTCCTCCCGGACACTTGGCGGCGCTGTCGACCTTGGGCGGCGGGACGAGCCCCCAGAAGAAGCCGGACGCCCAGTCCTCGTCGATGGTGACGTTTCCGGGAGGCTTACCGGTCTCGATGACGGCGTGGTAGCAGCCAGCCAGCGGGACGAGCCCGGCCAGCAGGAGTGCAAGACGGACGTTGCGCATGGATCCCCCTCTTCTTCGCGTAGCCAGCGAAGGGCCGAGACCGTACGCTGCCCACCGGCCAGGCGGCAAGCCCAAGGACGCACGTGAACGCCATCGGCGACATCTTGCGGGCGAACCCGGAGCTGGCGCTCTTCCTGGCGCTGGCCATCGGCTTCCTCGTCGGCCGCTTTCGCCTCGGGACCTTCACCCTCGGCCCGGTGCTGGGGACGCTGCTCGCCGGCGTGGTCATCGGACAGCTCCGGATCCCCCTCTCGCCGGTGGTGAAGACCATCTTCTTCGACCTCTTCCTCTTCGCCACCGGCTACAAGGTCGGGCCTCAGTTCTTCCGGGGGCTGAAGAGGGACGCTCTCCCCCAGCTCGCCCTGACCGCCGTCATCTGCGTCGCCTCGCTGCTCACCGCCGTCGGACTGTCGCGGCTCCTCGGGTACGACGTCGGCACGGCCGCTGGCCTCCTCGCCGGCGCGTTCTCGGAGTCGACGGTCATCGGAACGGCCAGCGAGGCCATCCAGCGGCTGGCCCTTCCCGCGGCGGAGAAGACCCGGCTGGCAAACAACATCCCCGTCGCCTATGCGGTGACCTACCTGGTCGGAACCACGGCGGTGGTCTGGTTCCTGTCCTCGCTGGCGCCGCGGCTCCTCCGCATCGACCTTCGCCGCGCCGCAGCCGAGCTGGAGACTGCGCTCACCGGCAAGAGCGAGGCGGCGGCCGAGTTCCGCTCCGGCTACGAGACCTGGGGGATCCGCGCCTTCCGCGTGGAGAGCCCGGCCTGGGCGGGGCGCACCGTCGCCGAGCTGGAGAAGGCCGTCCCGGGCTCCCGGCTCGTCATCGAGCGCGTCCGGCAGGGGCAAAGGCTGGTCGAGCCGACGCCCGAGACGGTGGTCGGCAAGGGCGACGTCGTGGCCGTGCTCGCCCGGCGCACCGTCTTCCTCGACGGGCTCGCCGCGCTCGGTCCGGAGGTCCTCGACCCCGAGCTCCTCGATTTCCCCCTGGTCATCCGTGACGTCGTCATCACCCGCAAGGAGGTGGTGGGGATGTCTCTCGCCAAGCTCGGCGAGCAGCATGGCCAGGGAGTCGTGCTCCGGCGGCTCGTCCGCGGCGGGCAGGAGATCCCCTTCGCGGCCTGGACCGCCGTGAACCGCGGCGACCAGCTCCAGCTCGTCGGCCACGCCGAGGACGTGGAGCGAGCCGGACGTGAAGTGGGGTACCTCGACCGGCCGACGCCCGCCACCGACGTCGTCTTCCTCGGGCTGGGCATCGTCATCGGGGGTCTGGTGGGGCTGCTGGCGGTCAACGTGCGGGGCGTGCCGCTCTCGCTCACCACCAGCGGCGGGGCGCTGGTGATGGGGCTGGCCTTCGGGTGGCTTCGGTCCATCCGCCCGGTCTTCGGCAGGATTCCCGAGGCGGCCCTCTGGGTCTTCGACAACGTCGGCCTGGCGGCCTTTCTCGGCGCGGTCGGCCTCGCCGCCGGCCCGAGCTTCGTCTCCGGGGTACGGCAGACCGGGCTCGGGCTCCTGGGCGCGGGCCTGGTCGCGGCGCTCCTTCCGCACTCGGTGGGGCTCCTCTTCGGCCGGCTGGTGCTCAAGATGAATCCGGTGATCCTGCTCGGAGCCTGCACCGGCGCCGGGACCACCACCGCCGGGCTCAAGGCCGTGCAGGATGCCGCCCAGAGCAAGGCGCCGGTGCTCGGGTACACCGTGCCCTATGCGCTCGGAAACATCCTGCTCACCGCCTGGGGACCAGTCATCGTGGCGCTCATGAGGTGAGCCGGTGGACGTTTCGCGAGGCGCCCGGGCGCTTTCTTTGCGAGAGTAGGGGCTCGGTGGCCCGGCCCCTCCTCATCGCTGCCTGTCTCGTCGCCGGGTGTGCGAGCACGCCCTCGGGCCCTGAGTCGGCGCCCGCACCCCCGCCGGCTTCCGCGGCCCCGGCTGCGCCCGCGCCTGCTCAGCCGGGCACTCCTCCCCCTCCCGCGCCCGGGGCCGCCGCCGCCGGGGCCCTTGCGCCGGAGCAGCTCGAGGCTCTCGTCTCCCCGGTCGCGCTCTTCCCGGATCCGCTCCTCGGGCAGGTGTTC
>Ga0187779_10001222_pt1 | contig 16074 bp, 13 predicted proteins | sample 1015_Q2_SP10_10__FD_132435 | JGI IMG/M metagenome (GOLD analysis project Ga0187779, IMG submission 132435) | Tropical peat soil microbial communities from peatlands in Department of Meta, Colombia - 1015_Q2_SP10_10_MG | ecosystem: Environmental > Terrestrial > Soil > Wetlands > Peat | place... | reverse complement strand
GGCTCGCGGGCGCCGACCATCTTGGCATGCGGAGCGACGCGATCTACCCGACCTTCGTCGTCACCCAGCTCCCGGCGGGACTCGCCGGGCTCGTCGCCGCGGGCATCCTCGCGGCCGCGATGGGCAGCCATGCCTCCGCCGTGAATTCGCTCGCATCGGCCTCGACGCACGATTTCTACGCGCCGCTCACGGGACGCGCCCAACCGGACCATCTCCTGAAAGTCGGGCGCTGGCTCACACTCTGCTGGACGGTCGTGCTGGTCGGTGGCGCCGCGGCGTTCCGCCACCAGAGCACTCCGGCGATTCAGCTCGCGCTGAGCATCGCTTCGATCACCTATGGCAGTCTCCTCGGGACGTACGTACTTGGGGGACTGTGGTCCCGCGCCCGCCAACGCGACGTCATCATCGCGATCACGGCGGGCGCCCTCATCATGACACCGGTGGTCCTCGGGGCGGTGATCCCGGACTTCCCCTTGTATTGGGGCCGAGGCCTGGCATGGCCGTGGTACGTGCCCCTCGGGACCGTCGTGACCGTCGGTATCGGGGTCGCGTCATCGCTCCTGCCGCCCTCCCCCCGACACGCGCCGGCGACCTGACCGTGCCGAGCAACCACCCCGCGCCCGATCAGCGCCGGCGCGTCCTCCTCGGCGTCGACGCGGGGGCATCCCACTGCACCGTCGTCGTCGCGCATGGCGGTCTCGATGTCCTGGCGAGGGCCGACGGCCCGGCGGCGGCGATGAAACCGGGTGGCGGCGCGGTGTCCGCCGCCGTCATCGCCGACGTCGCCCGGCGCGTCGCCGCCGCCGCCAACGTGCCGCTCCCCGCGGACTTCGCCGTCGTTGGAGCCGCGGGCGCCGGCCGGACGCAAGAGCGGGACGAGCTCGCCGCCGCGCTCGTGAGCACGGGCGTTACGCGCGCCGCCCGGGTCTTGCCGGACGGCGAAGTGGCGCTGCGGGCGGCGTTCGCGAGCCAGCCCGGCATCCTGCTCAACGCCGGCACGGGATCCGTGGCATTCGCCCGGGATGCGAGCGGGCACATTCATCGGTCCGGGGGCTTCGGCTGGCAGCTGGGCGATGAAGGCGGCGGGTACTGGCTCGGACAGCGCGCGCTCGACGCCGCCGCGCGGGCGGAGGACGGTCGCGGCGAGGGGTCGACCCTCCTCGCCCGGCTACTCGGCGCGCTGGGGCTCCGCCGGTTCGACGACCTGGTGCGCTGGGCCGCCACCGCGACGCCGACTCAGGTCGCGGCGTTGGCTCCGCACGTCCTCAACGCGGCGCTCGAAGGGGAACCGGTGGCGCAGCACGCGATGCAGGAGGCGGCGCGTGAGCTCGGCGGACTCGTCGTGACGCTGGCCCGGCACTTTCCGGCCGGCGAGGAGATCCCGGTCGCTCTCACCGGAGGCCTCCTCGTGCCCAACTCGCCCCTGACCGTCGCCCTGACGAAGGCGCTCGCCCACTTGCTCCCGCGCGCCCGCATCGTGCCCACCCACGTCGACGCCGCCGCCGGAGCCCTGCAGCTCGCCGAGCTCGGCTAGACTACCGCGGCTGGGACGCGGGACGCCGCAACACGCTGTGCCGGTGCCCGTAGAGCACGTACAACGCCAACCCGACCACCAGCCACACGCCGAATCGCTCCCAGGCCTCCTTCGGCAGTCCGATCATCACGAACACGCATAACGCCGCGGCGACGACCGACACCGGCCAGACGAACGGCACCCGGAAAGGCCGCGGCCGCTCCGCATCCTTGTACCGGAGCACGAGGACGCCGATCGCCACCAAGGCGAAGGCGAACAGCGTTCCGATGTTCGTGAGGTCGTACGTCTCCCCCGCGTCGCCGATGAGGGACCAGAGAGCGACGAAGACCCCGGTGACGATCGTCGTGATGTGGGGAACGCGATGGCGCGCGTGGACCTTGGCCGCCCATGCAGGCAGCAGTCCGTCTCGCGCCATGGCGAAGAAGATCCGCGGCTGTCCGTACTGGAACACGAGCAGCACCGCCGACATCGACACGATGGCGCCGAGGGAGACGATCCACCCGACGGTCGTGAATCCGCTCGACGTGAGCGCCTTGGCGAGCGGGTCGGCCACGCCGAGCTCCGTGTAGGGCACCATGCCCGTGAGCACCGCGCCCACGATCATGTAGATGATGGTGCAGATGGCGAGCCCGCCCAGAATGCCGATCGGGAGGTTCCGCTGCGGGTTCTTCGTCTCCTCGGCCGCCGTCGAAATGGCGTCGAACCCGATGTAGGCGAAGAACACGATGGCGGCGCCCTGGTGAATGCCGCGAAATCCGTTCGGGGCGAACGGGTGATAGTTCGCCGCGTTGATGTGCGACAGGCCGGCGATGACGAACACTCCCAGCACGAGGAGCTTGATCGTCACCATGATGTTGTTCGCGGTGGCGCTCTCTTGTACGCCGAGGAGCAGCAGCCAGGTGATGAGAGCGACGATCGCGAACGCCGGGACGTTGATCAGCACGGGGATGCCGGCGACGTGCGGCGCCGTCTGGAGCAGGCCGTGCACCGCGGCATCGGGGGAGAGCAGCGCCGTGCGGTACCCGGTCGTCAACCACGCCGGGAAGTGGACGTTGAAGCTGCCGAGGAGCGACGTGAAGTAATCACCCCAGGAAATCGCCACGGCGACGTTGCCGACGGCGTACTCGAGGATCAGGTCCCACCCGATAATCCAGGCGATGAGCTCGCCCAGCGTGGCGTACGCATACGCGTACGCGCTCCCCGCCTGGGGGATCATCGCCGCCAGCTCGGCATAACAGAGCCCGGCGAGGGCGCAGGCGACGCCCAATAAAAGGAAGGAAACGATGAGCGCCGGCCCGGCGCCACTGCGCACCATGTGACCGGCGGCATCGTATTGTCCAGCGGCGGCGGTGCCGATGGCACCAAAGATCCCGGCGCCGATCACGGCGCCGATCGCCAGCATGATCAGGTCGCCGGCGCCGAGGGCCCGCTTCAGCGTCGCCGTGCCCTCGGTGTCGGCGAGCAAGTCCGCGATCGGCTTGCGGACGAACAACTGCGACCGGCCAGCCATCAGGCGCCAGCCGGTGTCGGCGTCACACGAACAGCGGCGCGAGGACGAGGGTCACGGTGCTGAGCAGCTTGATCAGCACGTGCAGCGACGGACCGGCCGTGTCCTTGAACGGGTCGCCGACCGTGTCGCCGACGACGCCCGCCTTGTGCGCCTCACTCCCCTTCCCGCCATACTCACCCATTTCGATGAACTTCTTCGCGTTGTCCCAGGCCCCGCCGCCGTTGTTGAGCAGCAGCGCCATCAGGACGCCGCTGATCGTGCCGACCATCAGGAACGCGGCGACGGTTTCTGCGCCCACGTGGAACACCTTGAAGAACAGCCCGACCGCGTTCGGCATGCCGACGGCGAGCAGGCCCGGCGCGACCATCGCCTTGAGCGCGCCAATCGTCACGATGTCGACCGCCGTGCCGTAGTCGGGGCGGGACGTGCCCTTGAGGATGCCCGGGTCGGCCTTGAACTGCCGGCGGACTTCCTTGATCACGTTCACGGCCGCCTTCGTCACCGCGCCGATGGCGAGCGCCGAGAACCAGAACACCAGCATGGCGCCGAGCAGTCCGCCGACAAACACCTCGGGCTTCGAGATGTCCACGGCGGCGAGCGGCGAGCCGAGCGCGGCAACTTCGTCCAGGTACGCCGAGAACAGCAGGAAGGCGGCGAGGGCCGCGGACCCGATGGCGTAGCCCTTCGTCAGCGCCTTCGTGGTGTTGCCGACGGCGTCGAGCCGGTCGGTGCGGCGGCGAATCTCCTCCGGCTGATGCGACATCTCGATGATGCCGCCCGCGTTGTCCGTGATGGGACCGAACGTGTCCATCGCCAGGATGTACGCGGCCGTGCCGAGCATCCCCATCGTCGCGACGGCCGTGCCGAACAGCCCGGCGTGCTGCAGGCCGCTCGACGCGCCGAGCTTGAAGGAGGAAATGATGGCGATGGAGATGGTGAACACGGGAAGCGCGGTGCACTCGAGCGCGATGGAGAAGCCCGCGATGATGTTGGTGGCCGGCCCGGTGACGGAGGCCGCGGCGATCGATTTGACCGGTCGGTAGCGATACTCCGTGTAGTACTGCGTGATGTACACGAACGCGATCGAGGTCGCGATCCCGATGACGCCGCAGATGCCGAAATGCCACCAGGCATCCGGCTGGCTCGGGGGATTGAGCAGCCAGTACGTGCCGCCGACGAAGCCCAGTGCGGCGAGCACGGCCGTGATCATGTAGCCGCGATTGAGGGCGTGCATCGGGTCTTCGTCCTCGCGGGCCTTGACCAGCATCACGCCCACGATCGAGGCGACGAGGCCGAACGCGCGCGCCACGAGCGGGAACATCATCACGCCCACCACCTGCTCGGGGCTGAAGGCGCCGGGATTCGCGAGCGCGAGCCCCGAGCCTAGAATCATCGCGCCGATGTTCTCGGCCGCCGTGGACTCGAAGAGGTCGGCGCCGCGGCCCGCGCAGTCGCCCACGTTGTCGCCCACCAGGTCCGCGATCACGGCCGGGTTGCGCGGATCGTCCTCGGGGATGCCCGCTTCCACCTTGCCGACCAGGTCCGCGCCGACGTCGGCGGCCTTGGTGTAGATGCCGCCGCCCAGCTGCGCGAACAGCGCCACGAACGAGGCGCCGAAGCCGTACCCCACGATCATGAGCGGGATTTTGGTGGGATCGAACCCCATGGAGCTCAGGATCGTGTACAGGATGCCGACCCCGAACAGGCTCATCGCTACGACGAACAGCCCGCTCACGGCGCCGCCGCGCAGCGCGATCTGGAGGGCGCGGTTGAGACTCGAGCGGGCCGCGCTCGCGGTGCGGATGTTCGAGCGCACGGCCACGTACATGCCCACGAGGCCCGCAACCCCGGAGCATGCCGCTCCGAACAGGAACGAGATCGTGGTGGTCAGCGCCAGCGTCGCCGCGGCCGGTTCACCGGGGTGCGGCGTGCGGAAGAAGGCGTACAAGACGTAGATCAGCGCGCCGAGCGCGAGGCTCAGGAGCGAAATGGTCTTGTATTGGCGCCGCAGGAAGGCTTCCGCGCCCTCCTGAATGGCGTCGGAGATCTTCCGCATTTCGGGGGTGCCGTTGTCTTGCTTCAGCACGTAGCCCCGCAGACCCCAGGCGACGGCCAGGGCGAGAACGGAAAGCCCGAGGACGATGGCGATCAGCATAGTGAGTTGTGGCTCCTTAGGCCCGCTTGGCGCGGGCTAGTTTCCGATTCGTAGGGGGACCGTCACGACGCTCGCGACGTTCACCCCGTCCCGAGTGCGGGCCGGATAGAACTGGTATGCCATCATGCGCTCCAGGAACTCCCGGCGGTACGCTTCGTCCGCGATGGGCGGCTCTACGTCCACCTTCGTGACGCGCCCGTCGGCAGCCACCCAGAACCGGATACGGTAGGTGCGGCCGGACACGGAGCCCGGGAGCTTCACCAGGGGCGGCAGGATCGCCGTCCGGGGCGAAGCGACGGAAATGTAATCGCCTTCGCCTCCCGTTCCAGACCCCGCCCCAACCCCCGCCCCACCGGCGCCCTGCCCGGCACCAGCCCCACCCGCGCCACCGCCTCCCGCACCCCCGTCCACGGCGCCGGTGTCCCGCGGGGCGAGCCGCGGCGGCGCCGCGAGGGCGACGCGCGGCAGGTCGAGCGGGATATTCTGCAACGTCGGAAGCTCCGCCTGCGGGATGCGGGGAGCGCTCGGCAGGTCAACCGCGGCCGGGGCCGCGGACGGGAGTGCGAAGAACCTGAGCCCCAGTCGCGCGCCGCCGCCCGCCCCTGCTGCGGCGCCGCCCGCTGGTCCTCCGCCCCGCCCGACCCCGCCGAGCCAGAACAGAGCGCCGATGATCAACGCGTGAATTGCGAACGACAACCCGGCGCCGAGCCTGAGGCGCCGGGGGCGAAGCGGGAGGGAAAGGGGCGGGAGGTCGATTGCGACTGGCGGTCGCCCTGTTAGTGCTGCTCCGACGGCGTGAATCCGATGACCTGCACCCCCGCGCCGTGCGCGATGTCCATCGCCTGCATGACGTCAACGTATTTTCGGCTTGGTGCGGCCTTGATGAACAGGAGCTTGGCCGGGCGCTGGTCGTAGATCTGATGGAACGCCGCGTCGAGCTGGCTCAGGGTGTACGGCTGCTTGTTGATGGTGAATGCCCCGTCCGCGGTCAGCTCGAGGACGATCTGAGCCGACGGCTGCTGCTTGGCCTTGGTCTGCTGTTGCGGCGGCACCTGCACGTCGAACGCCTTGCGCGACAACGGCTGCGTGATCATGAAGATGATCAGGAGCACCAGCAGCACGTCGATCAGCGGCGTGACGTTGATGTCGGAGCTGAGGCCTTCACCCCCGCCCGTCGGTCCCATCGCCATGGCTCAGCTCCCTTCCTTTTTCTTCGCGGTCAGCGACTGTTTCTGCTCGGTGATGGCGCCGACGACGCGCACGCCCGCCGCGCGCGCGATCTCGAGCGCCTGCTGCACGCGCCCGAATTCGAGATTCTGATCGGCCTTGAGAAACAGGATCTTGTCCTTCTGTCGAGCGGCGTAGAGCGCGGTGAGCCGCCCGGGAAGGTCCGCGTCGGAGATCAAGCGGGGCCCGCTGCCGACGTCCAGGTAGAACTTGCCGTCTCGATCTACGCCCAGCCGGATCTCGTCCGCCCCTTCCGGACGATTTTCCGGGTTCTGGCTCCGCGGCAGCGTCGCCTGAAAGCCCGCGGTGATGATCGGCGTCACGATCATGAAAATGATGAGCAGCACCAGCATCACGTCGATGAGCGGCGTGACGTTGATGTCGGCCTTGACGGCCGCCTTGGCGCTAGCGGCTGACAGGGCCACTGGATTGCGACGCCTTCTGCGTCTGGAATTCCTTCGTGAAGATCGAGCGACCGAACTCCGAGCCGACGCTCTTGATCAGGTAGTCGATCAGCTCTTTGGACGTGTAGGTCATCTCGGCCGACAGGAAATCGATCTTGGTCGTGAAGTAGTTGTACAGCCACACCGCCGGAATGGCCACGAGCAGGCCGAACGCGGTGGTGATGAGGGCTTCGGCGATACCGGCCGAGACCGACGCCAGGGACCCGCCGCCGCCCGAGGCCGCCATGCCCGTGAAGGCGTTCACGATGCCCATGACCGTCCCGAGCAGTCCGACGAACGGGGCCGTCGCGCCGGTCGTCGCGAGAATGCCGAGGCCGCGCTTCAGGTCCGACGCGGCGATCAGCATCGCCCGCTCCACGGATCGCTCGACGGAGTTGATGTCCGCCGCGGTGATCGTCGCGCGATCGCGCAGCAGCGGCTTCACCTCCGACAGCGCTTCGCCCAGCACGCGGGCGATGTGACTCCGTTTCTGCTTGTCGGCGAGCTGAATCGCTCCGTCGAGCTGCTCCTCCTTGATGAAGCGCGAGAACTCGGGGGCGAACTTTTTCGTCTCCTGCTGCGATTTCATGATCTGCCACCACTTCTGAAACGCGTTCGTCCACGAAATCAGCGACATCACCGCCAGCACGACGACGATGCCCTTGGCGAACAACCCCATCGAGACAAACAGATCATAAAGCGAAGGCATGAGAGCGAGCTCCTTGTCACGAAGCGGAAATGGCTACCGACCCCCCGTGATCCGGAAGTCGATCGGCAGCTGAATTAATACCCGCACGGCCCGGCCATGGACCCGCGCCGGCCGGAACAGCGCCTTCAAAGCGTACTGCCGGGCAGCCTGATCGAAGCCGGGATTGGGGCTTTCCATGATCCGGACGGAGCCGGGCTCGGCCCGCCCCGTCGTGTCGATCACGGCCTGCACCATGACGCGCCCCTGAATCCCCGCCTGCCGCAGCAGCTCGGGGTACAGCGGGGGCGGCGCCGACAGCACGACAGGCTTCTCTTCGACGATCGCCTCGTTGAAGACGTCGTTTCCCGTTGGCACGAGCCCGTTGCTCGTGCCGCCCTCGACCCCGCTGCCCGAATAGTCCTTCGGGTCGAAATGCTCCTGAAGGTTCACCGGAGGGATGTTGGTCGGGATCTCGGAGGGAGCGACGACCGTCTGAAAGCCCTTCAGCGGAACGTCGAGCTGCACCGGCTGCTGCTCGGGCGGCTTCTGCTGCTGCTGTTGCTCGAGATACACCATCGCCGTGTCGACGCGCACTTTGGTGTCCGCATCGCCCACGTTCAGCGTCGCAATGACGGCGGCCGCGATCACGGCGCTGTGCGCCACGAGCGACACGAACCCGACGCTGAGGAATTTTTTCCCCTGCCGCTGGCGCTTCGACTCGATCAGCGTGTCGAACACAGCCCGCACCTCCGGAGCACAATGCCTACCAAGTACTCCCACTTATACGCTTCGCGCCAGTAATCGTACATTACAAAACGATGACAGCGCGGTGAGGAGTCCCTAGCCCGGCAGGGTCACCGTGAAGGTCGTCCCCCGCCCCGGACGGCTCGACGCCTCGATCTTCCCCCCATGGGCCTCCGCGATCCACTTACAGATCGCGAGCCCAAGCCCGGCTCCGGGGCGTTCACCGGTCCGCGTGCGCGCCGAGTCGGCCCGCCAGAAGCGGTCGAAGATGTGCGGCAGGTCCCCCACCGCGATGCCGATGCCCGTGTCCGAGACGCGCAGCGTCACCGCGCCGTCGTCGCGGCCGAGCTGCACGCTGACGCGCCCGTCCCTCGGCGTGTATTTGACCGCGTTGGTGAGCAGGTTCAGGACGAGTTGACGGAAGCGCTGCGCGTCGACGTCGAGGACGACCGGCTCCGGCGGCGTTACGACGTCGATCTGTACCCCCGCCTCTTCCGCCAGCAGCTCGCCCGTCTCCCGCGTCTCCTCGATGATGGCCCGCAGGTCCACCGGCTCGCGATGCAGCGGGACGCTGCCCTCGTCCGCGCGGGCCAGCGTGAGCAGCGCGTCCACGAGTTCGGTCATCCGCTTGATCTCCTGCAACGTCTCTTCCAGGGTCGCGAGCGTTTCCTGCGGCACGTGCGGCGTGGTGAGGGCCCGCTCCACCCCTGCCCGGAGCACCGTGAGGGGCGTCTTCAGCTCGTGACTGGCATCGGCGGTGAACCGCCGCAGCGCGGCGAAGCTGCGCTCGAGCCGCGCCATCATCTCGTTCAGCGTGGCGGCAAGCCGGCCGAGCTCGTCCTTGGCCAGGGGCTCGGCGAGCCGCCGGTGCAGGCTCCGACCGTCGGTGATCTCCCGGACCTCCGTGATCATGCGATCGACGGGAGCGAGGGCCGATCGCGCGATCCACGACCCGACCACATAGGCCGCCACGAGTCCGAGTGGGAGGATCAGCAGAAAGGTGCCCAACAGCTGCTGGGGCTCGAGCGCCGCTGAGCGCACGTCGCTCCCCGCGAAAATCGCGCCCAGCGGCGGGCCGATGTCGGTGGCGTAGCGAATGGCGTAGCGCAGGTGCGGGCCGCGTGACACGACGGCGATCGCGCCGCCCGCGGCTCCGCCGCCCGCCGTCACCTGACGCCGCAGCTGCTCGACTTGCTGGAAGGTGAGCGCGCGGGCGTCCGCGGACGCGAACAGCAGCTCGCCGCTCTTGGCCGTGACGATCAGGTAATCGGGGACGACTTCGAGCAGCGCCGCGACTTCGGGGATTAGCACCGTGCGCCCCGCCGAATCGGTCCGCACGAGCACGCCCCGCGCGCGATAGCTCTCCGTGAGAATCCCGGCCGTCAGATCCGCTTCCGACCGCATCCGCTGATCGAGGTCCTCGTACGACGCGTTGCGGCGCGCGACGTAGAGCGCGGCTGCGAACGCCGCGAGCGTGGCGGCGAGCGCGGTCGAGTACCAGGTGGTGAGCCGGCCGCGGATGGTCTCCATGTCACGCTCGGACCACGTAGCCGACCCCGCGCACGGTGTGGATGAGCTTCGGCTCGCGGCCGTGGTCGATCTTCTTGCGCAACCGCGTGATCACGACGTCGACGATGTTCGTACCCGGGTCGAAGTGGTAGTCCCAGGCATACTCGGTGATCAGCGTGCGGGGCATCACGCGGCCGGGATGCCGCATCAGATACTCGAGCACCGCGTATTCCTTCGGGGTCAGCTCGACGAGCCGGCCGGCGCGACGCACTTCGCGACTCCCGGTGTCCAGCGCGAGGTCCGCCACCTGGAGGACGGGCGGCGCGATCGCCTTCGGCCGCCGGCCCAGGGCTTCGACGCGCGCCAGCAGCTCCTCGAGCGAGAACGGCTTCGTGACGTAGTCATCGGCGCCGGTTCGGAGCGCCTGGACCTTGAAGTCCACCGTGTCCTGTGCCGTGAGGACGAGGACGGGCACGCCGACCCCGCGGTCGCGCAGCGTCCGGAGCACGTCGACGCCCGACATGACCGGAAGGCGCAGATCGAGCACCATCAGGTCGTAGTGACCGTCGCTCGCAAGCCGGAGACCGGACGCGCCGTCCCCCACGAGCTCCACGTGGTAGCCCGCCTCTTCCAATCCGCGCTTGACGTACTGGCCGACCGTGGCGTCGTCTTCGACGACGAGAATCTTCATCCCAGCGGAAGGTACACCTTGAAGTTCGAGCCGATGCCGATTTGCGACTCGACCTCGATCCGCCCGCGATGATCCGCGATGATACCGTAACAGATGGAGAGCCCGAGGCCCGTGCCGCGCCCCGGAGCCTTGGTCGTGAAGAACGGCTCGAAGATCTTGGGCAAGTCGTCCTGCTTGATCCCGACGCCCGTGTCGATGAACTCGATCAGCAGCTCGTCGTCCCGGTCGGGATTCACGTCGCTGCGCACCGTGAGCACGCCGCGCGAATTCATGGCGTCCATCGCGTTCAACATCAGCGCCATGAAGCTCTGAATCAGCCGCTCGGGGTCCGCGTGGAACTGCGGAAGGCCGGGCGCGAGCTCGCGGACGACCGTCACGTGCTTGAAGCGGTCGTGGTGCTTGAGCAGAAACAGCGTTTGCTCCACGATCGCGTTGACGTCCACCAGCCGTTTGTCCCCGGTCTTCGGCCGCGAGAAGTCGAGCAGCCCCTCGACGATGCGACGGCATCGCTGGACTTCCGTATCGATGATCTTGAGGTACTCCTCCATCCCCTGACGCGTGCCGGGCGGGAGGTCCTCGTTCCGGAGCGCGAGCGCCTCGCTGCAGGCGAGAATGGTCGCGAGCGGGTTGTTGATCTCGTGCATCACGCCGGCGGCGAGCTGCCCCACGGCCGCCAGCTTCTCCGTCTCCGCGAGGCGGTGCTGCGCTTCGCGCCACTCGGTGACGTCTTCGCCGATGGTGATGACGTGCGTGATGTCCGCCCCATCCTGCCGCATGGGGATCTTGGTGATGCGGTAATACCGGTTATCGCCGCTCGCCCGGGACTCCATCTCCATCTGCTGCATCTCACCGCTGTCGAATACGCGGTCGAATTCCCGCTTCAGCATCTCGCGGGGCTGCCGGTCGAGCACCTCGAAAACTTCCCGCCCGACGGCGTCTTCGCGCGATACACCCTGTGTCCCCGTCTCCCGCTTGCGGTTCCAGGCGCGGATCCGGTAGGCACGGTCGATCACGTACAGGCCGACGGGGAGAGAATCGACGATCTGGGCCGCGAATCCCCGCTGCGCCTCGACCTCCCGCGTGCGCAGCGCTACCTCCGAGGCGAGGTCCTGCGACAACTCGGTGGCCGCGATGACCGGCGCCAGCACCTTGCCCACGACGATCAACACGTCGTGCGCCATACGCTGCGAGCGGCTCTCGGGAATGACGGCCTCGAGCAGTCCGAGCGGCTCAGTCTCGTGCACGAGAGGCAGGCGCACGAGGACGCTCGTCGCCGCGACCTCCGTGCGGGGGCCTTGCTCGATCCACTCCTGAACGGGTGGGGCGAACCCGGCGAGCGCCGCTTCGTCGCCGGGCGTGCTCAGCGGCGTGTAGCCGCCGCCCGTGGGATTGCGGAGCCAGAGACGACAACGCCGCAGCGCGAGACCGCGCCGCAGCGTTGCCACGACCTGCGCGAGCGCCTCCTCAGACGCGAACCCGGAGGTGAAGATCGACGCGACATCCGCGAGGATCCGCAGCCCTGGATGGTCGGAATCGAGGCGCGGGGCGGCCATCGGCCGCTAACCTAGGGATGCAGGGTGCGGCGCGCCAGCGGGATTTCGAACCGCAACCCGACGAACGCGTGCACGTTGGTCACCTTGCCGAAGAACACCGTCGGACCGAGGACCAGGCTGTAGCGCGCCCCGGGCCCGTCGCCGAATCGGATGCCCGGCATCACCGACACCGCGGCCCATCCCGCTCCCTGAGGCAACGGCGAGTTGACTCCGCCGTACCCCACCGCCTCGAGGGTCAAGTCGAGCCCGACCGGCGCCGCGGTCGATTCGTTGCCGACATCCGCGAGATGAATCAGCCCCGTGCGGGTCGCCAGAATGAATCCCGCCACGAACCCCTGCGACCCGCCGACGATCGCCCCTTCATCGATGAACCCGCCCAGACGCGCGCCCACCGACACCGACTTGAAGGGGCCCGCGTGTACCGCCCGCATGTATCCGATGTCCACCGCTTCGATCTGCCAGCTCCCGCCGAGCGTGCCGGCAAGGCCGAGGGCCGCGGACTGCGCGGCGAGCGGCGTAGACAAAGCTCCAGCCACTACCAACATTGCAACGATGGATCGACGCACGTTCCTCCTCCTCAGTGGCGCCACGTCGGCGGCGCTCGTTCGGCCGTCGACCCGCGATCTCCCTCCGGCATCGGTCGCACGGCCGGGCACGGGCGTGGGGCGTCTCAGATTCGATCTCGACGACCAGCGACGCTGGTCGCTCTGGTACCACGGCGACGGCCCGCCCGTTCCCCTGATCCAGGGGGCGACACTCGGCGTGTGGATCGGCGCCGGGTTCGTTACGCTCGCCGATTTGGAATATACCACCGTCGGAAATCGACGGCCCCCCGGCGGTGAATCGGTCGTCGTCCGGGGCCGGGCGGCCGGTGTGGTGCTGGAAACCGAGCTCTTTTCGGGAAGCGAAGCCGCGGTGCCGCGGGCACTGGTGAGCCTCACCGTGTTCCCCGACCAGGAACTTCCCACCATCCGGGGCGTCCGCTTCCTCCAGGAGACGGAGCAAGCCCTCATGCCCGGGAGCGGAGACCTCCTCGCGTTGATCAACGGACGCGACTCGGCAGCGCCCTGCCATGCCATCGCCGCCTCCATCCCCTCCGGCGCCGCGGACGTCGCGAGCCACGGAACCCTGGGCCTCTCGCGCGGCGGACGCGGGCTCGCTCTTGCCTTCGATGCCGCCGACCCGGGTGACGGCAGGATCACGCTCGGCCCGAACGGTCTCGAAGCCGTCAGCGACTGGGCACCGCCGCGGCCTTGCCGGCCCGAGGGCGATACGTCGAAGCTGCTCTTCTGTTACGCGCCTGGCGGAGACGGCGTGGACGCGTTGCGGGACCTTTTTGTCCCGGCGTCGGCCGTAGACCAGGCGCGCCTCGCGGCGGCCCCCTGCCCCACAGGCTGGAGCGGACGGAGCACGCTCGGCGTGAGCATGACCGAGGACTCGGTGATCGCGAACCTCGAGGCCTGTGCCGCCCGCTTCGACCGCCGCTTCGTTCGCTATGTCCAGATCGAGGACGGCTACCAACGGTCGGTGGGGGACTGGGACGCGAACGCCGGTTTCCCCCACGGGCACCGCTGGCTGACCGATCAGATCCATGCCAAGGGTCTGCAAGCGGGGCTCTGGATCGCACCGTTCGCGGTCTCCGACGCGTCGGGAGTGCCGGCAGCGCACCCGGAATGGCTGCTGCGCGGCGCCGATGCCGCCGCCCCGCTTGTGTCAGATACGCTGCCGGAGCGGGGCGGACGCCTGTACACCCTCGACCCCGCTCATCCTGCGGCGCGAGAATGGATCTTCAACCTCGCGCGCCGGACAGTCCAGGAATGGGGCTACGATTGCCTAACCCTCGACTGCCTCGGTTGGTCCGCGAGCGACACGTCGCACTACGGCGGGTTGACTCGCGCCGAGGCGTATCGGTTGGGCCTCGGCGCGCTGCGTGAGGGCGCCGGGACCGAAGCGATACTGCTTGGTGCGGGCGCGTCGCTGCAACACGCGGCGGGATTCGTCAACGGCATGCGCGTCGGCCCTGACGTCACGGCGGACTGGAACGGGATTCAGGTGCCGGCCCTGTCGGCCGCGCAGCGGAGCTTCTACCAACGTGGAGCGTGGCTCAACGATCCCGACCGCCTCGTGGTCGGGTCGTCGCTCTCGCTCGCGGAGGCGCGCACCTGGACCTCGGTCGTCGCCATTTCAGGCGGCGTGACCCTGTTGGGCGATGACCTCCCGTCCCTGCCCGCTGAGCGATTCCCACTGCTGGCCCGGGCCCTCCCGGCCGCAGCGACCTCGGGACAGCCGATCGGCGTTATCGTGAGCGAGTCCCCGATCGCTCCAGCCCTCGTCGCTGGCGACACGGTCGTGCGCCTGGCGGGTGCATGGAAGTTCCGCACGGGAGACGAGCCGGCCTACGGCACGCGGGAGTTTGACGAGACCGCATGGGAATCGGTCGCAGTCCCCGGAACGTGGGACGGCGCGGGACACGCGGGTTATGTGGGCCTTGGCTGGTATCGCTGCCGGTTCACCCTGCCTGCTCAACCGGGCGCGGCGGCGCAGATCGCGCTCGGGAAGATCGCCGACGCGGATGAAGCGCTCGTCAACGGGACGAAGATCGGTCAAACGGGCTCGCTGCCGCCGAGCTTTCAGAGCGCGCGCGACCTCTACCGCCGTTACGCCGTGGGGGCGGACGTCCTCAATTGGGGAGGGGAGAACGTCCTCGCGGTCCGCGTCTACAGTGCAGCGCGCGGCGGAGGGATCTGGAGCGTCCTGCGCGAATCGCCACCACAGACCTGGGTGAACGAAGGCGCTCCGGGATGGTGGACGGTGGTGCTCACCAACTGGGAGGACCGAGCGCGTGACCTCACGGTGTCGCTCGCCGAGCTCGGCATCGCGGGTCGACGCTTCGCGGCCTACGCCGTGTGGCGCGACGCTCTGCTCCCGGACGTGACCGATGCGATCACAGCGAAGGTTGACGCGCACGACACCGCGGTCATCGCGGTGCGAGCGGTCGCCGCAAGGCCTCAGGTCGTCGGGACGTCGCGACACGTGGTGCAAGGGGCTGTCGACATCGCGGAGGAGACGTGGGACGCCGACGCTCGCACCCTGAGCGGTCGCTCGGTGAACCTCGACGACCGCCCTTACGCCATCACGATCGCGGTGCCGAAGGGACTGCGTTACGGAGAATGCAAAGCGGATCCCGCCTGCGCTGCGCGCGCGCTCGACCGCGGCGGCGTCGTGCTCGAGTGGGCGCGCCCCGAAGGGCGGGACATCGCGTGGACCGTCAAGTTCCGCCCGGCGGCAGCCGCCGGACGGAGCGGCGGCTAGGCGGTCTCCGCGGGCTCCCCGGGGTGCGGCGTCGTGCCGAGCGCCGCCCCTGCCAGCGCGGGACCGACGAGCGCGAGCCCGAGCGTCCAGAGCAGCCAGCGCGCACTGTCGCCCCCGGTCGTGCCCGCCTGCAGCTCCGCCCAGCGACCGGCACCAAGATGGACTCGATCCCCGCCGCTATCCGCCGCCACCAGTATCCCACCCCTCGCGAGGGGCGCGAGCGCGTCCAACCCCGGACGCTCGGGGATACGGGCCGCCTCCTGGACCAGTGCACGCGTATCGGAAAGCCAGCGCTCCGCCGCCTGATGCGCGGCCGTGCGCACGTCGGCGTAGGCCGCAATCCCGAGCAACAGCCCTCCCGCCCAGTACCATCGGCACGCGTCCCGCGCAGCCTCCCGACCCCGTTGGAGCGCCCGGGCAGTACGCGCTCCGAGCCACAGCATAAGAAGGAATGCGGGAACGCCCCACCCGCCGGGCCAAACCGGGCCCAGAGGAGGCGCCCGGACTTCCACCGCTCCGACGATGTCGTCCTCGCGCGGACCTCGGAGTGGCGCCAGTGCCACCCCCCGGCGCCACCGCACGCTCGGGTCGTCGCGGATCTGTCTCAGCTCCGACGGCGCGAGCGGCGGTGCCGTCGCGTGCACGAGGGGTGCGGTCGGATGATAGATCTCTATTTCGGGCGCCCAGTCCGGCAGCGTCTGGAGCGCG
>Ga0187779_10001221_pt1 | contig 16081 bp, 12 predicted proteins | sample 1015_Q2_SP10_10__FD_132435 | JGI IMG/M metagenome (GOLD analysis project Ga0187779, IMG submission 132435) | Tropical peat soil microbial communities from peatlands in Department of Meta, Colombia - 1015_Q2_SP10_10_MG | ecosystem: Environmental > Terrestrial > Soil > Wetlands > Peat | place... | reverse complement strand
CTTTCGACGGTCCTTATATAGGCAGCCATATCTACAATCCCCGTTTCAGGAGAGTGGAGGGCTGCAACGCATCTGGCCCTGGGTTCAGTCTTTCGCACGTCGGACTCGCCTAGTAGTCTCAGGTTTTCTACGCCATTGTCCTCCCCTCGTTTTCTGAGGGCTTCCAGTGCCTCCATTTCCGAACCCACCAGGGCCACAATGACCTTACCGCATTTCCAATGAGGGATGTCGTGGTTCTGTAGAAATTCATACGTCAAATGGCGACCCCGAACGCATAATCTGGCTTTGAGAGACCCTTGGGGATAGTAAATCCCTCCATGAATCACACCGCTATTTCGCGTGCTCGTGTGTTCCCCTAAGGCCTTCTCCTTTTCGAGGAGCGTCACCTCCTTGCCTTCTTTCGCCAAACGGTAGGCAATATGACACCCCACAATTCCTCCGCCGACGACGGCCACTTCCACGGATGATTCCTTTCTCCTCCACCTCATAATAATTTTTTTTGACCGACAAAGCAAGCTTCCGAACCATTGAAGGGTCACGCTCGCCCTCTCAAAGTGTGCCCCGTTGGAGAATGGGGATCCGTCAGGTATAATATTAAAATGACAAAAGAAGCGGTTTGTCTTGTCAGTCTGGGATGTCCCAAGAACTTGGTCGATTCAGAAGTGATCCTCGGCCTTCTTTCAAAAGACGGCTATTTCCTAACGACGGATCCCTTAAAGGCTGATGTCCTCATCGTCAACACCTGCTCGTTTATCGAAGACGCAACGAAGGAGGCCGTCGAAACGGTCCTTCAGCTTTCTCGCCTTAAGAAAGAAGGCCGCTGCCGTCTTCTCGTCGTTGCCGGATGCCTCCCCCAACGCTACGGAGCCGTTTTGGAAAAGGAATTGCCCGAGGTAGACCTCTTCGTCGGCACCGGGGCGTTTCAAAACCTTCCCAAGTTGCTCTCTCAAAAAACAAAGCGCAAGAGTTTCGTCCCAAAATCCACTTTCCTCTATGACGAAAAGACCCCCCGCATTCTCTCCACCTCTCCCTTCATCGCTTACCTTAAGATCGCAGAGGGTTGTTCCAATGCGTGCACCTTTTGCACGGTTCCGAGGATCAGAGGGCGCTATCGAAGCAGAAAACTTCGCTCCGTCCTCGAAGAGGCCCGGAGACTTGCGGATCAAGGGGTTCAGGAACTTATTCTGATCGCTCAAGACACGACCGCCTACGGAAGAGACCTTAAGGATGAAACCAATTTAGAAAAACTTCTTAAACACCTGGTCAACGTCGCAGGGCTTCGTTGGATCCGAATCCTCTATTCCAATCCCGCGGTGCACCATTTCACCGATGGGCTTCTTGAACGGATGGCCCAGGAAGATAAGATTTGTTCGTATCTCGATCTGCCCATCCAGCACATCGATGACGAAATCCTCAGACGAATGGGCCGAAGATCAAAGGGTGCAGAAATCCGGAGTCTCTTAGGAAAGATTAGAACCTTTGTCCCGGGCGTTAGCCTGCGTTCCTCCCTTATTGTCGGGTTCCCTGGGGAAAAAGAAAGTCAGTTCAAGGCACTCCTCGATTTTGTAAAGGAGGTTCGGTTCGATCACCTTGGTGTCTTCATATACTCTCCCGAAGAGGGGACGCCTGCCTCCAAACTCTCTCATCCCATCCCGGAGAGAATCAAGAGGGAACGTCTTCGAATCCTGATGGAGATTCAGAAAACGATCTCTCTGAAAAAGTATGAAGCCACGGTGGGCCAGAAGAAAGTGGTTCTCGTAGAAGGACCTCGAGGCGAGCGAAGTGTTCTGCGGGGAAGGCTTCAAACGCAAGCCCCTGAGATCGATGGCTCTGTTTTCCTGTACGGAAACGCTCAACCGGGCGACTGGGTAGAAGCCCGAATCACCCAAGCCCTCCCTTATGACCTAGTCGCCAAGATTGAGAGAATTCTCCCTTAGATCTCTCCCGCCGTCAGACAGATCCATGCCATGAAAATCAGCATTTCTACCGATTGGACCCAACGGCACCGGCCGAAGGACGAGACGGAGATGTCGCGGGATTATCGTCAAGTCAAGTTTCATCCTAACGCTTCAATTCCCACCCTTGAATGGCCTATCACCTCCCGTTTTCCCTTGACGGACATGTCAAAATGGGTTAGTTTGAAAAGTCTTAAAACGTTCTTAAATCTTAATGAGATTAATACGATAGAGGGAGGGGGGTCGCTCAGGGCGGAACAAATGGATGAAACGAGTGAGCTGATTCAACAAAGGATCAAAAAACTGGAGGCCTTGAGAAAGGATGGGGTTGATCCCTACCCCAACGATTTCAGGGTAACCCATACCTCCAAAGATCTTCATGAGACCTTCGATCCTCTCTCGGATGAAGAATTGAAATCGACCGGAGAAACCTTCTGTCTGGCAGGACGGATCGTAGCAATCCGCGACTTTGGGAAGGCCAGTTTTATCCATGTTCAAGATCGGAAGGGAAGAATCCAGGCTTACCTGCAAAAGGATGTTGTTGGCGATGCACCCTTTCGGCACTTTAAGACATTCGATATCGGGGATTTTATTGGATTGGAGGGAAAAGTTTTTCGAACCAAGACTCGTGAACTCACGCTCCAGGTTCAGAAGTTTGAACTCCTTGTCAAGTCTCTTCGGCCCCTGCCGGAGAAATGGCACGGCCTCACCGATATCGAAGCCCGCTATCGCCAGCGTTATTTAGACCTCATTGCCAATCCAAGGGTGAGAGAGATTTTCCTCACACGGACTGTGACCATCCAAAAGATCCGGGATTTCTTTATCCAACGGGACTTTCTGGAGGTGGAAACGCCGATGCTCCACCCCATTCCAGGGGGTGCGACGGCCAAACCCTTCCGGACCCATCATAATGCCCTGGACATGGAGCTTTATCTTAGGGTGGCTCCGGAACTCTTCCTCAAACGACTGGTGATCGGAGGGCTTGAAAGGATTTTTGAAATCAATCGCTCTTTTCGAAACGAAGGGATCTCGACGCTGCACAATCCCGAATTCACGATGCTCGAGTTCTATCAGAGTTATGCGACCTATGAGGAGATGATGAAAACGACCGAGGAACTTCTCTCTTCGATCGTCAAAGAAATTCATGGCGGACTTCGTCTTAATTATCAGGGCAAGGAGATCGATTTCACGCCTCCCTGGAGGAGGCTCTTCTACAAAGAATCTCTTTTGGAATACGGAAAGGTTGATCCGGTGATCCTGAAAGAGCCGCCCCGCGCAATTGAGTTGGCCAAGCGTCTCGGCCTTGAGTTGAGAAGGGGAACTTCCCATGGAAAGGTCCTCGACGATCTCTTTAAACAACTCGTCGAACCGCATCTCATTCAGCCGACCTTTGTCACCCATTACCCCACCGAGGTCTCCCCGCTTTCTCGCCGGAACGGAAAGGACCTTGACGTGGTCGATCGTTTTGAGCTCTTCATCGCCGGCCGTGAGATCGCCAATGGTTTCTCCGAGCTGAATGATCCCATAGATCAGCGGGAACGCTTTGTCCAACAGTTGAAGGAGAGGGCTGACGAGGCCGATGCCGTCCTCAACCTGGATGAGGATTTTCTCAGGGCCCTCGAATTCGGAATGCCTCCAACCGCCGGCGAAGGCATTGGGATCGATCGTTGGGTCATGCTCCTCACGGACGCGCCTTCCATCCGGGACGTCATCTTCTTCCCCCTGCTTCGAATGGAGAAATAACCCGGTGAAGAAGGGTATTACGTTATCGGACGACCAGGGACTGGAGATCGGGGCATCGGGGGACTAGTGGGGAAAAATTAATTTGATAACCCGTATTATGGTATCCTGATGTCCCTGCTTGCCCGCAGACAGGCGCAACCTGACATCCTGATATCCTACGAGATAGTTCATGAAATATGAGTGGTTTATCGGTCTGAGATATCTCAAGGCCAAACGGAAACAGAGCTTCATCTCCATCATCACGATCATTTCCATTCTCGGGGTATGGCTGGGAGTGTGGGTGATGATCACTGTGCTGTCTGTGATGAGCGGTTTCGAGAAGACCCTAAAGGAAAAGATCTTAGGCACTCAGGCTCACCTCGTCGTCCTAAAGGCAAACCAAGAAGGCATGGATCAATACGAAGAAGTGGTCAAGGAAGTAGAGCAAGTGAAGGGGGTTATCTCTGCTACGCCATTTATTTTTAGCCAGGTGATGCTCTCCTCGGAGTCAAGTGTGTTGGGCGTAGTCCTCAATGGGATCGATCCGGACCGCGTCGGAAAAGTGATTGAATTAGCCCACAATATGAAGGCCGGAAGCCTTCAGGACCTAAAGACAGAAGGCGAATCTTCGGGCATTATCCTCGGAGTGGAATTAGCCAAACGGCTCGGTGTCTCGATTAACGATCCGATTCAGGTCATCTCCCCGCTCGGAACCATCACACCCATGGGCATGATGCCCAAAATGAAGCGATTTCGTGTCGTAGGCATCTTTTATTCGGGGATGTATGATTTCGACAATACCCTGGCATACATCTCTATCCCAAGCGCACAAAAATTCCTCAACATGGATTCTCGGGTGACAGGAATCGAAATCAAAACGGACGATATCTATAAAGTGAAGAAGATCGGGAAGGAGATCCACCAGAAGCTAGGGTTCCCCTTCTGGACGAAGGATTGGATGGAGATGAATCGAAACCTTTTCTCTGCCCTGAAGTTGGAGAAGATCGTAATGTTTATCCTCCTTGTTTTGACCGTATTGGTCGCCGCCTTCAACATTATTTCCACGCTCATCATGGTTGTCATGGAGAAACACAAGGATATTGCCATCCTCAAATCCATGGGTGCCCGTTCCAGCGGGATCTTAAAGATCTTTGTCATCGAAGGATTAGTCATCGGAGTCGTGGGAACTATTTTGGGAGTGATCCAAGGCCTCATGATCGCTTTGAACATGAATGCAATTCAGGAGTTTTTAGAAAGGCAATTGGGTTATAAACTTCTCGCAAGTGATGTCTATTATATTGATAGACTCCCTTCTCAAGTAAATCCACTTGATGTTGGGTTGATCATCGTTACCGTAATTGGGATCAGTCTCCTGGCCACGCTTTATCCCTCCTGGAGGGCATCGAGGCTCGACCCCGCGGAGGCCTTGCGGTATGAGTAGGGTCAAACTGACTTCCAAAGAAGAAGCCCAGCAAGCCCTCTGTCGAGGGGAATGGAAGAGGGCCCTTGAACACTTTCAACACCACTGCGCACAGGAACCGGGCGATTTTCGGTCCCAGTTGAAGGTGGCGGAGCTGTTGGAGCGTCTGGGTCAGAAAGAGGAGGCCGTCCAGATGTACCGAAAGGTGGCGGAAGCTTATGCACACGACGGCTTCCTGCTTCAAGCCATTTCCATCAATAAAATGATGTTGAGGATTGATCCGTCCTCTCAGGATGCCCATCAGCGGTTGGCACAACTCTATGCAGAAAAAACGAGGGAGATAAAACCCCTTCGCCCCTTTCCGTACATCCCTCTCTTCTCCGAGCTGGATGAAGGAGAGCTTCAAACCATCCTCCCGCACGTTCAATCCAAGACCTTTCTCATGGGCTCTTTGATCTGCCGGGAGGGAGAAAGAGGGGATTCCCTCTTCGTGATCAGTCGTGGTGAGGTGTCCATTACCAAGCGAACTCCGGAAGGGAGGGAAGTATCTGTTCGCAACCTCAGGGAGGGAAGTTTCTTCGGTGAGTTCGGTTATTTTATCGACCAAAAAAGACACGCCACGGTCAGGGTGGTCAGCGAATGTGAGATTCTCGAAATTACCAGAAACGTACTCAACCGGATGATCGAGACCCATCCCAGGCTGAAAGAGGTGCTCCAGACCCTTTTTGAGGAAAGAATCTTAGACAACCTTTTCGCCGTTTCACCCGTCTTTTCTTCCCTCACCTCCAAAGAGAGAGCGGAGGTCCTGAAACGGTTCTTCCCCCAGAAGGTCCCCGAAGGAACCTTTCTTTTCAAAGGAGGGGATCCTCCCGCCTCCCTCTACATGGTAAGAAGCGGTGAGGTGGAAATATTCACTCAAAACCGGCGTGGCAAAAAAGTCTTGTTGGCCATTTTGGAAAGCGGAAATTTTTTTGGTGAGATCGGGCCCCTTCTCGATAAGCCCCGCACGGCGAACGCCAGGACCACCTGTCCCACCGAATTAATGGAAATGACAAAGGAAGACTTCAAGACCTGCCTCCACCGATTTCCTAACCTCCGAACCAAACTGAAAGAGATCTCTCTCAATCGCCTCTCCCGGACGAACGAACTTCTCTCCCAAGAGGCGATTCAAAAGGCTAAGGAGACAATGGTTTGAAAGAGTTGATCCAGGTACAAAGGCTTTTCAAGTCTTATGGAGACAAATCGAAAAGGGTCGAGGTTCTCAAGGGTGTGGACCTTACCTTTTCCCAGGGCGAGAAGGCTTCCATTGTCGGCGCCTCGGGTGTCGGGAAGACCACGCTGCTCCACGTCTTAGGCACGCTTGATCGGCCAACGGCCGGAAAGGTCCTCTATGAAGGAAAAGACGTTTACACCTTGAATGAAAGGGCCCTTGCCCACTTCCGAAATCGTGAAATCGGATTCGTCTTTCAATTTCATCACCTGCTTCCCGAATTCAATGCTTTGGAAAACACGATGATGCCCTGTTTGATCCAAGGGATTCCGAAAAAAGAGTCTGTTTCTCGGGCAGAGGCGATGCTGACGTTGGTAGGTCTCAAAGAGCGCCTGTCTCATAAACCAGGAGAGCTTTCCGGCGGAGAACAACAGCGTGTGGCGGTAGCGAGGGCTCTCGTTTTGGAACCGAAAGTCCTGCTGGCCGATGAACCCACGGGGAATCTGGATACCAAGACTGGGGAGTCCGTATTGGATCTCCTCCGGGAGATGAACCGGATCAAAGGGGTCACCCTTATTGTGGTGACACACAACCTAAAGTTGGCTGAAAAGTTGTCCCGCCAGATCCAACTGGTCGACGGGAGAGCCTTCGGATAGGCCTGTGATTCAGACAGTAAGACTGTGGCCTTCAGACCCCGACTAAAGAGCGGATGGACAATCGATATGAATAGAAAAAACAATGATGGAACAGAAAATCCTCCGAATTCTCGAAATACCAATCACGACATGGGCAGTTTCCTGTATTAGAAGAGTCCGATGTCTAAAGTCTGAAGTCAGTGTCCGAATTGCAGAGGATAAGCAACGTCTCTTTACAAAAAAATGAAGATTTGATATGAAGATGGAAATTTTCTCATCCCATCTCCTCCCATCCAAAAAACCGGAGCAGAGGATCTGTGTCAGATTCAAAAAATGGGAAGGAACCAGAAGATGATCGTAAGGCTAATGGGGCTCGTCCTCCTTATCTTCTCCCTTCTCGTAGGGGCAAGCGCGAGCGCCGAGGAACCCATCGGGAAGATCATGATTCTTGGAAATGTGAAAGTGGAAGAAGCGGTCATTCGAGGCGCCATTAAAAGTCGGGAGGGAGGTCCTTTTTCTATCGAAAAGGTTCGTGAGGATCTGCGGTCCATTTTCGATTTGGGTTATTTCACGGATGTACAAGTGGATATCAAATCGACCCCTCAGGGCAAAGAAGTGATCTTCATTGTTGTGGAAAAGCCTTCGATCAAAGAGATCTTGGTGAAGGGAAACAATAAGGTGAAGTTAGACGACATCAAAGAGAAGATGAGCCTCAAGTCACGCTCCATCCTCAATCTCGAAAAGGTGAAAGACGATTCTGAACAGATCCGGAGGCTCTATTTTTCGAAGGGTTATTATGGAGTCAAGGTGGAGCATAAGGTCGATTATCTGGAAACCAATGAGGCCGTGGTCACCTTTACGATCTCCGAAGGCCCCAAGGGACATATCGAGAAAATCGTGTTCAAGGGAAACAAGCATATCAAAAGCTCGGACTTGCAGAAGGTGATGGTGACCAAACCGAAAAATCTTCTCTCCATTATCACCAAGACCGGAACCCTCGACGAGGATGTCCTTAAAAATGACGTTCAACTTCTGACCGCCTACTATTTCGATCATGGTTTTCTCGAAGCCAAGATCTCCGAACCCAAGATCGATCTCTCCAACCCAAAACAGATCCAGATCGAGATCGGGATTACGGAAGGTCCTCAGTATCATCTCGGGGATATCGACTTCAAGGGGGATCTTCTCACCACCAGAGAGGCCCTGTTCAAGGTCCTCAGAATAAAGCGCGGCGATGTCTACAGCAATACGGCCATTCGAAGGGAGGTCAATGCCCTCACTGAGAAGTTCGCCAATAAAGGCTATGCCTATGTTGAGGTCAACCCCGAAACAGCGGTGGACAATAAAAATCTTTTGGTCAACCTCACCTTTGAAATTGACAAGAAGAAAAGCGTCTATTATGAAAAGATTCAGATTGCTGGGAATACCAAGACACGCGACAAGGTGATACGCAGAGAGCTTCTGGTGGCCGAGGGAGAACTCTACAACGCTTCCGATATGAACACGAGCCGTGACCGACTGAAAAGGACAGGATACTTCAAAGAGGCGGACCTTACCACCAGCCCTGGGAGCGCCGAAGACAAAATCAACCTCGATATCAAATTGGAGGAAGCTCCTTCAGGTTCCATCAGTTTCGGAGCCGGGTATAGTACCCTAGAGGGAATAGTGGGCACTGCCTCGATCTCCGATCGTAATCTCTTTGGTTTGGGCTATTCTGGAGCTTTGAAATTCAGCCTCGGGTTTGAATCCCAAGATTTTAGATTGAGCTTAACGGATCCCTATTTTTTAGGATATCCTGTGGCGGCAGGTTTTGACGTCTATCACCAACAAGTGGGATACTTCAACACGTACTCCTGGAAAACTACAGGAGGGGATATCCGTTTCGGAAAGCAATTGACCAATAAGCTTCGTGTGGATGCGGTTTATAAATTGGAGAACATCGATGTCTATAATGTGTCACCTTCCGCCTCCATCTATGTCAAAGAGCAAGAAGGGAAGGCAACCACCAGCGCCATTGGTCTAACTCCTTCCATGGACACCCGCGACGACTATTACAATCCCCGGCGGGGAAACCGAAGCTCCTTTCTCATTCAGTATGCCGGAGGTATCTTAGGGGGAGATAACGATTTTGTTAAAGTGGTCGGGATGACGAGTTGGTTTTTCCCGTTACCTTGGAATACAACCCTGAACCTTCGTGGTCAGGCAGGGGGGATTTGGGCTACCAGTGGGAAACAGGTACCCATCTATGAAAAATTCTTCGTGGGCGGTATCGCCACTATTCGAGGTTTTGAGTATGGAAAGGCGGGACCCGTCGATAGGGCAACCGGAGATCCGCTCGGTGCGACAAAAATGGTGGTCTTCAATGCAGAATGGATCTTCCCTTTGTCCCGGGAGATTGGCCTACAGGGAGCTCTGTTCTTCGACGTTGGGAGGGCCTGGGGAACTAATCCCGGCGAAGTCGCCCGTGAGAGGGGTATCGCTTTTGGGGCGGGACCTGGAATTCGCTGGTACTCTCCATTCGGCCCTATCCATATCGATCTGGGGTTTAACCTGAATCCCAAAAAAGGGGAGAAAGCGGAAGTGATTGAATTTACGGGAGGAAGTGTTTATTAAGAAATTTATATGAAGTGGTAAACTTAAGAGAGAGGAGAAATGGAGATGTACGGAAAAAAATTGACAATCGTTGCAGGAGTGATTCTATTGGGATGGTTCGGGTCAGTTTGGGCTGCGGATTTAAAGGTAGCCTACGTCGATATCCAGAGGGCAATCAACGAATGTAATGCGGGTAAGGATGCGAAAAAGGCCATCACCAAGGATGTGGAAAAGCTTCAACATCTTGGCGTTGAGAAGCAGAAAGAGCTTCAAACGATGAAAGAATCCTTTGAAAAGCAGGCCCTCATGCTGACCCCAGAGGCCAGGGCAAGCAAAGAAAAAGAATATCAGAGTAAAGCTCGAGATTTTCAGCGGTGGATGGATGATACTCAGAATGAAATGAATCAGAAACGAATGGAAATGGAGCGAACCATCTCCACAGGCCTCATCAAGGTGATTCAGAAAGTGGGAGGAGACGAAGGTTATACCATTATCCTGGAAAAAAACGAAAGCGTTGTGCTTTACGTCTCCAAGACCCTTGATATTACGGATCGGGTGATCAAAGCCTTTGATGCCCCGAAGAAGTAACATTTCAAATTGCAGGTTGTAGATTGCAAATTGAAAAAATCTTGAATTTACCGTTCTGGGTCTACAACCTGAATCAACTGAGATGAGACGAATGATGAAAAGGAAGCTCAAGGAACTCGCCCAGTGGGTGGATGGAACAGTGGTTGGAGATGGGGAGACGGAAATCTCCGGAGTCGCCGCCGTCGACGAGGCACAAGCGGGAGAGATCACCTTCATCGCCGACGCAAAATACCTTCCCAAGCTCAGTGAAACCAAAGCCTCTGCAGTCATCGTCTCGAGAGAGGTGAGCCAAGGGGGCAAGCCTCTTCTTTGCGTCACCCATCCCCATTTGGCCTTTGCTAAGATCCTCACCCTCTTTTTCCAGAAGCCTTACCAGCCCAAGGGGATCGATTCCAATACCTGGATCAGCCCCACCGCAAAATTAGGAAAAGATCTGACGGTCTATCCTTTCGTCTACATTGGCGACCGGTGCTCGATCGGAGATCGAGTCACCCTTTATCCCGGGGTCTTCGTGGGCGAGGACGCTGCCGTCGGAGAGGATTCGATCCTTTATCCCAATGTCTCCATCTATTCTGGGACACTCTTAGGAAAACGGGTTATTCTCCACAGCGGCGTCGTTATCGGAGGCGACGGATTCGGGTATGTGAAGGAAGAAAAGAAGAATATCAAAATCCCCCAGGTGGGAACTGTGGAAATCGAAGACGATGTCGAACTCGGTGCCAATACCACGGTTGACCGCGCCACATTGGGGAAGACGATCATCCGGAGAGGGACAAAAATCGATAACCTCGTTCAGGTCGCCCACAATGTCGTGATTGGCGAGGACTCGGTCCTCTGCGCCCAGGCGGGAATTTCAGGGTCAACAAAGATCGGAAGTAATGTCACCTTGGCCGGACAAGTGGGAGTGGTGGACCACGTCGAAATTGGAGATAATGTCATTGTAGGGGCTCAAGCGGGGGTGACGCATAATCTGCCGGGGAACCAGGGCTACGTCGGAAGCCCGGCCTTGCCTCATCGTGAATTTCTCCGGTCGAACGCCGTGTTTCCGAAACTGCCGGAGATGAGAAAAAAACTCATCGACATGGAGAAGCGCTTAAAGACGATCGAAGAGGCCTTCTCTTCGAGAGGGAAGGAGAAGTAGATGATTGAGATTAGAGAAATTATGAAGATCCTCCCCCATGCTTATCCTTTCCTGCTGGTGGATCGGATTGTGGAAATGGAGCTTGGAAAACGGATCGTCGGGATCAAAAACGTCACCTATAACGAGCCCTTCTTTCCGGGTCATTTTCCGGGCCGCCCCATTATGCCGGGGGTTCTGATTGTGGAGGCCATGGCCCAGACGGCTGGGATCCTAATTTACCAGTCGATGGACGAGGAAAACCGTAGGAAGCCTGCCTTCTTTCTGGGGATGGACAACGTCAAATTCAGAAAACCGGTTTTACCAGGAGACCAACTTCGTCTCGAAGTCGAGATCACGAAGCATCGGCAATCGATCTGGGGATTTAAGGGAAAGGCCCTGGTCGATGGAAAATTCGTGGCAGAAGCAGAACTCTTAGCCATGTTAGGAGAAGAAAAATGATTCATCCAACAGCCATCGTCGACCCAAAGGCTAAAATCGGAGACGGCGTTGACATCGGTCCCTACTCCGTAATTGAAAAGGACGTACTGATCGATCAGGAGACGAAGGTCGGGCCCCATGTGATCATTCGAGAGGGGACACATATCGGGAAACGATGCCGGATTTTTCAATTTGCCTCCATCGGAGAAGCACCTCAATTCTTGGGATACAAGGGAGAGAAGACGTTACTTCAGATCGGCGACGAGAATATCATACGGGAATTTGTTACCCTCCATCGGGGTACGGTCAAGGGAGGCGGAAAGACTGTGATCGGGAATAGAAACTTTTTCATGGCCTACTCCCACGTGGCTCACGATTGCGAAATTGGAAATGACGTCATCATGTCTAACGCCGCCACCCTGGCCGGGCACATTGTGATCGAGGATTGGGCTATCATCGGAGGGCTCGTCGCCATCCACCAGTTCGTCCGGGTGGGAACCTATGCCATTGTAGGAGGTTTCAGCGCCACCCTTCTAGACATCCCTCCCTACACAAAGGCACAAGGCGCCCGGGTAAGGCTCTTCGGCCTCAACACCGTCGGTCTCAAGCGAGCGAACGTTTCGGAGGAGACCCTGAAGGCACTGAAGAAGGCCTATCGCATTATCTTTCGGTCCAGTTTGACACTGGAGAAGGCGATTCAAAAGGTGGGGGAGGACGAAATCTCCCGTGTCCCTGAAGTTCAACATCTCCTCCGTTTCATCCAGCAATCGAAGAGGGGGATTGCCCGTTAAGTGGAAAGACTTAAGGTTGGTGTCGTCGGTGTCGGATACTTTGGCCAATTCCATGCAGAGAAATATTCTAAAATAAAAGAGGTGGAATTGGTGGGTGTGGTGGACGCCGATCCCTCCCGCGTCAGGGAAATGGCTAAGCGATACCGCACCCAACCTTTTGAGCATCACGTTGACCTTTTTAAGAAAGTCCAGGCAGTTAGCATCGCCGTCCCTACCCCTTTTCATTATTCGATGACGAAAGATTTTTTCCTGCAAGGAATCGACGTCCTCTTGGAAAAGCCCATCTCGAACACGCTTGAGGAGGCTGATGAATTGGTCGCGTTGGCTGAATCAAGGAATCTGGTCTTTCAGTTGGGCCATCTGGAACGATTCAACGGAGCTTTGACCGGCCTGGAGGGGAGAGTCCAGGATCCACGGTTCATCGAATCCCATCGGCTGGGTCCCTTCACAGGGAGGGGCGCGGAAGTCGATGTTGTATTGGATCTGATGATTCATGATATTGATATCATTTTGAGCCTGGTGAGTTCAGAGGTAAGACAGCTTCAGGCAGCTGGTGTTTCCATCCTCACCCCATACCCCGACATCGCCAATGCCCGGATTGAATTCGAAAATGGATGCGTCGCGAGTTTGACCGCAAGCCGTGTGTCTACCGATAGAGTTCGGAAAACCCGGATCTTCCAGCCGGACGGAATCCTATCCGTCGACTATCTGTCCCAAGAACTCTTTTTCTCCAAGAAGGAGAAAAAGATGCCCGAAATAACAACCGAACAAATCCCGGTCCAGAAGACCGATCTTCTGGAGGCCGAGATTCAGTCTTTTCTCCAGTGCGTGAGGAATCGAAATAATCCTCGAGTCTCGGGGTCGGATGGGAGGCAGGCGTTGGACTTGGCACTTCGGATCATGCAGAGGATTGATGACCTCAACAAGAAAAAGAGGACAGGGGGCCGCTGAAACGAATGGGGTCGAAGAAGATTCTGCTGGTCGCCGGGGAAGTTTCAGGAGATCTTCACGGTGCTCACCTGGTGGAGGCGATCCAATCCGTTGATCCGCAAATCCAGTTTTTCGGGGTCGGAGGAGAAGGGCTGAAAAGAGCGGGGATGGAACTCCTTTATGCTTCTCAATCTCTTTCTGTTGTCGGGGTTACAGAGGTTTTTTTCAAACTCAGAGTAATCCTGAAAGCCCTCCAGGGCTTGAAGAAATCAATTGAGCGGGAAAGGCCGGATCTCGTCATTCTCATTGACTTTCCCGATTTCAATCTTCGGTTGGCTAAGATCGCCCACCAAAGGGGAATCCCAATTCTTTATTATATCAGTCCCCAGGTGTGGGCCTGGAGACCCAAGAGGGTTAACTTGATCGCCCGGCTGGTGACGAAAATGATCGTCCTCTTCCCTTTCGAGGTCCCTCTGTATGAGGCAGCAGGTGTCGATGTGGAGTGGGTAGGCCATCCGCTTCTCGACATCGTGAAGCCGACACTCCCCAAGCAAGAGGCCTTACAAAAATTTGGTCTTGACCCAAACCGAAGAACCATTGGCTTACTCCCCGGAAGCCGAATCCATGAGATAGAAAGACTGCTCCCCCCCCTTCTGGCCTCTGCTCATCTCCTCCAAGAAGAGATCCCGAATCTCCAGTTCGTCATCCCTCTTGCCCCCGGCCTTCCCAGAACGCTGTTGACTCCCTGGATGAAAAATATCTCTATCTCCGTGAAAGTCGTGGAGGGATTTACCTACGATGTCATGAACCTCTCCGAACTTCTCATCGCTGCATCCGGGACGGTCACGTTGGAGGGAGCGATTCTTGGGAAACCCATGATCATCATCTACAAAGTCTCTCTCCCCTCCTCTTGGGTTGCCAGGGCATTGGTTCGAGTGGATCACGTCGGTCTCGTCAATTTGGTCGCGGAGAAAGAAATCGCCCCGGAATTGCTTCAAAGGGATGTCAATCCCCGAAGGATTTTCGACGAAGCGTTACGAATTCTACGGAATCCGCTCCTGAGTCGAAAAATGGTAGAATCCATGGAGGAGGTACGTCAGAAGCTGGGGGAGCCCGGAGCAGCCCAGCGAGCTGCCCACATCGTGGTCTCTTTGCTGCGAGAAGGAGAGACCTAAAGAAATCATGGCAAATTGAAAAATGTAAAATTAAAAGGTTTCCATTTTGTATTTTTCATATTACATTGTGTATCGGTATGAGACGGGCTTAAAAGAATAAAGCATCGTATCATACAGATTAGAAAAAAGTAATTATACCTCTCTCATTTTACAATTTATATTTTTCGTTTTGCATTGTTTAAGGATTTAGTATGTCTCTCTACCGAAGACTCCTTCAATTTGTAAAACCCTATTGGTTCAAATTGATCCTTGCAGTCATCTGTATGATTGGCGTCTCTTTTCTGACCGCGTTTCAGGCATGGCTTGTGAAACCCGTTCTAGATGGTGCTTTTTCTAAGCAAGGGGCTGCTCCCCCTTATGTTATTCCACCCTTTGCGAAAAATTTAATTACCCAACTACATGTGGACAAGCTGCTCCCCCAACAGGGCATGCAGATACTCCTTTTACTTCCTTTCATCCTCCCCCTCCTGTTTTTCGTAAAAGGCATTTTCAATTACGCCCAGCTCTACCTCATGAACTTTGTCGGATTCAGAATCATTGCAGATATCAGGGCAAAACTCTATAGTCATCTTCAGACTCTTTCCCTTTCCTTCTTTACAAAAACGCCGACAGGCACCATCATTTCACGAATCATGAACGATGTGGCAATGATTCAAGGTGCAGTCTCCAGCACTCTGGCCGGCATTTTCAAAGACATCTTTACCTTCTTCGGATTGGTGGGCGTTGCCTTTCTTCAAAGCTGGAAATTGGCCATTATCGCTTATGTCATATTTCCTCTGGCCTTTATCCCTATTAGACAATTTGGGAAAAGGATGCGGAAATTTGCCCGGAAGGGTCAACTACGAATGGGTCTGCTCACCACCTTTCTTCATGAGACGATCACCGGAAACCGGATTGTCAAAGCCTTCAACATGGAAGAGTATGAAAAAAGGCGTTTCTCCGAAGAGAATGAACGATTATTGAAAACCTTTATAAAAAGGGTAAGGGTCCGGGCCCTGAACCGTCCTCTGATGGAGTTTCTAGGCGGTGGCATCGCAGCGCCCATCGTTATTTGGGTGGGCGCCCATATGATTATGCGGGGGGAAATGACGATAGGCTCGTTCGTTTCATTCCTGGCTGCCATATTTATGTGCTATGCTCCGATTCGCGATCTCAGCCAGGTAAATCTTGAAATACAGGAAGGTCTGGCCGGGGCAACACGTGTCTTTGAACTCCTCGACACCCTCACGGATATCAAGGATACGAAGGGCGCAGTTCTGCTCCCTCCGATCACTCAAGGAATCGATTTCAAAAAGGTCTCCTTCAAGTATGAAAACGAGGTCGTGCTGAAAAATATCTCCATGGAGGTGAAGGTCGGAGAAGTGATTGCCTTAGTGGGAATGAGTGGGGCGGGGAAGACGTCTTTGGTCAATCTCCTGCCCCGTTTCTATGATGTAGAACAGGGAGAAATTCTAATCGATGGCCGTGACATTCGAAAGGTCACCTTGAAATCCCTCCGGGATCAG